>Ga0209626_1000113_pt1 | contig 17348 bp, 18 predicted proteins | sample JacPinW_OM1H0_M2_FD_187962 | JGI IMG/M metagenome (GOLD analysis project Ga0209626, IMG submission 187962) | Forest soil microbial communities from Algoma, Ontario, Canada - Jack Pine, Ontario site 1_JW_OM1H0_M2 (SPAdes) (version 2) | ecosystem: Environmental > Terrestrial > Soil > Boreal... | reverse complement strand
AGCAGCCGGCGTGACAGACCGGAGCCGTTCGCTGCAGCGCATGGTTAGGCGCTTCGTTCATTTTGGCTTCGCGTCGCCCGCTTTTTCCGTCGTCGTGCGTTTCGCGTTCCAATCGAGCTTCAGCGCTGCGCCGCCGTCGTGGCCAGGTGCTTCGATGGTCCCCTTGATGGTGTCGCCTTCGATATTGCCGTGATACTTCACCACATACTTCTGGCCACCGAGATCACGCACTACATCGAACATGATCACGCCGTCTCGGAGGGAGGCGTTGCTGATCGCAGTGTCGCCATATTGATTCGAGTAAGCGCCGGCGATTTTGCCGTTCTTCCAATATAGGGTCAACGCCGTTTCCGGCGGACCTTCTCCCGCTGCAAGGAATCCGCTGGCGCGCAGGTGATCGAGGGCGGCGAGGCAGGCGCTGCCGTAGCCGCGCCGCGCGGCGGCGACGACCTCCGCACCGCCTTCCCTCGCCAGGCGCGCGGTGCCGTCGCGCGAGCCGTTGTCGGCGACGACCACCCGCCGCACCGGCGGGCGCGGCAGGTCGGCGAGGACGAGCGGCAGCGAGCGCTCCTCATCGAGGGCCGGGATCACCACGTCGACGGTGGGCGCGGCCCGGCTCTCCCCTTTGGACACCGCCGGATTTTATGCCATGCTTTCGGGGCCGCCCGGGCACCCGGAGGCGGTGCCATCCTCGTCGGTCGGCCATCACCCTCTGGAGCGTCGTGCCATGAACCGTAGATCCCGAACGTCGTCTCTCTCGCTGGCGCTGGCGGCCGTCCTCGCGCTGCCGGCCCTTGCCGTTCCTCCTCCTCCAACTCCCGCGCCGCCTCCGTCTGCAGATTCATCCGGCCGCGCGGTCTCCGGCGACGCCGCCGGCTACCACCGAGTCGAGCTCCCGGGGGGCAACGGCAAGCCCTTTCCCTACAGTATCGAGATCCCCGTCGACTGGCAGGTGCGGCAGGTCAAGAGTCTCCCGGGGCTCTGGCTGGGGCCGGTCGGCGCCGAGCCCCCCGGCGACCCGCGGCTGATCTACGTGCGGATCAGCCCGGCGTCGCTCACCGATCCCGCCGCCACCGTGCAGGCGATCCGCAGGAGCGACGAGGCCGACGCGACCTGGTCGGCGCCCCTTCTCGAGGTCAAGGAGGTGGGCGGGGTCAAAGGGGTGCTGGTGCGGATGGACAGCGGCGAAGGCGACAAGGCGCGCAGCACGCTGACCCTCAAGCTGCCGCTGGCGAAGACCAGCGTCGACTTCATGGCCTCGGCGAGCCGGGCGCAGTTCGAGCAGCTCCGCACCTCCTACGAGCGGATCCTCCTCTCCGTGCAGCCGGTGAAGTAACTCGCTGAAGGCATGCCGATCCACCCCTACGACGGACGTCTCCCGACGCTGGGAGCGCGCGTCTACCTGGCCCCCGGCGCCCATCTGATCGGCGACGTGACGGTCGGCGACGACGTCTCCTTCTGGTTCCACACCGTCGCCCGCGGCGACGTCAACTGGATCCGCATCGGGACGGCGACCAACATCCAGGACGGCTCGGTGCTGCACGTCACCCACCTGCGGCATCCGCTGACCATCGGCGCCGGCGTGGTCGTCGGGCACCAGGCCGTGCTCCACGGCTGCACGGTCGAGGACGGCGCCCTGATCGGCATCGGCGCCCGGGTGCTCGACGGCGCCGTCGTCGAGGCGGGCGCGCAGGTGGGAGCGGGGGCGGTGGTGGCGCCCGGCCACCGGGTGCCGGCCGGCCACCTGGCATTGGGCATCCCCGCCCGGGTGGCGCGGCCGCTCCGCGAGGAGGAGGCGCGGCGCATCGTCGAGACCCGCGACCGCTACGTGGCGCTGAAGGAGCGCTATCGCCAGGCGCGGCTGGAAGCGGCCGGAGAGTAGATGGCGAAGAGAGTCCAGAGCGTCAAGGGGACGCGCGATCTGCTGCCGCCGGAGACCGCGGTATGGGCGGCAGTCGAGGCGGTGGCGCGCCGGGTGTTCGGCATCTACGGCTACGGCGAGATCCGCACCCCGGTGCTCGAGGAGACCGAGCTCTTCGTGCGCGGGGTCGGCGAGTCGACCGACATCGTCGGCAAGGAGATGTACACCTTCGCCGACAAGAAGGGACGCAGCCTGACGCTGCGGCCGGAGAACACGGCGCCGGTGGCGCGCGCCTACGTCGAGCACGGGATGCAGAATCTGGTTGCGCCTGTGAAGCTCTTCTACATTGGACCTCAGTTTCGCTACGAGCGGCCGCAGAAAGGAAGGTATAGGCAGTTTTACCAAATCGGTGCGGAGATCATTGGAGAGTCTGGCCCCTATTCTGACGCCGAGCTTCTACTCATGCTGGTCTCTTTTCTGCGTGAGCTTCACTTCACCGAACTGGTAGTGCTCCTCAACACTGTCGGAGATAAAGAGTCGCGTTTCGAGTATGCAGGCAAGTTGAGGGCCTATCTCCAGCCTCTGCAGGAGCATCTGAGCGAGGATAGCCGCCGCCGGCTGGTAACCAATCCGCTCAGGATTTTGGATACAAAGGATCCAAAGGAGAAGGAGCTACTACTTGATGCTCCACGTCTAGTGGACTGCTTGAGCGATGAGAGTCGACGACATTTCGAGAAGCTCTGCGACCTCCTTACCCGGTTCGGCCTCCGCTATCGCCTAGAGACCAAGCTCGTGCGAGGTCTCGACTACTACTCGGATACGGTATTCGAAATCGTCTCTGGGAACCTCGGCGCACAGGATGCCATCGTGGGCGGTGGCCGCTATGACGGGCTGGTAGCTAGCCTGGGGGGACCGCAGAGAGCGGCAATTGGTTTCGCAATCGGAGAGGACAGACTCGTCGACCTTCTACCTGACTCCTTTCGAGGGGCCTGCTTGAAGGCACCTCTGGTTGCTGTAGCTTCCGTTGACCCCGTGGATACTGCCGAAGCTTTGTCCTTCGCGGAAGAGCTGCGAAGACATGGTGTCGACGCCATAGTCGAGTTTGCAAGCCGATCGATCAAATCCGTTCTCGATCGTGCAAGTCGCGTGGGTTGTCGATTCGTCGTTTTGATAGGCGAAGACGAACTTTCAAGTAGTACCGTAACATTCAAGAACCTTAGCTCGGGCGAGCAGGTCCGCCTGCCGCGGGCCGCGGCTATCGAACATCTCAAGGAGACGGCATGAAGCGGCGCGGCGCGGGAACGCTGACGGCGGACGACATCGGGCAGACGGTCCTGCTGCAGGCCTGGCTGCAGCGGCGGCGGGATCACGGCGGGGTCTTCTTCCTCGATCTGCGGGACCGCAGCGGCGTCGCCCAGGTGGTGATCAAGCCCGAGGAGCAGCGCCAGCCGGCGGAGGCCCTCGCCCATGCCCGCGCCGAGTGGGTGCTGGAGGTGGAGGGCGAGGTGGTGGCGCGGACGCCCGAGAACGTGAACCCCGAGATGGCGACCGGCGCCCTCGAGGTCGTGGCACGCCGCGCCGCCGTCCTCTCGCGCAGCGATCCGCCCCCCTTCGCCCTCGACGGCAAGACCGACGCGGCGGAGGACACCCGCCTGCGCTATCGCTACCTCGACCTCCGCCGGCCCGAGCTGCAGAAGAACCTCCTGCTCCGCGACCGGGCGACGCTCGCCGTCCGCAACTACTTCCACCGCCACGGCTTCGTCGACGTCGAGACGCCCATCCTCACCCGCTCGACACCGGAAGGCGCGCGCGACTACCTGGTGCCGTCGCGCGTCCGCCGCGGCAGCTTCTACGCCCTCCCGCAGTCGCCGCAGCTCTTCAAGCAGATCCTCATGGTGGCGGGCTTCGAGCGCTACGTGCAGATTGCCCGCTGCTTCCGCGACGAGGACCTGCGGGCCGACCGCCAGCCGGAGTTCACCCAGGTGGACGTCGAGATGTCGTTCCCCGACGAAGAGGAGATCTTCGCCCTCATCGAAGGTCTCTTCACCGAGATCTTCCCGCTCGCCGGAATCCACCCGCCGGAGCGCTACCCGCGGCTGACCTACGCGGAGGCGATGGCGCGCTATGGCAGCGACCGCCCCGACCTCCGTTTCGGCCTGCCCATCGTCGATCTCTCGGCGCGTTTGGGGGAGAGCGCCTTCCGCGGCTTCCGCGAGACGGTGGCCGCCGGCGGCGTGGTGCGGGCCTTCGCCGTACCGGGCGCCGGCGAGGCGAGCCGCAAGGAGGTCGACGGCTGGGCCGAGCTCGCCCGCCGGCACGGCGCGGCCGGGGTGCTGACCCTGCGGCGCAAGGGGGGCGAGACCCTCTTCCAGGTGAAGAACGCGCTGACCGCCGGCGAGATCGCCGGCGCCGCCGAAGCCCTGGGGCTGGAGGAGGGCGGGATCGCCCTCGTCGTCGCGGCGCCCGAAAAGACGGCGGCGGCGGCTCTCGGGGCGCTCCGCCTAGAGCTCGCGCGCTCGCGGGGTCTCATCCCCGCTGGGCGCCACGAGTTCCTCTGGGTGACCGGCTTCCCGCTCTTCGAATGGAGCGCGGAGGAGAAGCGCTGGGAGTCCATGCACCACCCCTTCACCAGCCCCGACCCGCAGGACCTCGACCGCCTGGAGAGCGAGCCGGGAAGCGTCCGCTCCCGCGCCTACGACGTGGTGCTGAACGGCACCGAGCTCGGCGGCGGCTCGATCCGCATGCACGACGCCGCCCTGCAGCGGCGGGTCTTTCAGCTCCTGGGGATCGACCCCGCCGACGCCGAGGCCCGCTTCGGCTTCTTCCTGGAGGCCCTACGCTACGGCGCCCCGCCCCATGGCGGCATCGCCCTCGGGCTCGACCGCATCATCATGTTCCTGGCCGGCGCCGGATCGCTTCGCGACGTCATCGCCTTTCCCAAAACCGCCTCCGCCACCGACCTCATGACGGAAGCGCCCGCCGAGGTCGACGAGCGCCAGCTCGCCCAGCTGGGGATCGCGGTGGTGGGGGAGGAAAAAGGAGAGGGGAGCTGACCTCGACACCGGCCGAAGGGCCGGGCCTCCGCCGGCTGAGCCTCCGGCATCCGGGCGGGGTGACGCCGATTCTGGTGGGGGAGGGGGCTCTGGAGGCGGCTAGCGGCGATCTCGCGGACTGGCTTTCAGGGCGCACCGTCTTCTTGCTCAGCACACCCCGTGTCCTCTCGCTCCACGGACAGCGGCTGGAAGCCCTCCGCCCGGCGGCGGCGCGGTGGGTGACGTTGACGGTGGAGGAGGGGGAGGGTGCGAAGCGGGTGGCGGTCGCCGAGCGGCTGTGGAGCGAGATGCTTGCAGCGGGCGGCAAGCGCGACAGCCGGCTCCTCGCGTTTGGCGGCGGCAGCGTCGGGGACCTCGGGGGCTTCGCCGCCGGCTGCTTCCTGCGCGGCATCGAGGTCGTCCAGCTGCCGACGACCCTCTTGGCCCAAGTGGACGCCGCGATCGGCGGCAAGACCGCGGTCGACCTGCCGGCAGGCAAGAACACGGTGGGCCTCTTCCACCATCCCGCCCAGGTAGTGGCCGACACCGCCCTCCTTTCCACCTTGCCGCGGGAGGAGCTGCGCTCGGGGCTGGTCGAGGTGATGAAGATGGCGTGCCTCCTCGACCCGCCGCTCTTCGCCCGCCTCGAGGCGGAGCTCCCCGCCCTCCTCGCCGGCGACCCCCGGGCGCTGGCGCCGGTGGTGGCGGCGGGGGCCGCCGCCAAGGCGCGGGTGGTGGAGCGCGACCCTCGCGAGGCGGGCGACCGCCGGCTCCTCAACCTCGGGCATACCCTGGGACACGCGATCGAGGCGGCGCAGGAGTACGGCGGCCTGCGCCACGGCGAGGCGGTCGCCTACGGCATCCTCTTCGCCCTCCGCCTGGCGGCGTCGCGCGGGCTCGACCCGGCGATGGGCGATCGGTTCCGCGGCCTCCTCGCCCGCCTCGACCTGCCGCCCCTGCCGGCGATCCCGGCGGCTCAGCTCGTCGCCCTCCTCGCCCGCGACAAGAAAGCGCGGGAAGGGGGCCTGGCCTGGGTGCTCCCCAGGAGCCTGGGGGAGGGACGCATTGCCAGCGGCATCGAGGAGGCGGAGGTGGAGGCGGAGCTCGGCCGTTTCCTGCGGGACCCTTGGACTGCACTTTAGCTGCCGAGGAAATGTCGCTGCTGCATAAGCGGCTCATCCATCGGATATACTCCTCCGTACTAGGATTGAGGGTATCGAGAGCTCGCACTCCGGCCGCACTATGAACCCGCGCCGAAGCCTCCTTCGCCGCATGAAGCTGCGGAACGTGCTGTTCCTCGCTCTGCTGCTGTCGGGCATCATCCCGCTCGCCATCAGCAGCCTCACCCTCATCCACCAGAACCAGGACATCCTCAAGGACGCCGAGCGCGAGTACCTCATCCGCGAGGCCGGGGCGCTGTCGCGCGACGTCAATACCGATCTCCTGGCCCTGCGCCGCGAGCTGGTCCAGGTCGGGGAGACCATCGCCCTGCCTCCGGGCCCGGCGGACGTTGGCGCGCGCCTGCGCCAATCCTGGTTCTCCGCCTACCTACCGGCCTTCCTGCACGACCGGCCCGACCTGCGGGTGCTGCGCGTCCTCGATACCGGCGGCGCGGGACCCGGGTTCGGCGTGCGCGGAGGCGCCGCGGAAGCCGCTCTCGACGCCGCCTTCGAGCAGGCGCGGCGCGAGCGGGCCCCCGCCTATCGCTTCGCCGCCGGGGCGAGCGGCGAGCCGATGGCGGCGCTGGCGGCCCCGGTCGAGGGCGCGGGTGGCGGACGGGTGATCGTCGAGGGCCTGCTCAAGTTGCGGGCCGTTCAGGAGGCCTTCCGGGGCGAGGCCAGGCAGGGCTTCGGCGTCTTCCTCATCGACCGTCGCGGCAAGCTGCTGTGGTCCAACTCCGGCTCCGCCGGCCGCGAGCGCGCCCTCCAGGAGTCCGATGTCGTGCGGGCCTTCGTGCGCCGTCCCCTCACCATGACCAGCCAGTACACCGCGGTCGTCGGCGGCAGGCGCCAGGAGATGCTGGCCGAGGTCAGCGCGGTCGAGGAGAGCGGCTGGGGCCTGGTGGTGCAGAAACCGGTCGACGTCGCCTTCGCGGTGGTCAACCAGATGGTCGTCAACACCATCCTCTCGACCTTCGTCCTCGTCCTCCTCGCCTGCGTCTTCGCCCTCTCGGTCGCCAAGCTCGTCTCGCTGCCGATCCAGCGGCTGGCGGAGACCAGCCACGAGATCGCGGCAGGAAACTTCAGCCGGCGGGTGGAGGCGGGCGGCCTCGGCTCCGAGCTCGCCGAGCTGGCCGACGACTTCAACCGCATGAGCCTCAACCTGGAGAGCCACGTCCAGCAGCTGCGGCAGGCGGCGCAGGCCAACCGCGAGCTGTTCATCGGCTCGCTGCGCGCTTTCGTGGCGGCGGTCGACGCCAAGGACCCCTACACCCGCGGCCACTCCGAGCGGGTGGCGGCGGTCTCCCGCACCATTGCCCGGCAGCTCTCGCTCGCCGAGGAGGTGCAGCACAAGGTGTGGATCGGCGCCCTCCTGCACGACGTGGGGAAGATCGGCGTCGAGGATCGCATCCTCCGCAAGACCGGCGTCCTCACCCCCGAGGAGTACGAGCAGATGAAGCTGCATACGGTGATGGGGGCGGACATCCTCTCCCGCATCGAGCAGCTCAAGGACGTCGTCCCGGCAGTCCGCTGGCACCACGAGAACTGGAACGGCCGCGGCTACCCCGACGGCCTGAAGAGCGAGCAGATTCCGCTCATCGCGCGCATCGTGGCGGTCGCCGACTGCTTCGACGCCATCACCACCAACCGCCCCTACCAGCAGGCCTACAGCCTGCAGTTCGCCGTCGAAACCATCACCAAGCTCACGGGCAGCCGCTTCGACGCCAAGGTGGTGACGGCGTTCCTCCGCGCCTTCGAGGCCGGCGAGGTGCGGCCGGCGGCGCGGAGCCAGGTGGAGGCCCGGGTGGCGGCGCAGTAGACTTCCGGTCGGCGATGGTCTTCCAGTACATCCTGGCCAACCTCCTGGCCAACAACGAAGGCGCGGTGGGGGTGCTGTTCCTCGACGGCAGCGGAGAGACCGTCGACCTCGCCTGCTCGGAGTTCACCCCCTACCAGATGCGGGTCCTGGGCGCCTATCTGGGCATCTACCTGCGGCGCCTGGAGAAGGTCCTCGCCAACAACGACCTCGGCCGCCCGCGCCTCATCCACATCGAGAAGCAGACCGTCCACATCTACGCCATGCCGCTGCCGGACGGCTACTACCTGGGCCTCGTGCAGCGCCATCCCGCCCTCGTCGCCCGTGCCCGCCTGAGCATGGAAGACGCCGTCAGCCAGCTCCAGCGCGAGCTCTTCACCTAGGTCCCGTCGGTTATCATTCCTTCCATGGCTGACGACCAGGAGCGCGACCTCCTCGAGCTCGCGCCCGAGGCGGAGATCCCGGAGGGCGAGCGGCAGAGCTTCTGGGGCAAGCTCAGGCGCGGCCTGCTGATGACCCACACCGAGCTCATCGAAAAGGTGAGCGCGGCGGTGGAGGGCAAGGCGACGCTCGACGAGGCGACGCTCGAGTACCTGGAGGAGATCCTCATCGGCGCCGACCTGGGAGTCGACACCGCCCTCGAGATGGTCGACCGGGTCAAGCGGCACGCCACCCGCGAGCAGGTCGGCGACGTCGGCAAGCTCAAGAAGCTGCTGGCCGACGAGATGGCGGGCCTGCTCTTCGATCTGCCGCCGGCCCGCCGCCGCGGCCCCGGGCCGCTGGTGACGCTCGTCGTGGGAGTCAACGGCGTGGGCAAGACGACCTCGATCGCCAAGCTCGCGCGGCGGGCCGCCCGGCAGGGCGAGCGGGTGGTCATCGCGGCCGCCGACACCTTCCGCGCCGCCGCCATCGAGCAGCTGGAGCTGTGGGGCCGGCGGCTGGGCGTCGAGGTCGTCCGCCAGCCGGCGGGCACCGACCCGGCGGCGGTGGTTTACGACGCCATCCACGCGGCGCGGGCGCGGCGCGCCGATCAGCTCATCGTCGACACCGCCGGCCGGCTCCACACCAAGGATCACCTGATGTCCGAGCTCGCCAAGATCGGCCGCGTCATCGACCGCGAGGCCCAGGGCTGGCAGCGGCGAACGATCCTCGTCCTCGACGCCACCACCGGCCAGAACGCCCTGGCGCAGGCCCGGACGTTCACCCAGGTGGTGCCGGTCGACGGCGTGCTGCTGGCCAAGCTGGACGGCACCGCCAAGGGCGGCATGGCGGTGGCGGTGGCCCGCGAGCTCAAGTTGCCGGTCCTCTTCCTGGGGGTGGGCGAGACGGCCGACGACCTGGTGGAGTTCCGGCCGCGGGAGTTCGCCACTGCCCTCCTCGGCTGACCGGCAAGCCGAGCGCTTCCTGGCGCGAGCGCTGGCGCTCGCCGCCCGGGGCCGCTATCGCACGTCGCCCAACCCCAGGGTCGGCGCCGTCCTCGTGCGCGATGGCGAGATCGTCGGCAGCGGTTGGCACCGCCAAGTGGGCGGCCCGCACGCCGAGGTCGCGGCGCTCGCCGAGGCCGGCGAGCGCGCCCGCGGCGCCACCCTCTACGTCACCCTGGAGCCCTGCGCCCACTTCGGACGCACTCCGCCCTGCGCCGACGCCCTCCTCGCCGCCGGCGTTCGGAGAGTGGTGGCCTGTCACCGCGACCCCGATCCCCGCGTCTCCGGGCGCGGCTTCGAGCGGCTCCGGACTGCCGGAGTGGAGGTCGAGGTAGGTCTTCTGGCGGCGCGGGCGGCGCTCTTGAACGTCCCCTTCCTGGTGGCTGCGACCCTCGGCCGGCCGGCGGTGACCCTCAAGTGGGCGATGAGCCTGGACGGCCGCATCGCCACCGCTGGCGGCGAAAGCCAGTGGATCTCGGGGCGGGCGGGCCGCCGTTGGGCCCTCGCCCTTCGCGAGGAGCACGACGCCACCCTGGCGGGAGTCGGCACGGTGCTCGCCGACGACCCGCTCCTCAACCGCCGCTTAGGGCTGGCGGGCCGGCCCGGCACGCGGGTGGTGATGGACCGCCGCCTGCGCACGCCGCTCGAGGCGCGGCTCTTCACCGCGGCCGATCCCGTCGTCCTCTACACCGAGTCCCGCGACCCGGAGCGCCGCCGCGCGCTCGAAGCCCGGGGGGCGGCGGTCGTCGTGCTCCCCGCGGTCGAGCCGCAGGCCGTCCTCGCCGACCTCTTCGGACGCGGCCTGCAGAGCGTGCTCGTCGAAGGTGGCGGAGAGGCGCTGGCCAGCTTCGTCGCCAGCGGCCTCTACGACCGCATCGCCGCCGACTGCGCCCCCCTCCTCATCGGCGGCCGCACCGCCCCCGGACCGCTGGGCGGCGAGGGCTCGTCCGCTCTCGCCGCCGCCCCGCGCCTGGAGAACCTCACCGCCCACCGCCGCGGCGGCGATGTCGTGCTCACCGCCTACCGTGAGGGTTACCTGGCGGAAACTCTGGCGCGGATTCTGTAACCTGGATCGCGGTAGGCTTCGCTTCCTATGTTCACCGGCCTCATCGTCGAGCGCGGCCGCCTCCTCGCCGACCCCCAGCCCTCGGGGCAGGGGGGAGTGCGGCTGGCCCTCGCTCATAGCGCCGGCCTCGCCGAGCGGCTGGGCCTGGGGGCGAGCCTGGCCGTCTCCGGCGTCTGCCTCACCGTCGTCGACCTCTCCCCCTGGGAGGGAGGGTGCCGGTCGCTCGTCGAGCTCTCTCCCGAGACGCTGGCGCGCACCACCCTCGGGGGCCTCCGGGGGGGGGACCCGGTGAACCTCGAGCCGGCCCTCCGCATGGGCGATCCGCTGGGCGGGCACATGGTGCAGGGGCACGTCGACGGCACGGCGGAGGTGGTCGGCCGCCGCGACCTTGCCGAGCACCGGGTGCTCGCTTTCTCGATTCCCGCGGAGCTGGCGCCGTTCCTGGTGGAGAAGGGATCGATCACCGTCGACGGAGTCAGCCTCACCCTGTCGGCGCGCCTGCCCGATCGCTTCGAGGTCGCGCTCATCCCCCACACTCTGGAGGTGACGACTCTCGCCGATCTCCGTCCGGGCGACCGCGTCAACCTCGAGGTCGACGTGCTTGCCAAGTACGTGCACCAGGCCCTCGCCTCGCGAGGCCTGGTGGGCGGGACCGGCGGCGGGGCGTGAGCCGGACGGCCGTGGGAGCGCGGCCCGCGGCCCAGCTCCCCGAGCCCGGGCACTTCTGGATCCGCTACGCGCCCCGCGAGTGGCCGGGTCCGACCGAGCCCTGGATCGACCTCGCCCGCGGGCGGCTGGGCGAGTGGCGCTTCCGCGCCGAGGCAGGCGTTCCCGACCTCGGCCCCGACCCCCTCGACGATCTGCTCTACCTGCCTCCCGTACCGCCCGAACGGGCCGGCGGGCGGGAGGAGCTCGCCCGCGCCCGCCTCGCCGCCGGCACCCCGGTGCTGCTGCAAACGGCGGCCGGCGAGGAGCCTCCCGCCGGCATCCCGGAGACGGGCGCCGTGCTCGTCGTCGATCTCCTCGCCGCCCTCGTGGCGCGCGACCTCGACCGCTTCTCCCGCTGGCCGGCCGGCGCCGCCGCGGCCTGGCCGCTGGTACCGGGATTGACCGACGATCCCGGGCTCTGGGAGGCCGGCTGCGCGCGGTTGGCGACCGCCGGGGCGACCTGTGCGCAGGCGCTGACGCCGCGGCTCGATCCCGCCGACCGCCGGCGCCTCCTGGAGTGGGGGGGCGAGGACGTCTTCGAGGCCCTCTTCCACCGCGAGCCTGCCGAGCCGGCGGAAAGGGCGTTCGCGCGGGTCGCTCACCGCCACGCCCTGGCGCCCTTCCTCCCGCGCCCGCTGCCCGCGGCGACGGCGTTGCGGACCGCCAACCTGAGGCTCGCCGGCGCCCTGGCGCTGGCCGCCGAGCTCTGGCTGCGGCTCGGCCGGCCGGCGGGGCAGGGGCAGGCGCTCTACGCCGCCGCGCGCCAGGCGGACCGCACTCCCTACGACCTCGCCGGCCTCGCCCGCGAAGGGAATCTGGCGGTCCTCGCCTGGCTCGATCCGCTGGCGCGCGGGCTGGTAAAGGAGCAGGCGGCAACTGGCGCCTCGACGCTGGTGGCCGATCTGCTCGCGGAGTACGTGGCGGGGGAGGGATAATGAGCGGACTTACCTGAGAGGAGGCGCTGGAAGATGGAGACACGGAGAAACGGCAACCGAGGTGGCCTCGTCCTCCTCTTCCTGGCGCTGGCGGCGGCGCCCGCCGCGGCCTGGGAGGTCAACGGCGACGCCCCGGCGGCGGACTTCCATGCCTTCGACCGCCGCTTCAGCGCCGACGCCTACTTCTATCCGCGCCACGGGGCGGCGCCGCTCGGCCTCGTCGGCTTCGAGGTCTGGGCCGATGCCACCTACGACTCGGGGTTCGACAACCAGCCCTTCGCCAACACCGTCGTCAAGGGCTCGCTCACCGGCGGATTCCTCTCCGTCGACCGGGTAGGGGTCAGGAAAGGCCTGCCCGGCGGCTTCGACCTCGGCGCCTCCTACGGGGCGACGCTCGGCGGCGACGTGCGGCTGCTCTCGGCCGAGCTCCAGTACGCCATCGCCTCGGGAGGCCTGGTGGCGCCGGCGCTGTCGATCCGCTTGACCGGCAGCCGCACGCTGAACGCCCGTGCCTACGACCTGAGCCAGTACGGCGCCGAGCTCCTCCTCTCCAAGGGCTTCACGGTCCTCACCCCCTACGTCGGGGTCGGCATCGTCCACAGCCGCGGCAGGCTCCGCGGCAGCGCCTCCGAGCTCTCCGACAGCAGCGACCGCGGCATCGCCTATGCCGGCCTCACCTTGAACCTCCTCCTCCCCAAGATCACCGTCGAGGTGGAGCGGGGCGAGGTGGTGCAGGGAGCGGTGCGGGTGGGGTTCGGCTTCTGAGCCCGAGGCGATCATGACGACCGACCTCATCGACCTGCGGTCCGACACTGTCACCCGTCCGGACGCCGAGATGCGGCGCGCCATGGCCGAGGCCGAGGTGGGCGACGATGTCTTCGGCGAGGACCCCACCGTCCTCACGCTGCAGGAGGAGGCGGCGGCGGCGATGGGGACGGCGGCGGCGCTCTTCGTCCCCTCGGGGACGATGGGCAACCAGATCGCCCTCCACCTCCTGGCCCGGCCGGGGAGCGAGGTGATCTGCGAGGCCAGAAGCCACATCGTCCACTTCGAGATGGGCGCCATGGCCGCCCTCTCCGGGCTGCTGCCGCGGGTGATCGCGGCCGACGACGGTCTTCTCGACCCGGCGGCGGTCGAGGCGCTCGTCGTCCCGCCGGTCAGCTACCGGGCGCGCACCGGCCTCATCGCGGTCGAGAACAGCCACAACTTCGCCGGCGGCACGGTCTACGAGCGGGGGCACCTCGAGGCCGTTCTCGCGGTCGCCCGCCGCCACCGCCTGCCGGTCCACTTCGACGGCGCTCGGGTGTGGAACGCCGCCGCCGCGCTGGGCACCACCCCCGCGGCCTTGACCGCCGGCTTCGAATCCGTACAGTTCTGTCTCTCGAAGGGTCTGGGCGCGCCGGTGGGATCGCTCCTCTGCGGCGGCGGCGACTTCATCGCCGAGGCGCGCCGGGTGCGCAAGATGTTCGGCGGCGGCATGCGCCAGGTGGGGGTGATCGCCGCCGCCGGCCTGGTTGCCCTGCGCCAGGGGCCGGCGCGGCTTCCCGAGGACCAAGCGAACGCGGCTCTCTTGGCGCGCGCCGTGGCCGAGCTGCCCGGCATCGTCCTCGACCCGGCGAAGGTGCGCACCAACATCCTCATCTTCCGCCTCACCCCGGAGCTCTTCGGCGGCGCCACGCCCCCCGAGGGGCTGACTGCCGCCTTCCTCGCCCGGCTCAAGGAGCATGGCGTCCTCGCCAGCCCGGTGAGCCGCGACCTGGCGCGGATGGTGACCCATCGCGACGCTCCCCGGCCGCGCATCCTCGAAGCCATCGAGCGGCTGCGGCGGATGGCCGGCGCGCTCGCCTAGCGCAGCCGGGCGATCAGGTCGATCTCCACCAGCGCTCCCTTCGGCAGCGCCGCGACCTGGACGGTCGAGCGGGCGGGACGGTGGTCGCCCATGGCCTCGGCGTAGATCTGGTTGAGCTGCGGGAAGTCGGCCAGGTCGGCGACGTAGACGGTCGCCTTGACAACATCCGTGAAGCCGCAGCCGGCGCTGGCCAGGACCTGGCGGAGGTTCTCGAAGACGCGGCGGGCCTGGGCCGCGAAGCCGCCGGCGACGAGCTCGCCGCTCGCCGGATCGAGGCCTACCTGGCCGGAGGTGTAGAGCCAGCCGTCGGCGGAGACGGCCTGCGAGTAGGGGCCGATGGCGCGCGGCGCGCCGTCCGTGTGATGAAAGTCCATCGTCGATCTCCTTTCGGATGGGAAAATTGAAAGTAGGAAAGACTGAGAGCTATGAGGCGGGCGCCGCCGGCTTCCAGACGCCGATGTAGGGCAGGTTGCGGAACCGTTCGCCGACGTCCAGCCCGTAGCCGACGACGAAATGGTCGGGGATCTCGAAGCCGCGGTAGTCGATCTCGACCTCGACCTGGCGGGCCGCCTGCTTGTCGAGGAGAGCGCAGAGCCGGACGCTCCGGGCGCCGCGGCAGCGCAGCAGCGCGAGAATGGCGCTCACTGTCCGGCCGGTGTCGACGATGTCCTCGATCAGCAGCACGTCCCGGCCGCCGATCTCGAGGTCGATGTCCTTGCGGATGCGGAGCTCGCCGGGGCGGATTCCGGCGCCGTAGCTCGCCGCCTGGAGGAAGTCGACGGCCAGGGGGATCGTCAGCTGCTTCAAGAGGTCGGCGAGGAAGAAGACCGAGCCCTTGAGCACGCCGACGCAGACGAGCGGGTCGCCATCGGGGCCATCGCCCTCCCCGCTCGCCGGGCGCTCCGCCTTCTCCCGCCCGTAGTCGCGGTCGATCTCCGCCGCCAGCTCGCTCACCCGGAGGTCGAGCTCACGGCGGGAGATGAGGACCCGCACATTCCCGTTCCCGGCGCGCATAGCGTACTATTCTCTACCGAGTTGGTACCCTTATGTCGACGGTTCAGGAACTGAGCGTCCTCCATCGCCGCTACGCGGACATCTCCCACCGTTTCCGCGCGGCCTGGACCTTCCACCAGTTCATCCAGAGCCTGGAGAAGAGCGTCCTCGAGCGCCCCTCGGGCGGCCATTCCGACGACTTCCAGGCCCTCTACACCGAGCTCAAGGAGATCTCGCAGAGCCTGAACGCCCAGGACATCGAGCGCCTGCGCTCCAAGCTCGAGCTGCTGGACCGCCGCTTGGGCGAGCTGATCTGGGCGCTGGAGGAGGAGGACAGCCGGGTCGCTCCCTACGCCCTCCGCCAGTTCTTCCGCCGGGTCAAGAACTACGACGAGAAGATCCTCGTCCAGCTCGTCAAGTTCTACGTCTATGCGCAGCACGGCGAGATCTGGCTGGCCGACCGCATCGACAAGGTCGACTTCCTGCTCACCCGCCTGTCGGCGGAAGACTTGGACCAGACGAACGCCCCCGGCCTGCGCGACGCCCGCGGCCTGATGGAGATCTTCACCGCTCTTTGGTCGCTCCTGGGCGCCGACGTCGCGCAGCCGCAGGTGCTGGCCGAGCGCCGCGGCGCCATCGACGGCATCCGCGCCGAGCTGGAGCGCATCGAGACCCTGGACGAGCTCAACGAGGGCGGACTCATCCGCCGCTACCGGGATTTCAAGCACGGGCTGGGGAACCTCTTCTTCGAGCCTGGCGTGGCGCTCGCCGTGCAGGAGACCAACCTGGCGATCAAGGGCAAGGTCCGCAAGCTCTACCGCCAGGAAGAGCGGCGGATCGTGGCCGAGTACCAGCGGGTCTTCGAGCTCGAGCGCGAGGTGCCCGTCGACGGCCAGCTCGACGGCGAGCTCTCCCTCTTCCGCCAGGAGGTCGAGCGCTTCGAGCAGCAGCTCCAGAAGGACGAGTTCAAGCTCGACGACATCGCGCAGATCCGCCAGCGCGTGCGTTCGCTCCTGCCGCGCCTGAACGAGGCGCGGTCGGGGTCGGCGGTGTCCACCGGCCCGCTGCGTCTGGGCGACACCGGCGAGCAGCGGGCCGCCCTCGCCGCACAGGCGCCATTGACCGAGCGCGAGGACCTCCTGGGCGAGCACTACCGCCAGCTCGTGGACGCCATCCGCGAGGTCAACCCCGACTTGCGGCCCGACAGCGTCGTCCTCACCCCCGCCGTCTTCCCCCTCCGCCTCGAGGCGCGCGAGGTGCTGGCCTACCGCCGCCTCTTCGGCGCCGAGGACTGCGACCGCGAGCTCGAGCAGTTCCTCCTCGAGGCGGCGGCGCTGCGGATGCGCCTGAACGAGGAGGCGCAGGAGATCACCGGCATCCTCGACGAGACCTCGGCGACCGGCGAGGCGCCGATCTACGGCCGCGCGCGGCTCACCGCCAGCACCGCCGACGCCTACCTCTGGCGCTTCAATCACGTCCTGCACGAGCTCCAGCTCGCCGGCGAGGTGGCCGAGGGGCGCCAGGTCCAGCTCCTGCGCATGCGGCTCATGCGCGACTATTCCGGCCTCTGGCTGCTCGCCCACAAGCCCTTCCTGAGCCGCCGAGTCCCCGGCGGCACGCTTGCCTGAAGCGGCTCTCAGAGCAGATCGGGATGGTCGAGTAGCGCCGACAGCAGGCGGGTGAGCGAGGCTGCCGCGGCGCGACCGGCGGCGAGCACCTGGCCGTGATCGATGGCCGCCGCGCCGACTCCCGCAGCGGCGTTGGCGACCAGCGACAGCGCCAGGCAGCGCATCCCCATCTGGCGGGCGGCGATCACCTCCAGGACCGTCGACATCCCCGTCACGTCGCCGCCCAGGGCGGCGAGCATCCGCACCTCCGCGGGGGTCTCGTAGCTGGGCCCCGCGACCCCGGCGTAGATCCCCTCCGACAGCGGGATCCCGAGCTCGGCGGCGAGCGACGCGGCGAGCGCCAGGAGGCGCGGGTCGAAAGCCTGGCTCATGTCGGGGAAGCGCGGCCCCCACTCGGGGGGGAGCTGGCCGCGCAGCGGGTTCAGGCCGGTCAGGTTGAGCTGGTCGCGGATCGCCAGGAGCGCCCCGGCGGCGAAGTCCGGACGCAACCCGCCGGCGGCGTTGGTGAGGACGAGGACGCGCGCCCCCAGGAGGGCGGCGAGGCGCACGGGGAAGACGGCTTCGTGGGCGCTGTAGCCCTGGTAGGAATGGAGCCGGCCGCGCTGGTAGAGCACCGGCCGATCCGGCCGCGGCAGCAGGACCTCGACCGCGTGCGGATGCCCGGCGACGGGGTGGAGCGGGAAGGGGAGGAAGCAGTCGAGCCCGACCGGTCCGTGGACCCGGCCGGGGAGGTCGACGGCGCAGCCGGCGGGTGGGGCGGTGCGCCATGCAACAGGGTCATTTGTCGGGTGCCTCCCAGAAGTCGTTTAGGCTCTTGCCCAGCGGGACGATTGGATAGACGTTGGCCTCCGGGTCGATGCGGAAGTCAATGAGGAA
>Ga0209626_1000112_pt1 | contig 17351 bp, 11 predicted proteins | sample JacPinW_OM1H0_M2_FD_187962 | JGI IMG/M metagenome (GOLD analysis project Ga0209626, IMG submission 187962) | Forest soil microbial communities from Algoma, Ontario, Canada - Jack Pine, Ontario site 1_JW_OM1H0_M2 (SPAdes) (version 2) | ecosystem: Environmental > Terrestrial > Soil > Boreal... | reverse complement strand
CGAGTTTCTCGAAGCCTGGTACAACTCCCGCCGGCGGCATTCGGCGCTCGGATACCTCAGCCCGGCCGAATTCGAGCGGCAGGCAGTGGCGGCGTGAGCTATGCATGTGGAAAACATCCCCTCTTCCCCCGGACCCCCATCACCCTGGCCGGCGATCTGCCGGAGTATGGAAGGCTGCCGCCCCCACCCACCACCCGGCACCCTCCCACACCCCTTGGAAAACGCTACGCGTTTTCCACAGCCCACCGGCCACGACGACGGCGGAGGGAGGGAAAGTCGCACAAACCCTAAACTGTCCACCGAAACGGGGCAGGTCCACGTGGCCCTCTTCGTCAGCGGCGAGGTTCAGGCGCGGAGTCAATTTCTTGGGTTTCCCGTGCAATTGCCCGAGGAGAGGCTGGGAGGCGGGTTGGCGGATTTCGCGCTTCTCCGCTGCGGGGGGAAAGTGGGTCAGATCCTCGCACCCCGGGAGGGCGATGTCGTCGTCCCGGAAGACAAGGTCGAGGTGCAAGTCTTGCGCAGAGGCTTTTATCTCACCGCAGTGCTTCATCCGGTGAGCAATGGTGGCTACTTCCCGCAACACCTGTCGCCGGCGCCCGCGCCGGCGGAGCCGGGATCCGAGGTATTTCTGGCGGTGGACTACGGCAACGCGATTCATTTCCAAGTCTACGTTGGGTTTTCGGCCGATCCGCAATTCCTCAGCGGACAAGACGAGGTCGACACCCTCCCCGTGCAGGACGCGGTGGGGCGGACCGTTCATTGGCTCGGTCCGATCAACGTTCGAGTCCACAATTCATGAAAGGAGAGTCGTCAATGCAACCCACGGCAAGAACCATGATCATCCGGGTGACGCTGGCTATCGTCGGGATCGGACTGGCCGTTACGCCGGCCGGCTCGGCACAGGCGGCGGCCGGTAGCTCGACAGGCCAAGTGGAGATCCTGTCCCCCAAGGACGGCCAGCACATCGGGGCCGAAGGGGATGCGCTTTGCCCGAGCGCTCCCCAGCCATGTTTCAAGATCCGAGCCGAGGGCCGCGTGCCGGAGGAGCGTTTCCCGTTCTTCGCTGTGGAACCGGTCCTGGTGAGCCCCAAGATGTGGATCCAGCCGCTCATCCACCGCGCCAGGCAGGATGGTTCCTTCAGCGGTCTGGTCTACCTGGGAAAGGAAGGCAACGGTGCCCTACAGTATTTCAAGATCTATCTTTTCGCCTGCGAGAGACAGGACCGGTTTAGCGACGGCGACACGATGTTCAATCCCCCTACGGACTGCCTGGTGAGCGCCCCGGTCGAAGTCTACCGGGAGCGGTAGGCGCTCGATCGGTGGAGTGCTGCCGCGGAGACCTTTGACCATGCGATGGCAAGCACTTGACTCGGTTCTTACCGTTGCTCTTCTCGGCACTCACGCTACCGAAGCGCAGCCGCCCCAGCGTATGCAGGGCCCGCCCGATCCCGTGGCGGCCAGCACCCAGACCGAGGCCCACGCCCGCCAAGGCGGCGATCAGGACCGCCACGCCAGAGCGCTAGTCAGCCTCGGCTGGGCGTGGAATCCGAAGAGCGACCTGGTGGGCACCCTCGCTAACTGCGAGGCCATCGCGGCGTTCGACCAGCGCTCCTCCCTGCCGCCGGCTCTCCGCTGCTTGGCCAACAGCTATTGCAAGGACGAAGATCTCGAACGGTCGAGAGCCGCAGCGGCCAAGCTGCGCGACAAGGCGCGCCAGCTTGGCGATTCGATCGCCGAAGCAGAGGGACTCGCGGCTCTTGCCGATGTCGAGATCCTCGACGGCAACCTGATGCGGGCCGCGGAGCTGCTAACCGAGAGTGCAAGCCTGCGAGCCGGCCGCAGACCTAGTACGGGTCGTTCGAGGCCGAACACAAGCTCGTGCGCGCCTTCCTGTCGCCCAGGCCGGCTTCACCGTTGTCGCCGGCCTGCGCTAGCCCTGCCGGCGTCTGACGCCCTCTGAACGTAGGAATTCCCGGTGCAACCGACCTTGCCCCAACCCCCGGCCTTCCTCGATTCCCGCTCGATGCTCACGCCCGGCCTGGCCGGCGCCGTTGTCATGCTATTGACCAACACCTTGTACCAGCAGTTCTCCTTACCCCAGCGGTGGACGGCTCTTGCGCTCAGCTTCGGCCTCGGTCTCCTCGTCTTCAGCGACCGGAGGTCCGCGCTCTGGCAGCGAGCCTTGCTCTACATCCTCAACTCGCTGATCATCTTTTCCATGGCCGTCGGTGCCAACGCTGTCGGCCAGGTCATCACCTCTCCCCGCGCCACACCCCGCGGCATCGAGATCGGTGCATCGTCCCATCGCGCCCATTTCGGCGACTGGTTCTGAGGCATTTCTGCCGGGCGCGCGACCCATTCTTTGGGCGCTTTTTGCCCGGAGAGACTGGAGCGCCCCAGCTCGCCGCTCGCCCGTGCCTTTGCCGTCCATTGCCGTGCCCCTTCGGCATCGGCCCGCCGGGCCACGGCCTACCCCCTGGCCGGCCCCCGCTCACACCTCCTGGAACCCGATGCCGTAGGGCTCGCCCGGGCTGGCGTAGATCGTCAGGACCTCGAACTGGGCACTCTCCGGCGCGTCCTCGTCGGCCGAGAGATCCCGCCACCACGCGATCCATCGCCCCGCGAAGTAGACGAGCGAGACGCGGGCATCCTCGGCCGTATGGTCGAGGTACCACTCGTCCTTCCGCACCGCCTCGGCGATCTCCTCGGGAGCCCAGGGGGCGAAGTGGATGGCGACGACGGCGTCGTAGAGCGCGCGGCGGGTCGCCTCGTTGACCTGAGTCAGATCGATGGGGGGTGGAACGGTCGGCGGGGTAGACTCCGGGAAGCCTGGCATGAGGTAGGTCCTCCTGTCGGGTCAGGTCCCGGCATCGGCTGCAACCTTCGCCGGGGCCGCTTCTGTTTTGGCGGGGGAGCGTCCCCCTTCCCCCGGGAACGGCTCGGCTCCTCTCGCTCCGTTCCTCGGGATAACGTTGACAAGCTTAACTAGAGATCGAGAACTTTGTCAAGGATATTTGGCGGGATAGGCTTCTCCCGATGACGCGGACCAGCGATCCCCAACGCGACGCCTTCGTCCTGGCCCGATGGGCCGAAGGAAAGACCCTCAAGGAGATCGGCAGCGTTCTCGGGATCTCGCGGCAAGGCGTTGGATCCATCCTGAGACGCCTGGGAGCTCCGAAGAGGAGAACCGAGGGGATGCAGGGCTGCTCGGTCCCGGGATGCCCGCGAGCGCACACGGCGCGAGGCTACTGCCGGATGCACCTGCTTCGCGTGTACCGCACCGGCGAGCCGGGCCAGGCGGCTCCGCTGCGGCAGCGGGGGCGCGGCGAGGAGGTGGGGGAGGGGTCGCGTGAGGGATAGCAGCGGAAATCCCCGCAGGGCGCCCTCCGCCCGAGGAGATTGGAGCGGATAGCCCGACCCCGGCCGAAGGTCCGGGGGCACGCCCCAAGGCAGCTGTTTCCCTAAGCCGAGGAAAGAAACAAGGCGCCGTAAGCTTCAAGCCCCGACGATTCGCAGTTCGAAGTCCCGCAGCCGAAAGACCTGGAGGATGTAGGAGAGCGCCATGTCCTTGGCGCTCGCGAAGTCGCCGGCGCGGACGGGAAACGCGTCCTCACGAGTCTCTCCGCCTCGCGTGTACGTTACGGACGCCATGAAGAGCCGGACGTTCGACATCGCCCCCGCCTTCTGTTCTCGATTCCTACTCTCCTCTTCCGTCTTCCCCTAGCCTCAACCCCGTCCCCTGGACGCGCCTGCCTGGATGCCCGGAGGTCGGGCCGTGGCATCCAGGGCTTAGGGTCGATTCACGATTCACACCCGGCGCCATGACTCCGGAGCCCTGCATCGAGGTTGTATGATAAACTCAAAAAAATAATAAAAATAAGGACACAAGGAAAATCATATGCAGAAAATCAGATATCCACAAATCTGTCTTCAGGCTCTGCTCCTGGGACTGCTCTTCGCGGCCGCGGCAGAGGCTCGCAGCGGTTGCTGCTCCCACCACGGCGGAGTCTGCGGCTGCTCCTGCTGCGACGGCTCCCCGCTCTCGAGCATCTGCGCGCCGTACTACCCGAACTGCGGCTCCCAGCCTCCCCAGGCCCCCTACAACCTGACCGCCGAGCTGAGCTCTCCCACGAAGGTTCTCCTCCGCTGGGTGGACGATTCGACGGACGAGACCTCCTTCCGCATCGAGCGTCGCGCCGGCGCCTCCATCTTCCAGGAGGTATCCTCGGTCGGGACCAATGTCACCTCGGCAACCGTCGCCCCTCTCGCACCCGACACGTCGTATGTCTTCCGGGTGAGGGCAAGGAACGCCCAGGGAGACTCCGCCACAACGAACGAGGCAGGCGTCACCACACCCCCCGCGCCCAAGCCGGAGCCTTGCAGCCCGAGCGGCACCGACCTGTGCCTCCTCGAGAGCCGATTCAAGGTCGAAGCCACGTGGAGGACGCCGGACGGCGGCTCGGGCATGGCCCGGGTGGTGAAGCTGACGGACGATTCAGGCTACCTCTGGTTCTTCGCTGCCTCGAACATCGAGGCCATCGTCAAGGTCCTCGACGGCTGCGCCCTCAACAACCGGTTCTGGGTGTTCGCCGGCGGGCTCACCAACGTCGAGACGGTCCTGACGGTGACGGACAGCCAGACGGGGATCATGAAGACCTACACCAACCATCAGAGAACGCCGTTTCAACCGATCCAGGACACCTCGGCTTTCGAGACCTGCCCGTAGCGTAGAGGGAGCTGCAGGTCGGCAGGGAAGGAGAGAGCTGTCTGCCTGCCCCGCGGGAGACTCAGGGGACCAGCGTGCAGCGGGTGCTTGCTCTACGCGGCGGCTCGCCGAAGCGAAACCCGGTCATCGGCATCCGCGGCGAGCTCTTCGAGTCCGCCACCGCGCCGCCTCGAGCGCAGCGGCCGCGAGGTGGGAGCTGTTGGGGTTCACGCTTCCAACCTGCGGCGCCAGAACTCGCTCTCAGGCCAACGTCGCTCGGTCGCGTAGTGGCGGTCGCGCACTCGCGCGTAGCCGGCGAACTCCTCCCGCACGAAACTCCGGTACCGCTCGAGCGCTCGCTCGTCGCCCTTCGCCAGCAGGTCGGCGATGGCATACGAGGCGAAGATTCCCGAGCGCAGGGCCTTGACGATGCCGGCCGAGGAGAGCGGGTCGAAGGTCGACGCCGCGTCGCCCACCGCGAGCCACCCCGAGCCGGCCGCGGAATCGAGCCGGCGGGAGCTCGCGGCGCAGACCGTCAAGGGTCCCAGCGCCCGGGCTCCGCGGAGGGCCGCGCCCACGTGCGAGGTCGCCGCGAGCCGGCGCGACCACTCGCCCGCGTCGGAGAGCCGCAAGCGGCGGGCGAGGTCGGCGTCGGAGAGGCAGGCGGCGACGCGCCGGCCTCCGGGGAGGCCCGTCGTGTACCACCAGCCGTCGGCACAGGCCTCGACAAGAGTTCGGCCGTCGGCGTTGCCCGCCCCTTCGCAGTCGGCGAAGAAGCGGGCGAAACCGCACAGGCGGTCGGCGACGACAAAGCGCGCGCCACACCGCCGCGCGAAGGGCCGCCGCGCTCCCCGTCGCGTCGACGACGAAGCGGGCGGCGAGCACCTCGCGGGCCCGGCTTTCTGCTGCCGCTTCTCGTATTTGGCTGGACTGAGATAGCCCACCGCCGAGACCCGACCACAGCGAGGTAGAGGATCCCAACTACGTCGGGATGTAAGTGCTGTCGGCGACCCAGAGCCGGTCAGACCTCGCCGCCGCGAAGCTGCGTTCGACCAGTCGGGAGCCGGCCGGGCTTGACGATCGCACACCGTTCTCGCGAAGCGGTGCCGGCGGCTCACCGCTTCCAGGCCCGCGGCCTGCATCAGGTCGAGCCACGCGATACGACTCACCGCCACGCTTTCATCGGCCGTTTCGTCTGCACCGGTGATCCACAGGTCCCGCGCGGCTCCCGACGACGCTGGTCGAAGTAGGGTTGGACTCCACGGTCTTCCAGCGCCGGGATTCGATGCCCTCGGTGCGTCCGCCTCCGCCTCCCGTCTTCTTGACGCGTGTGAACGATTACTGTATAATCATAAGTTCTGAGTAGACTACTCAAGTGGAGGCTTATATGGTAAGTCCTAGAATAACGAGTTTCAAGCGAATCGTCCCTAGGGGGACGTCTCTTGCCGAGGTCGCCCTGCTCAGTACCCGAACTTTTCCGGGTACTCATCTGCCGTTGGTTCTCGAGCCTAGCCTCCCAGACATTGACTTGGCGGATTGGGCTGGCGCCAACCGCAGCCAATTGGAAGACTATCTGCTGGTGCATGGGGCCCTGCTGCTGCGGGGATTCGGGATCCACTCAGCGGAGGCCTTCGAGCACTTCTGCTGCGCAGCCGTGCCGGAGCTCTACGACGACTACGGCGATCTGCCACGCGAAAGTGAGACGGAGAAAATCTACGGTTCAACTCCATATCCAGCAACTAAGACGATTCTTTTTCATAACGAAAGTTCCCATACTCCATTATGGCCAATGAAGCAGTTCTTTTTTTGCTCGAAAGCGGCCGAAAAGGGAGGCGAGACGCCGCTCGTTGATTGCAGGCGAGTATACGACAAGCTTGATCCGGCGATCCGGATTCCTCTCGCTGAGAAGGGCCTGTTGTATGTACGCCACTTCACCGACGGGCTCGACGTTAAGTGGCAGGATTTCTTCCACACTTCGGATCGGTCAGAGGTTGAAAGCCGCTGTGCCGCGGCCGGGATCAACTGTCGGTGGGCGGGAGACCACGACCTAGGTATTGCTCAGCGTGCCCCGGCGGTGGCCCGGCACCCTAAAACTGGCGAGATGGTCTTCTTCAATCAGATCCAACTCCATCACTCTTCGTGCCTCGATCCCGAGGTCCGCGAGTCGCTCGTCGCGCTTTTCGACGCCGACCAGCGTCCGCGAGACGTCTACTACGGTGACGGCACGCCGATCGAGGACTCCGTGGTCGCCGAGGTGACTGGACTCTACTGGGAGCTGGCGGTCGCGTTCCCGTGGCAAGAAGGTGACGTGGTGATGCTGGACAACATGCTTGTCGCCCACGCCCGCAACCCCTTCGAAGGTACTCGCAAGATCCTCGTCGCAATGGGAGAAATGGTGGATAAGAGTGTTTTGTGACGGCTGCAGTGTGCAACTGCTAGAAAACCAGGAATATTTAAACGAGGATCTCGCGCGGAGGTGGTTTCGGTTTCAAAAATCGCCAGTCATCATAGTTCACGGTCGGGCTCGATCCACAGCCAGGAGAAGCGATGCGGTTCATCGGGTTTCTGCTGCGATATTCGCGTAGGAACGTGATTTTGGCGGTCCTAACGGGACTGGCGAGCGGCGCGTGCAGCACCGGGTTGCTGGCGGTGGTCAACCTGGCCCTGACTGGCAGCCGACTTTCGCGGACGACTTTGATGTGGAGCTTCATCGGGCTTGCCATTTTGGTGCCGATCACGCGCTCCGCATCGGAGGTGCTTCTCCTCCAACTCGGTCAGGACACGATCTTTGGTCTACGCATGCAGCTCTCCCGTGCCGTGCTGGAGGTTCCGCTGCGCCGCCTCGAGGAGGTCGGATCACACCGCGTGCTCTCGTGCTTGACAGATGACGTACCGACGATCGCCAGTGTAATTAGCCAAATCCCCGTGCTTTCCATCAACTCGGCGCTCATTGTCGGCTGCCTCGCCTATCTCGGCTGGCTGTCGTGGCAGGTGTTGGCAGTGGTCTTGGTATTGATCAGCGTCGGCGTCGTAGGGTATCAGTTGCCGATTTTCTGGGCGACGCGCTACATGCGCCGGGCGCGCGCCCTGAGCGACGAGCTCTATCACCATTTCCGGGCTTTGACCAATGGAGCGAAGGAATTGAAACAGCATAGCGGTCGGCGCGAGGCCTTTCTTCACCAGGAGCTCAAAAAGACCGCTGAGGCCTTTCGCGGCCAGAACATCAAGGGGTTCCGAATCTTCGTCGGCGCTGCTAGTTGGGGCCAGCTACTGCTCTTCCTGGTGATCGGCCTTCTGCTCTTCGAACTACCAGCGATCACCGGAGCTGGGATTCGGACGGTGACCGGCTACACAATCACGCTCCTTTACGTGGTGGCGCCTCTACAGATTTTGATGAATATCGTGCCTCACTTCGGACGCGCCGGCGTGGCTCTGTCTAAGGTGGAGGAGCTGGGCGTCGAGCTGGCTCCCTGGACGAATGCTACCGAGCTCGGCGTGGCACGTCCTTCCCCGGCTTGGCGCCGGGTCGAGCTCCACGCGGTCACTCACACCTACCGGAGGGAAAGCGAAGACGGAGCTTTCCGGCTCGGGCCGATTGATCTCTTGCTGGAGCCTGGGGAGCTGGTCTTCGTCGTAGGAGGAAACGGCAGCGGCAAGACCACGCTGGCCAAGCTGCTTACCGGTCTTTACCTGCCGGATTCCGGGGAAATTCGACTCGATGGCCGGAGGATCGATGAAAATTCTATCGAGATGTATCGACAATATTTTTCTGTTGTCTTCTCGGATTTTTTTCTCTTCCATAAGCTGCTCGGAGTGGAAGGCGGGGCTGACCTGGATGACCGGGCCGCGGCGGCCCTGCGCCAGCTGCATCTCGAGCGCCACGTCGAGGTGCAGGGTGGCCAGTTCTCGACGATCGATCTGTCGCAGGGACAGCGCAAACGCCTGGCCCTTTTGACCGCGCTGCTCGAAGACCGGCCGATCTACCTCTTCGACGAGTGGGCCGCCGACCAGGATCCGTGGTTCAAAGAGATCTTCTATCGTCAGCTGCTGCCGATCCTCAAGAGCCGAGGCAAGTCAGTGGTCGCGATCACCCACGATGACAGGTACTACGACGTGGCCGATCGCCTGATCAAGCTCGAGGATGGCAAAGTCGCTGCGGAATCGAGCAGGACTGTCGAGCACCTCGATCGGGTCCTAAAGGACCACACATGAGCTCGATGGGGGAGGCGATCCCTGCTCCTGCCGGCCGCGACCTGACTCTCTCAGCCGTTCTGCGTCGCCGGGCCGGCGAGCGGCAGGACCAGCTCGCTTTCGTCTTTCTGCGCGATGGCGAAGTCGAGTCGGAGCGCTTGACCTATGGCCAGCTCGACCTTCGAGCTCGGGCCATCGCGGCGCGCCTCCAGGGTTGCGCGGAGCCCGGCGACCGCGCCCTCTTACTCTACCCGCCGGGGCTCGACTTCGTGGCGGCGTTCATAGGCTGTCTCTACGCTGGCGTGGTCGCGGTTCCTGTCTATCCGCCGCGCAACGACCGAACCGATCCACGCTTGGCGGCGATCGTCGGCGATGCGGCTCCGAAGCTGGCCCTCACCATCACCGGCGCATTGCCCACGATAGGAGCGGCAGGATTCGAACTAGTGGCGACCGATGGCCTGCCCGACGAATTGGCGGAGGCCTGGCGAGAGCCACAGCTAAACCCAGACGATCTGGCGCTCTTGCAATACACCTCCGGCTCGACGGCCTCCCCCAAGGGGGTCGAGGTGAGTCATCGCAACCTCGTGCACAACGAGGAGATGATCCGCGGGGCCTTCGATCAGTCGGAGGAGTCTATCGTCGTGGGTTGGCTGCCGCTCTACCACGACATGGGCCTGATCGGTAACATTCTCCAACCGCTGTCGATCGGCGCTCGTTGCATCCTGATGTCGCCGGTCGCCTTCCTGCAGCGGCCCTTGCGCTGGCTGGCGGCGATCACGCGCTACCAGGCGACGACCAGCGGTGGCCCCAACTTCGCCTACGACCTCTGTGTACGGAAGGTCTCGACCGCCGAACATGCTGAGCTCAACCTGCGGAGCTGGCGGGTGGCCTTCAGCGGGGCCGAGCCGGTTCGTGCAGACACCCTGGAGCGCTTCACGGCGGCCTTCGGCTCGTGCGGCTTCGACCGCCGAGCCTTTTACCCTTGCTACGGATTGGCTGAGGCGACGCTCCTAGTCGCCGGCGGCCGGCCGGAGTTGCCGCCGTTGGTCTTCTCAGCCGCCACCGCCGCTCTCGAGCAAGGGCGGGTCGAGGCCGTGGCGAGCGGGGACCGGCCGAGCCGGCCGCTGGTGGGCTGCGGCCAGCCTTGGATGGAGCAACGGATCGCCGTGGTCGACCCCGATTCGAAGGAAGAGTTACCGGCCGTCCGAGTCGGGGAGATTTGGGTCGCCGGACAGAGTATCGCCCGGGGCTACAGGAACCGACCAGAGGAGACGGCGCGGGACTTTCGCGCCCGGCTCGCGGGAAGTCCCGAGGCGGGGCCGTTTCTGCGCACGGGTGACCTCGGTTTTGTGCAGGACGGTGAGCTCTACGTTACTGGTCGCCTCAAGGACCTGATCATCATTCGTGGCCGCAACCACTATCCTCAGGACATCGAAACGACGGCCGGGGCGAGTCATGGAGCGTTGAGGGCGGGATGCGGCGCGGCGTTTTCGGTGGAGGTGGAGGGCGAGGAGTGCTTGGTTGTCGTCCACGAACTGGAGCGGCGGCGTGAAACGGTAGAGGACGCGACGCAAGCCGCCGAGGCCGTGCGGCGTGCGATTGCCGAAGAGCACGAGCTGCGGGTCCATGACGTAGTGTTGATCCGCACCGGCACGATCCCCAAGACCTCGAGCGGCAAGATCAGGCGCCGCGCCTGCCGCGACTTCTATCTGTCCGGCGGCCTGGAGGTGGTGAGCCACGCCGTCCTCGATCCCGCGATCGGGCAGCGGAGCAAGGCGCCGGCGAGGGAGGAGCTGCTGGGTTTGGGTGTTGTGGAGCGCCGTGTGGTGATGGAGTGGCGTGCGCGTCAGCTGGCGTCGGGAGTGCTTGGCGTGGGGGTTTCGGAGGTGGTTCCTGGCCGGGGCTTGACGTCGTTGGGTCTGGATTCGCTGGGTGCGGTGGAGTTGCAGTGGTCGCTGGAGTCGGAGTTTGGGGTGAGCCCGTCGCTGGGGGTGCTGTTGGGCGGGGCGGGAGTGGGTGGGGTGGTGGAGGAGTTGCTGGGCCGGCTGGAGACGCGGGAGGAGTCCCGTCCGTCGCCGCGGTCCGGGCCAGAGTGTCTCGAGTACGGTTTGAGCGAGGGGCAGCGGGGGCTGTGGCTGGCGGAGCGTCTGTCTCCGGAGAGCTCGGCGTACACCATTTCGGTGGCGGCGCAGGTGTCGGGGGATCTGGACGTGCCGGCTCTGGAGCGTGCGTTGCGGTCTCTGGCGTCGCGGCATGATGCGTTGCGGACGACGTTCATCGAGCGTGGTGGCGAGGTGGCGCAGCGTTTGTCCGGCGAGGGTGGGATCGGGTTCGGGGTGCAATCGGCGTTGGAGTGGAGCGAGCGGAAGCTTTCGGCGCGGCTGCTGGAGTCGGTTGAGCGTCCATTTGATCTCGAGCGGGGTCCGCTGGCGCGCTTGGAGATTTGGGTCCGCGGCGAGCGTGAGCACGTGCTGGCGCTGTCGGTGCACCACCTGGTGGCGGACCTCTGGTCGCTGTCGGTGCTGGTCCGGGAGCTGGGGGTGCTCTACGAGCAGTCGAGGGGTTTGGGGTCGGTTCGGCTGGAGGCGCCGTTGCTCCGTTACTCGGACTACGTGACGTGGCAGGGAGAGCTTCTGGGGGGTATTGAGGGAGAGCGGCTTTGGGAGTACTGGCGAGCGCGGCTGGCGGACCTGCCGGCGTGCTCGGAGCTGTCGGCGGACCGTCCACGTCCGGCGGTGCCGAGTCTGTCGGGCGACGTACGTACGAGCCGTCTGGGGGTTGAGCTGTCGTCGGGCCTGCGGAGCGTGGCGAGCGATTGGGGGACGAGCCTGTTCGTGGTCGGGCTGTCGGGTCTGGTGGCGTTGATCCACCGCTATAGCGGTCAGGAGGACCTGGCGGTGGGCTCGCCGGCGGCGGGCCGGACGTCCGCGGAGCTGGAAGGTCTGGTGGGTTACCTGGTCAACCCGCTGGTGCTGCGGGCGGACCTGTCGGGCACGCCGTCGTTCCGGGAGCTTGTGGGTCGCACGCACGAAACGGTGTTGGGAGCTCTGGAGCACCAGGACTATCCGTTTGCATGGTTGGCGCAGCGGCTGGTCGGCGTGCGGGACCCGAGCCGTTCGCCGCTCTTCCAGCTGCTATTCACGCTGCCCCGTTCGCCGGATCCGGTTCAGGAGGGTCTGGGCGCGTTCGCGGTGGGGGAGTCCGGGGGTGGGCTGCGTCTGGGCTCGCTGGCGCTGGAGTCCGTGGCTCTGGCACCGCGGTCGTCGCAGTTCGACCTGAGCCTTCGCCTGGCGCCGTTGGGGGAGGATCTGGCGGCGTCGGCGCAGTACAGCACGGAGCTGTTCGAGGGGTCGACGATCGAGCGGTTCTTGGGCCACTTCCGGGAGCTGCTGCGGGGGGCGTTGGAGCACCCGCAGGTGCCGATCGGGGAGCTGGCTTGGCTGACCCTGGCCGAGCGGGACCAGGTATTGCGGGGGTGGAACGAGACGTCGGTCGAGCGGCCGGAAGAGGTCTGTCTGCACGAGCTGTTCTTCGCCCAAGCGGCGCGGACGCCGGAGCGGTTGGCGTTGGTCGCGGGGGACCAGGAGCTGCGCTACGGGGAGATGGCTTGGCGGGTGCGCCAACTGGCGTCGCGCCTTGTGAGGCTGGGCGTCGGTGCGGAGGTCCGGGTGGGGGTGCTGGTCGAGCGCAGCGCGGACCTGTTGGTGACGCTGCTGGGTGTCCTGGCCTCGGGGGGCGTTTACGTGGGTCTCGACCCGCTGTACCCGCCGGAGCGTCTGGGGTTCATGGCGGCGGACGCCGGGATGCGGCTGGTCCTGGTGGGGGAGGGTCTGGCAGACCGATTGCCTCCACTGGAGGAAGGGACCACGGTGCTTGGTCTGCCGGCGTTGGAGCTTCTGGGGGCGGAGGCGGAGCCTGCGGGGGCCGCGCCGGGGAACCTGGCCTACCTGATCTACACGTCAGGTTCGACGGGCCGGCCCAAGGGGGTCGCGGTCGAGCATCGCAGCGCGGTGGAGCTGGTGCTCTGGTCGGCCGGGGTATGGAGCGCCGAGGAGCTGTCGGGGGTGCTGGCGTCAACGTCGATCTGCTTCGACCTGTCGGTTTTCGAGCTGTTCGTGCCGCTGTGCCTGGGGGGCACGGTGATCTTGGCGGAGAGCGTGCTGTCGCTGCCGGATCTGGCGGCGGCGCAGCGGGTGCGTCTGGTCAACACGGTGCCGTCGTTGATGGCCGAGCTGCTGCGCCGGGGCAGCCTGCCGCCGGGAGTGAGGACGGTGAACCTGGCGGGCGAGGCATTGGGGGGAGAGCTGGCGGCGGCACTCCACGGGCTGGGGACGGTGTCGCGGGTGCTCAACCTGTACGGTCCGTCGGAGGACACGACGTATTCAACGTGGTCAGAGGTGGCGATGGGAGTCGCCCGTCCGGCGATCGGCCGGCCGGTGTCGAACAGCCGGGCGTATGTGCTGGATGGCCAGGGCGAGCCGTTGCCGGTGGGAGTTGCCGGGGAGCTGTACCTGGGGGGTCGTGGTCTGGCGCGAGGATATCTCGGTCGTCCGGAGCTGACGGCGGAGCGCTTCGTGCCGGACGATTTCGGCGCTGAGCCGGGGTGCCGCCTGTACCGGACGGGCGACCTGGCACGATATCGAGTGACGGGGGAACTGGAGTTCCTCGGCCGCCTGGACCATCAGGTGAAGATACGCGGTTTGCGGGTGGAGCTGGGGGAGGTGGAGTGGGCGCTGCGCTCCCATCCGGCGGTACGCGAGGCTGTGGTGGTGGCGTGGGAAGTGGGTGGGAATCGCCGGTTGGTGGGCTACGTCAGCGGCGAGGTGACGGGGGAGTCTCTGCGCGCGCACCTTCGGCAACGGCTGGTGGAGGCGATGGTGCCGTGGCAGTTCGTGGCGCTGGCGTCGCTGCCGCGCACGCCCAGCGGCAAGATCGACCGTCGGGCGCTGCCCCTGCCGCCGATGCCTGCGGACGAGCCGCGGCTGTTGACGCTGCCGCGCGGACCCGTGGAGGAGCTCGTCGCCGGGATCTGGTCGGAAGTGCTCCAGTGCCCGGTGGGGGCCGAGGACAACTTCTTCGAGCTGGGCGGGCATTCGCTGCTCGCCACCCAGGTACTCTCGCGCCTGCAGGAGACCCTGGGAGCGCAGCTGCCGCTGCGCGCTCTATTCGAGGCGCCGACGGTTGCCGGATTCGCAGTCCGGGTGGCCGCGGCGCTCGCGGCCGACGATCGGCCCGCCTCGCCACCTCCGCTGCTCGCTGGGCTCCGCTCCGGCCCTCTGCCGCTCTCCTTTGCCCAGGAACGGCTGTGGTTCCTCGATCAGCTGAAGCGGGATGGTGCGGCGTACAGCCTCTTCGGGGCTTTCAGGGTGCGCGGCCGGCTCGACCGGCCTGCCCTCGAGCGCGGCCTGGGCGAAGTGGTCGCGCGCCATGAGTCGCTGCGCACCACCTTCTCGGCCGTCGGCGGGCGCCCCGTCCAGGTCATCGCGACACCCGGCCCTTGGCAGCTGCCTGTCCTCGATCTTCGTGCCCTGCCGAAAGCGGATCGCGAGGCGGCTGTCCAAGAGAGGTTGGTTGCCGAGGCGTGCCACCCGTTTGACCTCGCCCGCGGGCCGCTCTTCCGAGCCGAACTGCTGCTTGTCGGCGAGGAAGAGAACGTGCTCCTGGTCAACCTGCACCACATCGTAGCCGACGGCTGGTCCCTGGGCATCATGGCGCGGGAGATCGAGGTGTTCTATTCGGAGCTCGCTGCCGGTCGCCCGCCAGCCGCGCCGCCGCTGCGGCTCCAGTATGCGGATTTCGCGATCTGGCAGAGGAGTTGGCTTCGAGGCGAGATCCTCGAGTCTCACTTGGCCTATTGGCGCCAGCGCTTCCACGATGGGCAGCAGCTGCTGGCGGTGCCGGCCGACCGCCCGCGGCCGTCAGCGCAGACCTTCTGCGGGGCGGTCCGCGCTCGACTGGTTCCGCCGTCGTTGAGCGCGGCGGTCGAGCGCCTGAGCCGCGCCGCGGGAGCCACCCCCTTTATGACCTTCCTCGCCGGCTTTTTCTGCCTGCTCCAGCGTTATAGCGGCCAGCCAGACCTCACAGTCGGAACCTTCATCGCCAACCGCAACCGGGCGGAGACCGAGGGGCTGATCGGCTTCTTTGTCAACAACCTGGCGCTGCGCGTCGAAGTGCCTGGGGACGGCGGGTTCCGGCAGCTGCTCGGGCGGGTACGGGACGTGACCCTGGGGGCGCACGCCCACCAGGACCTCCCCTTCGAGAAGCTGCTGGCAGAGCTCCGCCTGGAGCGTGCCACGGAGCGCACGCCTCTCTTTCAGGTAATGTTCGTTTTCCAGAATACTCCGCCTCGCACGCTTGCTCTGCCGGGGCTCACGCTCGAGTCGTTGCCGGTCCCGCGCACGCGCTCGAACTTCGATTTCACACTCTGGTTGGAGGACCTGGGCCAAGGGCTCGAGGCAGCCGTCGAGTACAACCTGGACCTCTTCGACGCCACTACCGTCGATCGGCTGATCGGCCATTTCATCACCGCGTTGAGAGCGGTGACGGCGGACCCCGAGCGGCGGTGCGCGGAAGTCCCGCTGCTCACCGCCGTCGAAGAGCAGCAGCTCGTGCGCGAGTGGAATGACAGTGGTCCCGGCGCGCCGTCGGTCGCAGTTCACCGCCTGATCACGGAGCAGGCGAAGCGAAGACCGGAAGCGATCGCCGTGGACTCGCGGGCCGGGGCTTTGACCTACAGCCAGCTTGAAGCGCGGGCTGAGCGTCTGGCCCGACATCTCGTAGGCCTGGGGGTAGGCCCCGAGGTTCTGGTCGGCCTCTATCTTGAGCGCTCCTCCGCGCTGCTGGTGGGCCTGCTCGCAATCCTCAAGGCGGGCGGAGCCTACCTGCCTCTCGATCCGATGCTGCCGCCCGAGAGGTTGGCCTGGCTGTTGTCGGATGCCGCCGCGGGACTAGTGCTGACCCAGGAGCGGCTGTCCGCTCGGCTCGCCGGCCTGGGTGTTCGCGCCCTCTGTCTGGACGCGGGGGAGATCCCGGCGGCCGAGGAGGATTCCCTGGGCGAGGAGGTCTGCGCGAACCAACTCGCCTACCTGATCTACACCTCCGGCTCGACGGGGCAGCCCAAGGCGGTGATGGTGGCGCACGGTGCCCTCGCGAGCTACACGCGGGCGGCCGCCAGGCAGTACGAGGTTGGCCCGGAAGATCGGGTCCTGCAGTTTGCTTCGATCAGCTTCGATGCCAGTGCGGAGGAAATCTTCCCAACGCTCGCGAGCGGCGCCACCCTGGTGTTACGCGACGACGCCATGCTCGTCTCGCCTGCGGAGTTCCTCTCTTCCTGTGCCGCGTGGGGCGTGACGGTGCTTGACCTGCCGACGTCCTACTGGCACGAGCTGGTGGCCGCGGCCGACTCTCCCGGCTGGATGATTCCGCCGACATTGCGGTTGGTGATCATCGGTGGTGAAAAGACCTTCCCGGAGCGGGTGGAGCGGTGGGGGAGGCAAGCCGGACGGCATGTCCAACTTATCAATACCTACGGGCCGACCGAGGCGACGATCGTCGCCACATGGCAGGATCTGACTGCGAGCTCGTGGGTAGGAGCTCTCGGTCGAGTGCCGATTGGCCGGCCGGTCGACGGGGCCTCCGTGCTTCTCCTGGACCACGGCTCGCAGCTGGCACCGGCAGGGGTGCCGGGCGAGCTGTGCCTCGGCGGTCTCGGTATAGCCCGGGGCTACCTCGGGCGTCCTGATCTCACTGCCGAACGTTTCCTCCCCGATCCCTACTGCAGCCTTCCTGGCGGCCGCCTCTACCGGAGCGGGGACCGCGCCCGCCATCTGGCCGACGGTAGCTTCGAGTTCCTCGACCGTAACGATCGCCAGGTCAAGGTCCGCGGCTACCGTATCGAGCCAGGGGAGATCGAGGTTTTGCTATCCGCCCACCCTCGGGTTCAGGAAGCTGTGATCGTCGTGCGGGAGGAGGCAGCAGGACGGTCGCGGCTGGTCGCCTATCTGACCGCGCGGAGTGGAGAGGTGCCAGAGGTCGGCGAGGTGCGTGCCTTTCTGCGGCAGCGGCTTCCCGAGTACATGGTGCCGGCGGCGTTCGTATTGGTCGACGCCTTGCCGCGGACGAGCAGCGGCAAGGTTGACCGCGCCGCGTTGCCAGACGCAGAGCCGACTGTATTCTCGGCGGCCGAGGACTTCGTCCCGCCACGCACGCCGACCGAGGAGCTCCTGGTGGGAATCTGGGCCGAGGTGCTCGGGCTCGACCGGATCGGCATCCACGACGACTTCTTCGACCTCGGTGGCTACTCCCTGCTCGCCACTCAGATCATCGCGCGCGTTCGGGAGGCCTGCGGCGTCGAGCTGCCGCTCGCCACGATCTTCGAGCGGCCGACGGTCGCCGCGCTGGCGATGGCTGCCGAGGACGCGGACCGTGGCAACCGGCTACCGCCGATCGAGCCGGT
>Ga0209626_1000111_pt1 | contig 17411 bp, 9 predicted proteins | sample JacPinW_OM1H0_M2_FD_187962 | JGI IMG/M metagenome (GOLD analysis project Ga0209626, IMG submission 187962) | Forest soil microbial communities from Algoma, Ontario, Canada - Jack Pine, Ontario site 1_JW_OM1H0_M2 (SPAdes) (version 2) | ecosystem: Environmental > Terrestrial > Soil > Boreal... | reverse complement strand
CCTTCAGCCGGTGCCGAGCCTACCGCGAGCTCGCAAGTCGTTTCCGCCGCAACCGTCACCCGCGACCGCGCCGGTGCGTAGACCGCAAACGGCTTGCCATCGAACGGGTTACGCCGTGTGCCGATCACGCCGAAGTCCTGCCCGTTGACGCTGACTGACGCGCGGCCGGAGAGCAGAACCAGACACTGCTCCCGGTCCGGAATCTCGCGCTCGAGCTTCTGCCGGGCGAGCAGATCGAAAACCTCGAACCCGACATAACGCCAGCCCGCGCTCTGGGGAGTGATCCGGTGCACCTGACCGCCAGCGGCCGATAACTCCGGCTTGATGAGGAGCGATACGGTCATTTCGCGTTCTCGGACAAGAGCCGCCGCAGGTTGTTGTACCCGAGCGAGGCATAAGTCATCGGATCGGCAATCCTTGGATCCTGCTCAGCTTCGAGAATGACCCAACCGGAGTAGTTGCGCAGCTCACGGAACACCCGCTCAAAGGCGACACTGCCATCACCGGGAACAGTGAACACGCCCTCGAGCACCGCGCGCAGGAAGCTCCAGTTCTCGGTCCGCGCTCGCTCGCACACGACGGCACGGACATCCTTGGCGTGCACGTGCCATATCTTCGAGGCATAGCGCCGCGCCAGCGCAGCGGCATCGGCTCCCGCAAACGTCGCGTGCCCGGTATCCAGCAGCAGGCCCACCTCGGCTCCGGTGGCATCCATCAGTGTGTCTATGTCCTCCTGGCTCTGAACCACCGTCCCCATGTGATGGTGATACGCGAGGCGCACGCCCTCCGCTGCCGTCACCGCGGCCACTTCCGTGATACGTCGGCCGAATTCACGCCATTCACTGCCTTTCAGGAGCGGACGCTCGGATAACGGACGCTGGAAGTTGCCGTGTATGGCCCCGCTGACATCCGCGAAAACCAGCACTGAGCTTCCGACAGCCTTGAGGAGGTCAAGATGTGGACGCAGGCAGCTGATTTCAGCACGTGCATCCCGGGCGAGCAGCTCCGCCGAGTACCACCCCGATACGCATGCCAGTCCGAATCGGTCGAGGGTCGCCGCAAGCTCGCGCGCGTCCCGCGGAAATTTATGCCCAAGCTCCATGCCCTCGAAGCCGATCTGACGGGCCTCGGTGAGGCAGGTCTCCAGCGACGTCTCTGCGCCCAGCTCCCGCATATCGTCGTTGGACCAGATGATGGGATTCGCGCCCAGACGAATGCTCATGGATCAGTCATCATCCGCCCGCAGTTGACGAGCGGCAGCGTACCCCTCGCGAGCCGATCTGACTTCTGCACGATCGGAGACCTCCGGCACCGGTACGTCCCACCAATGCCCTCCCGCTGCGGTACTGGAGGCGGGGTCGGTTTCGATGACAAGCACAGACGTACGATCGGCCTTGCGCGCCGCGGACAGGGAGCTTGCTAGCCCCGCCACGCCCTGCACTTTGCTGGCCAGGGCCCCAAGGCTGCGCGCGTGGGCCACGAGGTCGAGCCCGTCCCGGGCGCTCTGCGAGGATGTCCGCAGGTTATTGAAGCTCGCGTTCCCGGTGGACCTCTGTAACCGCTCGATGCAGCCGAAACCGCCGTTATCGAGCAGCACGACGATCAGTTTCAGGCCCATTTGCACGGAGGTGGCGATTTCGCTGTTGAGCATGAGGTAGGACCCGTCGCCGACCATTACGATGACTTCGCGCTGCGGATGGGCGAGCTTCACACCCAATGCGCCGGCTATCTCGTAGCCCATGCAGGAAAAGCCATACTCGAGGTGATAGCCCCCCGGATGCTCAGCCTGCCAGTGCTTGTGCAACTCGCCGGGCAAGCCGCCCGCGGCGCCGACCAGGATGTCGGACGTTTGCGCACCTCTCTGGACCGCACCGATGACCTGGGCGTCTGAGGGCAACGGCCCATCGCCCGCAGTAGTGAATGACTCCGCCATCGTCCGCCACTTGCTTCGCTCTGCGTGCGCCCGCTGCGTCCAGGCTTGCGGGGCTCGCCAGTGACCGAGCGCCTCACTCAATTCGCGCAACCCCTCCCGGGCGTCCGCGATCAGCGGCCTTGCAGCGTGCTTATAGGCGTCCAGGGGTTGGACATTGAGCGCCAGTATCTGGCGGCCCTGCCCGCGGAACAGTGTCGCCGAGCCCGTCGTAAAGTCCTGAAGACGGGTGCCCACTGCCAGAACCACGTCTGCGTCCGCGGCCAGCGCATTGGCGGCGGCGGTCCCGGTTACTCCGATGCCGCCGAGATTCAGAGGATGGCTTGCCGGCAACGCGGACTTGCCCGCCTGCGTCTCGCCGCTGGGAACACCGTGCCGCTCGCAGAACTCCCGCAACGCCGCGCCCGCTTCGGAATACAGCACGCCGCCCCCGCAAATGATCAGCGGCCGACGCGCCAGGCACAGCACTTTCACGGCCTGTTCAAGCTCGTAGCGTGCGGGCGGGGCGCGCCGCGGGCACCACAATCGCTCCTCGAAGAGGCTGCGCGGCCAGGTGAGCGCCTCAGCCTGCACGTCCTGACAAAGCGCGAGCGTTACGGGACCGCAGCTTGCCGGATCCGTCAACACTTGCAACGCCCGATTGAAGGCGGCCACCAGTTGCTCAGGTCGCGTGATGCGGTCGAAGTACCGCGACAGAGGGCGCAGGCAATCGTTCGCCGTGACCAGTCCGTCGCTGAAGTCCTCGATCTGCTGCAGAACCGGATCGGGTGCGCGGGTCGCAAACACATCTGCGGGCAACAGCAACACCGGCAGTCGATTGACGTGGGCTACGGCTGCAGCCGTCGCCAGATTCGTGGCTCCTGGCCCGATGGACGTCGTACACGCCATCATTCGGCGGCGGTAGGTAGCCTTGGCAAAGGCGACCGCCGCATGGCCCATCGCCTGCTCATTGTGAGCTCGCAGTGTGGGAAGGACGTCTTGCGCGGCGTACAGCGCTTCGCCGAGTGCGGCCACGTTGCCGTGTCCGAATATGGCCCAGACGCCGGCGAACAATCTGCGGCGCTCGCCATCCACTTCGGTCCACTGCGCCGCCATGGCGCGGACCAGAGCTTGCGCGACGGTGAGCCGACCTGCCGTCAATTCGCGCTCCTTTCCGGCCCATCGAGCCGGGGATCGCGGGCGGATGACCAGACTTCGACCACAGCCCTGAAACGCCCGGCGATGTCCTCGATTGCCGCCTCGTCGGATATCTGTCCGGACAGCCACGCCTGCGCAGCACTCGCGAGTATGGTACGCCCGACGACGACGCCGCGCACGATCGGACTTGCCGCCGCCAGCGCCAGTGAACGAGCCAGCTGCTCCATCGGCGCATCCAGTGCGACGACGATTCCCCGGCAGAACTCGTCATTCCTCGCGATCACTTCGGCGCAACGCTCCCAGGCATTCGTGCTCGCTTGCGGCTCGAGTTTCCACCAATCCGGACGAATATCGAGCTCATAGATGCGGGACAGAACCCGTGCCACGGTGTCCTGCCGCGGTTCGCCCTGCTCGCCGGTGATGATCTCGAGCAGCAGCTCGCGTCCCTGCGCGCGGCAGGCCGCGGCGAGCCGCAAGAGGTTGCGCTCCTGAGCGTGGCGCAGCTCCGGCGGATCATCCGGGTGATACAGACACAGGCACTTGACCGTGAGCCCGGTGGGCCAGTCGGTGAGATGCGCCGCGAGGCTGGCGGCCCGCTCAAACTCGAGCGGCCTCGAGCCTGGCCGTTCCACGGCTCTGGCCTGCCACAGGTTGCTGCGCGCAGCGTGGCGCAGGGCGGCGGCACCGTCGGTCGCATCCAGCAGTATTCCGAAACCCTCTCGACCGGCCGCTATGCGCGCGGCGGCATCAACCACCAGTAGTTTGAGCCTGGCGAGGCGCTCGAGCGGTGCATGCAGGCGAATCGCGATCTGCTCGAGCTGCTGCCGATCAATAGCGAGCGCCAGCAGGGTCCGCGGCCCGCGGCGGCGGGTCGTCTCCCAGTGCAGATGGTTCAGCCGTGAGTCCTCGCGAAGCGCGTGGTGCGCGCTTCCGTTGCTGAGGTAGTGATTCAGCTCCGCGAGAGTCGGAAACTCGGACGAGCAAAGAAGGCGCGAGACCGCCAGGGCGCCGCAAGCGTTCGCAAAACGTGCGCTGACCTCGTGAGGCTCGTCGCGCAGATAGCCACGCACGAACCCTGCGAGGAACGCATCTCCGGCGCCCAACACGTTGTAGACCTCGACGTCCATCCCCGTTGCCACGATGCCGTCTTCAAGCACCTGCGGAATGCGGCCGGCAAACACGATGCAACCGCTCGCGCCGCGTTTGCACACGATGACGGCGGGTGACAGCGCACGGACGTGACGAACCGCTTCGAGCGTATCTTCGAGGCCCGCGGCGACGTGCAGCTCCTCCTCGGTTCCAACAATCAGATCGCACTCGGGCAGCACCGAAGCGAGAGCATTGGTGACCCTTGCCGAACGAGCGTAGCGGGTTTCGCCGGCGCCGTGTCCGCCAATTCCCCACAGATTAGGTCGATAGTCGATGTCGAGGATTACTCTGCCGCCGTGCGCCTTGGCGACATTGATCGCCTTGTGCTGCGCTCTCGCGGCCTCTGGAATGGAGAAATGGGTGCCGGTGACCAGGATCGCCCGCGCAGAGGCGACCAGGCTTGCGTCGATGTCGTCCTCGCATAACGCGCTGTCTGCGCAATTGTCCCGGTAGAAGATGAGTGGAAAAGTGTGGTCGTCGCGCACGCTGAGCAGCACGAGGGACGTGAGGCGCTGCGTGTCGACCGTAACACTGCGCGCGTCGACTCCCTCGCGCGTGAGTTGCTCCCTCACAAAGCGTCCCATCGGCTCGTCTCCCACGCGGCTGATCAGCGCCGACTTGAGCCCGAGACGGGCGGCTCCGATGGCGACGTTGGCGGGGCACCCGCCGACAGCTTTGGCGAATGTCGAGACGTCCTCCAGAGAACTGCCGAGCTGCTGCCCATACAGGTCTACGCTGACGCGACCGATCGCGATGAGGTCCAGTTGAGTACTCACGCCTGTAGAGATTGCGGACTAGACGCGCGCCCACGCCCCTTTCGCGGCTGCGCCATCTTGCTTGAAACCGGAAGCGAGTTCCTTAGTTTTCATGTAGATACGTAATATTAATAATCTTATTCCGAGAGTGACTCTACGGGAGCTGCCTGCGGCACTCTAAGAATAAAGACACCCGCGGGTAAGGTGCGCGGAGTGCCCTCGTCACTGGCACTCGCGCCGCACGCAGCGCTGCCCAGGTGCTACCCTTCCACCCGAAAGCGCAACCAGTCAACAGCCTGCAAATGATAGCTCGCCTTTTCTTGACTGAGCACGCACCCCGTATGCGCCTTCACGGCATTCTCGGCGGCACCGCGAAATGGCTGTGCGTCGGCCTCGCCCCGGTACTCCTGGCGTGCTGCGCCAAAACGGAAAGCAGCCCCACCCTCGTCGTCGGAAATGCCCGCTTCGAGTTTCTGACCCCGTCGCTGGTGCGCATGGAGTATTCATCCTCCGGCAGCTTCGTTAACGCGCCCACGGCGGTCGTGCAGAAAAGGGACTGGCCGAAGGTTCCGGTCCGGGCGACGCACAAGGACGGCTGGCTGATCGCGGCCACCACCGCCATGACCGTGCGCTACCGCCTGCAATCGGGAGCATTTGCCGCTGCCAATCTCGAGGTGACCTGGAACGACTCCGCCGGCACCGCGCACGCGTGGCATCCGGGTGACAAGGACCCGCTCAACCTCGGGGGACTCCCCTATTCGCTGGACAACGTAAGCCAGGACAATCTCCCCGCAGGGCGCTCGGACGTGGAAACCCCCGTCCATGACATCATTCCGGGGATTGACGTGCTGCTCGCCGAAGCGAAGCCCGGGTTGTTGAGCCGCGCCGGCTACGCGTTCATTGATGACAGTCAGACGCCGGTGTGGAATGCGCGCCGAACCTGGATAGAGCCGCGGCAGCCGGCGAATGCGCAGGACTGGTATTTGTTCACCTACAACGCTGACTACCAGCAGGTGTTGCGCGAGTACGCGCAGCTGTGCGGACCGATTCCGATGATTCCGCGATACGTCCTCGGTCCCATGGTGACGGACCTCAATTTCGAATACTTTCCCGACTCCGAGGAGTCGCGGCAGCCGGACTTCAAGCGCTACAACCAGCAGCACCTCGAGGATGAGGTCTCACGGCTGCGTCAGAACCTCATTCCGTTCGACACCCTGGTGCTCGATTTCGCGTGGCACAACTACGGGTGGGACGGCGGCTATGACTGGAGCCCGCTCATCCCGCATCCCAAAGAGTTCTCGAGCTGGGTGCACAGCCAGGGGATCAAGCTGAGCCTCAACGATCATCCGGGCTACGCCAATACTGACGAGAGCATCCTGTCGTTCGACGACAGCCACGCACCGCAGGTGCTGAAAGCGCTCGGCCGGCCGCCACCGCCGCAGGCGTCGTTGGACCTGGATATCTCCAGGCTGTGGAAATTTGCCGCCGATCCTCACGATCAGGGCCTGAGTGATCACTGGTATGCGGCGGATCACGAAGATGCACGCTGGAAGCCGATCCGCATCGGGGTGTCCTGGCAAGAGCAGGGCTACAAGGGCTATCAGGGCGTCGGCTGGTACCGGGCATCGGTCCGACTACCGGCCACGCTCCCCGCCAAGGTGTATGTGTATCTGGGCGAGGTCAAGAAGACCTACCGGATATTCGTCAACGGCAAGGAGGCGACACACAGCAAAGTCCATTGGCCGCAAAGATTGACCTATGCCGACATTGCTCCCTACGTCATGGCTGGCCAGCAGAACCAGATCGTCCTGCGCGTGGAACCCGGCGAGGGTGATGGCGGACTGCTGCTCGGCCCGGTCGCGATCAGGGATGTCGAGCCGTCCATGCGGATCTACTTCGATCTGTCGAATCAGCAGCAGGCGGAGATTTTCATGCGCGACCTGCATGGACCGCTGATGCAGGAAGGCGTGGACTTCTGGTGGGTCGATGGCGGCAGCGGTGCGGTTGACATGCCCGGCCTCAACAAGCAGCTATGGACCAACAAGGTCTTCTTCGATTACATGCAGCAGCAGACCGGCCGGCGCGGATTCATCCTGGGACGCTACGGCGACTGGGGCAGCGAGCGCTATCCGGCGTTCTTTACCGGCGACACGTATTCGCAGTGGCCAGTACTCGCCTACGAGATCGCCTTCACGGCCCGTGGCGGCAATGTGCTGGTTCCCTACATCAGTCACGACATCGGTGGATTTCACGGTAAGAAGATCGATTTCGACCTGTATGCGCGCTGGATCGAGTTCGGCAGCTTCAGCCCGATCCTGCGGATGCACAGCGCTCACGCCAACCCCCGCGAGGGCAACCTGCGTATGCCCTGGATCTACGGCGCCGAGGGTATCGCGTTGATGAAGAAGTATTTCACTCTGCGCACGCAACTGATTCCTTACCTGTATACGTACGCATGGCGGGCGCACCGTGAGTCCATCCCGATATTGCGGCCGCTGTACCTCAAGTACCCGCAGCTCGAAGAGGCTTACCGCCATTCGCACGAATACTTCTTCGGGGACGAGATGCTGGTCGCTCCGGTGCACGACCCAAGCGGCGATCAGACTATCTATCTTCCACCGGGTCAGTGGATCGATTTCTTCAACGGCAGGCGCTACGCGGGGGACAGCACTTTCACCGCGCACTACGCCGTGGACGAAACACCGGTATTTGTCCGCGAAGGCGCGCTCATCCCCGAGCAGGGCGTAAGCGACTATTCCAATGCCAAGCCCCTGGACACGGTCATCCTCAACGTCTACGGATCAGGCCAGGGCAGCTTCGAGCTGTACGAAGATGACGGGGTTTCGCTTGCCTACGACAAGAAAGAGTACGCTGTGACGGCCTTGACGTACGCCACGGACAGCAATGGCCTCCACCATCTCCTCATCGAGCCCACCCAGGGCGCATTTCACGGCCAGTTACCGGCACGCTCATACGAACTACACATCCACGCGGCCGACAAACCCGCCTCGATATCCGTCGACGGCAAGGACCTCGGGCCGGGGACCTGGGATGCTGCGCAGACCACGGCGATCGTAGCGCTGCCGAGGCGAGCCATCCGCGACAGGATCGAGGTGGCGTGGCGCTGAAAATTCAGGGCGCGCCGCCGCGGACGAGCCGTCTTCGTGCGGCGCTTGAGCCCGTTGCGCCATCTCTCTGTGACCAGCACACTCCCGCACCACCATGATGCGTCTCTGGGCCTGCCTCGCTGCACTTCTATATACGGCTTCCGCGCCGTTCGGGGCTGGCCTGCCGCAGCCTGCCGACAGCCCGGCCGGGCTGCCGGCCTCTGCCGAGCCCACGACCTATACTCGCTGGCTCGAAGAGCGCTCGATGCTGCATCAGGCGCAAGTGCTGGCGCAGCGTTACTCGGGCACCGCCCTCCAGTGGCAGCACCCTTACGGTAAACCGCAGCCGCGGGCGGCCGTGTCCCGGGCATCGGTGTGGTTCACCGCCTATCCCGCCTCGACCATCGCAGCGTCGCCCGGCACCTCGGTCCTCGCCACGCTTGCCGATGAGCGCCTGTGGCGCGCTTTCCAGGCGATCGGAATCCAGGGCATACACACCGGCCCGATGAAGCGTTCCGGCGGCGTACGCGATCTCGCCTATACGCCCTCGGTCGACGGCAATTTCGACCGCATCAGCTTCGAGATTGATCCGGCGTTCGGCACCGAGGCGCAATACAAGGATCTGGTCGCGGCCGCGCGTACCCATGGCGCAATCGTCATCGGCGACATCATTCCGGGGCACACCGGCAAGGGACCCGACTTCCGCCTGGCCGAAAGGGCGTACGCCGACTACCCGGGCCTCTACCACATGGTGCGCATCGAGCCTGCCGACTGGGAACTGCTGCCGCCCGTCCTCTCGGGTCGCGACGCCGTCAATCTGAGTCCGGCCACGGTGGACGCCCTGCAGGCCAAGGGCTACATCGTGGGACAGCTCCATTCCGGGATATTTTACGAGCCCGGAGTCAAGGACACGGACTGGAGCGCCACGGATGTCGTGCGGGGCGTCGATGGCGTGCAGCGCCGCTGGGTATACCTGCACTACTTCAAGCAGGGTCAACCCACGCTCAACTGGCTTGACCCGACATTCGCCGCCGAACGGCTCGTGATCGGGGACGCGGTGCACGAGCTGGGTGTACTCGGGGACGGAATGCTGCGTCTCGATGCCAACGGCCTGCTCGGCATCGAGCGCGACCCCGATGGACGGGTCTGGTGGGCCGGTCATCCCTTGTCGCTGACGGCGAATCAGCTCATCGCCGACCTGGTGCGCAAGCTGGGGGGATTTACTTTCGAGGAGCTCGCGCTGCCACTCGATTACATGAGCGAGATGTCGCAGGGTGGTCCGGATCTGTCCTACGACTTCGTGACGCGGCCTGCCTACGACGACGCGCTGCTGACCGGGGATGCGGAGTTCCTGCGCCTCGTATTCCAGCTCATGCGCAACTACAGCATCGATCCGGCCCGGCTGATTCACGCTCTGCAGAATCATGACGAACTGACCATGGGACTCGCGCACTTCGCCGGGCACGCGGACGAGTCCTTTCCGTTTCGCGGCGGACAGCTGACCGGCACGCAGTTACGCGACCTGGTGCATCGGGAAATGTATGGCCGCCTCATGGGTGAGCGCGCGCCCTACAATCTGAAGTTCGGCGACGGTGTAGCGTGCACGAGCGCTACCCTCATTGCGGCCACGCTGGGCATCAGGGATATCTCCACGCTGAAGGCGGCGGACGTGGAGAAGATCAAGCGGCTGCACCTGCTGCTCGCTTTCTATAACGCCATGCAGCCGGGTGTGTTCGCGCTTTCGGGGTGGGACCTGGTCGGAGCGCTCACCCTGCCGGCGGCGGCGGTGCGCGAACAGCTTGCCGACGGCGATACTCGCTGGATCAACCGCGGCGCCTATGACCTCCTGGGCTCGAACCCGGGCGCGATGCGCTCGGCGGCGGGTTTGCTGCGCGCCGTAGCTCTGTACGGCTCGCTGCCGCAGCAGCTCAAGAAGTCCGACTCGTTCGCCTCGCAATTGGCGCGCCTGCTCAAGGTGCGTGCGGATCTGCATTTGTACGCGGCACGCCTGGCCGACGTACCGGGTGTGCAGGCGAAAGGGCTGCTGGTGCTGGTGCACGAGCTGCCGGAGAACTCGGGACTTGAAATCACGGCGATCAACTTCGGGGATCGGGCGGTCGATGAGGCCGTGCCCATTCGCGGCGCGGCGCCGGGTTCGAAGGCGATTGACGTCCTCGATCCACAGGCGCCGATGTCGGATATCGGCGCAGACGGCAGGCTGCAGTTGCATTTGAACGGCTTCCAGGGCAAGGCGTGGCGGATTAAGGGCTGAAATGCGCAGCGCACGTGTGTTGGCCGCCCTGGCAGCCGCGGCGTTCGTTACCGCAGTGGCAGCGCCCGCAGCGCTGCGCGCTCCGGATGCGGTCAGCCCCGTTGACTGGGTCAACACCTACATTGGCACCGGTGGCGGTGGCTCGGACTACGGCGGCACCATGCCGTTCGTCACCACGCCTTTCGGGACGACCAACTGGACTGCGCAGACACGTCAAAACAGCATCAGCGTGAGTTCCTACGCATTTGAGGACAACGCCATCTCCGGCTTCATCGGCACGCATCAGCCTGCAATCTGGATGGGTGACTACGGCTATGTGACGCTCATACCCGAGGTCGATGCCATAAAGACCTCACAGCAGGAGCGCAAGCTTCCCTTTTCGCGCGAGCACGAGATCACCACCCCTTACTACTATTCCGTCGAGCTCGACGCCGGAGCGTCGCGCCGCATCCGCACCGAAATCACGGCCACGGATCACTGCGGGTTCCTGCGATTCACCTTTCCTGCGCATTCGAAGCCAAGCGTGGTGGTCGAGGCCACTCGCGCCCACACGCCAGGCTTTGTGCACATCGACGCCGCAGCGCACGAAATCGTCGGCTACAACCCCGATCGCATGGACGCCCATTTAATCGACCTGGCGCTCCCCCGTTTCAAGGGGTATTTCGTCGTGAAGTTCAACACGGGGTTCCGCTCGCGCGGTGTGTACTTAGGCAGCGACGTGCACCGCGGCATGGGCACCGCGCAAGGCCCGAACGCAGGCGGCTACGTCACATTCGAGACCTCGAAAGGCCAGGTCGTCGAGGCGAAGGTCGGGACGTCCTTTATCAGTATCGAGCAGGCGCGCAGGAATCTGCACCTGGAGATTCCGTCGTGGGATTTCGAACGGGTGCGGGCCCAACTCAAGCAGACGTGGAATCAGAAACTCGCGGCCGCATCGATCGAAGGCGCTACCGAGGATCAGCGCCGCATCTTCTACACGGCGCTCTACCACGCCCTGCTCTATCCCAAGTTGTTCTCGGAACACGGCCGCTACTACAGCGCTTTCGATGACAAAGTGCACCCGGGGGTGTCGTACACGGCTTATTCGCTGTGGGATACGTTTCGCGCGGAAAACAGCCTGCTGACCCTGCTGGCTCCGGAACGCATCGACGCCATGGTCCAGGCCCTGTTACAGGATTACCAGGAGGGCGGTTGGATGCCCAAGTGGCCGAACCCCTCCTATACCAACATCATGATTGCCACGCATGCGGATTCGGTCGTGGCCGAGGCGATCAACAAGGGCTTCCACGGATTCGATTACCAGCTGGCGTATAAAGCCGTATACAAGGATGCGATGACGCCGCCGACGGGAGACACGACACGCGACTGGCACGACCGACAGGCACACGTGCCGTATGAGGCCCGCGCCGGCCTTACTTACTACAAACAGATTGGGTATGTGCCGGTGGATAAGACCGCGGAAGCGGCGTCCGCCACGCTGGAGGATGCCTACGACGACTTCGCGGTCGCACAGGTCGCAAAGGCGGTGGGCAAGGATGCTGACTATCGCTTTTTTATCGATCGCTCACGTAACTATCGCAACCTCTACAATCCGGCGACCGGCTTCATGCAAGGAAAAAACGCAGACGGGTCCTGGGCAGATGCGGATGCCGGCTGGACCGAGGGCGACAAATGGGTCTACACGTATTCGGTGCTCCACGACATTCCAGGTCTGATGGCGCTGTTGGGCGGCGCGGAGAAGTACAACGCGACCTTGGACGAGCATTTCAGGGACGGCCACAATCACCATGACAACGAGCCCAGCCATCACTACGGATACCTCTACGACTTCAGCGGCCAGCCATGGAAGACTCAGGCCCGGGTGCGACAAATCGCCAATGACTACTACACCAACACACCCAATGGCATAGCCGGCAACGAAGACTGCGGACAGATGTCTGCGTGGTATGTATTCACCGCGATGGGGTTTTATCCGGTGAATCCCGTCTCCGGGGAATACATGATCGGCGGCCCGCTGTTCACGAAGCTCGCGCTCGCCCTGCAGAACGGCCGCCGCTTCGTCATCTCGGCACCGCGAAATTCCCCGAATAACCTCTACATTCAATCGGCAAGACTGAACGACAAGCCGCTCGATATTCCGATGGTCACGTACCAACAGATTGAGGCCGGCGGACTGCTGGAGTTCGACATGGGCCCGAGTCCTTCCACCTGGGGATCCGCCTGGAGAGGCACCCCCCTTCAGCCGTAATCACGTACAACGCTAGTGCGGACCTGTCAGCCATCCGCGATACCTCTGATATGAGTAACACCGGAATTGCCCAGCCCCTGCGCCGCCTGCGTGCCGGTATCGTGGGTGGCGGGCGTGGCGCATTTATTGGATCGGTGCATCGCATTGCCGCCGAGCTCGACGGCCAGGCACAGGTTATCGCGGGTGCAATGTCTTCTCATCCCCAGACCGCCCGCGAAAGTGCTGCCGCCTGGTTTCTCGAGCGCGCCTATACGTCCTATGAAGACATGGCCTCGTCCGAGGCAGCCGACAAGAACGGCATTGACTTTGTCATCATCGCAACCCCGAATGATCTGCATTACCCCGTCGCGAGGGCCTTCCTTGCGGCAGGCATTCATGTCATCTGTGACAAACCCCTCGCGTTAACGGTCGCTGAGGGGGAAGAACTGGCTCGCCTCGTTGAAGCCGGCACGACACTGTTTGCGCTCACGCACAACTACACGGGCTATCCCGCCGTGCGCCAGGCGCGTGAGATGGTGCGTGGCGGGCAGTTGGGGGAGCTTCGCAAGGTCATGGTCGAATACACCCAGGACTGGCTGATGGATCCGCTGGAGAGCCGCGGCAACAAGCAGGCCGCCTGGAGAACGGATCCGGCACGGGCTGGCCTCAGTGGTTGCGTGGGCGATATCGGTACCCACGCCCAGAATCTGCTCGAGTTCGTGACCGACTGTCACATCGAGGCCCTGTGTGCGGACCTGAGCTCGGTCGTAGCGGGCCGGCGGTTGGATGACGACGCCAGTATTCTGCTGAGACTGCGCGGCGGGGCCAAGGGGACATTGGTCTGCTCGCAGATCGCCTGTGGGGAGGAAAACAGGCTCTCGATTCGGGTTTACGGATCCCAGGCGGGGCTGGAGTGGCACCAGGAGGATCCGAACACACTCATTTATAAGGGCGCTGGCAGAGCCTGGGAGCGCTTACGGACCGGGCAGAGCTACTTGAGCCCCTCGGCCAGAGCCATCACTCGAATGCCGGCCGGGCATCCGGAGGGCTATCTCGAGGCTTTTGCGAACATCTACCGTGGCTTCATCGAGGACGTGCGCCGGGTCGGCCTGGGTCAGGCACCGGTGCGAGAGTACCCCGGGGTCCAGGATGGCCTGCGCGGCTTGCGCTTCATCGCGCAGGCGGTCGCGAGCTCGCGGGCGGGGTCGGTCTGGCTGAACCTGTAGCGCATCGCGCCACGGTGATTCTCGAGGACACCCCGTGACCAGAATGACCCGATTTCGTCTGTGCACCATGATGTTTCTGGAGTTCTTCATCTGGGGTGGCTGGTTCGTCACCATGGGGAGCTACCTGGCCTCGAGTCTGCACGCCAACGGAGCGCAGAGTGCGCTCGCCTATTCCACGCAAGCCTGGGGTGCCATCATCGCCCCGTTCATCGCCGGGCTCATCGCGGATCGTTACTTCAATGCCGAGCGGCTGCTCGGCGCCTTGCACATTGCCGGCGGCGTGCTGCTGTACCTGCTATTCAGCGCTCGAGGATTCAAAGCCTTCTATCCCTGCCTGCTCGCGTACATGATTCTGTATATGCCGACGCTCGCGCTGGTCAACACCATCTCGTTTCGGCAGATGGATGAGCCGGCCAGGCACTTCTCCCGTGTTCGCATGTGGGGCACGATCGGCTGGATCGTCGCCGGCTTGGGTGTCAGTTACCTGTTCGCCTGGGATTCACCTGCGGCCATGGCACAAGGCTCGCTTGGCAAAACCTTTCTCATGTGCTCGATTGCCTCAGTTGCGCTCGGCATTTACAGCTTCACTCTGCCGCGCACCCCGCCCCTGCCCAAGCCCGGGGAGCAGGCGCGCCTCGGGCACGTCCTGGGTCTTGATGCACTGGTCCTGTTGCGGCACAAGAACTTTGTGGTGTTCTTTGTAGCGTCGATCCTGATCTGCATACCCCTGGCGTTCTATTACCAGAACGCCAATCAGTTTCTGACGGAGATCCATGTCGCCAATGCGACCGGCAAGCAGACCATCGGTCAGATGTCGGAAGTGCTGTTCATGTTGTTGATTCCGCTGTTCCTGAATACCTTCGGCATGAAAACCACCCTGCTGCTGGGCATGCTGGCCTGGGTCTGTCGGTATCTGCTGTTCGCTTTTGGCGATGCGCACGCACTGGCGTTCATGCTGATCCTTGGTATTGCGCTGCATGGCGCGTGCTATGACTTCTTTTTCGTCTCCGGCCAGATCTACACCGACTCCAAGGCGGGCGCACGGGATAAAGCTGCAGCCCAGGGCCTGATAACCTTGGCGACCTACGGTGTCGGCATGCTGGTCGGGTTCTGGGCTGCCGGCCTCATTGACGATAGGTACTCCGTCGGCGGCGCGCATGACTGGAAGTCCATTTGGGCTTACCCGGCCGCCTTCGCAGCCGTGGTGCTGGTGCTGTTCGCCGCGACGTTTCGCAACGAGACGGTCGCCTACAGGTCTGCGCGCTAACGGCCTGGCGATGACATCGAGCGCTGGGTCACTTCGGAGCAAGCCCCTCTTGATCGAACATACAAGGTCACCCGAAGCGCAATCGCCAGGGAGAGAATTCAGGCCGAGACCGATGAGGCTCAGCATCCTCACCGCCGCGTTGCAGGAACTGACTCCCCGCAACCGCCGAGACGCCGACCCTGATCTGGCCATCGAGGAGTGGTTGGAGTTTGCCCGGGAGCTGCGCTGCCCCAATATCGAGCTCTCCGCGGCCCTGCACCCGACCGAAAGCGATGTGCCGGCCGCGGCACTGCTTGATCCTGTGGCCAACACCCTGGATCTGCGCCAGCCCTTCAGTGCGGCGCGCGCATCACGCGTGCGCCGGGCCATGCAATCCACGGGCGTTGGCCTGTCGGACCTCGCCTACTTCGACAACATGCTCGCCGCAGATGAATCCGCACGCAGAAAGAAGCACGAGCTGATGCTGCGCGTCTTCGACGCCGCCGTGTTGCTCGGCACGGGTGCGGTGACTGGCTTTGTGGGCCGCAATCCCCTCTTGGGAATGGACGCCAACCTGGTGATGTTTGAAGAGGTGTTCGTGCCGCTGCTCGAGCAGGCCAGAGCCCGTGGGCTGACGTTTCGGGTCGAGCAGTGTCCCATGCCAGGCTGGAATGTCACCGACACCTGGCATAACAACATTGCTTATGCCCCGGGCCCATGGATTGCGTTGCACCGTATCTGTGAACGGCACGGGGTCGGCGATCAATTCCGCATTCACTATGACCCCTCGCATGCCATCCTGATGGGACAGGACTCGCGCTCCGTGTTCCAGTATCTGAAGGACAGCGGCTACAACTTTCTGATCGGCGGCTTTCATGTCAAGGGCCAGGTCATCGATTCGCGGGGCATCTCGGCGTGGGGCTACGGTGGCCAGACGATGCAGCGCGGCGACTGGCATGGGAACCGGCCGAGCGCCGATCCGGCCGAGCAGCAGAATGCCTGGAAGAAGCAGACCGTGTTTTGCGAACACGAGCTGCCGGGCACTGCGCGCCATGATCCGCTCGCGTATCTGCAAAATCGATCGGTCGATTGGCTGGACCATCAACTCGCCGCACGGGAGCTGCTCAGCATCGCGCCGGAAAAGACCTTCCTGGTCGTGGAACACGAGTATCCCAAGGCTCGGGTACAGGACAAGGCACGGCTGGCGCCGATCCTGGCCGGCTCACTCGCCTTTACGCGCGCGATCGACGAGGCCGCCGCGGCGATGTACGCCCTGCAGCATGAGGTGCTCGCCGCCCAGGGGATATCCGCGCAGGGGATCGGGCGCGAAGCGTATCGATCCTGAACTTGCTCGAGTGGTTCAGGCATGCCCTTCGTGACACCGAAATCCCAACGGGACGCCTACGATGTCATCGTGGTCGGCTCCGGGGCCGCCGGCGGGCAGTCAGCCTATACGCTGTGTATGGAGGGTGCGAAGGTACTCCTGCTCGAGGCCGGGCGCAGATATTCCCCCGAAACCGAGACGCCCATGTTCCAGACCCCGGACCTGGCGCCGCTCAGGGGTGGCGGTACGCCGCAAAAGCCCTTTGGCTTCTATGACGCGACGGTGGACGGCGGCTGGGAGGTACCCGGAGAGCCTTATGTGCGCACCACCGAAGAGGCTGCGGGTCGCTTCGATTGGTGGCGGGCGCGGATGCTGGGTGGCCGCACGAATCACTGGGGGCGAATCTCGCTGCGCTACGGTCCGTATGACTTCAAGCCGCGTAGCCGGGATGGGCTGGGGTTCGATTGGCCTATAGGCTACGAGGACCTCGCGCCCTATTACGACAAGGTCGAGTTGCTGATCGGCGTATACGGCAGCAACGAGCATCTGGAGAACACGCCTGATTCTTCACCAGGGTGCCTGCTGCCGCCGCCCAAGCCGCTGGTCAGTGACCTCTTGATCGCCCAGCGAGCCAGGCGCCTCGGCATACCTGCGATACCGGGCCATCGAGCGGTTCTTACCCGGCCGCTTGATTTCAGACGTTCCCCGGCACGCTTACATCCGGGGAATGTCACGGCGCAAAAAATCCTCGCTGAGGACATGCGTGCCCGCGCGGCGTGTCTGTGGGCGACACCGTGTGGGCGCGGCTGCTCCATCCGCGCAAACTATCAGTCGACCACGGTACATTTGCCGCCCGCGCTGGCGAGCGGGAACCTCGATATCACGACCGACGCGATGGTTTACGAGGTCACGCTTGGGCGCGACGGCCGGGCGAATGGCGTGAGCTTCGTTGACCGCACGACCGGGAGGCAACAGCACGCAACCGCACGGGTGGTGATACTGGCGGCGAGTGCGTGTGAGTCGGTCCGTATGCTGCTC
>Ga0209626_1000110_pt1 | contig 17458 bp, 8 predicted proteins | sample JacPinW_OM1H0_M2_FD_187962 | JGI IMG/M metagenome (GOLD analysis project Ga0209626, IMG submission 187962) | Forest soil microbial communities from Algoma, Ontario, Canada - Jack Pine, Ontario site 1_JW_OM1H0_M2 (SPAdes) (version 2) | ecosystem: Environmental > Terrestrial > Soil > Boreal... | reverse complement strand
CCATGGCGAACGAGCCCTCGCGCACGATCCGCGGCACCGCCGCCAGCCCCTCTTCGGAAGCGACGATGACGACCGGCACCGTCAACAGGGCGAGCGTGAGGGCCGCCCAGAGGATGCCGCCGGTGCCGAAGGTCGGGTTGGGCAGCGCCTCCGGGAAGAAGATGCGGTCGATCGAACCGCCGACGAAGTAGACGAAGAAGCCGAGCCCGAAGACGCCAAAGACGATCGAGGGGACTCCCGCCAGGTTGTTGACGGCGATCCGCACCAGGCGGACGAGGAGCCCCTGCCGGGCATACTCGCGCAGGTAGAGCGCGGCGAGAACACCCAGGGGGACGACGGCGACCGTCATCAGGAAGACCATCATGACGGTGCCGAAGATGGCCGGAAAGATTCCCCCTTCGGTATTCGACTCGCGAGGGTCGGCGGAGACGAACTCCCAGCACCGCGAGAGGTACAGACGGAGCTTGTCGAGCGTCCCCAGGGTATTGGGGCGGATGGCGAGAACGACGTTGCCGATCGGCATCTCCTTGGTCTCGCCGGCGGCGGTCCGCATCACCAGCGTCTCGGCAGCGAAGGACTGGCGCATCCTGGTCAGGCGGTCCGCCAGCGTCTGGTAACCCGCCTGCCGGGCGACGATTTCGCTGTCGATGGCGGCGGCACGGCGCGCCTTCTCGGCGGCCGGCAGCGGCTGAAGATCGAGGCGCCTCCTCGCCAGCCGCAGCCGGTCGATCTCGTAGTTGACGTCGCCGATGGCTCCCTGCTCCAGCCGGCGGATGGCGGCGAGCTCCCGCACCTTTCGCGCGTGCAGCGGGCCAAAGGCTCTCCACACCGCCTGTTGGCCCCTGGCGAGGACCGCGCCGCCGGCCCGCAGCTCCTCCATCGTGCCGTAGAAGTTGCCATACTCGAGCCGCTCCAGGAACACCGCGTCCCGGGGATAGGAGCGGGAAGCGACGTCCTTCTCGTCGATCCAGGCGAAGTCGAGGCCGGAGACGTCACGGTTGCCGATCTTGATGCGGAAGCGATCGAGGGCCTTCTGCCCGGGGCCCGCCTTCACCTGCTCGACGTCCCACACCTCTCCCAGGACCCTGCGGCCGTCCTTGAGCGCCAACTCGACCAGGCTCTTTTGCCAAAAGTAGCCCATGCCGTTGACCAGGATGAGGATGAGGATCGCGATGACGAACAGCAGGTTGAAGGCGAGAGCGCCGCCGCACAGCCAGGTGAAGGCCTGGCCGAGGAAGGCGGAGCGCCGGCGGTTGCGGGCCAGCCGGGAGGCGGAGCGGGGCCCCCGAGCACCGCCGATCATAGCTGCGAGTACCGCTCGCGGAGCCGCTGCCGCACGAGCTCGGCAACCGTATTGACCAGGAAGGTGAGGGTGAAGAGCAAGAGGGCGGCCACGAAGAGCATCCTGTAGAGCGTGCCGCCGTGCGGGGCCTCCGGGATCTCGACCGCGATGTTGGCCGACAGCGTCCGGAAGCCGTTGAAGGGGTTCCAGTCCATGATCGGCGTATTGCCGGTGGCCATGAGCACGATCATGGTCTCGCCGATGGCGCGGCCGAAGCCGATCATGACTGCCGAAAAGATCCCCGGGGAGGCGGTCGGCAGGACGACCCGGGTCACCGTCTGCCAGCGGTCGGCGCCCAACGCCAGCGAACCGGCGACGAGGTTGCGCGGCACGTTCGAGAAGGCGTCTTCGGCAATGGCGAAGATGATCGGGATCACGGCGAACCCCATCGCCAGGCCGACGACGACGGCGTTCCTCTGGTCGAAGGAGAGGCCGGTCGTGGTCAGCAGCCAGGACTGAAAGTTACCGCCGAAAGCCAAGTCCTCGAAGGGTTTGGAGAGGCGGAAGCAGAGCCAGATTCCGCCGGCGAGGACGGCGATGAAGAAAATCACCTCGGCCCCCGTGTGCAGGCGGCCGCGAAGCGCGCGCGGCAGCGAGCGCCACAACCCGCCCCCGGCGAGGATCGATAGAGGCAGCGCGGGGACCATCAGGAGGAGGGCGGGTATGCCGTTTTCCAGGCGTGGAGCGAGCCATAGGCCGGCCAGGAACCCCAGCACCACGCTCGGCAGCGACGCCATGATTTCGATCATCGGCTTCAAGAACCGGGTGTAGGCGGGATGCAGGAACTGCGAGGTGTACATGGCTCCGAAGACGCCCAACGGGATCGCCAACAGCAGCGAATAGAAGGTGCCCTTGAGCGTGCCGACCAAGAGCGGCGTCAACGACAGCTTCGGCTCGAAGTCGTCGGTCCCTCCGGTCGACTGCCAGACGAACTTCGGCTCGTCGTATCCCTCGTACCAGATCTTGCCGAAGATCGCCTGGAGGGTGACCTCGGGGTGAGGGTTCCAGACCTCCAGCTCCGCCAGGCGATCCGCGGATGCGAGGAAGACCGCGTCCTCCTTGGGCGCAAAGACCAGGCTGACGCCGCCGGCGAGCGGCGCCCTTCCGGTCCACAGGGTCCGGTGAGAGGTGGAGTAGTGGAGTCCCAGAAGACCGCTGTCGTCCAGTGCGAAGAAGCCTTTGTCATGTTGTGCCGCGGCGATCGCCCGGATGGCTCCGGGATGGCGAGGAAAGTCTCGGATCCGGGTCAGCCAGAACGTGTCGTCCAGCTGCCGCACGGGGAACCAGACGGAGATCTCGCCTCGCGCCTGCCCCACGACCAGGGCACGGTTGCCGACGAGCAGAGTCAGCGCCGTGATCGCCGACGGCCCCGCCGCGGTGGCGCGAACGGGGCCGGGCTCGCCGCCGGCGAGCGGCCACCAGAGCAGCTCTCCCCCGGCGGCGCCAGCGTAGAGGTTCTTCTGCTCGGCGTCGACGAGCAGCACCGAGAGCGCATAGGGGACCGGGACCTCCTGGCGGCTGAAGCTCTCGCTCGTCTCGCCGGTGATCTCGTTCTTCTCGCTCGCTCGGCGCACGACGGCAAGGGTACCGTCCACGAGCTGTGCCGCGGCGATGGCGCCGCCGTTGCCGTCGAGTTGGGCCGCGAAGTGCTCGATCGGCCGCCCCTTGGCGTCGAGGGTGAGGAAGACCGGCGGCCCCACCTGCGGGGTGATCACCCGTTGCTGACCCTCGAACGTCGTGTTGAACTGCACCGGCACGATCACCACGCGGCCGTCGTTCGTCGAGGCGGCGAGGAAGCGGCTCTCCGGCTGCACCGCCATGCTCAGGAGCCGCGCGGCGGTGCCGGGAAACAGGTTCAGCGAAGAGACCATGCTGCCGTCGCGGGTATGGACCACCACCAACCTGCCATCGGCGGTCAGCACGGCCGCCGCGTTCCGGTGCTCGTCCACCAAGACCGTGCCGGCCTGCCCACCCGGCAGGGCGATCGAGCGCAGCGCGCTGACCTGGGGCCGCGCGAGCAGCGGCCAGATCTCGGCCAGGATGAAGATCAAGATCCCGAGGATCGCCAAGATGATGGCGAGGCCGCCCGCGGAGACCACCCAACGGGCTGCGCGGTCTGCCACCAGCCTCCGGCGCGGGGTCTTCTCGCGGCCGCTACGCTGCCTGAGACGGGTATCCCGGTTCGTTGGAGATTCGGCCGGTTGCGCCATGGCGTGTGGTCTTCCGCGCGCCTTAGAGTAGCGAATTCGAGCAGACGGCGGGCCGGCGGCGACATGCCGCCGGACTCCTCCTGCTTCCGACCTGCGCTACTTGACCTTGGTGAGCTCCTGCTTCGCCGTCGGGGCAGTGATGGGCAGGAACCCGTCCTTGACCACGACCTGTTGACCCTCCGCGGAGAGGACGTAGCGGACGAACTCGCGGACCATCGGGTCGAGAGGCTTGTTCGGGGCCTCGTTGATGTAGAGGTAGAGGAAACGCGACAGAGGGTACTTGCCGGCGTAGACCGTTTCGGCGTCGGTGCCGTAGTACGGGCCGCCGGCGGCCTTCGCCAGCTTCAGGGTCTTGACGCCGGAGGTCTTGTAGCCGATGCCGCTGTAACCGGCGCCGTAGAGATCCTCGCTGACTCCCTGCACCACCGATGCCGAGCCCGGCTGCTCCTTGACGGTGTCCTTGTAGTCGCCCTTGCAGAGGGCGTGCTCCTTGAAGAACCCGTAGGTGCCGGAGGCGGAGTTGCGGCCGTAGAGGCTGATCGGCTTGCTGGCGAAACCGGCCTGGGTGACGCCGGCCTGGCCCCAGGTGTTGATCGCCTTGCCGCCGCAGGCGCGGCCCTTCGAGAAGATGCCGTCCACCTGCTGCAGGGTGAGCTGCTCGATGGGGTTGTCCTTGTTGACGTAGACCGCCAGGGCGTCGATTGCCACCCTGATCTGGGTCGGCTTGTAGCCGTACTTCTTCTCGAACTCGTTGATCTCCTCGGTCTTCATCTCGCGGCTCATGGGGCCGATCTGCGCGGAGCCGGCGATGAGCGCCGGGGGTGCCGTCGAGGAGCCCTTGCCCTCGATCTGGATCTTGACGTTGGGATATTCCTTGTGGAATCCCTCCGCCCAGAGGGTCATGAGGTTGTTGAGGGTGTCCGAGCCCACCGAGGACAGGCTGCCCGAGACGCCGCTCGTCTTCTGATAACCCGGTATCGCGGGGTCGACCTTGCCGGTCTGCCCATAGAGGCCGCTCCCGCCGAGGGCCAGGGCGAGGACGACGGAAGTCGCCTGCAGCGTTCGCTTCATGATGTCTCCCTTTTTAAGTTATCGACTTTCAAGTGTCGAGGAAATTCCAACCCGTCCACTCCCACGGGGAGGACTCTGGCAGAGGTGTTTGTCGGCGAGCCTACCTCTGTGTGACAGCCAGGTGACAAAGACCTTGGCGCGGTTGCGGCCCTGGAACCTGTCGCACGGCTGTCACAGCGCCGTCGCAAGGTCGCACGCTCGGGCTCCTATCCTGGCGGCAACTCGGTGCCTGGTCCCGGCCAAACAGGGTTCTGGACCGCACCGAAAACCCTAACTCTAAGCTTCCAGAAAAGGAGACTTCGGAATGCGCAGAACCTCTACGCTCATGGCAGGTCTGCTGGCGCTCGTCGTGGCGCTGACGGCCGCCTCCGTCGCTGTGGCGCAGGTGACGGGCCTCTATTATCGGGAGGAGGCCAAGGACGGCCGCATCTACGTCTTCAACACCCCCGAGCGCTTCTCGTCCTGGTCGCAGTCGGGCGACATGGGAGCAGCTATCACGCTTCCCGGGCGCGGCCCCGGCGGCGAGACGGTCGTCGGCGAGAACGAGACCGCGATCGACCTCTATCTCTTCAAGCACAACCTGGACGCCTACGACCGGCCAACTCCGAAGGGGAGCGCCAAGGCGGATTACCCGGCGACGAAGATCGGCGGCCGGGTCTACGCCGACTTCTCCGACAAGGAAAACAAGGACAAGCAGACGGGCGTCAAGTCGGGCGACAGCGGCGTCGGCGTCGACGTCAAGCGCTTCTACTTCACCGCCAGCCACGACTTCGACAAGACGTGGTCGGCGCTCTTCCAGTCCGACATCGGCGACCAGGGGACGAAGCGCTACGACGTCTTCGTAAAGAAGGCCTACCTTCAGGCCAAGGTCGCCCCCGAGGCCACCTTCCGCCTGGGCTCGGCCGACACCCCCTGGATCCCCTTCGTCGAGAGCCTCTACGGCTTCCGCTACGTCGAGCAGACCCTCACCGATCACCTGAGCTTCGGCGCCTCGGCCGACTGGGGCCTCCATTTTCTCGGCAAGGCGGGCGGCGACCTGGTGAGCTATCAGTTCTCGGCCGAGAACGGGCGCGGCTACAGCAACCCGGCGCGCAGCAAGAGCGTCGACTTCGAGGGCCGCATCGGCATCGAGCCGATCAAGGGGCTGAATCTGGCGGTGGGCGGCTACACCGGCAAGCGCGGCCTGGAGACCGACGCCGCTCCCGCCAAGCACACGGCCAGCCGTTCCGACGCCCTGGTGGCCTACGTCTCGGACCGCTTCCGCGTCGGCGGCGAGCTCTTCAACGCCAAGAACTGGAACTCGGTGACGACGGTGCCGACCGACAAGTCCGACGGCTACTCGGTGTGGGGATCGGTGGGGCTCACCGGGCCCTTCACCCTCTTCGGCCGCTACGACGAGGCCAAACCCAGCAAGGACCTGAAGCCGGACCTGAAGCTCACGTATTACAACGCCGGCCTGCAGTGGCGGGCCAACAAGTCGTTCGCCGGCTCCCTCGTCTATAAATTCGAGGAGGTCAAGGGCGGCACGTTCTCGACCGGCAACGGCACCATCGGCTCGGTCAACGCGCTCAACAAGGGACAGTACAACGAGATCGGCATCTTCGCGGTGTACGACTTCTAGATCCGACCTGATTCCTTCAGGTAATCTTCCTCTTGCGAGGGGAGACCGCTCGCGGGTGCGTTCTCCCCTCTCTTTGTTTTAGGGGTTCTCTCGCTACGACTAGGGACGGACAAGAATATGGACAGACCGCTCGACCACGAACTTACCCGCATCCGCCAGGAGCTCCTGCGCATGGCCGGCCTGGTGGAGCAGATGATCGCCGACGCCATGAACGCCCTGATCGACCGCGACCAGGACCGCGCCAACGGGGTCATCGCCGCCGACAAGGGGATCGACCTGCTGGAAAAAGAGATCGACGAGGCTTGCCACGCCGTCCTCGTACGGCGCCAGCCGACAGCCGTCGACCTGCGCTTCCTGGTGGCGGTAATGAAGATCAACAACGACCTCGAGCGCATGGGCGACTCGGCGGTCAACATTGCCGAGGCGGTCGAGGTGCTCAACCGCGAGCCGCCGCTCAAGCCCTACATCGACCTGCCGCGGATGGCCGAGCTGGTGCGCGAGATGGTGCGCCGGAGCCTCGACGCCTTCGTCGAGCGCAGCTCCGCGAAAGCCCTCGCCGTCTGCGCCAGTGACGACGCCATTGACGGCTTCTACAAGCAGCTCTTCCGCGAGCTCCTCACCTACATGATCGAGAACCCCAAGAACGTCACCCGCGCCCTCCACCTCCTCCTCATCTCCCGAAACCTCGAGAGAATCGCCGACCACGCCACCAACATCAGCGAGGACGTCATCTACTACGTCGAGGGCCGCGACATCCGGCATTCCGCGGGAGTGTGAGCGGGAAATGACGCCCGGAGGCCGGGTAACATTTCCCGAGGCCGGGAGTTGTTTCCCGGGGTCGGGAGTTAACTCCCGAGGCTGGGAGTTGTTTCCCGAGCTCGGGAGTTATTTCCCGAGCTCGGGAGTTATTTCCCGAGGCCGGGAATGGCATTCCCGAGGTCGGGAGTGATTTCCCGAGCCCGGGAATGAGCTTCCCGAGCCCGGGAGTGATTTCCCGAGGCTGGGAATGACATTCCCGAGGTCGGGAGTTGCTGCACGAGCCCGGGAATGAGTTTCCCGAGGCCGGGAATGCTTTCCCGAGGACGGGAATGACATTCCCGAGGCCGGGAGTTGCTGCACGAGCCCGGGAATGAGTTTCCCGAGGTCGGGAATGACATTCCCGAGTCGGGAGTGATATCCAGGTCATGAAATGATATCGCTCCGAAGCGTTCCGGCGCCGAACGGGTTCAATTTTTCGCCCGCTCCTGCTCCACCAGCACCCGCCGCAGGATCTTGCCGGAGGCGGACTTGGGGATCTGGTCGACGACCTCCAGGAGACGGATGCGCTTGTGGGGGGCGACGCGGGCGGCCACGAAGGCGAGGATCTCGTCTGGCGTTGCCTCCCCCCTCATGACCACGAAGGCCTTGGGGACCTCGCCGGCCTCCTCGTCGGGGCTGGGGATGACTGCCGCGTCGGCGATCGCCGGGTGGCTCAGGAGGACCGCTTCGAGCTCCGCCGGGGGGACCTGCATGCCCTTGAACTTGATGAGCTCCTTGACGCGGTCGACGACGTAGAGGAAGCCGTCCCCGTCGACGTAGCCGATGTCGCCGGTATGGAGCCAGCCGTCCTCGTCGATCATGGCGGCCGTGGCCTCGGGGCGGTTCAGGTAGCCCGCCATGTTCTGCGGCCCGCGGATGCAGATCTCGCCGCGCTCGTCCGGGCCGAGCGGCGCGTCGGTCTCCAGGTCGACGATCTGGCACTCGGTGTTGGGCAGCGGGAAGCCGACCGAGGCCGCCCTCGCGCGGGCGGGGTCGGAGGGGCTCATGTGGGTGACCGGGCTGGTCTCGGTCAAGCCGTAGCCCTGGAAGACCAGGCAGCCGAGCCGGCTGGCGCAGGCCTTCGAAAGCTCCCCTCCCAGGGGCGCCGCCCCGGAGAAGATCATCCGCAGCTTCGACAGGTCGTGGTTCTCGACCGCCGGGTGCTTGGCGAGGGCGAGGACGATCGGCGGTACGACGCTCGCGAAGGTGACGCCGTACTTCGCCAGGGTTGCGAGGAAGGAATCGAGCTCGAAGCGCGGCAGGGTGACGATGGTGGCGCCGTGGTAGAGGCCCAGGTTGAGGACGACGACCAGCCCGTAGATGTGGAAGAAGGGCAGGACGGCGATCAGGGTGTCGTCCGGCCCGACGTCCTTGAGGGCGCCGGCGGCTTGCAGGAGGTTCGCCACCAGGTTGCGGTGGGTGAGCATGACGCCCTTGGGGAGGCCGGTCGTCCCGCTCGAGTAGGGAAGGGCGACGAGGTCCTCCCGCGGATCAATAGCCGGCTCGGGGACGGGGCCGTCTCCGGCGAGGAGCGCGGCGAAGGGCGTCGCGCCCTCCACACCCTCCGCACCCTCCGGATGGCCGAAGACGAAGACCTCGGAGATGCCGGCGGCCCGGGCGGCGGCGAGCGCCTTGTCGAGGAAGGGGGCGGCGGTGATCAGGTAGCGTGCCCCCGAGTCCGCCAGCTGGTAGGTCAGCTCGTCGACCGTGTAGAGCGGGTTGACGGTCGTGTTGATGCCGCCGGCGAGCGCCACGGCGTGGAAGGCGATCCCGTACTCCGGGAGGTTGGGGCTGTAGATCGCCAGCACGTCGCCTTTCTTGAAGCCGCGGCGCGCGAGGCCCGCCGCGGCCCGCCGGACGGCCGCCGCCCACTGGCCGTAGGTGTAGGAGCGCCCGCTGGGGCCGTCGATCAACGCCGCCTTGTCCGGGAACCTCCGGGCGCGCTCGAAGAGGAGCGCGGTCAGGGAGACGTCGGGGATCTCCACCTCCGGATGCGGGCTCTTGTGGATCACGGATAGGACCTCGCGGCAGGAGGATATCGCGCCGGCCGGGAACAAGTAACCGCGACGTCACAGACCGGCGGCGCCGACGCCACCCGGCCTTCCTAGGGTTCTCAGTCGACGGCTCCGGGCACTGGCGCCCGGAGACCGGAGCTCCGGGAATCCCGGGAAAGGCAGATCCGATGACGAGAAGAAAAACGGCCGCGATCGGTGGTCTCCTGGCGGCAGCGCTCGCACACGCGGCATTCGCCGCCGAAGGACCGATCCCCAGACACGTTCCCCACCTCGACCACGTGTTCCTCATCGTGATGGAGAACCACGGTTACTCGCAGATCGTCGACAACGAGAACGCGCCCTTCATCAACGCCCTGGCGAAGACCGCCAACGTGGCGACCAACTACTTCGCGATCGCCCATCCCAGCCTGACGAACTACCTGGAACTGGTGGGGGGATCGAACTTCGGCGTGCTGACGGACAACAGTCCGGACTGGTTCAACGGTTCCTGCACCCCGAACCTGGCGTCGGGCAAGGTGGCGACGGACAACCCGCCGAGCCCGATCGTCTGCCCGATCTCAGGCGTCGGGACGGACGCGGCAACGGTGGCGGTCGACACCACCAACGAGACCTCGGGCGCCCCCGGCGAGAACAACATCGACGGCGTGACGTCCATCGCGGCGGCCGGCAATACCGCGGGCAAGACGATCGGCGATCAGCTGGCGGCGGCCCGGCTGAGCTGGAAGAGCTACCAGGAGAACCTGCCATTCCACGGCGCCGCCAACGTCACCTACAGCGACGGCATCTTCACTGACAAGACGAACTTCGCCAGCCTCTCCGGGCAGCTCAACCCGCCGTTGTCGTCGAGCGCACTGGTGAAGCTCTACGCGGCCAAGCACAATCCGTTCGTCTATTTCGACAGCGTGCAGAAGGGCTCCAACCCCAACAACAGCCTGGCCAACGTGGTCGGCTTCGACGGCCTGAAGGGCCTCTACGCGGACCTCCGCAGCGGGCGGGTGCCGACCCTCTCGTTCATCGTGCCCAACCAGTGCAACGACCAGCATGGGCGCGACAACGGCGGCCCCACCTGCGCTTTCGATCCGAAGACGGACGGCTCGCAGAGCGGCCTCAATCCCGCCCTCATCCAGCGCGGCGACGACACCGTGCAGCGGATCGTGCGAGCGATCTGGGACTCGCCGGCCTGGAAGGCCGGCGACAACGCCATCGTCGTCCTGTGGGACGAGAACGATTACAGCACGGCGCCGAACGTCAACCAGGTGCTGGTGATCGTGGACACCAACTACGGAGTCCACGGCCTGCAGAGCCCGGTCCTCTACAACCACTTCTCTCTCCTCAAGACGCTCGAGGGGGGCTTTGGGCTGCGCTGCCTGAATCACGCCTGCGACGGCGACGTCGCGGTGATGTCCGACCTCTTCTCGCGTTGAGGCGAGATAGGGGGTCCGGCCCGGGTTGACCGATCTAAGATCCGATCTTAGATCGGTCAATCCCTTCGATATCTGTTACTTGCGGGGTGCCGACAACGGGATCGCGGGCATCGGGGCGACGAGCTTGAGCTTCGCCATCAGGCGCTTGATGGCCGTCGCGCTCTGCATGACGTAGAAGTGCACGGAGGTGACGCCGTGCGCAAGCAGCTCCTCGACCTGCCGGTGCGCCCACTCGACCCCGACGTCCAGGACCTGGTCCGGAGGGGCGGCCATCACCTCGTCCGCGAAATCGGCCGGAACCTCGACGTAGAAGTTGCGCGGGATGGCCGCCAGCTGGTTCTTGGTCGAGAGGATCTTCAGGCCGGGGATGATCGGCACCTGGATGCCCTGCTCGCGGCAGGCGTCGACGTAGGCGAAGTAGTGCCGGTTGTCGAAAAACATCTGGGTGACGATGTAGTCGGCGCCGGCGTCGACCTTCTCCTTGGCGCGGCGCACGTCGACCCGCAGGTTGGGGGCCTCGAAGTGCTTCTCCGGGTAGCCGCCGACGCCGACGCAGAAGCTCGAGGGCTGGGCGTCCAGGAGGTCCTCTTCGAGGTACCTGCCGCGGTTCATGGCGGCGATCTGGCGCACCAGGTCGACGGCGTACTGGTTGGCGCTCCTGCCGAACTGCAGCGGCTTCTGGTAACCGCTGTCGTCGCCGCGCACGGCGAGCACGTTGTCGATGCCCAGGAACTTGAGCTCGATGAGGAAGTCCTCGGTCTCCTCGCGGGTGAAGCCCTGGCAGAGGATGTGCGGCACGGCGTCGATGTTGTACTTGTTCTGGATGAGGGCGCAGACGCCCAGGGTCCCGGGCCGCTTGCGCTTGACCCGCCGCTGGATCGCCCCCTGCGGCGTCTCCTCGTACATCACCTCGGCGGCGTGGCTGGTGATGTCGATGAAAGGCGGGCGGTACTTGACGAGGTCGTCGATGAGGCCCAGGAGGGCCTTGACGTCGCCGCCGCGCAGCGGCGGGATGATCTCGAAGCTGATCAGGGGGTGCTCGGCGCGCGCCAGGTGCTCGGTGACTTTCATCGTGCGCGGGAGCCTCCGAAAGGCAGGGGAGAGCCTACCCGCCGGGCTCCAGCCGGTCAAGGCGGCCCCCCGGACGGTAGTGTCCCGATTTGACCTCGCGCAGCGATTGGCAGCGCCCCACCCCTCTTTCTGCAGGCGCTAGGAGGTCCGGGGCGCGCCCCCGAAAGAGCGGAGCGGGGGTCAAATCGGGACACTACCTCCTGGGCACCGGGATGCTCCCGACCCTTGCGATAGAGTCGCGCGCCATGGAACCTTCCTCGTCAGCGGCCGGTGCCGGACGGTCGAGACGGTGAGGGTGCCGTTCAGCGATTCTCCCGCCTTCCGGGCCACCCGCTTCCTGGGAGACCTCGGCCTCGCCCTGCTGGCCTTCACCCTCGCCTTCCTTCTCCGCATCCGCCTCCCCCTCCCCTTCACCGAGGCCCTCCTGCCGCCCGACCGCCTCCGCTTCCTGGCGAGCGGCTGGCCGGTCGTCCTCGCCGCCCAGGTCGGCACTCTCTACTTCTTCGGCTTCTACGACCCGCCAGAGCCGCGCAGCCGCTCCGAGGCCGTCCGCCGCCTCAGCGCCGCCGCCGCCCTGCAGGGCCTTGTCTTGACCGGCAGCCTCTTCCTCGCCAACCGCGCCTTCCCGCGCTCGGTCCTGGTGCTCTACGTCGTCCTCGACCTCGCCTTCCTCCTCCTCTTCCGCCTCGTCCTGGACAGCACGGCGACGCGGCGGGTGCGCCGGGTGGCGATCGTCGGCGGCGGCCTGGCGGCGCGGGAGATCGCCACCGCCATCCGCGGCCATTGGCACGGGCTGGTGGTCTCCGGCTTCGTGCCCCTGAACGGCGAAGGGGAGGAAGCCGGCGATTTGGCGCCCGACCCCGTCCTGGGTCCCCGCCTGGGCAGCCTGGACGACCTGCCGGCCCTCCTCGCCGACGACCGCTTCGACGACATCATCCTCGCCGGGACCGCCGAGTCCTGGCAGACGCGGCTGATCGACAGCCTGGCGGGGAGCCGCCCGGCGCATACCAACGTCCTCCTCCTCCCCGGCCCCTTCGAGAGCCTGATCGGACGCATGCGGTATCGCTGGGTGCACGACGTGCCGCTCATCGAGGTGGTGCGCGAGTCGGAGTGGCGGATCAACCGGCCCTGGAAGCGGCTCCTGGACTTGAGCATGGGCACCGGCCTCCTCGTCGCGTCCCTGCCCCTCCTGGCGGCCTGCGCCGTCGCCGTCCGCGTCACCTCGCCGGGGCCGATCCTCTACCGCCAGATCCGCATCGGCCGCGACCGCCGCCCCTTCACCCTGTGGAAGCTCCGCACCATGCGGCAGGACGCCGAGGAGGCGGGTGACGAGGTGCTGGCGCAGCCCGGCGATCCGCGCCTGACCCCGATCGGCGCCTTCCTCCGCCGCCTCCGCCTCGACGAGGTCCCCCAGCTCGCCTGCGTCCTCGCCGGGACCATGAGCCTGGTGGGGCCGCGCCCGGAGCGGCCGGGGTTCGTGCAGAAGCACCTGGCCGAGGTGCCGGGCTACGCCGAGCGCTTCTCGCTCGCCCCTGGCCTGACCGGCCTGGCACAGGTCAACGGCGACTACCATTCGAGTCCGCAGAACAAGCTGCGCTACGAGCTCGCCTACATGGGCAACTGGTCGCTCTGGCTCGACCTCTCCATCCTCGTGCGCACGGTCAAGATCGTCCTCACCTCGCGCGGGGTGTGAAGAACGATTTAATATTTATATAGATATTTTGCGATGTCCTGTGATTGACTCCGGACCCCTCTTTGCACTAGTCTGACCGTGGAAGAGTCTCCGTATCTATCGATAGTTAGGGCGCGGATTGGGCTCGGCGTAGTACGAGCGGTGTTACGAGCGGTGTAAGGAAACCTTATGAAACCAGCAAGCCTCGTCGCCTACCCGCGGACTGCCGGCCTTCCGGGCGTCGCCGCCCTGCTCACGACGGTTCTCCTCCTCGGCGCGGCCTCCCCTTCAGCCCACGCCGCCTCGACCGGCACGGCGTCGCTGTACATGCCGCAGGGCGTGGGAGCGATCACCTCGCAGGGCGACTACATCACCTCGGGCACGGCTCCCGGGCTCAACACCTCCTACCACTACTTCATCGAGGTGCCGTCCGGGCTCGGCCGTCTGCGGGTGCAGCTGTTCGATGCCGACATCGGCGCCGGCGGCAACGCGGAGGCGGCCGCCCAGCGCGACCGCCAGCGCAACGGCTTCAACACCACCGCCATCTATACGCTGATCCGTCCCGACGGCACGACCGCCGCTACCTTGACCTGCACCGCCGCCGTCTCCGCCGCCTGCGCCGACAACGCCTGGGTGAGTCTCCTCGACAGCAGCACGGCCCAGAACACCGCCGCCGGCCATTGGGAGCTGCGGGTCGACCAGTCGACGACGGCGGCGACCGGCGACGACGCCATCAACGCCCTGGGCATCCGCGCCGACGACGGCGACGCCACCTCCGGCGGCACCGAGATCAGCATCTACTACGACTCCCACAACCAGTTCGGCGTCAACCCGCCGGCGACCGGCTCGAACACCCGCAGCTACAACGTCTACCCTTACATCACCTCCGGCTGCTCCGCCTCGGAGAACGACTTCGACTACGACAGCAACCAGGGCAACACCGGCTCGATCGCGCTCTCCAGCCGCACCGCCGCTTTCACGCACAACCTGGCCAGCACCTCGCTGTCGGCCAACAACGTCTGGATCCGCAACAACGTCACCGGCTGGACGACCGACTCCGACGCCATCGACTACGGCGTCTGGAAGGCGGTCACCTCGATCACCTCCTACATCGACGCCAACAACGTCGAGAACGGCAACTACTCGAACGTCTACTACACCAACTTCAACGCGGCGGCGAACCCCCCGACCGCCAACCCGACGGCCAACTCCTTCCGCGTCTACCTGCCGACCGACGCCGGCACGGCGCCCGTCGAGCCCTACCTCGAGCAGCAGCTGCGCTACTCCGGATCGGGCGGCAACAACGGCCCCAACCCGCCCGTGGTCGGCTCGGACACGGTGTTCACGGTCACCGTCCGCATGGTCAACCCGACGGCCCAGGCGATCACCTTCTCGGCCACCAACCTGGTCACCGCCAACGTCCCGGGCCCGGCCGCCAACGACAAGTACGACGGCATCGCGCAGGTGAGCCAGGGGACCGTCACCGCGCAGCCGGCGGTCGGCGGCACCGGCAACATCACCTGGAACCCCGGCACCCTGGCGGCCGGTGGCACCGCCGTCCTCGCCTTCCGCGTCATCGTGCATCCGACGTCCGCCGGCCAGCGCATCCCGGTCGTCGCCACGCCGGCCTCCGGCAACGGCACGCGGGCGACCTACGTCGACCACACCGGCAACACCACGCAGGCGCGGGCGACCTACACTTTCGGGCCGCTCTGCGAGCTGGCGGCGACGCAGGGCCTCATCACCGAGGCGCTGATCTCCTCGCTGACGGCCCACGCCGAGAACGGCGGGGTGACGGTCGAGTGGAAGACGGCCTCCGAGTCCGCCAGCCTGGGCTTCTACGTCTACCGGCTCGATTTCAGCTCGGGCCGCTGGATGCAGCTCAACCAGAACCTGCTGCCGGCCCTCTTCGCCTCGCCGCAGGGCGGCACCTACCGCTTCTTCGACGCCAGCGCCTCGGCGCGCGAGCCCCAGCGCTACGCCCTGGTCGAGGTGGAGTCCGGAGGGCGGCAGCGCATCCACGGGCCGTGGAGCGTCACCGTGGACTGGAGCCCGACCGGCGGCCACGACACGCAGACCTTCGCCGCCACCGGCTTCGACCGCGTCGCCCTGCCTCCCACCCGGCCCCCCCACAAGGGCGGTCCGGCGGCCTCCTTGGCGGGCGGCGCCTCGGCGATCCGCATCGGCGTCCGGCAGACCGGCCTCTACGCTCTCCGCAGCGCGGACTTGGCGCCGCTCTTCGGCATGTCGCAGGCCGTCGTCGAGAGCTGGATCGGCAAAGGCAAGCTGGCGCTCAGCCGCCAGGGACAGCCGGTCGCCTGGTACGCCGAGGGCGGCAAGTCGAAGCAGAGCTCCGTGCTCTACTTCTACGGCGAGGCCAATCACAACCTCTACAGTGAGGACAACGTCTACCGTCTGGAGCGCGGCGGCGGCGGCGTCTCCATGACCGCCGCTCAGGTCGTCGCGGCGGCCGACTCGGCAGGCGGCGCTTTCACCGGGACGGGCCACGCCGAGCAGGACGTCTTCCCCGCCACCGCCATCCCGCTCGATCCCGAGTCGGACTACTGGTTCTGGGACTTCCTGCTGGCCGGCGACCCGACCTACGGCACGAAGAGCTTCACGCTCGCCGCCCCCGGCCTCGCCGCCGTCCCGGCGACCGCCGTGCTGACGGTCCACCTCCAGGGCGCCAGCGCCTCGGGCGTCGCCCAGGAGCACCACGCGGCGGTCAGCTTGAACGGTACTGCCCTGGGTGAGAGCCACTGGCAGGGGATCGCCGGCCAGGACGCCAGCTTCACCTTCGACGCGGCGCTCCTCCACGAGAGCGGAAACCAGGTGCAGGTGACCGGCCTGCTCGACGCCGGAGTGCCCTTCAGCGTCTTCTACGTCAACTCCTTCGACGTCTCCTATCCGCGGCTCTTCCGCGCCGCCTCGGATGCCCTCGCCTTCCGTGGCGAGGGGAGCGCGATGCTCACCGTCACCGGCCTCTCCGGACCGGCCGTCCGGCTCGTCGAGATCAGCGATCCGCTCCACCCGCGGTGGGTGACGGGCGCCGCGGTCACCCCCGCCGCCGGGAGCTATGACTTGAGCTTCCGGCCCGCGGCGCCGCAGACGCCGTACCTGGCGGTGGGGCCGAGCGGCCTCCTCACCCCGAGCTCGCTCCGCCAGTGGAGCAACGCCGGCCTGAAATCGCCGGGCAACGCCGTCGACTACGTCGTCGTCACCAACGCCGACCTCGCGGCGGCGGCGCAGCGCCTGGCCGACTACCGGGCCAGCCAGGGCCTGCGGACCCTGGTCGTCGACCTCCAGGCGATCATGGACGAGTTCAACTTCGGCCAGCCCAACCCGCACGCCATCCACGATTTCCTGGCCTACGCCAGGAGCGGCTGGGCGACGGCGCCGCGCTACGTCGTGCTCGCCGGCGCCGGCTCGCTCGACTACCGCAACAAGCTGGGCTTCGGCGACAGCCTGGTGCCGCCGCTGATGGTCAGCAACGACGGCGGCCTCTTCCCCTCCGACAACCGGCTGGCCGACCTGACCGGCAACGACGCCCTGCCCGAGATGGCGATCGGCCGCATCCCGGCCCTGACCGCGGCGGACCTGAACGCCTACGTCGACAAGATCCTGGCCTACGAAGGCGACGCCGCCACCGACTGGCCGCGCAACGCCCTGGCGCTCTCCGACGCGACCGACCAGGGAGCGAACTTCGCCGCCGCCGGCGACCGCATCTCCGGCCTCCTCCCCGGCGCCTACGCGGTAGCCCGCATCGACCTCTCGACGACGGCCCTGGCGGATGCCCGCAGCCAGCTCCTGCACGACCTCGACAGCGGCGCCTCGCTGGTCAACTACGTCGGCCATGGCGGCCTCGATCGCCTGTCCTCCGGCGGCCTGTTGACCAACGCCGACGTCGCGCCGATGGCCAACGGGAGCCGTCTGCCCGTCCTCACGGCCCTCACCTGCGAGGTGAACCGGTTCGCCGTTCCGGGAGTGCCCTCGCTCGGCGAGACGCTCGTCAACCATGCCGGCGGCGGCGCCGCCGCGGTATGGGGACCTTCGGGGCTGTCCGTCAACGCGGAGGCCGGCCTCCTGGGCGAGCGCCTCTTCCGGCTGATCGCGGAGCCGGGCGCGGCGCCCCTGGGCGATCTCGTGCTCCAGGCGCTACAGGACTACCAGAGCCGGGGCGGTACCACCTCGATGATCGAGATCTACAACCTGCTGGGAGACCCGGCGCTGCGCC
>Ga0209626_1000109_pt1 | contig 17467 bp, 14 predicted proteins | sample JacPinW_OM1H0_M2_FD_187962 | JGI IMG/M metagenome (GOLD analysis project Ga0209626, IMG submission 187962) | Forest soil microbial communities from Algoma, Ontario, Canada - Jack Pine, Ontario site 1_JW_OM1H0_M2 (SPAdes) (version 2) | ecosystem: Environmental > Terrestrial > Soil > Boreal... | reverse complement strand
GCCAGGCGCAGAAGGTGGCCGAGTCGCCGCGCAGATCGACCGCCACGTCGAAGATGGCACCCCGCACGCAGCGCACGAGCTTGGACTCGCCGTGGGGCTCGGCCTGGTAGTGCATCCCGCGAAGGGTGTCCCGCCGGGCGTTGAAGGACGCGTTGCATTGCACGACCCTCGGATTCAGCCCGCGCGCCTCGAACTCCGCGGCGTCGAAGGTCCGCGCGAACCATCCCCGCTCGTCGCCGAGGAGGTCCAGCTCGATGACCCACACGCCCGCGAGCGGGGTCTCGGCGAACCGCATCAGGCGCTTCCCCTCACGAGAGCAGCGTCAGCTCCGGCGTGCGCGCGGCGAACCGTCCGCCCCACTCGCGGATGAAGCTCAGCTGCTCCACGATCTCGTCCTTCAGGTTCCACGGCAGGATCAGGACCACGTCGGGCCTGTCCTCGAGGATCGCCTCCGGCGAGCGGATGGGTATGTGGCTGCCCGGGAGGAAGTGGCCCTGCTTGTGCGGGTTCAGGTCACAGGTGTAGTCGATGAAGTCCCGGCGCACGCCGCAGTAGTTGAGCAGCGTGTTGCCCTTCGCGGGGGCTCCGTAGCCGACCACGCGCAAGCCCTGCTGCTTGAGGTCGATGAGGAAGCCGAGGATCTGGCGCTTGTCCGCCTCGACCCGGCGGCCGTAGCCGAGGTAGGTATCGAGCTCCTCGTAGCCCGCGGTGCGCTCTCGCTCGCGCAGCTCCCGGGCCGCCTCGGATTCGACCTTCGCCGGATCCTCCTCGTGGCAGCCGTAGATGCGCAGCGAGCCGCCGTGCGTGGGCAGCTCCTCGACGTCGAACAGGCGCAGGCCGTGGGCCTCGAGGACACGACCGACCGTCAGGAAGGAGAAGTAGGAGAAGTGCTCGTGGTAGATGGTGTCCCACTGGTTGTCCTCGATCAGGCGCATCAGGTGCGGGAACTCCATCGTGATGACGCCACCCGGCTTGAGGAGGGTCTTCATGCCGGCGACGAAGTCGTTGAGGTCGGGAACGTGAGCCAGAACGTTGTTGCCGAGCAGGAGATCGGCGGCGGACTCGCCCGCGAGGGAGCTGGCAGTGTCGCGTCCGAAGAACTCCACCAGGGTGGGGATCCCCTTCTGAAGGGCGACCTTGGCGACGTTGGCCGCCGGCTCGATCCCGAGAACGGGAATCTGGCGGTCGTGGAAGAACTGGAGCAGGTAGCCGTCGTTGGAGGCGATCTCCACGACGTGGCTGTCGCCGTCGAGCTCGAGCAGCCCGACCATCTGCTCGGCGTAGCGGCGGCTGTGGTCGAGCCAGCTGGAGGAATACGAGGAGAAGTAGGCGTAGTCGGAGAAGATCCGCTCGGGTGTCTCGAACTCCTCGAGCTGCACCAGGAAGCAGTTTCCGCAGACGAGGGCTCGCAGCGGATAGAAGGGCTCCATGCCGTTGGCCCGCTCCGGCGGCAGGTAGGAGTTGGCCAGCGGCGACATGCCGAGATCGGCGAAGACGGCGTCCACCGGGGCGCCACAGAAACGGCATTTGGTCTGGGTCATGGCGAGGAGCCAGCGTATTGGAAGGTCTCGATCTGGCCGAGCGTCACCGCGCGCATGTCCTCGCCTGCCTGCAGCCTCCCGTACCAGACCACGGTGGCCTCGAGGGCCGCGTCGAGCGTGAGCAGGGGACGCCAGCCGAGCCTTGCGCGGGCGCGGGAGGAGTCGAGCTTGAGGTAGCGGGCCTCATGCGGATGGGGCCCCTCGTCGAGGACGGAGCGCAGGTCCTGCGCCCAGAGCCGGCGAGCTCGCTCGACGATCCAGCCGACCGGCCGAGCGTCCTCCTCCGGAGGCCCGAAGTTCCAGCCGCAGGCGTGCTCCGGCGAGTCCCAGAGCGCCTGCGCGAGCACCAGGTAGCCGCTCAGCGGGTTGAGCACGTGCTGCCAGGGCCGGACCGAGTTCGGGTTGCGCACGCGGACCTCCTCTCCGGCGAGGGCCGCGCGCATGATGTCCGGCACGAGCCGGTCCGTGCCCCAGTCGCCGCCGCCGATCACGTTGCCGGCGCGAGCCGATGCCAGGCGGGTGCCGTCCGGGGCGGCGAAGAAGGAGCGCCGGAAGGCGGCGGTGACGAGCTCGGCGCAGCCCTTGGAGCTCGAGTAGGGGTCGTGGCCGCCCATGGGCTCGTCCTCGCGGTAGCCCCACTCCCATTCGCGGTTCTCATAGCACTTGTCCGAGGTGACGTTCACGACGACCCGCACGCCGTCTCCGGCGGCGCGAACCGCGTCGAGTACGTTGACCGTGCCCATGACGTTCGTCTCATAGGTCTCGCGCGGCTCGATGAAGGAGGGGCGAACGAGGGACTGGGCGGCCATGTGGATGACGATCTCGGGTGTCACGGCAGCGATCGCGGCGGAGATCGCGTCGGAGTCGCGGATGTCGCCCTCGATGCTCTGCATGCCCTCGCCGACGCGGGCGAGGGCGAACAGCGAGGGGTCGGTGGGCACGCCCGAGGAGAAGCCACTCACCCGGGCACCGAGCTGCTGCAGCCAGAGGGCGAGCCAGGATCCCTTGAAGCCCGTGTGCCCGGTCAGCAGGACGCTGCGGCCACGCCAGAAGTGCGGGTCCACGCCGGCGAGGTGAGACCCCGCCCCGTCGTCGGCGCTCATCCGCTCACGCCCACATCCGCCAGGGGGCTTCGCCGGAGTTCCACAGCTGCTCCAGGTGGTTGCGGTCGCGCAGCGTGTCCATAGCCTGCCAGAAGCCTTCGTGGCGGTAGGAGGCCAGTTGCCCTTCGCGGGCGAGCGTGCGCATCGGCTCCTGCTCCCAGACCGTCTCGTCGCCCGGGATGTGGCGGTCGACTGCGGGCGAGAGGACGAAGAACCCGCCGTTGGTCCAGCCGCCGTCACCGCGGGGCTTCTCCTCGAACTCCCGCACCAGCTCACCATCGATGTCGAGCGCCCCGAACCGGCCAGGCGGCTGCACCGCCGTCACGGTCGCGCGCACGCCCTGCTCGCGGTGAAAGGCGATCAGGGCCGTTATGTCGAGGTCGGTGACCCCATCGCCGTAGGTGAAGCAGAAGTCCTCCTCCCCGACATAGGGGAGCACCCGCTTGAGCCGCCCTCCGGTCATCGTCTGATCGCCCGTGTCGACGAGCGTCACCCGCCACGGCTCCGCCTCGGAGCGGTGGACCTCCATGTCGCCCTTCGCGAGGTCGAAGGAGACATCGCACGTGTGCAGGTAGTAGTTGGCGAAGTACTCCTTGATCAGGTAGCCCTTGTATCCGAGGCAGATGACGAAGTCCTCGATCCCGTGGGCGGCGTAGATCTTCATGATGTGCCAGAGCATCGGCTTGCCGCCGATCTCGACCATCGGCTTGGGACGTACGGCGGTCTCCTCGCTGAGTCGCGAGCCGAAACCGCCCGCCAGGATCACGGCCTTCACGTCGATGCAGGTTATTCGACGCTGCGAACGTTCCCTGCGGCTCACCGCTCCCGGACGCCGACCACGTTCGAGGCCCCGGGCGCGAAGGGATAGGCGGCCTCGGCTTCGGAGAGCACCCGAAACTGGTACCGGGCCGGACCGGGGAACCTGAAGCGATACCTGGCGCGGTAGCGACCGCGGGAGTCGGCGCGGATCACGTTGAACTCCATCCACGAGCCGCCCGGCGAGCGGGCCTCGAGCACGAGCTGCTTGCCGCCCCGGGGGATGGAGCCTCCAAGGAGGCGCCCGCGGAAGAAGATGCTGTGCCCGACGCTGGCCGTGCGGGGGCTGATGCTGAGGGCGATCCCCGCTTCCACGCTCAATGTGAGCGTGCGAGTCGCCGCGGATAGTGTGTCGCCGAGGTGGGAGCGATAGGCGAAACGCAGCGTGCGCGAGGAGATCCCGCCCGGCAGGTTGACTGCGAAGCGACCGTCCTGCCCCGTGTAGGGGCTCGGCATCGCGATCGACCTGGCGCCCGCGTAGGACGGGAGGGCGACGAGGTCGATCTGCGCGCCGCCGATCGGGGCGCCGCCGGGGGCGGTGAGCTGGCCGGTGATCGTCTGGGCGCGACCGTACCTGGTGCTTAGGCGCTCCCTCCGGGTGGCCGTCCAGCTGACGGCGAGCACCGCCTGAGCCGAGGCGTTCGAGCCGTTCGGCGCGGTGGGGCCGGCCGTGCCATTGGTTCCGCTCGTCTGGCCGCTCGAGCCGGCTGGTCCGCTGCCGAGAGCCGACGCGCCGGGCGGGATCGGGTTGGCGATGGTTACGTTCCGGTCCAGCACCGGGGCCGCGTTGCCGGCGGCATCGATCACGCTCACGACGAGGTGATGGGTTCCGTTGGCCACCCTCGTTGTGTCGAAGCCCAGGTCAGCACTGACCGACGCCGGGCAGGGCTGGAGGTAGAGAAACGCCGGCAGGCCGTCGGTGGTCTGGCCCACGTTCTTGCAGCGTCCGCCGTTTTCATCGGGGGCCGCCGTCTGCACCACCTGCCCGTCGATGCTGAACGCGACCTTGTAGACGCCCGATCCCGGATCGGTGGCGGTGAAGGTGACATCACTGGTGCCACTGATCGATGGAGCGCTTGCCAGTTCCCCGCCCACGCCGCCGGCGCTCGGCCCGGCGGTCTGTTCGAGGGTCAGGTCGGCGGCGTAGAGGTACACGACCGCGGCGTAGCCGTTGGGGTCGCCACTCCCCGGTTTGCATTCGTACGGTTCGGGTTCGGTGGCTCCCCCGCAAGACGCGTTGATATAGATGTGCGAGCCAAGGTGAGCGCCAGACACGACCACTTGATTGGCGATGGAAAGTGGTTGTTGAGAGTCACCCTTACCGTTGCAGTTCAACGCCGATATGCATTCGTCGACGATGCTCGTCTGGCTCGGCGCCGCGATCCAAAACTGGTACGTGGCGTTGGCTGTCGCGCCGCCATCAGTGTCACCTGCGCGCCACAGGGACGCGCTCACGAGTCGCTCCGCTGATGGAGTTGCGAACGTCCACGTTGCTCGATCAATGGTGGCTAGATGACTCGTCTGGTCCCCCAGCGCCGCAACAAGCGCGCCGTGTTCGGCGCATGTGTTCTTTGTGTAGACGTCGTAGGCCCCGCCAGCGCCGACGGACCCACTCCACCCATCCGCAGGTGCGCTTTCGCCGGAGGGGGTCCGGCAGGTGTACACGTGATAGGTGCCGGCATGGGCGTCACTGGCGAGCAGGGGGAGGGCGAGGAGGGCCAGTGCAGCTCGCTTGAGAATTCGCGTGTCCATTCGCTGTTGATGTCGCTCGGCTCGCCTACGACCGGTCGGGAATGTTTTTCACAACCCGCTCCCAGACGCCAGCGGCCGACGGGGGCCTCCGGCAAAAGTGCAGTGTCCATGCGGAAAAACGCACGCCAGAGATTCGAGCGCGTGTTTCTCACTCGCGGTTTCGCGGCGCGCGTGCGCGCATGATTCGGCCAGCCGCGCTGGTCAGAAGGAGAAGCGAATGGGGAGTCGCTCGAGGCCGTAGATCCCCGAGATGGACCCGAACTCGGGTTCCCCGGCAAGCTCCAGGACCTTGAGGTGGGTGGCCAGGAAGGCGAGGCCCTCCTCCAGCTCGAGACGCGCGAGGTTCGCCCCCAGGCAGTAGTGCACGCCCGCTCCGAAGGTCAGCGCCCGCGCGGGGCCTCCGTCGGACCTTCGATGTGCGGCGCTCACGTCGAATCGGTCGTTCTCCGCATCTGAGCTCTGGTCGCCCTCGATATCCCGATTGCCGGTGAACGCGCACACCATCACGATGGTCCCCTCGGGGAAGGTCACGTCGCGGTAGGAGACCTCCTCGGTGAGGATCCTCGCCGTGAAGGGCGTGATCGGCTCGTACCTCAGGGCCTCCTCCACGGCCGCCCCGGCGAGCGCGGGTTCCTCCTGCAGACGCGACCACTGGTCCGGATTTTCAGCGAGCAGCCTGATCGCGTGGGCGAGCTGGCTCTGGCTCGTGTCCACCCCGCCCACCAGCACGTTGAACACGAGGTTGATGCACTCCACGTCCGAGAGCTTCTCGCCCTGCTCCTCCGCCTCGATCAGCTTCGAGATCAGATCGTCCCCCGGGCTCTCCCGGCGCGTGCGCAGCAGGGCCTCCGCGTACTCGTAGAACTCCTCCACCGCCCGCTCGATCCCCTCGCGCTCGCTCGCCATGCTGCCCGCATCGAATTGCCTCTGAATCCAGTTCGACCAGTGATGCAGCTTCGGCGCGTCCTCGAGCGGGGCTCCCATCACGTCGGCGATCACCAGCGAGGGGTAGGGCTTTGCGAACGCCTCCACGAACTCGCAGTCCACCATCCCGCCGGCCGACCCGGCGTCCTCGAGGGAGGAGCCGACCGCCCGCTCGAGCAGTTCCCGCAGGAACACCTGCATGGCCGGGCGGTAGCGCTCCACGGCCCGCGGCGAGAGCGCCGGATTGACGAGGCTGCGCAGGCGGGTGTGGTCGGGCCCGTTGACGTGCAGGATGTTGCGCTTCATCTGCTCGTACAGCGGGCCCTCGGTCACCCCGAAGATCTCCGCGATCTTCATCCCCGGGAAGATCGCGGCCCGCGTGCGCAGGAAGAACTCGGCCGACTCCCGGTCGAGCGCTATGTAGCCGTAGGGACCCTCCGCCAGCCAGCCCCGCGCGCGCACCTCCTCCATCGCTCGATGGAAGCGGTCCCCGCGCATCGACGCGTCCGTGTAGTCGAACGCCGGGAGCTCGAGCTCGCTGACGAGGGCCATCGGGGCCGTGCGCTATTTCCTCTTGGGGCCGACGGCCTGCTTGAGGGTGGCTCCGGCGGAGAACTTGGGGGCTTTGGAGGCTTTGATTTTCACGCGCTCACCGGTACGCGGGTTCACGCCCTGGCGGGCTTTGCGGTTCACGACCGAGAACTTCCCGAAGCCCGTGATGCTCACCTCGTCGCCTTTTTTCAGCGTCCTCGTCACGGTGTCGAGCAACGAGTCGATCGCCCGTGCGGTGTCCACCTTGGAGAGACCGCTGTCCGAGGAGACAGCCGCGATCAGCTGGGACTTGTTCATGTGGCGCTTCCTTTCATTCACGTTGAAGGGGCCGGCGATCGGCCAGGGTACCTTGCCAGCTTCATGCCTGGGTTGAGAAGGCCCTTCGGGTCGAACGCCCGCTTGATCTCCTCGTGCAGCTCCACGGCCCGCCTGTCCCACTGCGAGGGCAGCAGGCCCCGCTTGATCCAGCCCACTCCGTGCTCGCCGGCGATCGAGCCCCGGAGCTCCGCCGTGAGCGCGTAGAGCTCCTCGCTGACCGCCTCTGCCGCGTCGAGCTCGGCCTCGCTGCCGGGATCCACGAGGACGGTCGCGTGGACGTTCCCCTCGCCTCCGTGTCCCCATGCGCATGATCGCAGGCCGTGACGTGCCGCGATCTCCCCGAAGCGCTCGAGACCTTCCCGAAGCCGCTCTCGCGGGAACACCACGTCCCCGCTCACCTTCGCGCCGCGCACCGCCGTGACGGCCGGATTGACCCCATCGCGCCAGCGCCACAGGGCCTCGCTGTCGGTCGGCTCGTGAATGGCGATCGCGGGCTCCGCGAGCAGCTCGTCGAGGGCATCCCGCTGAGCTTCCGCCTCCGCGCGGGTGCCGTCAAGCTCCACGATCAAGGCGAATCCAGCCTCCGCCGGGACGGGCGCGCCGGGGTATGCCGCGGCACACATCTCGAGGGTGTCGGCGTCCAGAAAGTCGAGCACCGACGGCCGCAGTCCCGTGGCGAACACGTCGCCGATGGCCGCACAGCCCTCCTCGCGCGTGCGCAGGAACACCACCAGCGCAATCGCCCTCTCGGGGGCGGGCAGGAGCCTCAGCCTGACGGCCGTTATCACTCCGAGGGTGCCCTCCGAGCCGACCAGCAGGCTCTTCAGGTCGTAGCCGGCGACGTCCTTGCCGCCCCAGCCACCCACCTCGACGAGCTCCCCGGGGGCGAGCACCGCCTCGAGGCCCGCCACCCACGCGCCGGTCACGCCGTACTTCAAGGCGTGGGGTCCTCCGGCATTGGTCGCCACGTTGCCGCCGATCTGCGACTGCTCGGACGCCCCGGGATCCGGCCCGAAGAAGAGGCCGTTCTCGCGCGCCAGCCGCTGGACGTGGCGGGTGCTCACGCCCGCCTCGGGCAGCATCCGCCACAGGGCAGGCTCGAGCTCCCGCACCCTGCGCAGCCGCTCGAGCGAGCAGACGACGCCGCCACTCATCGCCACCGCTCCGCCGGCGAGGCCCGTGCCGCCGCCCCGCGCGACGACGGGAACGTCGTGCTCGTAGCACCAGCCGACGACCGCCGCGACCTCCTCCGCGCTGCCCGGGCGCACGACAGCGTCGGCGCGACCCTCGACGCCCCGGCGGTGCGCCGCGTCGTGGTTGTACGGGGACCCCGCAGGGGCGTCCAGCACGTGCTCGGCGCCCACCAGCCGGCTGAGCTCACTGCGCATCACCACTGCCGAGGCTACCGCTACGAGTAGCATTCGAGCCGGTCATGGCAGTCAGCGCGAAGCCTCCTTCGCAGGCGAGCAAGCCCAGCTTCCGAACGCTCTCGGGGGAGCCCGTCCGGGAGCTCTATACGCCCGCGGACCTTCCCGACGGCATCGGCGGCGCCGATGATCCCGTCGGGCGTCCCGGCGAGTATCCGTACACGCGCGGGATCCACTCCTCCATGTACCGCGGACGGCTGTGGACGATGCGCCAGTTCGCCGGCTTCGGCACCAGCGAGGAGACCAACGAGCGCTTCCACTACCTGCTCGAGCACGGCCAGACGGGACTCTCGACGGCCTTCGACATGCCATCGCTGATGGGCCACGACTCCGATCACGCCCGCTCGCTGGGCGAGGTGGGCAGGGAGGGCGTGGCAGTGGACACCCTCGACGACATGCAGACGCTCTTCTCCGGCATCGACCTCGGCGAGGTGTCGGTGTCGATGACGATCAACGCCCCGGCCGCCATCATGCTCGCCTTCTACGTCGCCGCCGCCGAAACGGACCCGGCGCATCCCGCCGGCCCGGAGCGCCTCTCCGGAACGATCCAGGCGGACATCCTCAAGGAGTACATCGCCCAGAAGGAGTGGTGCTTCCCGATCGACCCCGCGATGCGCCTGTGCGGCGACATGATCGAGTGGTGCACACGCCGGATGCCACGCTGGCATCCGATCTCGATCTCGGGCTACCACATCCGCGAGGCGGGCTCGACGGCCCAGCAGGAGCTCGCCTTCACGCTCAAGGATGGCCTCACCTACGTCGAGCAGGCGATCGCGCGCGGTCTCGACGTGGACGACTTCGCCCCGCGCCTGTCCTTCTTCTTCAACGCCCAGATCGACTTCTTCGAGGAGATCGCCAAGTACCGTGCCGCCCGCCGCATCTGGGCGCACGAGATGCGCGACACCTTCGGTGCGAAGGACGCCCGGTCGTGGCAGATGCGCTTCCACTCCCAGACGGCCGGGGTGAGCCTGACCGCGCAGCAGCCCCTGAACAACATCGTCCGCACGGCCATCGAGGCCCTCGCCGGCGTTCTCGGCGGAACCCAGTCGCTGCACACCAACTCCTACGACGAGGCGCTCGCCCTGCCGACCGAGGAGGCCGTCACGATCGCCCTGCGCACGCAGCAGGTGATCGCTCACGAGACCGGCGTCACCAGCACGGTCGATCCCCTCGGCGGCTCCTACTTCGTCGAGGCGCTCACGGATGAGATGGAGCAGCGCTGCTACGAGTACTTCGCGAAGATCGACGAGCTCGGTGGGATGGTCGAGGCTGTCAAGCGCAACTATCCCCAGCGGGAGATCGCCGACGCCGCGTTCACCCTCCAACAGGAGATCGACGCCGGGGAGCGGATCGTCGTGGGCGTCAACAGCTTCGTGGCCGAGGACGAGCGGCCGATACCCACGCTCCGCGTGGACCCGGCGCTCGAACGCAAGCAGATCGGGCGCCTGCAGGCGGCGCGTGCGCGACGCGACGGCGCCGCGGTCGAGCGCGCCCTGGCGGCGCTCCGCGAGGATGCCGCCCACGCGGATCGCAACCTGATGGAGCCACTCCTGGCGTGCGCCCACGCGCATGCCTCCGAGGGCGAGATCGTGGAGTCGCTGCAGCAGGTCTTCGGCGACTACACCGAGACACCCGTCTTCTGAGATGCGTGGCCGTGTCGAGCGGGCGGTTGTGATTGCGCCGCCGTGGCCCGCGCCGCTCCCGGGTCGCTCTCCCAACGCGCATTAGCAACTTCTTAGGGACCGTCGTGTCCTCACTCTAGGATGGCCCGCTGGCGACGAAACCGCATACCTGGAGGCAAGATGAATAACCGCAAGCGCCTGGCTGCTCTCTGCCTCCTGGCGATGGCCTCATCCCTGGCGGCCCTCGGCGGCCAGGCCTCGGCGAGCGTGACGATCTCCCCTGGCCCCGGGACGCCGACGGCGATGCCGGGGACACAGATCAGCTTCCTCGGCGCCTCGACCGCCACGCTTCGCTCCATCTCCGTCATCGGCTCCTCGAGCCGCCGCCATGCGGGACGGCTGCGCGCCTACTCCTCGGCCACCGGCGTGAGCTTCATCCCGAGCAAGCCCTTCACCCCGGGCGAGCGCGTGACGGTACACGCCAAATGGACGAACGCGGCGGGAAAGCGCACGCTGCTCTCCAGTGTGTTCACGGTCGCACAACCGGTTGCCGTCCCCGTCAACGAGTTCCCGACGACGCCCGGCACCCCGGCCGACGTCCAGAGCTTCCGCTCGCAGCCCGAACTGCATCCCCCTGCCGTCACGGTGCACCAGCCGGCCGGGCCCGGCAGCGCACCCGGCTACGTGTTCGCCGCCCCCTTCATCGGGCCGGGACAGTACGGGCCGATGATCTTCGACAACGCCGGCAACCTCGTGTGGTTCCGCCCCCTCGCCGCCGGGCTTGACGCGGCGGACTTCCGCACGCAGATATTCAACGGCGAGAACTCCCTGACGTGGTGGCAGGGACGCACCCTGCAGTTCGGCTACGGCCTCGGCGTGGACGTGATCGCCGACGCGAACTACAAGACCGTCGCCGTCGTTCGGGCCGGCAACGGGCTGCAGGCCGACGAGCACGAGTTCACCGTCACGCCCCAGGGCGCCGCCTACGTCCTCGCCTACAGCCCCGTCCAGGCCGACCTCTCATCCGCCGGAGGGCCCACGAGCGGCGTTGCCCTCGATGGCGTCATCCAGGAGATCGACATCCACACGGGCCTCGTCATGTGGGAGTGGCACAGCATCGACCACGTGGCCCTCACCGAGTCCTACTCCAAGGCCCCGCCCCCCACGGCGGCCGGGGGCGTCTACGACTACTTCCACATCAACTCCCTCGAGACCGACAGCCACGGAAACCTGCTGATCTCAGCGCGCAACACCTGGACGCTGTATGACATCAGCGCGAGAACCGGCAAGGTGATGTGGCGGCTTGGCGGCAAGAAGAGCACCTTCGCGCTCGGCCCGGGCGTGCCGTTTGCCTACCAGCACAATGCCCTGTGGCTGCCCGGCGGGATGATCAGCCTGTTCGACGATGAGGGGGCTCCGACGATCAAGGCGCCGTCCCGCGGCGAGATCGTCAAGCTGGACGTGAAGTCGAAAACCGCCACGCTCGCCAACCAGCTCGTGCGCACGCCCGCGCCGCTGATCACGGGCAGCCAGGGCAACACCCAGTCACTCCCGGGCGGTGGCTGGATGGTCGGTTGGGGCGGCCTGCCCAACCTGACGGAATTCAACGCCCAGGGGGAGGTCGTCTACGACGCCCAGCTGCCCCGCGGCGAGTTCAGCTACCGCGTATATCGCGAGCCCTGGAACGGGCAGCCGACGACGCCGCCGACCATCGCCGCCGTCAGGACGAGCACCACAACCACCGTCTATGCCAGCTGGAACGGCGCGACGACCGTGTCCTCCTGGCAGTTGCTGACCGGCTCGAGCGCCTCCGGGCTCAACCCCGTCTCGACGACGCCGAGGACCGGCTTCGAGACGACCATCCCGGCCCCGGCCGCCGCCTTCTTCCAGGTCCGGGCGCTGAGCGCGTCCGGCAAGGTGCTCGCCACCTCCGCGGCTGTTGCGCCGGCCCCCGGGTAGCAGTCGCACGCCAGGGCCCGCGAGTTGACCCGGGTGTACAGTTTGTTTACCCTCGACATTGCGGGGTGTCGAATGGAGGTCTGCATCAATGACGGCGCGCAAGCTGAGACCCAAGCCGTCGAAGGGGGAGGAGCCTTCATCGAGGGTTGACGAGGAGGACTCCCCCACCGATGTGAACGGGAACCCGACCCTACCCCCGCAGGCAGTCGGTCGCTACCGTCCGCTGCCGACCGGCATGCACGGGCTCGACCCCGAGCTGGTCAAGAGCGACCAGCGGGAAAGGCTGCGCAACGCGATGGTCGAGCTGATAGCCGCGAAGGGCTACCAGGCGGTGCGCATCATCGACCTTGCGAGGCTCGCGCGGGTCTCCCAGCCGACCTTCTACTCGCTGTTCGGCGACAAGGAAGAGCTGTTCGTCAGCGCCTACGACGAGATCGCCGAACGCACCTACCGGGCCGTGATCGAGGCGTACGGCGCCGACGAGTCCAAGGCGAACAGCCTGCTGGTGGCGCTGCGCGCATACACCGAGCTGGCGGCCGCGGAGCCCGAGGCGATGTCACTGCTCGTGCTCGGGGCCTTCGGCGCCGGATCGCGAGCTCTGGAGCACCGGAAGCGCTCGCTCGAAGCACTCGAGTCCAGGATCCGCGCAAGCCGTGACGGCGACCCGCAGAGCGAATCCACGGACCTGACCGTCAAGGTCATCCTCGGTGGCATCCGCGAGGTCACCGCCATCAGGCTGGTTCGCGAACGCGAGGACCAGCTGCCGGGTCTCGCCGGCGAACTCGCCGCCTGGGCGTCCTGCTATCCGCGGCGCGCTCCGGCCGGCCTCGAGGCGCCTCCGGCGACGCCCCCGAGCGGCCCCGCCGGCCCGATCCCGCGTTCCGAGCGGGCACGGCGCGCCGAGGGTCGCCTGCCGAGCGGCCGCAGCGATCTACCGCGGGAGGCGATCGTGGCGAGCCAGAGCGAACGGATCGTCGACGCGACCGCCTCGATCGTCGCCGAAAAGGGCCTCGCCGGCCTGACCATCCCGGAGATCGCCCGCCGGGCGAGCGTCTCCCATCAGACCTTCTATGACATCTACCCCTCCAAGCACGACGCCTTCCTGGGTGCGCAGAAGGTCGGCATGATGCAGGCGCTGCGCATGGGGGTTGAAGCCTGGGAGGCCGAGATGCCGGACTGGCCGCGCGCGATCGCGGCCGGCCTTCGAGCCGTGGTGGACTACATCGTCTCCGAGCCGGCCCACGCCCACCTCAGCATCGTCGACACCTTCGGGGCCAGCCCCGAGACGATCGAGACCCGCGATGAGATCCTGCGCGGCTTCGCCACGTACTTCAACCCCGGCTACGACCTCGCCCCCGAGGGCGTCGAGGTGCCCGCCGTGGCCGCCGAGGCGGGCGTCGGAGGCTGCTGGCAGGTCCTGCACCACTACGTCGAGAACGAACGCATCGCGGATCTGCCCGGCGCGGCGCCCCAGCTCACCTACATGCTGCTGACGCCCTTCCTGGGCCCCACGGAGGCGGCCAGGGTCGCGCTGCTCCCGATCGCGGACAGCGAGGGGGGCCCTCAGGCCGCAGACGAGGCCAGCGCGTAGGCGGCCTTGCCGTTCCGCTTGGCCGCGGTGACGGTCCCGGTGCTCACCAGGCGGCGGAGGTTCGCGCGGATGTTGGCCCCGGACATCGCGGTCACGATGGCGAGCTCGCTGACGGTGTGGGAGCCATGCTCGAGCGCCGCGACGATCGCCAGCTGAGCCGCCCCGCGCGGCGCCCGCTCCCGTTTGGGCGCGACCCCGGTGCGCGGCCGGCGCGAAATCGCCGTTGGCGTGTGATCCTGATTGGACCGGAGCGACTCGGCGGTGCCCAACAGCCGCTCGTACTCCGCTACGGCCGGGCGCAACTCGCGCAGGCGCGCGTCGATTTCCGCGCGCACCCTCGTCAGCAACTCGCCGCTCATGCGCATGCTCTCGCGAGCGCGGCGCTCAGGTGAGCGGCGCGCCGTGGAGCCCGCTGGCCGGTCGCTCCCGCGCAGCCCACCAGTCGCCCACGACGTCCAGGGCGCCACCGATGATGCCCTCCCTGAAGGAGTTCGTGTCGTTCAGGCGCGGCAACGGCTCGGTAGGGACCGCCACCTCCAGGAAGTCGCACAGCGGGTCCCAGCCTTCGCACGGGTCCCATACAAGCAGACGGTCTGCGGGCACGGTCGCCTGAACCGCCTCGTTCCAGCGGTTCATCACCGCCGCGAGGCCCGCGTCGCTGAAGGTCTCCCCCGCGAGCGCCCCTTCCGGCTCCTCCCATGTCATCCGGCGCATGAGCGCCGCGTAGCGCTGCCACAGCGGGTCGATCACCGCGCGGGCATCGCACAGGTGGCGCATGACGGAGTCGCCGTGGAATATGCCCCACACGGTCAGGCGCATGCTCCGCACCCAGTCCTCGGCGTCCCGCACGCTCAGGAGGACCTTCGCCTCGGGGTAGTAGCTCATCAGCTCGCGGTAGTAGCGGGCCGAGGGCCAGTCGACCGTGGAGCGCGCCTCGCCGAAGATCCGCTCCCATTCCGGGGCGCCCTCCGCGGCTCGTTCCCACAGCGGCAGCCCGGTCTCCAGATCGGCCAGCAGGTCGCGCATGTGGTAGCAGGGGCCCACGCCGAGCTGTTCCAGAGCGAACATCTGGGTGGTGGTGGCGGTGCGCGGGAGGCCGGCGCCGATGATCTTCATGAGGACTTACACATCCGGGGAAAGAGCTTTCTATCAGGTCCGTATAAGAGCGGCGCCGGCGCGCGGCCCGCGAGCGGCCCCGGGGATGCGGGCCTGAGGGTCAGCTGGCCACCTGCAGGTAGGCCAGCACGGCCAGCACGCGCCGGTGGTCGTCGTGACAGGCGGGGAGATCCAGCTTGGCGAAGATGTTCGTGATGTGCTTCTCCACGGCCCCCGGCGTGACCACCAGGCTCTCGGCGATGGCCGTGTTCGAGCGTCCCTCGGCCATCAGCTCGAGCACCTCGCGCTCGCGGGCGGTGAGTCGCGAGAGGGCATCGGTCGGTCCCCCGCGCGGCGCCAGCAGCTGCGTGACCACCTGCCGATCGAGGACCGTGCCCCCGGCCGCCACCCGCCGGAGCGCGTCGAGGAACGCGCGGACATCCCCGATCCGCTCCTTCAGCAGGTAGCCGATCCCCGCGGTGTTCTCGCCGATCAGCTCGCTCGCGTAGGCGGTCTCCACGTACTGCGACAGGACGAGCACCCCGAGGTCGGGCTGGCGCCGGCGGGCCTCGATCGCGGCGAGTATCCCCTCGTCACTGAAGCTGGGCGGCAGACGCACGTCGACGATCGCCAGATCCGGTTCATGGCCCGCTATCGCCCGCAACAGCGACGGACCATCCTCCACCTGGGCCACCACCTCGATGTCGTTCTCCCGCAGCAGCGCCACCAGCCCCTCCCTCAGCAGGGCGAGGTCCTCGGCGATCACTACCCGCACGGGAGGCTGACCTCCACGACGGTGCCGGAGCCGCTCGGGCTGCTCACGCTGAGGTGTCCGTCGAGGGCCTCGACCCGTGCGCGCAGGCCGGCGAGCCCGGAGCCCTCGGCGTCCGCGCCGCCCCCCCCGTCATCCCCGACGAGCACCAGGAGGGCCCTGCGCTCGTGGGTGAGGCGGATCCAGCTGCGCGTGGCGTCGGCGTGCTTGGCGGTGTTGGTGAGCGCCTCGGCGACCACGAAGTACGCAGTGCTTTCGACCGCCGGCGCGAGCGTGCGGTGGGCCTCGGCCACGATCTCGGTGCCGAGGCCGTAGCGGGCGGCGAGCGACTCGACCGCCGCCACCAGCCCACGATCTGCGAGCAGCGGGGGAACGATGCCGCGTGCGAGGTCCCGCAGCTCGCCGATCGCATGACGCGCCTCCCGCTGGGCGTCGTGGATCAGATCCCTGACATCCGGCTGGCCGGCGACCCGCATCTCGGCGCGTCCGAGCTGCAGCGTGAGCGCGACCAGCCGCGCCTGCGCTCCGTCGTGCAGATCGCGCTCGATCCGGCGCAGCTCTGCCGCCTGGGTGGCGATCACCTGGCGGCGGGTGCGGGTGAGCAGGTCGATCCTGGCCCTCAACGCCCGCCGGCCGTAGGCGAGGAGCACCCGGTCGTGGAGGGCGAAGAGCGAATAGGAGCTGACCGCCGTGGCGAGCCCGAACAGCGCCCAGGCGGGCCAGAACTCGCGCACTCCCGCCAGCAGCCACGTGAGCATCCACGTCAGCAGCAGGATCACCGCGGCGACGCCCGCGAGGGCCCACACGCAGGCCACCCGCCGCACCGCGCCCGGCGACTGCCGCCAGGCCCATCCCGCCGTGTAGTCGAGCAGCACTGGCACGGCGAGCCCCAGCCAGGCCCAGGCGGGCCACAGGTAGCCCTGGCCGTCTAGCGCCCAGATCGCCACGAGCAGAACCGCGGTCAGGGCCGCGACGCGATGCAGCACCGAGCGGGCGTACTGCCCGATCGAGAGCCCCGCGGCCAGGATGGGCATCCACCGCCGGGTGGGTGCGCCCCGCGACAGCGACAGGTCCCCGGGGAGCTGAGCGCGCTCGCTCATCCCGGCTATCGTCGCACGGCGCCGCCACGTGCGGGTCGGCACCCGCGTCTAGAGCGCCTTCGCGAGCTGGCGCTCGCGGCCGACCCGCTGCACGTCCCAGACGAGGCCGACGCGCTCCAGAGCGGAGATCAGCAGGCCGGAGATGTCGAACTCGAGGCGGCCGAGGCCATGGATCGCCGAGGTCGGGAAGGCGTGATGGTTGTTGTGCCATGCCTCCCCGAAGGACAGAGGCGCCAGCCACATGAGGTTGCGCGAGTGATCGCTCGTGGCGAACCGCCGCCGGCCGAAGAAATGGCAGAGCGAGTTGATGCTGTAGGTGACGTGGTGCAGGACGAAGACGCGCACCGCGCCACCCCACAGCATCCCCTCGAATCCCGCGGCGACGGTGCCCCCGAGCAGCATGCCGAGGCCGAACGGGATCGCCAGCCCCACGAGCGACCACAGCACGAAGGTGCTGTCGACGAAGGCGATCACGGGATCGGCGACCAGGTCGGGAGCGAAGCGCTCGCGCGCCCCGCGCTGCTGATGGTCGAACAGCCACCCCACGTGCGCGTGTGCCAACCCGCGCAGGGCTCCGCGCCAGCCGCCCCCGTGGTCGACATGCGGGCTGTGCGGATCGCCGGGGCGATCGGAGTAGGCGTGATGCTTGCGGTGGTCGGCCACCCACGAGATCACGGGCCCCTCGATCGCGGCCGAGCCGAGGATCGCGAGGGCTCCGCGAATCGCGCCCGTGGTCTTGAAGGAACGGTGGGTGAGCAGGCGGTGGAAGCCGATGGTCACCCCCATGGCCGTCAGCATGTACATGACGGCGAAGATCACGAGGTCGCGGACGCCCAGGAAGTGGTCCCACAGGAGCGCCCCGGCAACGATCACGCCGAGGAACGGGATCACGACG
>Ga0209626_1000108_pt1 | contig 17487 bp, 15 predicted proteins | sample JacPinW_OM1H0_M2_FD_187962 | JGI IMG/M metagenome (GOLD analysis project Ga0209626, IMG submission 187962) | Forest soil microbial communities from Algoma, Ontario, Canada - Jack Pine, Ontario site 1_JW_OM1H0_M2 (SPAdes) (version 2) | ecosystem: Environmental > Terrestrial > Soil > Boreal... | reverse complement strand
CGTGCGCTCGTGGGTAGGATCGCACGCGAAAAGCCAGCGGCGATCTTGATAGGCGGGGACCTCGTTTACGAAGGCAGCAATCCGGACGACTATGACACGTATAAAAGCGAGACGATGAAGTGGTCAGACCAGAAGATCGCGGTGTTTCCCGCGCTCGGCAATCACGAATTCAAGGGGTGCACCGACGATGAGACTCCCTGCCTCGAGAACTGGTGGAAGGCGGCCAGCCCTTTGCCCCTGCGCCCATATCGCTGGTACTCCGTGACCATCGGGTCCACGCTGCTGGCATTGATTTTGGACTCCGATGCCGCGCTCAAACCGGGGAGCGCACAGCGGGAATGGTTTGAACGTCAGATCACCGATACCGACAAGCGCATCAAATTCATATTGATCTTGCTGCACTATCCTCCAGTCCGGGACCCCTTCTATCCTACGATGCGGGACGAGAAAGAGGTCACTCGCTACCTGTCCAGGAAAGCCGGGGCTTTGCGTACCCGGGTCGTCGTTGTCGGCAGTCACGTGCATAACTACGAACGCTACAACAGAGACGGCGTTATTTACCTCGTCAGCGGCGGCGGTGGTGCCAAGCCCGTTCCAGCTGCTCGAATGTTCGGCGAACTATCCAGGTTGACCACCGCGGTAAACTTTCACTTCATACGCTTCACGCTGGAGAATGAGCGACTAACGGGAACCATGGTCCGACTCGATACCAACGATCGAACCGGCGATTCGTGGACCGAACCCGACCGCTTTGAAATCACAGCCAAGAACTAGTCTTCAGCCCGAATGGCTCCTCGGCCGGTACCGAAGCTCGTCAAACACTTCCTGACCGCCCGGGCGGCCCGAGTATTTTTTCGTTCATGAAAATAGCAGCAAACGTGTTGGATCGGCGCCAAGGGGCCATCGTTGCAAAGAACAGATGCTTGTGGGGACTTCAGATCTCCGCAAGTCGGCGCACAGTGTCCGGGCTGGTTTCATGTTCCTGCCTGCGCCACGCGCGTGGCCTCGCCAAACAGGAATTTTCCGTGCATCACGGACGAGTGTCCGGGTGTGGTGCAGAAGAAGGCGTAGCGCTAATCTCCCCCGGCATCACTGCTTCTGCGACCAATGCGGCCGCAGCTCAGGCGCGCACTGACTTCCTCAGCGCCTACGCTGCGCTCGAGGCCGAGGCCACGAATCGGGCCTGCACCCAGGTCGACGGCAGCCTTGCCGCCCAGAACCTGGCGCCTGGCGTGTACTGTACCGACGCGGTCGCCAAGACCGGCGTGCTGACGCTCAACGGGCCTTCAAACGGGGTCTGGATCTTCCTCGTTGATGGCGCACTCACGGGCACCAACTTCACGGTCGTCATGGCCGGTGGTGGCCAGCCGTGCAACGTGTACTGGACGCCGAGCGTTGCTGTGCCGCGGCCCTTGCTTCGTTGCCCCTCGAGGGGGCAGCTTGTATGCTTCAACCGGACCGAAAGCGCCGCCGCGTAAGCTCTCAGGCGCCGCATAAGAGACCGGTGGCCCCAAAGGGGAATCAATGTCCTGCGACCGCAATCCCTGGCGCAACCGCGCGCTCGACATCGGAGTGCTGCTTCTGGTCGTGGCAGCCGCGTCTCCGGTCCTGGCCGACTCCCAGTCCCCTGCCATCGGGGCCTGGGAGCCCATGCGTCCGCAGCTCTATGGCACGCGCGACATCGGGGAAGTCGATGACCAGCTGATGAGCATCGAGGCGCCCGGCACTACACCCGACCCCGCCGCCACCCCGGTCGTGTTGCGCTTCGGCGGCGCCCTCGCGGGCAGGGTCAAGCAGGTGCGTGTCATCATCGACAACAACCCCTCCCCGCTCGTCACGACCATGGACCTGAAAGAAGGCCTGCCGGTGGATGAGATCGACCTGCGCGTGCGCATCGATCGCTTTACCTCGGTGCGAGCGATCGCCGAAACGATTGACGGCAAGCTCGAGATGCGCAGCACGTGGGTGAACGCCAGCGGCGGATGCTCGGCGCCGCCTAGCGCCGCCGCAGGCGGGACCCTCGGACAGATTCGCTTCCGCCCGTCCGGGGATGCCAGGTCATTGCAGATCAGCATCCGCCACCCGAACAATTCGGGCTTCCAGATCGACCCGCGCACGGGCGATCCGATTCCGCCGCACTTCGTCTCCCACATCCGGCTCAGCGCGGGCGGCCAGACCCTGATGGAGGCCGACACCGGTATTTCGCTCAGCGAGAACCCGACGCTGCGGATCGCGAGCAGCAAGCCGCTGAGCAGCCCGCTCACGGTCGAGGCCACCGACATACCGACCCAGGAGCGCTACACGGCGACCTGGATTGCGGGCAGCAGCTCGAGATAGCGCATCGCATGCCGCGGATGACAGCTACAGTCAGCCGCGGGCCGCATCGCCGCTTCCGAGGTCGCCTCCAACACGCGACGCTCGCGGTGCTGGGATCGCTGGCGGTGTCCGCGTGGCTGTATGCCGCGGCACCGAATGCGCTGCCCGTGAGCGAAGTCGCCCCCGGAGTGTTCGTGCACACAGGCAAGACCCTGGCGCTCGATGTCCCGGGGCACGATGACATCGCCAATGTCGGTTTCGTTATCGGCGCACGCTGCGTCGCGGTTATCGACAGCGGCGGCTCGGTGCGCGTGGGCAGTGCGCTGCGCGCGGCCGTTCGTGAGCACACGCCGCTCCCGGTCTGTTACGTGATCAACACCCACGTGCACGTCGATCACGTCCTCGGCAACGCCGCCTTCAAGGATGACAAGCCGCAGTTCATCGGGCACGCACAACTTACGGCGGCGCTCGCGCGCAGCCGGGAGTTCTTCCTTAAGAACTACGCCGCGGACCTGGATTCACCGCCCGGTGCCGAGCAGATCATCGGCCCGGATCGCACGGTCGCCCCCGGCAGCGACCTGGACCTCGACCTCGGTCAGCGACAGCTGACGCTGCGCGCCTGGCCCCGTGCGCATACCGACTGCGATCTGACAGTCCTCGATCGCGGCACGGCAACGCTGTGGACCGGGGACCTGCTGTTCGTGGGCCGCACCCCGGTAGTCGACGGCAGCCTCAAGGGCTGGCTCGGGGTCATGGAGGACCTGGCACGGCTGCCCGCGAAGCACGTCGTCCCTGGGCATGGTGCCGTGAGCAGTGAACTGGCCGCCGCGCTCGAGCCTCAGCGCCGCTACCTGGTTGCACTGCTTCAGGGAGTTCGCGACGAGCTTGCCCAAGGCAAGCCCCTGCAGGAGGCCGTCCGCGACGTGCAGCCGCAGAAGTCACAGTGGCAACTCTGGGATGAGACCCATCCGCGCAACGTGGCGCGCGCGTACCAGGAACTCGAGTGGGAGTAACGCGCCGGCGAGACTTGCTGCGCGCGGGCCTGTTGGCGGCGGCCGCCGCGATGCCCTGGCGCACCCGCGCTGCCTCTTCCGCCCGGGTGGTCGTGGCTGGAGGGGGATTTGCCGGCGCAGGCTGCGCCCTGGCGCTGCGCAGGCTTGCACCCGGCATCGACGTCACGGTCGTCGACCCGCACCCCCGTTACGTCACCTGCCCGATGAGCAACGCGGTGATCGCCGAGCTGCGTAGCCTCGAATCGATCACGGTCACACGCGCGGGAATCGAGCGGGCCGGCGTACGCTACATCGAAGACTCCGTGACGGGGATCGAAGCCGGGAAGAACATGGTGCGGCTGCTGAACGGCAATCCCCTCGCCTACGACCGGCTGGTCATCGCGCCGGGTATCCGCCTGCTCTACGGGCAGCCGGAGGGTTACGACCAGGCCGCTGCGTTGCAGATGCCGCATGCCTGGGAGGGAGGCTCCTCGACCCGCCTGCTCGCGCGCTACCTCAAGACCGTGCCCGACGGCGGCACGGTGGCGATCAGCGTGCCCGCAGGGCTCATGCGCTGTCCGCCCGGTCCCTACGAACGGGCCAGCCTCATCGCTTACTGGCTCAAAGCGCACCGCACGCGCTGCAAGATCCTCATCTTCGATTCCAACAACCACTTCCCCCGCCAGGACGCTTTCAGCGCGTCCTGGGCCGGGCTCTATCCGGGCATGATCGAATGGCTGCCGCCCGCGGAGGGTGGCAGGGTGACGCGGGTGGATGCTGCCTCACGCACCCTTTACAGCGCCACAGGTGCCCATCGGGTCAGCCTGGCGAACATCATTCCGCCTCATGCACCGGGACTGGTGGCGCAGATCAACGACCTGTCCTCGGGTCATGGCTGGTGCCCGGTAGACCCGGTCACCTTCGAGTCGCAAGTCGTGAAGCACGTGCACGTCATCGGAGATGCCTGTATCGCGGGCGCCATGCCCAAAGCGGCGTCCGCGGCGTACAGCCAGGCACTGCAATGCGCGGCGGCGATCGGCGCATTGCTGGAAGACCGGCAGGCGCCGGTTGCGGAACTGGACAGTGTCTGCTACAGCCTGCTCAGTCCGGCGACCGCGCTGGCCATGCACGGACGCTTCCGGATCTCCGCAGACCGCATCGAGCAGATCGAGGCCGGCAACGGCCCGGAAACCAACACCCCGGCCACGCCCGCGCACGTGAGCGAGGCCAGCGCGTGGTACCGGGACATCCGTGCGTGGTGTTTTGGGGTCTGAGGCGCGCCTGACTTCGGTCGAAGGGCGGGCATCGGAGCAAAGAGCCGCCATCGGATGCGGAGATCGGCTGGAGCTCATACCATCCTCCCTATGCGAATGCAGTTCGAACACAGCTACTCCGCGTTGGCGCCCCGGATTTACGCGCGGGTCGGTCCGACGCCCGTCGCGAATCCGCGGCTCGTCGTCTTCAACCGGTGCCTCGCCAAGGAACTTGGACTGGACCCGGACGTCATCGAGCGCGAAGCCGCGGCCATGCTCTCCGGAAACCAGTTGCCGGACGATTCAAACCCGATCGCGATGGCCTATGCAGGGCACCAGTTCGGGACTTTCGTGCCGCAGCTTGGTGACGGGCGCGCAATTCTTCTCGGAGAACTCAAAGGGCGCGACGGTGTTCTCCGCGACCTTCAGCTCAAGGGCGCAGGCCGCACACCCTTCTCGCGCGACGGCGATGGCCGCGCCGCGCTGGGGCCGATGCTGCGGGAGTACCTTATCAGCGAGGCGATGCATGCACTTGGGATCCCCACCACCCGATCGCTCGCCGTGGTCACGACCGGCGAGCAGGTGTTTCGCGAAGACGTGCTGCCCGGTGCGGTGCTCACCCGCGTGGCCGCGAGCCATGTACGCGTTGGGACATTCCAGTACTTTGCCGCCCGGGGGGACCAGGACGCCGTGCGTGAGCTGCTGGACTATGTAATCGCACGACACTACCCCGAAGCACGTGACGCGGATGTGCCCGCGCTGGCAGTGCTGAAGGCGGTCGCACAGCGACAGGCCGCGCTCATTGCCGACTGGATGCGGGTCGGTTTCATCCATGGCGTCATGAACAGCGACAATATGGCGATCTCCGGCGAGACGATTGACTACGGCCCGTGCGCGTTCATGGATGAATACCATCCGAACACGGTATTCAGCTCCATCGACCATAGTGGGCGCTATGCGTATGCGAACCAGCCTGCTATCGCGCAGTGGAACCTGGCACGACTCGCAGAGACGCTGCTGCCGCTCATCGATTCTGACTTGAACAAAGCCGTCAGTCTCGCGACAGACGCAGTCCAGCCCTTCATCGCGCAATTCGAAGCGCGGTTCCTCGAGGGGATGCGCCGCAAGATAGGCCTCGCGTCAGCGGTGGAAGGCGACGCCGACCTTATCAAGCGTCTATTCGCAACCATGCAGGATGCTGAGGCGGATTTCACCTTGACGTTCCGCAGGCTGGCTCTCGCGGCGGAGATTAGCGGCGAGCAGACCGCGCTGTGCGAGCTGTTTGCGGAGAGCTCTGGCATCAATAACTGGCTGCGGGATTGGCACCGGCGCCTGGCGTGCGATCCGCAAAGCGTCGCTGAACGAGTGGCGGGCATGCGTCGCGTGAATCCCGCCTTCATTCCCCGCAATCACCGCGTGGAGGCCGCGCTTAATGCGGCTTCCGAAGGCAGCGATTTCGAACCCTTCTATCAGCTGCTCGGAATTCTGCAGCGCCCCTATGACGACCAGCCTGAAGTCGCCGAGTACGAGCAGCCGCCCCAGGAGTCGGAACGTGTGCTTCAGACTTTCTGCGGAACTTGAGGAAACATTTCAAAGAATGTTCCGCGAGTCACCGGACGTTCAGCCAGGGGCGGAATCGAACCACCGAGACGCGCGGATTTTGAGGCGCGCCGCAGGCCGATCCCGCCGCGCGCCACGAAGTAAGACGCCTTGCATCGCGAAAGTCGGCACTAGCGAGAAAAGGAGTCCGAACGTCTCACTTCACCCTTCGTCCGGACCCCACAACTCTCATCACTTCGCGGCAAACGTCTCCCGACGAACTCCGGTCTTTATCTCGTAGTAGGCGGTGAGCGCGGGCAGGTCCAGCTGTTTAATGGCCCCAGCCTCCGCCTCCGTGGCGCAGATCGGCGAACTCATGCGCTGCGGCACGCTCCCGTACACATCGCACACGCTCTGTGCGGCCGAATGAATGCGCTGGTAGAGCACCTGAACGCCTGCGGGCGTACCGACATTGAGATCGTGGAACTTGACGGTCTCGCTTCGCACAGGCTCACCCGCAAACGCGCTGCAAAACAGCGTGCAGGCCACGAGGGAGCAAGCAACCAAAGCCCTGTTACGGGTCTTAGTGTTCAACTTCATAACTATCTCCGGTTGAATGGATTTACGATCTTCGCGACTGTAGGTTCGCGTGTCGGCTGGATTCAATCCGTGCGCATATCGGCGGTTCCAACACAGCCAGGCTTAGGCACGTCACGCCCCGGATCTCTACCTATGCCTCTCGGTATAAGCCCTTATGCATGGAACCCTCCGGCCGACGTGTTGGCGCTCTGGAGTTCGAGTTGTCGTTCGCAACGCAAGGTCAAGGCACCCGGGCTTCGTGCGATGGCGCTGGCGTGGGTGCTGCCAGGCCTCTACCTGTTCCTTGGGTCCGCTGAGGTCGCTTAGCCAGCGCGTGCTTTTTCGAAGGTCCACGTTACGGTGCGCGTGCGCACGGCCCCGGAGCGCGTACTGCCTCGAAGATGAGGTATTCGCCAGAAGATCTGGCTGCCGCGCCGCACGAGATGTCCGCGGACGTGATGAAGCCTCGGACTCAGTCTGCTGGTTCGTGGCTCGCCGCGCTGGCATTCCCGGTACTCGGGCAGCAGGGGGGCGTGCACCTCAATGTGATCCAGGAGCGGCGCCTTGCCGCGCTGGCGCCGCCGCCGGTTGAGGTGCTCGAATGTCTGCGCACGTTGCGGGAGCCCGGAGCGGGTCGCGAGCAGCAGAAAGAACGTGAGCAGCATCGGAATGTCCATCGCGATCGTGCCGACAGCGTGCCGCCACAGCGCAAAGCTCAGCTCGCTCGACAGCCCGGCGCTGCCGTAGTACTCCGACCAGCTCTGCTCGTAGCGAAAGCGAAAGCATCGGCCGAGGATATCGTCGTCCGCGCGCTCACTGTCATAGACCCTCCCGGCAAATCCCGCTTGTCGATCGATCGGGTCCGGCTCCTCGCCTGCCGCCGTATCGAAGTCGAAATACGCCTCGACGCTGCTCGCGAGCACATCGGCGGCGGTGGCGCTCCAGAATGTGCGCACCAGGCCGCGGCGGCCATCCCGCGCTGAGCGAATCCACGCCCCGCGTCGGCCCACCCATTGCGCGCCCGCCGGAATCAACGGAAAGCCATACCGCTGCAGGGCGTTCTTCCAGGGCTCGTTGCACCACTCCACCCACAAGGTCTCTGTGGGCACATGCAGCAGATCCGTGCAGGCGACGGTGCGTGCGCCTTTGGAGTAGGCCAGATCGGCACACAAGCGCGTCAGGTCGTCGCTCAGCACGTAACGCAAGGGACAGCGCGCGACGGGCTCGGCGCAGTCCGCGGTGTTGTTGAGAGCCGTCACTTGGCCGCTCGTGTCGTCGCGTACCACGAACGGCGTGCGACATTGAGCGACGCTGTCGATGAGGTTCACGCCGCCAACGTAGCAGCGCCCGACAGGGCCGATGAAGAAATGTGATGAAGGCGGGCCTTGCTGTGACGACGCCCGCGTGTGTCTGCTACAAAATCGGCGCTGCTGTTCCGTCCGACCAGTGGGCTACCGGCACGAGGAACATGGTCTCGGGCTCCGGAACTTCGCGGTCGTCGAGGACCACGGGAGAGCCCGGAAGGTTGGCTCCCCAGCTTGCGGCCGCGGCTTTCGGCAGGTGAAACATGAGATGCGAATGCCAATGACCCACCGCATCGCCGAGGTACCCGTCCTTCGACATCATGAATGACATCGCGCCCGGCTCGGGCAATGGGAGCTCGTTGCGCGCAACCGCGGCGCGAACCTCATCGAGCATCTGTACCCTGGAGTGTCCGGCCAGTGCGAACTTTGTCCGCCGCAACGTGTACGCGAGGATGGACTTTGAGGCAGCCGGGTTGTAGCAGACGGGTCCCCTGAGCTTCGGATTCCAGAAGTCCGGGCTGTCGAATGGCGACGTCCACCCTCTCTCCACGAGGCAGGTGAATCCGTTGGTGCCGTTGACGGCAGTCTCGTACCCCTGCGGCTTGAGAGCGAGGATGGTGGCCTTCTCGGAGATCGCAGCCGGCGCTGCACTGCGAGCGAGCGCGATCTCGGCGTGAGGATCCGGCATCAGGTACTCATCGAGGCGCGCCATCCGCTCGTACCCGGTCGCGCCGCTCTGGGTGTCCCCCGCCGCCGGCGCGGCGGCTGCTGCGAAGCCTGCCAGCGCGCACAGCACTCCGCTCCACGCTGCGGTTGCGGCGCATCGATGTGCGTGCTTTGCCTTCATGCAAAAACTTCCCCCGGGTTTGCCAATCCTAGCGAGGCCGGCGCCCTGGAGCGCATTCTCCAGCGTTCGTCCCCCGGAACGCCACGCTCATCCCTGGATGCGACGCGTCCTGGTACGCGTCGGCTCGCAGGCGAGCCGAGGCGGCGTCTGTTATGCCACATCGAGGCGAGACGAAACCCGCGCGGTGGTACGATTTGAGCGGCGTTGATCCCCGTTATGATCGCGATTCCCACCGCTTTCCGGCCGCATGCCGCTCCGATAGTCGAGGAAGAGGAACAATTCCTGTCCCGCCGCGACGTGCTGGTGCTCGCCAGCCTCTTCTGGGCCTACGTCACGCTGACTGCCATCGTGTACCACGAGGCGATGCGCATCGAGCTCAGCGAGATGACCGGCGTCATGGTCTTCTTCCCGTGGCAGCACCGCCTGATGCAGCACGCGCTGATGCTACCGCTGCTGCTGCTGTGTTATGCCACGGCAGTTCGCCTCGGCTGGAGGCCGGCGAGGCGGCGCGTGCCGCAACAGCTCGCGCTGGCGCTCGGGTTTTCCCTATTGATGTACTGGATGATGCTCGCCGGCGGCTGGATCCTCCACGCCGTCTTCGGCACGCCCGCCGTTCCGTTGGGCATCTTCACCAAAGGCGATTGGGCGGTGTGGGTGTCGAGCACTGCGACGGCACTGCTCGCTTACGGTTTCGGCCTCGCGCTGATCACCGGGGTTGCTACCTATCGGCGTTACCATGAGCTGCAGTTGCGCAACTCCGAGCTGCGACGCGACTGGGCGGGTGCGCGTCTCGCCGCGTTGCGTACCCAGCTCTCACCCCACACCCTCTTCAACGTCCTGCACACCATTCAGGCGCGAATCAGCGGTGAGCCGGAACTCGCGCAAACTTTGGTGGCGTCCCTGGGCGATCTGCTGCGGGGCTTGCTGCAGGCCGGCGAGCGCGATTTCACCCAGCTGCGAGATGAGCTGCAGTTCGTCGAGCTCTATCTTGGCCTGCAGATCGGCCGCTTCGCGGATCGTCTGACGGTGCACGTGCAGAATGGCACCGATGTGCCCGCCGTCTGGGTGCCGAGTCTCATCCTGCAGCCGCTGGTCGAGAACGCAGTCGTGCATGGCCTCGCAGATCACAGTGGCCCGGTACGGATCGACGTGACCTGGGACCTGTCACCAGAGCGCCTGCAGCTGCGAGTGGTGAACTCAACCGTCTCGAGCGACGCCGCCAGGACCGCGGGGCTCGGGCTTCGCAACGTGCGCGAGCGGCTCGCGGTACAGTTTGGCGAACGTGCAGCCCTGACCTCGGGCCCGGGCGATGCGTCGACCTGGGTGGCAACCCTGCATCTGCCGGTGCTGCGCGAGTGGCGCGCCGGGGCTGCGGCGGCGATTGGAGCGCGGTGGCTGTGAGGGCCATCATCGTCGACGACGAAGCGGCGGCCCGCAAGGCCTTGCGGGAGCGTTGCGCCACCGAGCAGGACATCGATGTAGTCGGGGAATACGCCGACGCCGAGAGCGCGCTCGCAGCGCTGCCGCAGCAGGCGCCGGATCTCATATTCCTGGACGTCAAGATGGGACGCATCTCGGGGATGCAGCTCGCTCAAGCGCTCGAGTCCGGCACCGCGCCGCTCGTGGTTTTCGTCACCGCGTTTGACCGCTACGCGCTCCAGGCGTTCGAGGTGAATGCCGCGGATTTCCTGCTCAAGCCCTTTGACCGGGAGCGCTTCCGCACCATGTTGCGTCGGGTGCGCGAGCGCTATGCGGCGCGCAACTCCGCGAACTACCAGATCGCCGCAGCCACACTCGCGGAGCTGCAGCGTCTGTCGCAGACCCGCCTGGAGGCGCGGCCGCGGCTGCTGGCTGAGACCGGCGGCGCGCTGCACATGGTCGATATAGCCCAGATCGAGCTCGTGACCGCGAACCGCAACTATGTCGTGCTCACGGTGGGCAAGGAATCGCTCCACGCACGCAGCACGCTCATTCAGGCCGAAGAGTCGATGCGCTCACAGCCGATGCTGCAGATCAACCGCTCCTGTCTCGTAAACGTCAACCATGTCCAGCAGGTGAGCCGCACTCCGCGCGGCGATTATGTGTTCGTGCTCAGCGGCGGCACCACCGTGACGAGCAGCGAGCGCTTTCGCCACAAGGTTCGTGAGCGCATCGAGAAGTTCGTCGTCGGCGGCTCGAAGGACTGACCGCGAGCTCCCTTCTCCCAGGCGTTGCTTGCCCGCCACCAAAAAACCTGGGACGACCGTAGGCGATTTCCGGATGAGCGCGAGAAACCGCTCTGGACGCGGCGCGCGCCAGCAAGTGTGATATGCAGCGAGCGGCACGGATCGCGCTACCGGAGGTCTCCACGGCTTATGAATCTCCTCATCGTCGATGATGAGCCGGCGGCTCGCGTAGGACTGATCAGGCTGTGCGAGCGCGCGCCGGACATGCACGTTGTCGGTGAGGCGGGCACGGGCGCAAAGGCCATCGAGGCCGTAGAGTCACTGCGACCTGACCTGACGCTTCTCGATGCCGACCTGCCCGACATGTCCGGCTTCGATGTCCTGCGTGCGCTGCGGCGGCGGCATCAGCGCCGCACGATTCTGGTCACCGCTAACGCGCAGGATGCCCCGGGCGCCTTCGCCGCCGGAGCCATCGACTATCTTGTGAAGCCCGTGAACGAGGCGGCGTTCTCCGACTCCATCCTGCGGGCACGAGCGCGCGGCATGCCGCGCCCGGCCGAAGCACGTCGGCTGCACCCGGCAATGACCGCGGCGCCCGGTGACAGCGATGCGCGCCGGCCATTGTTGCTCGTCGGCGAGCGCGAGCATCGGCTCTACCCGCTGGATCCGTACCAGATCGACTACGTCGAGTCTGCGGGTAACTACGTCACCTACCACCTCGCCGGCGTTGAATACATTGCCCGCGAGTCGATCAAGCGGCTCGATGCTGTGCTGGCGCCGGCCGGTTTTGTGAGAATCGAGCGCTCGCTGCTGCTCAACGTCCGCGCCATCGCCTACGCCCAACCGATCGGACACGGATCCTTCGCGTTCACGCTCGTATCGGGCGCGCGCCTGCACTCCGGTCACGTGTACCGCGATACGATACTTGCGGCCCTGCCGCTGCGGCGGCGCGTGCCACCGCGGCCCGGTCCACCCGCTGAAATGTCGGTGTCAGCCACGGCGATCGGCTACCGGGTAGTCATAGGAGGCCCATAGCCGCACGGTTCACTGCGCGCGGTCGGGCTCGTCCTTCAGCAGTGTCTCGTCGACGACCAGATTGAGCTCCCAGCTCTTGCCTCCATCGACCGAGAACGCCTGTTCGAAGCGACACGAAGTCGGCGTCAGGACGGACACCTCGAATCGAACCAGGATGGTTCTGCCGTTATAGGCTTCCTGATCATAGAACTCGCCGCGCCCACCTTCGAACCCACCGATCGCGGGCGCGCTCAGAGTACCCGCCGTGCTGCTGGAAATGTTCATGCTCCACTGGTGCGATTGCGGGTTGTAGAGACGCAGCGTCAGGAACTCGAGGTGACCCGCCGCACCATCGAGCTCGACCTCGCCCAGATTGGCGCGGCCATCCCAGACTTTCCGCACCACGTCGGTACCGTCGTACTCGACCCAGGTCGTGGAGCCCGAGAGCGGATGCAGCAGGCGCCTCATGTGAACCTTCCAGCTGCCAATATCCCAATCGAAGTCGTGTTGTCCGTCCCGTTGCTGCACCGCTTGCGGCGGTGCGGCGTTGGCAACGAGTGCACCCAACAGACAGCCGCTCAGCAAGCAGCTCCACAGAGCCTGCCTGACTTCGCCTCCCTCGGTTCGTCGCATCGAAGCCCTCATCGGCAACTCATGTCGTGCGGGGGGCACGTCGGAATAGGGCCGTTTAACAGCGAGTTCTTGCTTTGCTGCAGATCGATCGCCTGTCGCTCGCGCGCGGCCCGGGTCGTGCACACGGTCGCAGCAATCAGAGTGCCGGTGGTGCGCTCTGTGTGACACTCGACTCCGCGCGCGGCGAGCGCCGCGTCCGCCGGCCTCGGCTTCGGATTCGCCGCCATGCTCGCGCAGCCGGCCAACAGCGCCGCGCTCGCGGCGGTTGTGATCAGCGCAGCTCGTCGCATGCGAATCTCCCACCAGTCAGTGCGGAATTTTCCTGTTGAGCATGCGTCACAGGTGCGAGCGCTTGCAAGCGCCTCGTGTCGGTCAGTCGGCGCGCGCCGTTGCGCAAATGGTCCGGGGCGGCTCCTGATTCAACACGCGTAACGCGGGCAAAGCTGCGCGCGGCGTCCACCGCTGCCGTGCTCCTGGCTCCCGCGCCTTGCGCAGCGCCGGGGTTTCATCACAGCGTCAGGGCCGCTCGTCACACGCCCGTCGGCTTCGTCACATTGAACTACCGCACGAGTCTGCGGCGTATATCGTCCCATCCCCTTAGAGCCTTCACTCGGCTGCGCACATGCGGCGTGACGCGGGTGCGCGTGGCACGGGAGCAACGACACGCTCGAACGAAATTCTAACGGGGAGATGCACATGACTCGCACGCGCAAGGCGCTGATCGGCGCCATGTTCGCGATATTCACCGGCGTATTCCTGCTCGACGCGCACGCTCAGCAGCGTGCGGCCGCCGCGCCGGCCACGGAAGCGGCCGCCCCCATGATCGAGGAGGTGGTGGTGACCGGCTCGAGAATCCCGGTGCCGGCCAATATCTCGGCAACCAGCCCTACCACGATCGTATCGAGTCAGGACGTCAGGCTGCAGGGAACCACCGACATCACAGATCTGATGAATCAGCTGCCGCAGAATATCATCGGAGCCAATGCGGACTTCGGTAACACGTCGAGCCCTTTGACGGCGACCGGAGGCTTCACGACGGTAGACTTGCGCGGCCTGGGTCCGCAGCGCACGCTCGTGTTGATCAACGGGCGCCGGCTCGGCACCGGTGACCCCAGCACCTCCAATCAAAATGTTGCGCCCGATATAGACCAGATACCGGTGCCGCTGATCGAGCGGGTCGATGTAGTGACGGGTGGAGCGTCTGCCACCTATGGCTCCGATGCCATCGCTGGCGTCGTCAATTTCATTCTCAAGAAGGACTTCGAAGGCATTCAGATCGATGGGCAGTACGGCTTCAGCCAGCACGACCAGCACAATAGCTATGTCCAGGGTCTGCTGGGTACGAATGATCCCAACACAGGATTCACGGCGCAGCCGTCAGTTCCCACCGGCAGCATCCGCGATGGCTACAAACATGACCTCTCGTTACTCATGGGTCAGAACTTCGATGACGGCAAGGGAAACTTCACCGGTTATTTTGTATATCACCAGCAACAGCCGGTGACTGCCTCGGCGCGCGACTTCTCGGACTGTCAGCTGATCTCGAACGGTCTCGAAGGCTCACCGACCTTTTCAGGCGTTGAGTGTCTTGGCAGCTCGAACTCCAATCGCTTCACCCCTGCGGGCATCGCGCCTGGCGCCGGCACGCGCTACACCGTCGTGGGCAACCAGTTCCTCCCCTGGCCGCAGGTAGGATCGAGCCCGCCTGCGATATTCGATTTCAACAACTTCGAGTATTTGCAGCGCCAGGACAAGCGCTTCCAGGCGGGATTCCTGGCGCACGAGAAGCTCAACGAGCACGTCCAGCCTTACATGGAATTCGGCTGGATGGATGATCGCAGCGTGGCGGTCGTCGCTCCCTCCGGCCTGTTTATCGGCGGCGATCCCTTCACGACTGACAACAACGAGCTTGTCAATTGCAGCAATCCTCTCCTCAGCGCACAGCAGCGGGCGTTACTGTGCACGCCCGCGCAGATCGCCGCAGACCTGGCGAATCCAGGCTCGAAGGGCAACAGCGCAGACGTCGCAATCGGACGCCGCAATATCGAGGGTGGAGGTCGGACCTCGATCTACGAGCACAACAACATCCGGGTGGTCGTGGGGACCAAAGGTGATGTCTTCGATGGCTGGACCTATGATCTGTACGGCTCGTATTACTACGTCACGACGTTTCAGAGCAATCTCGACTATCTCGACTACGCCAAGATCAACAACGCACTGCAGGTAACGACCAACCCAGTGACCCATGCGCCTGCATGCATCAGTGGCGGGCAGTGCGTTCCGTGGAACATCTTCACTACCGGTGGAGTGACCCCGGCGGCGCTCACTTATCTGTCGACACCGGGAACCGCATATGGCAACAACACGGAGCAGATCGCTCATATCGACTTCACCGGCGAGCTGGGCAAGTACGGACTGCAGACGCCCTGGGCAAATGATGGCGCCGCCGTCAATTTCGGCTACGAGCACCGCAAGGACACCGTGACCTTCAATCCGGACGGCGCTGAAACGTCCGGCGATCTCGCCGGATTTTCCGGTGCGCTGGTCAATATCAACGAGCACTACGACATCGATGAGGCGTTCCTCGAGCTGCGGCTGCCCATCGCCCACTTCTTACCTGGAATCTATGATCTGACAACTGACGTCGGCTACCGCTATTCCAATTACGACACGACGGGAACCACGAACACCTACAAGTTCGAGGTGCAATATGCGCCGATCCAGGATGCCCGCCTGCGCTTCTCATTCGACCGCGCCATAAGGGCGCCGAATCTGATCGAGCTGTTCGTGGCGCCCTCTTTTGGCCAGGAGAACGTCGTGGGCACTGATCCCTGTGCCGGCGTGCCCACGGCGTCACTCGTGCAATGTCAGCACACGGGTGTCACGCCCGCGCAGTACGCCGTAAACCCCGCGACCGGGGTCAACAGCATCACCCAGTGCGTGTCAGGTCAGTGCGGGCAGGTAATCGAGGGGAACACCCAGCTAAAGCCTGAAGTCGCGAATACCTGGTCCCTCGGCTTGACCTTGACGCCGACCGCGCTGCCGGGGTTCAGCGCGAGTGTCGACTACTACCACATCAAGCTCGTGGATCAGGTCGGAAACTACCCGTTCGCGACCATTCTCAGTGGCTGCCTGATCGCCGACAACCCGATCTACTGCAGCCAGATCGTGCGCACGCCGAGCGGCGCACTCACCGGCGCCACGGTGGCCGGGGGCGGTTATTTCCTCCAGAAGGACTTCAACCTCGGTGTGTCCCTGGTCTCCGGTTTCGATCTGCAGATGAACTATAAGCATGCTCTGCCGGGCCGCTGGGGCTCCCTCAGCGCATCCCTCAACGGGGCCTACCTGTGGCACGACACCACCACTCCGTATCCGGGCTCCGGAAGTTTCGACTGCGCCGGCCTGTTCGGTAGTACCTGCAACAACGGCTCGGTGAATCCCCGTTGGCGCCACAATTTGCGGGTTAGCTGGGAGACGCCTCTGGATGTGCTGCTCTCGGCGCAGTGGCGCTTCATCGGTCCGACGACCTTCGATAACAACTCCGGCAATCCGCTGCTCCACTTCGCCGAGGAAGGCGCCTATGACCAGTACAACGCGCGTATTGCGGGCTACAGCTACCTCGACCTGACTGCCGTATGGCATGCCATGAAGCAGCTGGAGGTGCGTGCCGGTGTGACCAACGTGCTCGACAAGGATCCGCCCATCGTCCCCTCGTTGGATATCAGCGGAAACGCCGGACCGGCGAACAGCTTCGACGCTTTCGACTACTTAGGAAGGCAGGTCTTCATCGCCTTCACCGCGAAATTCTGACTCCAGGCTCGCCGAGCGAGGCACCGCGCACACCCTGTGCAGTGAGCTGAGGTTTACGCAGCGGTGCTCGCTCGGCCCCTCTTGCTGTCGGCCCTCACAGCCGCCGCGGGCGGTGCGCCATCGGGGCCGACGGAACCGACCCCCGAGGCCCAGGCGCCGTCAGCGGAAGTCGTGGTGCAGGCGCCCGAGCCGCGCTTCGTCGCGCCGACCCTGCGAGACCGGATCGGGCGCATCTGGGCGCCCGTCTTCATCAACGGCCGCGGACCGTTTCGCATGGTGCTCGACACCGGCGCGAGCGATTCCGCGATCACCGCGCCGGTGGCGACTGTCCTGGGACTGGTCCCCAGCCCCTCCCACCTGGTGCTCTTGCAGGGTGTCGCCGGCAGCGCGATTGTCCCGACCGTTCAGGTCGACTCGCTCACCGTGGGTGATCTCGATGTCACCTCCGCCACGCTGCCGATCGTCGCGGACGCTCTCGGCGGAGCCGAAGGTGTGCTCGGGACTGCGGGTTTCTCCGACAAGCGGATCGACATCGATTTCCTGCGCGACCGGATCACCCTTGTCCGCTCCCACGGGCAGCACGCGCCGATTGGCTTCATCACCCTTCCCCTGGAGCGCTCAGGTCCCGGCCTCCTGATGGTCCCGGGCTCGGTGGCTCAGGTGCACGTGCACGCCGTGATCGATACGGGTGCGGAGCGAAGCATCGGCAACGAGGCGTTGCGGCGGGCGCTGGTGAGTCGCCATGCGCAGGGCACACCGGACAAGATCTATGACGTCACGACGCACGTCCAGGGTGGCGAGATGTTCGAGAGCCCGCCGATCATGCTGGGCAGGATCGAGATTCGCGGTGCGCGCATCACCTATGGCGAGGTGCGCATCTTCGAGCACTGGCACCTGACGCACGAACCTGCCCTGTTGATCGGCATGGACGCGCTGGGGCTCCTGGACGAACTCATCATCGACTACCGGCGCCGCGAACTACAGCTGCGGATGCATTGAGCTCGACTCGGGAGGTCCTCCAGCGGCTTGTGGACA
>Ga0209626_1000107_pt1 | contig 17572 bp, 17 predicted proteins | sample JacPinW_OM1H0_M2_FD_187962 | JGI IMG/M metagenome (GOLD analysis project Ga0209626, IMG submission 187962) | Forest soil microbial communities from Algoma, Ontario, Canada - Jack Pine, Ontario site 1_JW_OM1H0_M2 (SPAdes) (version 2) | ecosystem: Environmental > Terrestrial > Soil > Boreal... | reverse complement strand
GATTCCGCTCATTGACCATGAACAAGATCCGCAGCTACTGCTCGCGGCCTGCCACAACTTGGTCCTCTGCTACATCGATCTCAACCAACCTGAGCAGGCTCTCTCTCTATACCTCGAAACCAAGGATCTCTATAAGGAGTTCTCCGACTCCCTCATCCTCCTGCGCTCTTCCTGGCAAGAGGGACAGCTGCTCCGCGACCTCGGGCACTTCCGCGCCGCGGAAGCGGCATTGCTGCGCGCTCGGAAAGGATTCCTGGAACGCGACCTTGCCTACGAGGTCGCGGTGGTGTCGCTCGACCTCGCCACGGTCTACGTCAAGCTGGGTTCCACCGAGCAGGTCAAGGAAACCGTGGCGGAGACAGTACCGATCTTCCGCGCCCTGCGGGTCGACCGCGAGGCCCTGGCAGCGCTCCTCCAACTGCAACAGGTTGCCGACCAGGAGCATCAGGCTCTCGAGCTGATTCGCCTCCTCGCCGCTCGCCTCGAACATCTCCCCAACCAGCGGCTGGCCAAGTAGGGGTTCAAGCCGTCGGGGGCACGCAGGTGCCGCCGACGGCTTCCTCGCAATCCACTTCCTGGCCGACGAGCGCCGATGTCAGTTAAACTGATATCGGAGTTGAGCGGTTTGGGAAATCATCCTTCCCTCAAGGACCTTGAGGACTTCCTGCGTCGTACTTCCCAGCGGAGCCGCGGGCACTGCGACCGAAGCCTGGTGCGTCACTTGCTGGCCGGCTGTTCCTATTGTCGGCGCCGTTTAGCGGCGATCCAACGTCGAGAGGCAAAGAAGCTTCGGGATGCCGATGACCCCAGCTGTCTGGGAGAGAACCGAGCCTCGACCGGCGCTGAGACCTACGAGGAGGCTCTCTCCAGAGCGGACAGGACGGTCTCCTTCTTCCTCTCCGAGGGCCGGCCGGTGGAGGAACCGCCTGGCGCTCTCCTGGCCGAGCTTGCCCCCTTCCCTGGCGAGCCTACACCTGGGAGGGCGAGCGGGCGCGCGATTCCCGCCCTCGTTCGCTGGCTCATCTCCCGCAGTCACAGAGTGCGCTTCCAGGATCCACACGAGATGCTCCACTGGAGTCTCTTGGCTCGCGTGGCCGCGGACTCCTGTACCGTCGAGAATGCGCGCAACGAGCCGCGACTGGCCGACCTCCGCGCGGGAGCTTGGGGGCAGCTTGGCAATGCCCTCCGCGTAGCTGGCCGGCTGGAGGAGGCGGAAGAGATGATGCAGGCGGCTCTCGGCTATGCCCAGTCCGGCACCGGCGACCTAGCCTTGCGCGCGAGGCTGCTCTGCCAAACGGCTTCTCTCCTGAGCTATCAGCGACATTGCGACAGTGCACTCGGACTGCTTGACGAATCAGAGGGGATCTACCTGGAAATCGGAGAGCGACACTCGCTCGCCTGTACCAACGTCACCAGGGCCGTTGCCTACGCATATGCCGGCGAGCCGGACCGAGCCGTGCAAGTCCTCGAGGCGATCGTCCGTCGCATCGACGGGGAGGAAGATCCACACCTTCTCCTGGCGGCTCGCCACAATCTGATGCGAGCTTACATCGACCTGCAACAACCCGAGAAGGCTCTGGCACTCATTTCAGAGATGAGGGAGCTGCGACGGCAGCTCGAAGAACCGCTCATCTTGCTACGCTCGTCCTGGCAGGAAGGAATGCTTTTCCGAATTTTGGGATACTTGGAAGCTGCGGAGGCTGCCTTGGTGGCAGCACGAAAGGGCATGATCGAGCGCGGCCTCATATATGAAGTGGTCATCATTTCCCATGACCTGGCTGCGGTGTATCTGCGGCAAGGGCGGACCGCCAAGCTCGAGGAGACCATTGAAGACACTCGAAGCATCGTCCACACTCAGCGCGTGCCTCAAGAGGCCTTGGTATCCCTTCGAGAGCTAGAGCGGGTCGTCAGCCACTAACGCTGGGGCAGATCACTACCTTTCTGGCTTCTCGCGCTCCTTTTTCCAGGCGTTGCGGCGGGCGATGGCTTCCTTGACCACCCGCTCGCTGCGCTCGAAGCGGCGGTCGCGGGCCTTTCGGGGGTCGGCATCGCCTTTGAGGTCGAAGCCGTAGAGGAGGGCGAAGAAGGAGGCGGGGTGGGAGCCCACCGCGGGCAGCACCTCCAGGAGGTCTCCGAAGGCGAGCTGCGTCTCCCCTTCCAGCAGCGCCTGCAGCCTGCCCGGCTGCCAACCTAGCCGGCTCTCGACGGCCTCGACGGTCGTCCCGTGCTGGGCGATCCTCTCGCGCAATGCTGCGGCGATGCGCCGCTCCTCGGGGCTCGTCGACATGGGCCTGGGTCGCCTATCGTAGCACTGCGTAGTTTTCTGAAGGAAGTACGTCGCAGAGCGCCCGGGAGGATCGTGTAGATTGCCGCGCATGCCGTTCCTCTCGAAGGCCGCCGATGCCTTCCTGCTGCCGGCGCGGGACCTGCTCCGCGGCCTCGACCGCTGTCTGGGCTCGGGCTGCCGGGGCCTCGGCCGCGTCGCCCTCGGCCTTCTCGCCGCCTGGTGGCTGTACGTGCCCGTCCACGAGATCCTGCACGCCGGCGCCTGCCTCGCGGCCGGCGGCAAGGTGACGCGCCTGGAGATCGCCCCGCTCTACGGCGGCGGACTTCTCGCGCGGATCGTTCCCTTCGTGGTGCCGGGAGGCCGGTACGCGGGACGGCTGTCGGGCTTCGACACCCGCGGCAGCGACCTGATCTACCTGGCGACCGACCTCGGGCCCTTCCTGCTGACCGTTCCCGGAGTCTGGGCCCTGCGCCGCGCCGCCCGTGCATGTCGTCCGTTTCTCTTCGGGGCGGCACTGCCGTTCGCGCTCGCGCCCTTCCTCTCGCTGACGGGCGACGCCTACGAGATCGGCTCGCTCCTGGTCACCCGCCTGCCTCCCTGGTCGGCGGCGCCGGTGAAAGGCCTCCTCCGCGGCGACGATCTCTTCCGCCAGGCCTCCGCGCTCGCCGCGCAAGGAGCCGCCGCCCCATGGGCAGGCCTGATCCTCGCCGCCGCCCTTGGAGCGCTGTGGGCCTTTCTGACCTACGGCCTGGCGGGCGGGCTCGCCACCCTCTGCGGAGCGGAGCCGGTCGCCGGCGCGAGCCCGGCCGAGGCCGACGAAAGGACCCCGCGCTGAGGCGCGGAGGATCAGGCGGAGAGCTTTTCCCAATCGGAGTCGGGGGCGTCCTGAGCGATGGCGAGGCCGCCGTCGGAGCCGACGAAGATGGGGTCCTTGACCACCGTCACCCGGCCGCCGCCGACCGCCCGGAGCTCCTCCTCCAGCCGGGCCCCCAGGCCGCGGATGAGCCCGGTGCCGCCGGAGAGGATGACGTTGTTGCGCACCTTCTCCTGGTACTCCGGCTGGACGCGGGAAAGGAGGTCAAGCATGGACTCGGCGAGCGACGGCAGGATGCCCTCGCAGGCCTGCCGCATCTCCTGCGTGACGTCGATCTGGGTGGGCTTGCCGTTGACCGGCACGGTGACGAGGACCGGGCTCTTAGGCTCCCCGACGAAGCTGGCCTCCTCTTTCCAGGCGCGGACCATGTGGATCGAGAAGCTCGCCTGGGGATGGCGCTCCTTGATCAAGCGCGCCAGCTGCTCGTCGATCCAGTCGCCGGCCTGGGTCAGCGTGCGCTGGTCGTCCTCGGTCGGCAGGCGGCCGTTCATGACGCAGAAGTCGGTGGTGCCGGCGCCGATGTCGATGATCATGGTGTGGAGGAGGGCCTCCAATCCGTAGGCCACCGCGAACGGCTCGGAGACGATGATGAGGCTGTCCGCGGCGTCCTGCATGGCCTTCCGCACGTGCTGCTTGTTGACTCGCAGCGCCTCGGCCGGGACGCCGACGACAGCGCGCACCTTGAGGCCGTTCTTGGTCTCGCGGTCGACGCCGGCCAGCGACAGGAGATGCCAGAGCAGCTCGCGCACCGCCGCGGCGTCCTTGTCCGAGCCGTCCTTGATCAGGCCCTCCTCGAGCGGGCGGTGGAGGTCGAGCATGGGACGGTTGTCGAGCGCCTCGCGGCCGATCAGCACGGGCTTCTTCAGGACCTTGCGGGCGACCATGTCGAGCGGCCAACCGACGTAGCTCTCGACGACGTGGCGCTGGCCGTTCGAGGAAGAGATCGAGCTGCGCGAGGTGCCGAGATCGATCCCGACGTTCAAGATCTGGTTCTTGGTGCTCATGAATCCAATTCCTTTCTCTCCGGAGCGGCCATCGAGTCGGCGTAGGCGCCGATCCCCCGGGCGAGAGCTTCGGCGATCGACTGGCGGTAGGAAGGCTGCGCCAGCAGGCGCACCTCTTCTTCGTTCGACAAGCAGGAGACCTCGGCGAGGATCGCCGGCATCTCGGTCGACAGGAGGACGATGAAGGGCGCCGCTTTGACGCCGCGGTCTTCGAGCGCGGGATTGTCCTTGCGGAGGGTGCGGTAGAGCGATCCCTCGACGGCCTGCGCCAGGCGCCGCGAGTTGTCCTGCCGGACGCCGGCGTAGATGCGGTCGAGGATCTGGCGGAGATCGGCCAGCGAGAACCCGGAGTCGCGGTTCTCGGCGGCGGCGAGCTGCGTCAGGAAAGGATCGTCGGTCGGCCCCAGATAGTAGGTCTCGATGCCGCGCGCCTTGCGGTTTTCGATCCAGTTGACGTGGACCGAGACGAAGATGTCGGCGCCCGCCTGGTTGGCCAGGGCCGCGCGCTCCTCGAGATCGACCGCCTCGTCCGCCTCGCGCGTCGTGAGGACGCGGAACGACCGCGCCTCCAGGAGCTGGCGGACCCGCAGCACGATGTCGAGCGTCAGGTCCTTCTCGGTCAGCCCCAACGGGGTGCGGGTGCCAATGCTCGCTCCGCCGTGGCCGGGATCGAGGACGATCGTCCGCACGGCGAGCGGAAAGACGGAGGGGTCGATCGACTGCGGAGGGGCGAGACGGCCCGTCACTCGGCTGCTGGCGGCCGCCGGGCGAGCGGCCGGCGACATCGAGCGGCGGACACCTCTTGACGCCTGGGAACCTGCGTCCTGGTCCGGCGTCAGGCTCGAGATGAGCCGCGAGGAACCGAGAAGAGCGGCCGAAAGGAGGGCCAGAGCGAAGATCCTGAGGACCAGGCGGCTGCGTCCCGGCTTGCGCCGGTTCCGCGGGAGCTGGCCGCGGAGGAGGTCGACGTTCTCCTGGACCAGCTCGGCGAGCAGACGGCGCTTCAGCCGATCGTTCGCCGTCATCTTCGTATGCCCTGCCGACACCTCTTCAACTCAAATCTCCCTTCAACTCCGCGAGACCGCAGCCGGCGCCAAGTTTTTGCGGCCAAGAGTATACGACCTTCAGCCGCCTTGCAGGTGGATGCGCAGCCGGCCGGCGTCTTCCTCGATCCCCGTGACCTCCACTCCTCCGCCGGTCAAATCGAGGACGATGTGCAGCTCGTTCGACTTCGGCCCCACGTGGTAGCCGGTCCGCACCTGGCGCACCTGGCGGGTCGCTACCGTCAGCTGACTGGCGGCGAAGGGCCGGCGGATGCCGGCGAGCTTGATCACCTCGCGCGGCGGGTCCCCGTCGATGCGGAACCGCGTGTAATCGCCGCGGTGGATGGCCCCGTTGCCCCACAGGACGACCTCCGTGCCGGCGGTGGTCTGCTCCCAGGTGATCTTCTCGATCTCGCTCGCCGGCGCGGAACGGGCGGCGGGAGCGGCCGGAGTCTTCGCGCCGGCGGTGGACGGAGCGGTCGGCGCGATCGGCGGAGCGATGGGAGCGGTCGGAGCAGGCAGCGCGGGCGCATCTACGGCGGCGCGTCGCGGCGCGGGGCGCGCCGGCCGTTCCGGGACCGCCGTCGGGGGCTCCGGACGACCTCCGTGGAGCACCCTGCCGAGCAGGTTCCCTTGCGTCAGCACGGCCCAGGCCGCGAGCCCCAGGACCCCGGCCAGCACAGACCAGCGCAGGATGCGGGAAGAGAGCAGAGGGTGGCGCGTGTCCAGGGTCTGGAAGGTGGGCGCCGGGACCGGCGCGGCCAGAGCGGGGGAAGCCGGCAGAGCGGGAGGAGGGGTCCGAGCGGCCGGCGGTGGCTCGGCGGCCGCGCCCTGGACGATGGAGGCCAGCGGCGGCAGCGGCTGCGGGAGGGCCGCGGGAACCTCCTGCGGCGGCGCCGGCTTTGGAGCCGACGGCGCGGCGGCGACGGCCGGCGCGGCGTCCGCCGGCGTGGCGGGCGCAGGCGCGCTCGCCACGTCGAACGGCGTGCCGCCCTCGCGCACGTAGTTGTCGACCATCTTGTAGATCAGCTCGCGGGAGAGCGGGCTGAGCTCCAGGAAGCGGATGCCCATGCCCGCCGGCGCGTCTGGCGCCGCGTCGAGCTGCCGCGTCCAGACTACCTCGCCCGTCCCCTGGATGAGCTCGAAGCCGTCGCCCAGCCGGAACTCGAAGCCCAGGACCCTGCCGACCGGCTCCGGGTTCTGGGTGCGAATGAACATTCCTCCGGGCGAGATGTTCGAGGAGAACTCGCTGATGAAGCCGCTGAACCATTCGAACTTGAGCTGGACCCGGGTGGCCAGCGGGATGCGCCGGGAATCGCGCGGAACGGCGGCGTCGGACATGGCGAGGCTTGAGGATCTTTCACGACGACCCCTATGACGCGCGCCCGTGCAAGACGGCGCTTGGCCTCCTGACTCCGGCAAACACCACGGACTTCGGCGGACGGGTCGATCTTTAAGCTGGATCTTATCAGCGATCGACCCGCCGCGCCCGCGCTATCCCCGCTCCCTCCGCTCCCGCCGCAGGAAGGCGGCGAGGTGGCGGGCCAGTTTCACCGTCAGCCCCTCTTCCTCGGCGGCGTGCTGGAAGAGGATGAGAGCGGCCAAGGCTTCGCGGTCGACGTCGCGGGAGGCGAAGACCGGCATGATCTCGACCGCCAGCTGCTTGAGCTCGGCGATGCAGCCCTCCTCGGCGTAGAGGATGGCGAGGTCGAGCGAGACGAGGGCCGCGTCGTACCCCATCTCCCGGGAGAAGAACTCCGCCTGGACCTCCCGGAAGGCCGCCTCCGCCGGCCCGCGCCGGCCGAGCCCGGCCGCGATCCTCCCCTCCGCCCAGCGCAGCCGGACGAGGTCCAGCGGGTTGCCCAGCTCCTCGGCGACCCGGCGGGTTTCGGGCAGCAGCGCCTCGGCCTCCGCGTGCCTGCCGGCGGTCGTCAGCAACCAGACCAGGTTGTGCCGGGCACAGAGGAGGAGGCGAGGGTCGCGAGCATTGTCGATCAGAAGCTGCGCCTCGCTCAATAGAGCAAGGGCCCCTTCGAGATCTCCCATCTCTTCCAGGACCTTCGCCTTCTTGACCTGGCTGCGCCCGACCCGGTGCAGATCGCCGAGATCGCGGTAGAGGGCGATGGCGGCATCCACCAACTCCAGAGCTTCGGCCAGCCGCCGCTGGCTCCGGCGCAGCGAGGACTTGAGGTGGAGCACCTCCGCGCGGGTAGCAGGATTGCCCGTCATGCTGATGTCGAGATAGTCATCGGCTCTCCGGAAGGCCGTCTCGGCGCTCCACAGCTCGCCGAGAATGCGGCGGGCGTTGCCGAGATTCGCCCAGCATTTTGCCCGCAGATCGACGACCCAGTGCGGATCGTAGGCCTCGGCGACCAGCAGCTCGGAGATCTCCGTGGCGAGCTCCGCTAGTGTGACTGCGCGGGTGGGGTCCTCGAAGCCCGCTTCGAAAGCAGCCCGGAGGAGGAGCTGGCAGAGCCCCCAGGTTTGGAAACGGGGCTCGTCCCGGACCATCGCCAACTGCGTGTCGAAGGGGTGGGGAGCCAGCTCCTCCAGGAGCTGGGGAGCCTGCCTCCCCTCGATGACTGCCACTTTCTCGTCCCAGTGCTCGAAGTCCCGTTGCAGGCGAAGGATCTCGTCGTACGTCTGCCGGCAGGTCGGGCAGACCGCCAGGAAGTGAGGCACGACGTCCCTCACCAGCTCCTCGTGCTCCAGATCGCCGGACAGCCACCGCGCCAGCAGCTCGATCGGCAGATGATCCTCCTTCACCCGAACCCCCTTTCGCCAGAGCTCTCTCACAAGGTTGAGTTACTAAAAGAGGGTATTTCGTGACACTTCGGGGGAAACAAGGGGCCGGCGCGGACCGGCCCCGCTCTCCGGCCTAGCCGTGAGGATCGAGTGAGCCGCCCTCATCGCTGACGATCACACCGGGCGCGGTCGGGCTGATGCTCTGCCCGTTGCCGGTGGGTGCGGCGCTCTGGTGGTGACTGCCGTCGGGATCGAGCGATCCTCCCTCCTTACTCCAAAGATGGGTCAAGAATCTCCAAACCATTGAGAATAAGCCCTCTCCATGCGCGACCTGCGGGGTGCCTCCGTTCGCGATCCCGAGCGGACGGGCGTGGGCGGCGGTCGGCAAGCCGGCGACGGCAGCGGCTAGGAAGAGGACTACGACGATCGTGCGAAGCTTGCGGGAAGACATGTCTTCCATCTCCTTGTTCGGCAGGTCTGCCGGGCGGCGGAATGCCCCCCGAGCCTGCCTCTACAAGGATTGGACGTTCTCGAAGTCGGCGACCGAGACATTTCTATCCGCGACGATCGCCGGAAAACGGGCTCGTGGGGTTTCTCGGGCGAGCCGTTTGTGGTAGAAATCCGTCGAGCTGGGGATTTGCGTCCACAGATCCAGCCCTGCTTCCAAAAAATCCCACCTCTGTTGGCTTGTACCGGAGGAGACCATGAGCACCTTTGTGCTTGACGACAAGACGGCCAAGATGTCCACGGCGGAGTACATCGAGCTCGAGGAGCGCTACGGCGCCCATAACTATCACCCGCTCGACGTCGTCGTCGCGCGCGCCCACGGCGTCTGGGTCTGGGACGTCGAAGGGCGCAAGTACCTCGACTTCCTGGCCGCCTACTCGGCCGTCAACCAGGGGCACTGCCATCCCGAGATCCTGCGGGCGGTGGTGGAGCAGATCCAGACCGTCACTTTGACCTCCCGCGCCTTCCGCAACGATCAGCTCGGCCCCTTCTACCGGCAGGTCTGCGAGCTCGCCGGGTTCGACAAGTTCCTGCCCATGAACACCGGAGCCGAAGCGGTCGAGACCGCCATCAAGACCGCCCGCAAGTGGGCCTATGCGGTCAAGGGCGTCCCCGCGGGAGAGGCCGAGATCCTCGTCTTTGCCAACAACTTCCACGGCCGCACGACGACGATCGTCGGCTTCTCGACCGAGGAGCAGTACCGGTCGGGTTTCGGCCCCTTCACTCCCGGCTTCACGGTCCTCCCCTACGGCGACGCGGAGGCGGTCGAGCGCGCCATGAACGACCGCGTGGCGGCGGTGCTCGTCGAGCCGATCCAGGGGGAGGCGGGCATCGTCCTGCCGCCAGCCGGCTACCTCAAGCGGCTGCGCGAGATCACCGAGCGCCACCACTCCCTCCTGATCTGCGACGAGATCCAATCCGGCCTGGGCCGCACCGGCAAGATGTTCGCCTACGAGCACGAGGGCATCCGGCCGGACGTCGTCATCGTCGGCAAAGCGCTCTCGGGCGGCTTCTACCCGGTCTCGGGCATCCTCGCCGACGACCCGGTGATGGACGTCTTCCATCCCGGCGACCACGGCTCGACCTACGGCGGCAATCCCACCGCCGCCGCCGCCGGCCGCGCCGCCCTCCGCGTCCTCGTCGAGGAGAAGATGGTCGAGAACTCGGCCGAGCTCGGCCCCTACTTCATGGACCGCCTGCGCGAGATCGACTCCAAGCACGTCAAAGAAGTGCGCGGCAAGGGTCTGTGGATCGGCATCGAGCTCCATCGCGAGGCCGGCGGCGCTCGCCGCTTCTGCGAGGCGCTGCAGAAAGAGGGCCTGCTCTGCAAGGAGACGCACGACCACGTCATCCGCATCGCTCCTCCCCTGGTCATCCTCAAGGAGGAGATCGACTGGGCGCTCGAGCGCCTGAAGAAGGTCCTGACGGCGGCCTAGCCCTCCGCCGCTCCGCATCCCTGCCTCTCTGGTCCGGCGGGCGACGACATCTCCCGCCGGACCGTTCGCGCCACCTGGCCGGCGCGCCGCGGCGCCTGGCTGGCCCGCCTCTTGCGTACACCCGCAGGCGATCTGAGGAGCGCCATGACATTCCAGGACCTGGCACGCTGGCGCAACTGGCCCTGGGCCGCCAAGCTCACCGCGCTCCTGGTCGCCCTGGCGATCGCGCCGCTGGCCGTCGTCTCCCTGTACAACTACGCCTCCACGCGGCGCGAGCTCTTGTCCGCCTCGCGGAGCGAGAGCCTGCAGCAGGCGCGCGGCACGGCCCAGGAGATCGACGCTTATCTGGGGAACGTCCTCGCCGACCTGCACGTCATCGCCACCGCTCCGGCGACGGTCCATCTCGCCGGTCGCTCCGCGGCCGGCGGAGAGGCCGAGGCGGCGGATGTCGGCATCATGCTGCGGCAGATGCGCGACAGCCATGGATTCGACGCCATCTATCTCACCGACTCGACCGGCGCCGTGATCCTGGCGACCGATCCCCGCCTCCTCGACCGCCACTACGCCGCCGCCCCCTTCTTCGCCAGCGCGGTCCAGGGGAAGACCAGCTTCGACGAGCCGCGCGAGGACCCCGCGGACGGCCGCATCTTTCTCCACCTCTCCGCTCCCATCCGCAGTGAAGGGGGAAGGATCGTCGGCACCGCCGTCGGTCGGGTGACCCTGGCGGAGATCGACCGCATCGTCGACGCCGACACTCGTTTCGGGGGCCGCGGCGAGTTCGGCATCCTCTGGGACGCCGACGGCATCCGCCTGAGCCATCCCACGAAGCCTGGGTGGCGCTTCCGCCCCTTCTCGCCGCTTTCCCCGTCCGCGGTCAACCGGCTGGTGGCCGAGCGCCGCTTCGGCCCGGCGACTGCCGAGCTGCTATCGGTCCGGCGCCCGATTGCGGGGATCGTCGAGCGCTCGCGGCGGCTGCTCTCCGTGGCCGCCGGGAAGAAGGTCCCCGCCGATCCCAACCTCCGCGTCCAGGCGGCCGGCGCCGAGCCGGTCGACGCCGTGATCGTCCCCCTGCGCAATCAGCGCTGGCTCTATGGCATCTTCACTCCCGAGACGGAGATCCTGGCGGCGCTGCGCCGAGAGACCCAGCGCGGGCTGGCTATTGCCGTCGCCACCGCCCTCCTGGCGATCGGCCTCGCGTTGACCACGGCCCGTTGGGTGACCCGTCCCCTGCGCCTCGTCGGCCAGGCCGCCAATGCCATCGCCGCGGGCGATGCCGCACGCCGCGTCGGGCTCGACCAGCGCGACGAGCTGGGCCGCCTGTCCACCGCCTTCGACGCCATGGCCGATGCCGTCGCCGCCAAGGACGCCGAGCTCCGGGCCCACGCGGAGCAGCTGGAGCTGCGGGTCGAGGAGCGCACGGCGGCGCTGCGCGCTTCGGAGGCGGAACTGCGCTCCCTCTTCGCCGCCGCCGAGGAGGCGAACCGAGTCAAGGACGAGTTCCTGAGCACCGTCTCGCACGAGCTGCGAACCCCCTTGAGCGCCATCCTCGGCTGGACCTGGATGCTGGCCGGCGGCCGCCTCGACGTCGAGGCGAGCCGGCGGGCGGTCGCCACCATCGAGAGGAACGCCCGGGCGCAGAGCCAGATCATCGAGGACCTGCTGGACGTCTCGCGCATCATCACCGGCAAGCTGCTGCTCGACGTTCGCCCCGTCGAGCTGGCGCCGATCGTCGAGGCGTCGCTCGACGCCGCGCGGCCGGCCGCCGCGGCCAAGGAGATCCGCTGCGAGGCTCACCTCGAGCCCGGTACGCTGGTGACAGCGGATGCCAACCGCCTCCAGCAGGTGGTCTGGAACCTGCTCTCGAACGCCGTCAAGTTCACCCCTCGGCAAGGGCGGGTGGAGGTGCGGACCGAGACGGTGGACGGTCAGGTGGAGCTGCGGGTGAGCGACACCGGGATCGGCATCCGGCGGGATTTCCTCGATCACGTGTTCGACCGCTTCCGCCAGGCCGACAGCAGCACGACCCGCACCTACGGCGGCCTCGGGCTCGGCCTCGCCATCGTTCGCCACCTGGTCGAGCTGCACGGCGGGACGGTGGCCGCGGAGAGTCCCGGCCCCGGGCTGGGGGCGACCTTCACGGTCCGCCTGCCGCCCGCCGCCTCGGCGACGGACGAGCCGGCCGCGGGAGGCGAGCGGATGGCGGCGGCCGCGAGAGCGCCGGGAGACGACCTTTCGCTAGCCGGATTGAACGTTCTGCTGGTCGACGACGAGCCCGATGCCCGCGAGCTCCTGCCGGCGGTGCTCGAGCGCTACGGGGCACGGGTCCGAGTGGCCGGCTCGGCCGGGGAGGCGCTCCTTCTGCTCGAACGCTTCGGCGCCGACGTGCTGCTGGCCGACATCGGCATGCCGGACGAGGACGGGTACTCCTTGATCGGCAGAGTCCGCCGGCTCGACGGGCGCGTGGCCAGCGTCCCGGCGATCGCGCTCACCGCCTATGCCGGCGGCGGCGACCGCCGGCGGGCCCTGGAAGCCGGTTTCCAGGCCCACCTGGCCAAGCCGGTGGCGCCGCGCGACCTGGCGGCCGCGGTGGCCCGTGCAGCGAAGATCATGGACCCCGTCACCCACTGAAAGAGAGGCGATTCATGAGATCCCACCTGCTCCTCGCGTTCCTCACCCTCCTTTTCTCCATGGTCCACGGCGCCGATGCGGACACGGACGCGCAGCGCATCGCGGCCGCGCACGAGGGCGATCGCCCCGACGCCACGCCGGCCGCTCGCACCGCGCCCTCGGTGCCCGTCACCGGCGAGAACGTCGTCTACGGCGAGGCCGCAGGCAAGAAGCTCAACGGCTTCCTCGCCCGGCCGGCGGGAGCGAAGGGTCCGTTGCCCGGGCTCATCGTGATCCACGAGTGGTGGGGGTTGAACGACAACATCCGCGACATGGCGCGCCGTCTGGCGGGAGAAGGCTATGCAGCTCTCGCCGTCGATCTCTACGGCGGCGCGGTGGCGACCAGCCCCGACGCCGCAATGCAGCTCATGCAGGCGTCGATGAAAGACCAGCCGGCCGGCGAGGCCAACCTGCGCCAGGCCTATGCCTACCTCACGACCCAGCAGCACGCGCCCAAGGTCGGCGTCATCGGCTGGTGCTTCGGCGGCGGTTGGTCGCTCAATACCGCGATTCTCCTTCCCGACAAGGTCGACGCCACCGTCATCTACTACGGCCATCCGGTGATGGATCGCGCCAAGCTCCAGCCCTTGAAGATGCCGATCCTCGGCTTTTTCGGCGGCCAGGACCAGAGCATCCCCGTCGCCAGCGTCCGCGAGCTCGAGTCGACGCTCAGGAGCCTGGGCAAGGCGGTCGAGTTCCACGTCTACGAGGATGCCGGCCACGCCTTCGCCAACCCGTCGGGCACCAACTACCGTCCGGAGGCGGCCGCCGACGCGTGGAAGCGGACGGTGGATTTTCTGGCGAAGAACCTCAAGCGGGCTTGAGGAGCTGCACTCAGCTGCGCCCGGCACAGCTCCGGGCGCTACTCTTGGATGGGATGGAAACAGGAAGGGGCGCCGAACTGCTGGCGCCCCTTCGCAGGAAACAGCCGGCGTCGCCGCCGGTTCGTTGCTTAACTCTTAGGCAGGCTTCTTCTCGGTGGTCTTCTTGGCCGGCCAGATTTTGATCTTGGTGGCGGTCTTGGTGTCGCCGGAGGTGGTGTACCACACGGTCACCTTGTCGCCGACGGCCGGGGTGGAACCCTTGGGGGTGACGACGGTCTTGTCGTCCCAGCTGAAGGTCCAGCTGTCCTTGGTGCCCTTGACCGCGATGGTCTTGGCGGTGGCGTCGTAGGCGGTCACCTCGCCCGTAGCCGAGGGGGTCTTCTTGTGGGAGGAGGACTTCTTGGTGGTCTTGGTGGCCGTGGTCGTGCTGGTGGTGGTCGAGGTCGTGGCAGCAGCCGCACCCGCGTCCGCGGGCTTGGCCATGTCGCTGCCGGCCGCCTGCTTGGCCGGGGCGGCGGTGGTCTGGGCAGCGGCGAAGGCCGCCGTGGTCAATACAAAGAGGACACAGAGAACCCACACCGATGTCTTGCGCATTGCACTCTCCTTTTCGGGATCGGAGATTATCTCCGCCCCTTGTTAGCCAATGTTTTGCATTGGGAATGCCAGGTCTTCGTGCCGATTTCCCCCGGGGGAACCGCGTGCCCTGGGGGGCTTCACGCATTCCTGGCGCGCCACTCCAACCTATCCTCGCCAAAACGGCATACCAAAAGCGCGGGGCGATTCTATACCAGACGGCGTCAGATGGAATCAATGCAATCCGCGCGCCGTATCTCAGGCCGCCAGCAGCCGAACGGCGGCGCCGGCGGCGCCGAACATGGCGGTGCGATCGTTGAGGATCACCCGCACCGGCACCGCCTCCAGGTAGGCTTGAAATCTCCCCTTGTCGGCGAAAGCGCGCACGAACGTCCCCTCCTGCAGCTTGGGGAGGATCTTGGGGGCGATTCCCCCGCCCAGGAAGACGCCGCCGGTCGCCGTCCCCAGGAGAGCGAGGTTCCCAGCTGCGGCGCCGTAGGCGGCGGCGAAGGTCTCCATTGCCTTGTCGCAGAGGCGGGAGGCGCCGGCGATGGCGGCCTCGGCGATGACCTTGGACGGGTCCTCCGCCAGGAGCCGCCGGCGCAGATCCTCGCTCTCGGCCTCCCGCCCGCTGTCGCGCAGATGCTCGTAGACCGCGTGCAGCCCGGGTCCCGAGACCACCCGCTCGACGCTGACGTGTCCGAAGCGGGCGCGGAGGGTGCGGAACAGGGCTACCTCCCCCTCGCCGCGGGGCGCAAAGTCCATGTGTCCTCCTTCGGACGGCACCGGCACGTGCGCCTCCCCAACCTCCGGCATGAGCGCCATCCCAAGACCGGTGCCGGCGGCGATGAGGACCCGATTCCCGCGGGCGCCGGGCTGGCCGACCTGGAGCACCGCCAGGTCTTCCGGCGCCAGAAGGGGGATCCCGTGCGCGGTGGCCACCAGATCGTTGACGAGGAGCACGGCCGGGATCCGGAGCTCCCGCCCGAGTGCGGACCCGTCGAGCTGCCAGGCGAGGTTGGGGGTGCGGGATCGGTTGTCGACCACCGGCCCCGGGACGCCGAAACAGGCGGCGCCGAGGGCCGGGCGGTCCCCTGCCAGGAAGCCCTCCAACATGGGCGCGAGTCCGGGAAACTCCGCGCTCACGAAGTGGGCGCTGCGGACGAGGAGCGGCCGTCCGGCCTCCACCCGGAAGAGCCCGAGGTTGGTCTTGGTGCCGCCGACGTCGCCGGCCACGACCAGGCCACCCAGCCTGTTCATCCGCCGTCCTCCCCGTCGGCACTGTATGCGAGATCTCGACCCGTGGACAATTGAGCGGCGGGTCGCGGCGGGCGTGGTACCATCGCGTGCCGCGCAAGACCGAGAACGATGGCAGCCGATCGACGGGACAGGACGGTGCGGTGGCTGGGGATCGGGCTCATGTTGCTGGCTCTCCTCGGTTGCGGTGCCGCACGGGGGCGCGACTACGTTGTCCGCGGGCGGGTGGCCGAGCTCCCCGACCCCCACGATCCGGCGAGCGGATTCCAGGTCTCCCATGAGGCGGTGGACGACTTCGTCGGCCGCGACGGTCAGCGGACCGGTATGGACCCGATGACCATGGGGTTCCCGCTCGCCCCCGGTGTGTCGCTCAAGGGTCTTCTGGTAGGCGACCCGATCCGTTTCGTGCTGCACATCGACTGGAGCGCCGAGCCGACCGTGCGCATCACCCGTATCCGCAAGCTCCCGCCGGGCACCCCCATCGTCTTCCGGGCGGCGGAGCCGGGCCGGGAGAGGCCCAAGCGGTAAGATTCGCGAAAGACAACCAAGGAGGAGGAAGTATGCCGGTACGTCAGGCAAAGGCGGTTTGGGAAGGTGGGCTCAAGGACGGTCAGGGGAAGGTTTCGCTCGGCAGCGGCGCCTTCGAGGGCCGCTACTCGTTCGGCTCCCGCTTCGAAGAGGCGGGGGGGACCAATCCCGAGGAGCTGATCGGCGCCGCCCATGCCGGCTGCTTCTCGATGGCGCTCGCGGCCGGCCTCGGACGCGCCGGCTTCTCGCCGCGTCGGGTCTCCACCTCGGCCAAGGTGCATCTGGAAAAAGTCGGAGAGGGATTCAAGATCACCCGCATCGAGCTCGAGAACGAGTCGGAGGTGCCGGGGGTCGACGACGCGGCCTTCCAGGACGCGGCGCGCAAGGCCAAGGAGGGTTGCCCGGTTTCGCAGGCCCTGGGCGGCGTCGAGATCACCCTCAAGGCCCATCTCGCCGGTCAGTAGCGTCGCCGGAGTGAGGTTGGATGGGCGGGCGGGTCGAGGAGCTGCAGAAAATATAGAAAAAAACCTATTTTTCCCTTGACATCGCCCAGTCGCGCCCGTAACCTTCGTTTTCACGCATAGTTAAGGAGATCAGCATGGCGTGGAAACGAGACGATTACCCCAACGCCCAGCCCGAACAACCCGCCAGCCCGCCCCGTCCGACCGCCGCGTCCCCCTCCCCGGAGCCACCCCGTCGCGCCGACCGGGCCACCATCGGCCCATCGATTTTCATCAAGGGTGACCTGGCCGGCGAGGAAGACCTGGTGATCGAAGGACGCGTCGAGGGAAAGGTCGATCTGAAGCAGCACAACGTCACGATCGGCAAGAACGGCCGGGTGAAAGCCGACGTTTTCGGCCGCATCGTCACCGTCGAGGGCGAGGTGGACGGCAACGTCATCGCCCAGGAGCAGGCCGTCCTCCGCCAGTCCGGGGCGGTGCGCGGCAACATCACGGCGCCGCGCGTCACCCTGGAGGACGGCTCCCGTTTCAAGGGCAGCATCGACATGGAGCCACGGGAAGGAAAGCACGCAGCGCCCGCAGTCGGGATCAAGCCGCCGCCGGAGCCGCCGGCGAGGGCCGCGGGCGCGAGCTCGGAGAGCGTCGTCAACCGGCCCGCCAACGCCTGATGCGCTGGTTCACCTCCTCGGCCGTCGACAAGCGGCAGGACCCGGCCCCACCGGCCGGTCCCGAGACGCAGGTCCATCGCTCGCTGGCGCTCACCTCGCTCTTCGAGGAGATCCGGCACGACCACAAGCTCCAGGTCCTGGACCTCGGCTGCGCGGTCGGCTCGAACGTCGAGTTCCTGTCGCGGTTCGATTGCAAGCTCTACATCGAGGACCTCTACGCGGCCCTCGTGGCACGCGCGCCCGCGGGCCCCGAGGCCGAGGAGGCGGGACCTCAGTTCTTCGCCGAGTTCCTGCCCCTGCCGGAATCGACCCGCTTCGATGTCGTGCTCGCCTGGGACACGTTCAACTACTTGACGCGGAAGGAGTTGGGCCACCTGATCCGACACCTGCGGAAGTTTTGCCAGCCGGGGACGGTCGTCTTCGCCCTGATGTCCACCTTGAAGCAGATCCCGGCGCAGCCGATCCGCTTCCGGATCGTCGACGAGGAGCGGCTGGCCTACGAACCGCGCACCCTCGCCCAGCGTCCGTCGCCTCGCTTCGCGCCGGCCGAGATCGGCGACCTGTTGAGCGGCTTCCGGGTCGACCGCTCCTTTCTCCTCCGCCACGGCATCCAGGAGTATCTGTTCGTCCGCGAGCCGGAGGTCCCCGAGCGCCGGATCGCCCAGCCCATGGTGCGGCGGGCGTAGGCCGCCGCCCCG
>Ga0209626_1000106_pt1 | contig 17761 bp, 11 predicted proteins | sample JacPinW_OM1H0_M2_FD_187962 | JGI IMG/M metagenome (GOLD analysis project Ga0209626, IMG submission 187962) | Forest soil microbial communities from Algoma, Ontario, Canada - Jack Pine, Ontario site 1_JW_OM1H0_M2 (SPAdes) (version 2) | ecosystem: Environmental > Terrestrial > Soil > Boreal... | reverse complement strand
CCCCGCCGCGTCGGCGCCGCGGGCAAGGTCCTGGCCCGCCTGGTCGAGGTTGCGCCTCGCCTGCTCGCCGTTCAGCTCGACATCGGTGCCCTGCGGTCCGCGCTCGACCTTGATGGCTTCCTGTCCCCCCGTCGATCCGCCGCCGCCGCCGCGGTCGCAGCCCACCGTCGCGAGCGCTGCGATGACGCAGATAGCGCAGAGGGTACACAGTGCCGGGGCCAGCCTTCTCGTCGTTCTCATCGTCGTCACCTCTCCCCGGGGGACGACGCAACTTCTATGCCATTCGCCCCGATCACCCGGGCGAGCGAGGCCGACTCCGACTCCGATTTGTGAGCCGGACAGTACCCCTGAGCACTTCTCTGTGTTAATGTCGTGCGGCTTCCAAGAGCTGCTTCAAAAGGATTGAGGTATCAGGATTTATTTGATTGCGACCGTTCGCGCGACGAGGGCTCCGCGCCCGTCCGCGGCCGCATCGAGGAGGACCTAGGGATGAGTTCCGAGATGCCCCGCCGAGCCAAGATCGTCCTCAGCTTCGCGCTGCTCCTCGCGGCCGGCGCGACCGCGGCCTTCGCCAACGCCGGCCCGCTCCAATTCTTCTCGCTCCCCCCGGGCTCTAGGCCCTGCCGGATCTACGACAGCCGGAACGACGCCCCCGGCCCCCTGGCGGGGGGGACGGCGACCAACGTCCCGATGACGGCAGTCCGCTGCAACGTGCCGACGACCGCCAAGGCGGTGGCGGTGAACGTCACCATCACCCAGGCGAGCGCGGACGGTTTTGTCATCGTCTACGGGGGGCCGACCGAGCCGCTGACGAGCAACGTCAACTTCCGCCAGGGCCAGACGAGGGCGAACAACGCGGTGGTGCAGCTCGCCGCGGACGGCTCGGTCACCATCGGCGTCCACATGACCGGCACGGTGCACGTCATCCTGGACGTCAGCGGCTACTTCCAGAGCGGCGGGCCGGTGCTGACGGCCGGCGGCGGGACCCCCACCTTCACCGAGGGCGGGCCACCCGTGGCGGTGGATCCCGGCATCACCGTCACCGACCTGACGAGCACCACGCTCGCCTCCGCGACGGTCACCATCACGAACCTCCTGGACAGCGGATCCGAGGTCCTGGCGGCCACCACGACGGGCACCTCGATCACGGCAAACTACGTGGCGCCGACGCTGACCCTTACCGGCGTCGACACGCTGGCGAACTACCAGACGGTGCTGCGCAGCGTCACCTACAGCAACAGCTCGCAGAACCCGAGCACGACGCCGCGCCACGTGGCGTTCTCGGCCAACGACGGGACCTCGAGCGGCAACACGGTGACGACGACGGTCGACGTCACGCCGGTCGACAACGCGCCGGCGCTGACCGCGGGCGGCGGCTCGCCGACCTTCACCGAGGGCGGCGGGCCGGTGGCGGTCGACCCCGGGATCACGGCCACCGACGTCGACAGCACGAACCTCGCGTCGGCCGTAGTGACCATCACCAACCTCTTGGACAGCGGCGCGGAGACGCTGGCGGCGAACACGGCGGGGACGTCGATCGTCGCCGTCTACTCGGCGCCGACGCTCACCCTGACGGGCTCGGACACGGTGGCGCACTACCAGCAGGTGCTGCGCAGCGTCACCTATAACAACAGCTCGCAGAACCCGACGACGACGGCGCGGGCGATCTCCTTCAAGGTCAACGACGGCACCCTCGACAGCAATGTCGTGACGACGTCGGTGGCTATCACGGCGGTGGACAACGCCCCGGTGCTGACGGCCGGCGGCGGCTCCCCCGCCTTCACCGAGGGCGGCGGCCCGGTGGCGGTCGACCCCCTGATTGCGGTCTCGGACGTCGACAGCACGAACCTCGCCTCGGCGACGGTGACGATCACCAACTTGCTCGACGCCGGCGCGGAGACGCTGGCGGCGAACACCGCGGGGACCTCGATCGTCGCCATCTACTCGGCGCCGACGCTGACCCTGACGGGCTCGGACACCCTGGCGCACTACCAGCAGGTGCTGCGCAGCGTCACCTACAACAACAGCTCACAGAACCCCTCGACGACGTCGCGGGTGATCTCCTTCGTCGCCAACGACGGTTCCCTCAACAGCAACACGGTGATGAAGTCGGTCAGCATCACGGCGGTCGACAACGCGCCGGTGCTGACGGCCGGCGGCGGCTCCCCCGCCTTCACCGAGGGCGGCGGGCCGGTGGCGGTGGATCCCGCGATCGCCGCCAGCGACGTCGACAGCCCGAACCTCGCCTCGGCGACGGTGACCATCACCAACCTCCTCGACTCCGGGGCCGAGACGCTGGCGGCGAACACCGCGGGCACCTCGATCGTCGCCATGTACACGGCGCCGACACTGACCCTGACCGGCGCGGACACGGTGGCGCACTACCAGCAGGTCCTGCGCAGCGTGACCTACGACAACAGCTCGATGAACCCCAACACCACGGCGCGCATGATCTCGTTCGTCGCCAACGACGGCTCCCTCAACAGCAACACGGTGATCAAGTCGGTGAGCGTCACGGCGGTCAACAACGCGCCGGTGCTGACGGCCGGCGGCGGCACTGCCGCCTTCACCGAGGGCGGCGGGCCGGTGACGGTGGATCCGGCGATCTCCGTCAGCGACGTCGACAGCCCGAACCTCGCCTCGGCGGCGGTGACGATCACCAACCTCCTCGATGCCGGCGCCGAGACGCTGGCGGCCAACACGGCGGGGACGTCGATCGTCGCCGTCTACTCGGCGCCGACGCTGACCTTGACCGGCGCGGACACGCAGGCGCACTACCAGCAGGTCCTGCGCAGCGTCACCTACAACAACAGCTCGCAGAATCCGTCGGCGACATCGCGGGTGATCTCCTTCACGGCCAACGACGGCGCGCTCAACAGCAACACGGTGACGACGACGGTGACGGTGACGCCCGTCGACAACGCGCCGGTGGCGGTCGACGATTCGGCGACGGTCGTCGAGGACTCGGGCGCCAACTCGATCGACGTGCTGGCCAACGACACGGACATCGACGGCGGACCGAAGAGCGTCGCCTCGGTGACCCAGCCCGCGAACGGCGCGGTGGTCATCACCGGCGGCGGCACGGGGGTGGACTACACGCCGAACGCCAATTACTGCGAGACCCACGTCACCACGGTGGCGCAATACCGGCTCGGCGAAAACGACGGCGGCGCCGTCAGCGGCAACGTCGGCAACGACCCCACGACCGCGTTGGTGGGCGGCATCGATCTCTCGCGCACGGGCAGCCCGACCTATACCGCGACGACGCCGGCCGCGATCACCAGCTCGCTCGCCATGCACTTCGACGGCAGCAGCGACTTCTACGGGAACACGGCCAGCGTGGCCTCTACCGCCGTCGACAACTTCGGCATCGAGGCGTGGGCCAAGTCCGACGGCAGCACCGCCGGCAACGGCCTCATCGCCTACAACGGCAATCCCAGCCTGTCCGGGTGGGGGATCTTCCGCCAGGGTAACAAGTGGGGCTACATCTACGGCGCCGTCACCGGCGGCGCCACCGCCGTCGTCCAGCCCGGCGTCTGGACGCACCTCGCGCTCGTTCGCGACGGCGGCACGACGACGTTCTACGTCAACGGCTTCGCGGTCGGTACTCCGCTCCTGACACCGCCGAACGCCCCTTCGACCACGGGCGGCGGCGGCACCATGATCGGCGGCAACGCTTCGGGAATCGACCATTTCGACGGCGCGATCGACGAGGTGCGGATCTTCACCTTCGCCGCCGGCCAGTTCTCGCCGTCCGATCTCACCCTCTCCGGCTCGCCGACGCGGACCTCGCCCGACACCTTCACCTACTCGCTCTCGCCGGGCGGCTCGACGGCGACGGTTTCCGTCACGGTGACCTGCGTGGACGACCCGCCGGTGGCGGTCGACGACGCGGCGACGGTGACCGAGGGCGCCCCGGCGACGGCGATCGACGTGCTCATCAACGACACGGACATCGACGGCGGACCCCGCAGCGTCGCCTCCGTGACGCAGCCGACGAACGGCACGGTGGTGATCACCGGCGGCGGCACGGGCCTCACCTACCAGCCGAGCGCGGGCTACTGCAACAACCCGCCGGGGACGACGCCCGACACCTTCACCTATACGCTGGCGCCAGGCAGCTCGACGGCGACGGTGTCGGTGACGGTCACCTGCGTCAACCAGGCGCCGTCGTTCACCAAGGGGCCGGACCAGACGGTCCTCGAGGATGCCGGCCCGCAGACAGTGACCGGCTGGGCTACCGCCATCTCGCCCGGTCCGCCCAACGAGTCCGGCCAGACGGTGCACTTCAACGTCACCGGCAACACCAACCCGGGCCTGTTCTCGGCCGGCCCGGCGGTCTCGCCGGCGGGGACGCTGACCTTCACCCCGGCGGCCAACGCCAACGGCACGGCGACGATCACCATCAGGCTGCAGGACGACGGCGGCACCGCCAACGGCGGCCAGGACACCTCGGCGCCGCAGAGCTTCGTCATCAACGTAACGGCGGTCAACGACGCGCCGTCGTTCACCAAGGGGCCGGACCAGAGCGCCAACGACAACGTCGGCGCCGTTTCGGTTCCCGGGTGGGCGACCGCGATCTCGGCCGGACCGCCGGACGAGTCGGGGCAGACGCTCAACTTCGTCGTCACCGGCAACACCGACCCCAGCATCTTCGTGGCGGGACCGGCGGTTTCGGCCACCGGCACGTTGACGTACACGCCGGCCATCGTGCCCTTCGGCACCCACAGCTCGACGATCACCCTGACGCTCCACGACAACGGCGGCACCGCCAACGGCGGCGTCGACACCTCGGCGCCTCAGTCGTTCGTGGTCTCGATCACCCACGTGAACATCCCGCCGATGATCGTCGGCTCGCCCAAGGAGACCTTCGACACCGTCGGCGACACGCAGCTCGAGTTCAAGGCCGTGAAGGCGCTGTCGCCGTCGATCTTCGTCGCCGGCAACCTGGTGGCGAACTTCACCGACCCCGACAACGGCCCGAGCTCCCTGACGGCGGTCGCCGTCGTCGGCGGCGCCACCACCAACGGCGGCAAGGTGGACATCGCAACCAACGGCGAGTTCACCTTCACGCCGAAGGCCGGCGACCTCGCGGCGTCCGACTCCTTCCAGTACCAGATCACCGACGGCGCCGCGACGGTCACGAGGACGGTGACGGTCAACTTGAAGAGCCGCGTCTGGTACGTGAAGAACAACGCGGCGGGCGGCGGCCAGGGGCGCTCGAACGATCCCTTCAACACGCTGGCGGCGGCGCAGACCGCCTCGCTGGCGGGTGACTACATCTTCGTCTACGGCGGCGACGGCACCACCACCGGCCAGGCGGCGGGTATCACCCTCAAGGCCAACCAGAAATTCTACGGCGAGGCCTTCGGGCTGACGATCGCCAACACGATCAACGGCGTTGTCAACCCGACGCTCGTCCCGGCCAACGTCGCCAACCGGCCGAAGATCGACAACCCCGCCGCCGGCGGCAACGCCGTCTCGGTCCCCGACGTCGCGGGCGTCGAGGTGCGCGGCTTCAGCATCGCGGCCAATACCAACGCCGTCAACGTCACGACGACCGCCGCCAACAGCGGCGGCGCAACCGTCACCGACAACGTGATCACCGGGACGACCGCCGCCCTCGCGCAGGGCATCAAGTTCGCCGCCGGGGGCACGGGAACGATGACCGCGACGGTGCAGAACAACACCGTCACGGCGGTCGGCAACGCGATCGAGATCAAGCGCACGGCGGCGAGCGGCGCCAGCACGGTCGACGTCGACAACAACACCAGCCTCCTGTCGTCCGGCGCCTCGGGCCTCGTCATCGACGGCTCCGGCGGCGGCACGACGACGATCACCGGCTTCTCCGGCAACACGGTCCATCAGAACACCGCCGGCAGCGGCATCCTGGTCACCAGCGCCAAGTTCGACGCCGTCCCCGGCACCGCCGCCTACGACACCGTCTCCGGCGGCACGACGCTGATCGGCGTCTCGGGCAACGGCGTCGGCGGCAGCGGCATGGTGCTGTCCAGCGTGACCGGCGACCTCGCATTCACCAACTTCTCGGTCTTCGCCGACGGAGGCGCGGGCGTTTCGATCTCCGGGACAGGCGCCGTCAACACCGGCGCCGGCACCGGCACGCGGGTCACCGTGGGCGCCGGCGTGGCGACCGTCGAGGCCACTAACGGCCCGGCGGTCTCCGTCACCAACTCCACCCTCGACTTCCAGCTCGTGAGCGCCAAGAGCACCAACAGCGCCACCACGGGTGTCTCGCTCGACACCGTCTTCGGCACCTTCTCGGCGGGCTCCGGAAGCACGATCACCAACGCTACGGGGACCGACTTCAGCATCAACGCCGGCACCGCCGCCGTCACCTACAACGGCACCATCACCGACACCACCGGCCGCCTGGTCTCCGTCACCAGCGCGACCGGCGGCACGAAGTCCTTCACCGGCACCATCAGCGACACCGGCTCCGGCACGGGCACCGGCATCTTCCTCAACGCCAACACCGGCGCGACGATCAGCTTCACGAACACCCTGACGCTCTCGACCGGCTCGAGCAACGCCTTCACGGCGACGGGCGGCGGCACGGTGAGCTCCACCGATGCCAACAGCACGGTGGTCACAACCACGGGCACGGCGATCAACGTGGCGAACACGACGATCGGCGCCTCGGGCCTCAAGTTCAAGAAGGTCTCGGCTGGCACGGCGGCGTCCGGCCCAGCGAACGGCATCGTCGTAAACAACACCGGAACCGGAGTCCTCACAATCACAGGCGACGGCTCGACGAACTCCTGCAAGACCGGAACGACGACGTGCAGCGGCGGCACGATCCAGAAGACGACCGCCGACGGGATCTCGCTTACGAGCTCAAGGGTCAATCTCTCGCTGATGTGGATCAAGGACAACGCCAACAGCGGCATCAAGGGCACATCCGTTTCCGGCCTTACGCTGACCGACGTTCTGGTTCAGAACAACACGAACTCGACCGGTGAGCAGGCTGGCATCTTGCTCAACGATCTCAGCGATCCAAACTCCCAGATAACGAGAGCGGAGGTGAGCGGCTCGACGGAGGACAACGTCCGGATCCACAACTCGACAATGACGGGAACGGTCACCTTGAGCAACTGCACGATCAAGGACAACAGCACCGGGTCGGGTAACAACGGTGTCTTCTTCCAGACGAATACAACCGGCAACCTCACGGGCACGGTCCAAAACTCAACCCTCAGCGGCAACCGTACCATCGCGCTAAGCGCGGATTCTGGCGATGGCTCGACCTTGAACGCTACGTTCAAGACCAACACCATAACCGCCGGATCGCCGAACCAGGGCAACCAAGGCATCCAGGTCTCGCGGGCGTCGACCTCGACTCTGACGTTCGATGTGGACGGAAACACCGTCACGGGCATGATCAGCACGCTGATCAACGTCTTCAGCGGCAGCGGACCGGGCACGGCGACTGGTGACGTCAAGAACAACATCTGCACGGGTACCGGCGTCGGCGGAAATCAGGTCGGAATCCGGGTCTTCAACTCCGGAACCAGCGCCCTCGGCCAGGGAACGATCAACGCGAACGTTTCGAACAACACCGTCAGCAACATCGACAACGCGTACCCCATCATGGGCGAGTCTTCCAACTCATCCGGCAGCGGTGGGCAGTTGAAAATAGCGGTGACCGGCAATAACGCTTCGGTTGTCGCCGGCGGCACAGCTCTCGACTCGATCCGAGTCCAGGCTCGTAATACGAGCACGGTTTGCGCAAAGGTAAGCGGCAACACCACGAACAGCGGTGGGCCGGGCTTCTACGGTATCCAAGTCCGCCAAGCCAATACGTCGACCTTCGATCTCGAGGGTCTCACAATCGGCCCACAAGTGGAGCCGACTGTCCACAACTATTTGGTGTCACAGAACCCGGCAGCCGCAACGGTAAGTAGTGACGGAACCGTAACCGGAACGATCACCGGAGTTGCAACTGGCAGCTGCGGGATTACGCCGTAGGATCAGAAGAGTTGGAGCTCAATTTCAGGGAGGAGGTACAGAATGGCAGAACCGTTCCTGTCGGAGATCCGCATTATGTCCTTCGGCTTCCCGCCCAAGGGATGGGCGCTGTGCGACGGCCAGCTCCTGCCCATCAACCAGAACCAAGCACTCTTTTCGCTGCTTGGAACCACCTATGGAGGGGATGGCCGCGTGAATTTCGGGCTTCCCAATCTGCAGGGCCGCGCGCCGATCCACATGGGTAGCGCACACACCCTGGGGGAGAGGGGAGGCGAGCAAGGGCACACGCTCTCGATCAGCGAAATCCCGACCCACACGCACTCGGCCAAAGCATCGCCCCAGTCGGACAACACGAATGTCGCGATTCCTACAGGGAACTTTCTCGCCAGCCCACTGTCGCAGACGTACACCCCTTCTAGCGGCCTAGCGGCGATGAATCCGACGACCATCGCGAACGTCGGCGGCAGCCAGGCCCACCTGAACATGCAGCCGTTCCTGGTGCTGAACTTCTCGATCGCCCTGCAGGGCATTTTCCCGAGCCAGACTTAGAAAGGAGGACGAAGACATGGCACAACCATACGTTGGAGAGATCCGGATGTTCGCCGGCAACTTCGCCCCCGCGGGATGGATGTTCTGCGAAGGGCAGTTGCTTCCCATTTCCGAATACGAGACACTGTTCAACCTCATCGGCACCACCTACGGCGGCGACGGGCAGTCGACCTTCGCGCTGCCGGATCTTCGGGGTCGCATTCCTATTCACTTCGGTAACGGTTTCACGCTCGCCGAGACAGGCGGTGCGGAAACCATCACTTTGACGGTATCGCAGATTCCGGCGCACAGTCACGCCTTCCTGGCAAGCGGCAACAACGCCTCGACGACGAACGCGGCCGGCAACGTTGCGGCGACGACGCCCAACTACACACCCTACATTGCGGCGAACGCCAACACTCCGCTGAATGCCCAATCCGTCACTTCGACCGGTGGCAGCCAGCCGCACGACAACTTCCAGCCTTATCTCTGCGTCGACTTCATCATTTCGTTGTTTGGGATCTTCCCGTCCCAAACCTAGGAGAAAGCCATGGACCCTTTCGTCGCTGAGATCCGCATCTTCCCGTTCAACTTCGCGCCCAAGGGCTGGGCGTTCTGCGATGGACAGATTCTGCCGCTCTCCCAAAACACGGCGCTCTTTTCCCTGCTCGGCACCACGTACGGAGGTGACGGGAAATCCAACTTCGCTCTGCCCAACATGCAGGGCAATGCGCCCATGCATCCCGGGCAGGGGCCCGGCCTTTCGCTCCACGATCTCGGGGAAACCGGAGGAAGCGATACCGTGACGCTGCTCGAGTCGGAGATTCCTTCACATTCGCACGGCCTGATGGCTTCCAATCAACCGGGTGAAGATCCCCAGGCTGTGAGCGAGTCGTTCGCTCGTTCGGTCGGCGCCAATCTTTATCAAGCCAGCAACGCAAGCCTCGGCCTGATGTACGACGGGATCATCGCCCCCGCCGGCGGCGATCAACCGCACAACAACTTGCAGCCTTACCTGACGCTCAACTTCTGCATCGCGCTGCAAGGCGTTTACCCCCCTCGTACCTAGAGCTTTCCCCGGGGCCGGTCCTTGCGGCCGGCCCCGCGTTCCCTTCCATGGCCGTGACGCTCCGCCCCGCCGGGCCCGACGATCGCGAGCTCTTCCTGGCGGTCTATGCCAGCACGCGCGAGGAGGAGCTGGCGCAGGCGACCTGGGCGGAGGGGCAAAAGGAGGCCTTCCTGCGGCAGCAGTTCGAGGCCCAGGACCGCTTCTACCGCGAGAACTATCCGGGGGCCCTGTTCCAGGTGATCCTGCGGGACGGAGCTCCGGCCGGCCGCCTCTACGTCCACCACCGGGCGAACGAGATCCGGCTCATGGACATCGCGCTGCTCCCGGAGCATCGGAACGCCGGCATCGGCACCGCCCTCCTGGGCGACCTCTTCGCCGAAGCGACCGCGGCGCGGAAGTCGCTGACCATCCACGTCGAGAAGTTCAACCCTGCTCTTCGCCTCTACGAGCGGTTGGGCTTCCGGCAGATCGCCGACAAGGGCGTCTACGTCCTGATGGAATGGAAGCCGGAAGGCTCTAGTTGAAGACCGCCTCGTAGCGCATGGCGACCTCGTCGGCTCCCAGGGGGACGAGGAAGAGCTCGAAGGACCCCATCTCGGCATGCTCCAGGCGGTAGGTGCTCTGCGGCAGGTAGCGGTCGCGGGGGCCGCCGCGGAAGAGGAGGGAGAAGGGCTCCTGGCGGGGGCCGGCCACGGTCCCCAACCCCTTCACCTCGACGAGCTCCAGCTCCAGGGCGTCCGCCGCCCCCAGCGGAACGCGGAAGCGGCTGCCCAGGTGGGGCGAGAACGTGGACGGCGTGAACCCATCGAGCATCGTCTGCAGTCTCCCTGAAGAAGCTCGATTCTATCCGACCGCGCTACCTCTCCGTCGCAACGATTGAGGTTTAGTATTCGCGCCCCATCGCCCTACGCTACAATCGGGCGCGTCCCGGCGGCGCCCCCATGGAACCCTTCGCGACGAGACTCGTCATCCTCGCCTCCGGCCTCGGCACCCGCCTGGCGGCGGAGAGCGGAGGCCGGTCGAAGCTCTTCCTGGAGGTGGGCGGCAGGACGCTCCTCGACCGCCACCTCGAGCTCGCCCGCTACCTCGGCCTCGCTCCCCTGGTGGTGACCCGCCCCGAGCTCGCGGCCGACTTCCGGCGCGCGGGCGCCCCAGTCCTCGAAGAAGCGCGCCCCACCGGCATCCTCGCCACCCTCTACCACGCGCGCCATCTCCTCGGGCGGCCGTTCTGCTGGCTGGGAGGGGACATGCTCTTCGCCGATCCCGCGCCCTTGCGCGACTTGCTGGCCGCCCACCGGCAGCTCGGGAGCCGCTGCTCCTTCCTCTACTGCCGCGGCGACCGCTTCAAGGCCAAGGTCGCCTTCGCCCCGGCTCCGCGGGTGACGGTCACCCGGGAGGGCGCGCACGCGTTCAGCATCCCGAACTTCCTCGTCCAGTCTCCTGAGATGTTCCCCTACATGGCTGCCGATCCCAACGGCAACTTCCTGCAGGCGGCGATCGCCGCCGGGGAGCCCATCCTCTACCGCGAGTACGCCGGGCCAGTGTTCGAGATCGACACCCCCCGCGACCTCGCGGAGGCGCGGACGCACTTCGCGGGCTGCGAGCTCGCGGCGCGATGACCCTCGACATCCTCACGGCGGCCTCCGTCAACGGCATGATCACGGGGGGCCGGGGGCAGGTCAGCACCGATCTCATCTCCCGCCTGCGCACCCCGCCCGAGGTGCTGGAGGCCAAGCGGTCGATCCGCCGGCGCTACGACGCCGTGATGGTGGGCACCGGCACCGTGCTGGTCAACAATCCCACCCTCACCTCGCATGCTATGCCCGATCGGCCCGCCACCCGGGTCACCCTCGACCCGGCAGGGAAGATCCCTCCCCACTACCGCTTCCTCGACGGCTCGGCGCGGACGCTCGTGGGGGTCTCGGCGGCGACGCCCGTGGCCTACCTCGATCTCCTCGCGGAGCGGCGGATCGAGGCGGTCCCGGCCGGCGAGGAGAGGGTCGACCTCGCCCTTTTCCTGCGCGCCCTGGCCGGCCGCGGGATCGACAACCTCGTCGTCGAGGGCGGCGGCATCCTCAACCGGTCGCTCCTCGCGCTGGGCCTCGTCGACCACCTCCACCTGCTGCTCCTCCCGGCCGTCCTCGACGCCGGCTCGGTCAACCTCTTCGAGGGCGGCGCCGGCTCGCTCGCACGGCTCCGGCTCGAGAGCTGCGAGCCGCTGGGCGACTACGTCCTCCTGCGCTATGCGGTGGCGGCCTAGCTAGACGAAGAGGACGCTGTCCGGGTGCCGGGTGAGCACCAGGTAGAGGCCGGCGACGATGGTGTCCGCCACCGCGTCGGCGCGCGAGAACTCGGGGATCAGGAAGCGGTAGATGAGCTCGCTGGCCGGCAGGACGCCGGTCTCGATGTCGTGCAGGAGGAAGCGATAGACCCGGCGGCAGTAGGGGTACCCTTGCGTCCACTCCCGGACCGCGTGGATGTGCTGATAGTCCTGCGCCGCCTCCCACAACGACTTGTACCTGCCGACGAACGACAGCTCGGGGATCGACGTCGGCCGCCCCATGCGCTCGTAGTGCAGGGCCGACAGCTCGTAGCCCACGTGGATGAAGCGCTCCAGGCCGGCGACGTCGCGCTCGGTGGTGTTCTTGAGCACCTCGGCCGTGCGCGCCAGGATGGCCTCGACATCGTCGTGCCTCCCCGTGTCGAGGTACTCGAGGACCTGCGCGGCCACGAGCGGGATCAGGAGGATGATCTGCCCGTAGTTGACCTTGCCGCCCAGGCGGTTCCTGGCGCTCGCCGCCTGCGCCTCGTAGGCGAGATCGAAGATGCAGTCCGGTTGGCGGCCGGCCTCGAGGATGCGCTCGACGAGGTCGTAGAACGGCCAGCCGCTGTTGACGGCGGCGACGACGAAGTACTCGAGCTTGGTGCCGGGCGGCGGCTCCTCCGCCCGGTTGGTCGGGCCGTCCTTCCTCCCCAGCGGCGCCACGGCCTGGCTCAAGACGACGTTGCGGAGGATCTCGCGCCGGATGTCCATGTCGGCTCCGGCTACCTTACCCGCCGGCGGCTCCTCACAGATAGTCTCGCTTCGCCTTCGCGAGCACCTCCGGAGATCCCATCTGCTTGACGAGGGCGGCGAGCTTTTCGCCCACCTCCCCGCTCTCCAGCCTGCGCACGGCCAGCTCCACGCCCTCGGCGATCGACGGCGCGCGGCCCGCGAGGTAAAAAGCGAGGGCGCTGTTGAGCGCCACCAGGTCGCGCTTCGGACCCCGCTCCGCCCCGTGCGCGATGCGCACGAAGTCGCGCATTCCGCCGCCGGCGTCGGCCGGCTGGAGGGCCTCCTGCGGCACCGTCTTCAAACCCACCTGCTCGGGCTCGAGCACGAAGTCGACCTCCTCGCCGCCGAGGAACCCCATGACCCGCGTGGGGCTGGCGAGCGACACCTCGTCGAGGCCGTCGAAGCCGCGCACGACGAGGGCGCTCCGATAGCCCAGGCGGCGGAAGATGGCGGTGACCATCTCGAAGGAGTTGGAGCCGTTGAGGCCGAACATCCGGTAGGTGAAGCGCAAGGGGCTGAAGATCGGCGCCAGCATGTGGAAGGGGGTGCTGACGCCGACGCCCTTGGCCGCCAGGGTGAGGCCGAAGTGGACGAGGTTCTTGAGCTCCGGGCTGACGAAGAGCGGCGAGTAGAAGGCGACCCCCAGCGAGCGCAGGGCATGGGCGATCTGCGGCAGGGTGGCGGCGGGGACCTCGATGCCGACCGCGCGCATGGCGTCGGCGCTGCCGGCGACGCTCGTCACCCGAAAGAACGAGTGCTTGGCGATCGGCAGCCCGGGCTCGCCGACGACCAGCGAGGCCAGGGTCGAGACGTTGATCTTCTTGAGCCCGCTGCCGCCGGCGCTGGAGATGTCCATCAGGCCGGGCGGCAGGTCGACGTCGTAGGGGCCGGTCAGCGCGGCCATGGCGTCCAGCATGCCCATCATCTCGTCGATCGTCTCTCCCTTGCTCTGCGAGGCTACGGAGAAGGCGAGGATCTTGAAGCCCTCGTCGTCCTCCCGGAGGATCGTCTCCACCAGCTCGGCGCTCTCGGCGCGGGTGAGGTCCTGCCGCGCCATGAGCTTGCGGACAAGAAGGATGTCGGGCGTGATCATCGAAGCTCTCCCGGATCGGGCCGGCGCACGGCGGACCGCAGCGGCCGAGGAGAGGCCGCTGGCGCCTACTGATTGTTAGCAAATTCTACTCGATTGCCAGGGTCAGCGGCGGCGACCGGTGGAAGGGCAGACCGATCGACGAGCTCTGGACGAAGACGTAGTAGCTGCCCGGCCGGCCGGCGCCGAGGCGGGCCTCGTATACCCCCGGCTCGACCTGGACGGCCCCATAGCGCTCCTGCCGGTTGCCGGGGGGCTGGTAGGCCAACACCTGCACGTCCGCGAGGTCGCGCTTCGGGGCGCCCGTCACCGGGTCGCTGATGCGAAAGCGCAGGACCCAAGGCTCCCCCGCCCGCAGGGTGCGCGCGGCCAGCAGATACTCCACCTTCGGCGGCAGCGCCGCCTGGCGCTTCCGCGCCAAGGCGGGGTTGGGCTCGACGGCCACCGAGAAGCAGTGGACGATCCGCGGGTTGTCGAGGAAGAAGGCGACGTCGTAGGAACCGGGGTCGCGCAGCTTGGCGACCGTCTCGTAGGAGCCCGGCGCCTTCTCCTTGAGGCTGCGGTCGATGACCAGGACGGCGCGCGGCTGGCGGTCGAAGTCGGCGAAGCTGCCCATGGGGGCCGCCATCCCCTCCTGGTAGAAGTAGACCGCCTCGTCCGCCGGGTTGGCCACCAGGACCGCCTTCTCGCCGGGCGCCCGGACGATGCCGGCGGCCGGGCTCGGCCGCCTGCCCCTGCCGAAGGGCTTCTGCCCGCCGGGGAAGTCCATCACCGACACCGGCGTCCCCTCGCGGCCGATGGCCTTGAGCGGGATCATCAGCACCGTCTCGCTGTCGCGGTGGCGGACGTAGGCGAGGTCCTCCGAAAAGGTCACCTGGTCGGGACCCTTCTCGACCGCCGCCGTCTGCACGATGCGGTTGCTGGCGGCGTCCAAGATGTGCACCCGGTCGTGCGCCGGGTTGACCACGAAGGCGTAGCGGCCGCCGGGAGCGAAGGCGATCTGCCCCAGGCCGGGCTCGGCCTTCACCCGGGCGACGATGCGCGGGCCCGGCTCGCCGCCGGCCAGGTTACCGGCAGCGAGGGCGACGATCGTCCCGTCCTCGTGGCTGACGTAGGCCGCCGCGGCCTGCGAGGAGAAGGAGATCGAGACCGGGCCGGGGCCGGTAAGCACGTCACCGAGCTTGACCAGGCGGCGGACGTCGATCACCGTCACGGAACCGGCAGCCCCGTTGGTGACGAAGGCGTAAGCGCTGTCCGTGCTCCAGGCGATCTCGTGGGCGCCCTTGGTGAGGGCGATGCGCGCCGTGCGGACGAGCTTCGCGGGATCGAAGACGTCCACCGCTTCCTCGCCGAGGACCCACAGGTAGCCGCCGTCCGGCTGCAATCCCAGGCGACCGGGCCGCGGACCGGCGTCCAGGTTGGCGACCACCTGCCAGGAGGCGGTGTCCGCCACCGCCACCTGGCCGGCCTCCGGCATGGAGACGAAGAGCCGGCGCTTGTCGCCGGAGAGCGCCCAGTCCAGGCCCGGGCTCTTCAGGAAGACCATGGCGAGGAGCTTGGAGTCGCCGAAGCCGAAGAGGGGATCGACGACGGTGACCGTGGCGTCGTCGTTGAGGGTCAGGACGTAGTAGGTGTTGAGGTCGAGGTCGGGCTTGGAGAAGAGGCTCCCGGCCACCCATTCCTCGACCTTCTGCTGGCAGCCGCGGGCGCTGCTCTCGATCCCCGGGAAGACGCGGTCCATCCAGGCTGCCGGGCTGGCGCCGGCGAGCGGCGTGCCGCTCGCCGTGTCGGAGATCCGGAAGCGGACGACGACGTCCTCGCCCTCGCGCAGCGCCCCCTGCCGCCGGGGATCGACGGGCTGGATCTCCAGGTCGACGGCGATGCCCTGGCGGACGGCCCGCCGCGCGTCCGGCGCCGCCGCAGCCGCCGGGCTTGGAGGCGAGGCAGGAGCCGGCGGGCCGGCGGCAGCCGGCGCCGCTCCCGCGGCGAGACAGACGAGGGCGCCGAGAGCGAGGGCGAGCGCGGCGCCGGGCGAGAAGCTGCTGCTCCTCATCCCGGCGCCGGGAGGCTCGTCAAGGTTGGTAGAACGTCGGGCATACCTTCGGGTTCTTGGCGGGGTCGCCGTCGGTCACCCGGAAAATACCCCAGATGCCGGCCGAGAAGCGGTCCGCCGGGAACGACCGGTAGAGGTAGTCGCCGGGGACCTTGCCGGCGCCGCCGGCGCTGGCGATCACCAGGTCGTAGTGGTTGGTCGGCCCGTGCCCCATGCGCGAGCCCTTCCACTCCGAGACGGTGGGGCCCAGGGCCAGGTTGCCGTCCGGGCACTGGTTGTGGTCGGCGGCGATCACCTGTCCGGCCTCGAGGTTGGGCCGCGTCATCGGCGCCGCGCAGCTCGCCGGCTTGGTGCTGTAGGGCTCCTCGGCGAACGCATGGCCGTAGAGCTCGAAGACGTTGTTGGTGACCGCGCCGCCGGGGTGCAGCAGCCGGATGCGCGCCTGCTGCCCCTTCTCGGCGCAGAAGAGCGGCGTCTGGATGGGCACGTCCGGGCTGTAGCCGCACGCCCCGCCGTTGCAGACCGCCGCGTTCGACAGCACGCAGGAGACGCCCTGCGCTGAGGTCGAGCAGGTGCGGGACAGGGTGGCGAACGGGTTGAGCAGCTCGCTCTTCAGGTTGAAGCCGCCGAAACCGCTGCCGGCGGTGTCGTCCTGGAGGAAGAGCACGAACTCGCGGAAGGTCGTCTTGCCGTCGGCGAGCGTCACCGTCGCCGAGTCGCCGGAGGCGGGGTCGGTCTTCCAGGTGGCGCCCTCGGGCTCGACGACCAGGCCGGCGAACATCCCGTAGCCGTGGTGGTTCATGACGTCGGAGGGCAGCAGGTTGGCCGCCCCGAACTCGACCGGCACGTGCGGCTCGGCCCGCTTGGGGTCGATGTTGCCGGCGTACCAGTAGTAGGTCATCTTGCCCCCCGGCGGCGCCGTCTGCACGGGGTTCCAGCCGACGTTGTCGGCGTCGCTCTGGGCGACGTCGAAGGAGACCAGCTGCGGGTGGAGGCCGACGTTCTGCGACACCTTGGAGGCGGCGAAGAGGTCGCGGTCGGCCGCGCTGGTGCCGGCCACGGGGAGCTGGTTCGCGTTGGCGCCGCCGCCCATCGTCGTCGCGGAGCTGAGCTTGTTGACCAGGTTCACCTTGATGCAGTCGCCGGCCGCGGCGCGCAGGACCATCGGCTCGGCCTGGCCGGTCGCGATGTCGAAGCCGGGGGCGAACTGCGGCGGCGAGGCCTTGATGGCGTCGTAGTCCTTCTTGAGCAGATAGAGGATGGCGTTCTGCGTCGTCAGGTTGAGCTTGGTGTTGTAGGTCAGCGGCTTGCCGGAGGAGGCGAAAACGTCCGCTGCCGACGTCGCGATGACGGTGTAGCACTGGAGCGTATGGAGGCCGACCTTGGTTCCGCAATCGACGTTCATCAGCTTCGCCGGGCAGACCGGGATGGGCTGGTGCGCCGGCGCGACCCCCGGCAGCGGGAAGAGATCGGGTTGGTGCTTGTCGTAGGCGCGGAAGAGGCCCCAGTTACCGGACGCCTGCCCCTTGCGGGCGGCCGTCGACCGGTAGAGGTAGTCGCGCCACGGCTTGTCCGGCGTCTGCGGGTTCGGCTGCGACAGCGCCGGCGGCACCTGCAGCAGGAACTCGAAGTGCTCGGAGATGCCCATCGTCTGGGTGTTGCGCCAGCCGGAGTTGACGTTCGACGGCTCGAACAGCCACTTGAGGTCGTTGATGTTGAAGTTGTGCGGGTTCTGGTGGGCGCCGACGACGATGCGGACCTGGACGTCGTCGCCCGCATAGGCGCGGAGGAGCGGCGTGAAGGGGTCCTCCGGCTGCACGCCCGGGGTGAGCGGCTTGGTATAGGGCGGCGTCGCCGTCTCCCCCGGCAGCGTGCGGGGCTCGGACCGGTAGACGTAGGAGAGGTCCTGGGCGGTCGGCGCGCCGGTCGAGCTGAAGATGCGCGGGAAGATCGGCTCGTTGCGGTAGTTGAAGGAGAAGT
>Ga0209626_1000105_pt1 | contig 17927 bp, 18 predicted proteins | sample JacPinW_OM1H0_M2_FD_187962 | JGI IMG/M metagenome (GOLD analysis project Ga0209626, IMG submission 187962) | Forest soil microbial communities from Algoma, Ontario, Canada - Jack Pine, Ontario site 1_JW_OM1H0_M2 (SPAdes) (version 2) | ecosystem: Environmental > Terrestrial > Soil > Boreal... | reverse complement strand
TGCCGGCGGCAAGCCCCTCGGCCTGGCGGGCCAGCGCCGCCACCCGCCGGGTCGTCGCCACGGTGCCGCCGCTCGTCCACAGCTCGCAGCTTCCCCCCTGGAGGAGCTCGAAGGCGACGCCGCCGGCGAAGCTCTTGACCGAGAACGGGACCAAACCGAGGGAGCTCGCCGCGGTGAGCGGATAGGTTCCCGCCCGCGTGCCGTCCGAGCGCCACAGCTGTTCGGGCTGGTTGTCCCCCACCGCGGAGCCGTAGATTAGGAGGTTGCGAAGGCTCTCCTGAAACAGGATATCGGTCCCCGCGGCCAGCGGCAGCGTGCCCGCCTCGGTGCCGTCCGTAACCCACAGCTCGGTGCCCAAGGTGAAGAAGGCCTTCGTGCCGACAGAAAATATCTCCGGGAACTGCAAGCTCAAGAGCTCGGCGGAACCCGTGTTGAGGTCGCGCACCAGCGTGGCGCCCTGGCCCTGGAGCGGCGAGACGACGGCGGCGGTGAGCAAACCCAGGCAGAGCAGAGAACGCGCGCGCATTGGAGAAACCTTTCGGAGACATCGGCATTGTAGCGCCTGCCACTTTTGACGCGGCCTGGAAGCGATCCCCCTCACCGCCGTAGCCGGGCGTGGAACGCCGCCCCGTCCCACAGATGCAGCGGGTGCTCGCCGGCGACGAGCGCCTCGAAGCCGGCGCTCTCGCAGAGGTTGAGGAAGTCGGCGCGGTCGGCCGCCTGGTCGCCGCGGTAGGAGAAGGCGAGGAGGACGAGGTCGCCGCAGGGGCGGAGGACTCGCGCCGCCTCCCGGACGTGGGCGGCGGCGACGTCCCCTCCGGCCAGCTGGAGGTAGGGGAAGGAGTCGACGGCGAAGACGAGGTCGAAGACCGCCGGCCGGAAGAGGGCGAGGTCGCGGCCGGCGGTGAGCGCGAAGTGGACGTTGCCGAGGCCCGCGGCGCGGCGGCGGGCCGTGGCAACCATGCCGGGGGAGACGTCGATGCCGTGGATCTCCCGCAGGCGGCCGGCGAGGGCGGTCTCGAAGCGGCCGATGCCGCAGCCGATCTCCAGCGCGGCGCGGCCGGGGCCGAGGAGGCCCCAGCGGTCGAGGAGCTCCACGACCTCGGCGGTGGCCGCCGCGAGGACTTCGGGATCGCCCAGCGAGTAGAGGGCGACGCTCGCCTCCGCGCTCCGCGCCACCGCGCGGTCGAAAAAGCTCCGCAAGCCGGCGATGCGCTCCTCGGGCGATGCTCCCCGGCCGACCTCCGCGACATGCTCGCGGACGATGGCCGCGATGGGCTCGGCGCGGTGCCGGTTGGCCGCCAGGAGCCTGGACAGCTCGCGGACCCGGGAGTGCGTGGCCGCCAGCGGCTCGATGGCCTGCAGGGCCGCCCCGATCTCTTCCAGGGCGAGCAGCAGGCCGCAGGCGGCGACGGCAGCGGAGACCTCATCAGCGAGGAAGGAGAGGAGGACGGCGCGCGCCGCCGGCGCGATGGCCGCCAGACCGGCCGTCAGGACCTCGTCGCTGGAGCTCTGTGAGAGGTCTTCCGATCCACCTGCCATGCGTCCAGCTTAGTCCTGGAGCTGGCGCCGGCCCAGCCGCTGCCGCGACGCCGCGAAGAGGAGCCGCCCGTTACAATCGGCGGAATGCCGCCGATTGACGCGCCCGACCCGCGCACGCTTTCCATTCTCCTGAAGGCGTGGGCGCTGGAGGCCGGCTTCGACCGCGCCGGGGTCGCAGCGCTGGCGCCGGCGGAGACGGGCGAGGCGTTCCTACGCTGGTTGGCGCGGGGGGATCAGGCGGGCATGGCCTATCTCGAGCGGCGGCTGCAGGCGCGGCTGCAGCCGGCGACGGTGCTCCCGGAGGCGCGGAGCGTGCTCTGCGTGGCCCTCCAGTACTCTCCGCTGGTCGCGGAGGAAGAGGTGGAGGGCGATCTCTGGCCGCGGGTGGCGCGCTATGCCCGCGGCCGCGACTACCACGACGTCATGGGCGAGCGGCTGGCGGCGCTCGCCCGGCGGGTCGAGGCGGAGATTCCCGGCACCGGCACGAAGGTCTATGTCGACACCGGGCCGGTGCTGGAGCGCGAGCTGGCGGCGCGGGCGGGCCTCGGCGCGGTGGGCAAGAACACCAATCTTCTCCATCCGGAGGCGGGCTCCTGGTTCCTCCTCGGCGAGCTCTTCCTCACCCTCGACCTCGACCCCGACCAGCCGCTCGCCGACCTCTGCGGCAGCTGCACCCGCTGCCTCGAGGCCTGCCCGACGGGGGCGCTGCCGGAGCCCTACCGGCTGGACAGCAACCGCTGCATCAGCTACTGGACGATCGAGCACCGGGGGGCGCTGCCGGCGGCCGTGCGTCCGGAGGTGAGGGAGTGGGTGCTCGGCTGCGACATCTGCCAGGAGGTCTGCCCCTGGAACGCCGCGCCGGCCGCAGCCGACCATCCCGAGCTCGGCCTCCCCGCGCAACGCGCCGCGCTCGACTTGGCCGGCCTGCTGTCGCTTTCGCGCGATGCTTACGTTGAGCGCTTCCGCGGCAGTCCCATGAAGCGGCCCCGGCTTTCCGGATTGAAGCGCAACGCCGCTGTGGCCATGGGCAACCGCGGCGATGGGCGGTACGTGGCGCCGCTGGCGCGGGCGCTGGCGGAGGAGGAGGAGCCCGTGGTCCGCGGCCACGCCGCCTGGGCTTTGGGCCGGATCGGCGGCGAAGAGGCCCGCCGGAGGCTGGCGGCGGCTCTTCCGGCGGAGGGCGACGACGGGGTCCGCGCGGAGATCGCGGCGGCCCTGGCCGATTGACACCCGACCCATCCGGTCCCTATACTCCGAATCCCCGAGTTCTCAAAGAGTTAGGCAAGAACTCGACCCCCCAAGACCGTTGGGGCCACAGGCAAGGGCCTGAATCCAAACCCGAGGAGGTACGTTTTTCTATGCCGTCCAGTGAAAGAAAACAGGCTCCGTCGATCCTGCCTGGTGAGGTCGAAGCTGCCGATCAGGAGGAGTACAAGAAGCTCCTCGAGCTGTACGACGACAGCATGCGCAACCTCACCGAGGGCGAGATCGTCATGGGCCGAGTGATCGGCGTGACTGCGAACTCGGTGATCGTGGACGTCGGCTACAAGTCCGAGGGCCTGATCCCGATCGAGGAGTTCACCGATCGCGACGGCACGCTGTCGGTCCAGGTGGGGGAGGAGGTCGACGTCCTCTTGGAGAAGACGGAAGACCTGGAGGGGCACGTGCTGCTGTCCCGGACCAAGGCGCAGCGGATGCGCAAGTGGACCGAGGTCGAGCGCGCCTACAAGGACGGCAAGATCATCCGCGGCCGGGTGATCGAGCGCATCAAGGGCGGCCTGACGGTCGATGTCGGCCTGCGCGCCTTCCTGCCGGGGTCTCTCGTCGACATCAAGCCGGTCAAGAACCTGGAGTCGCTGCGCGGCCAGGAGATGGACTTCAAGGTCATCAGCCTGGACCGCCGCCGCAACAACATCGTCCTCTCCCGGAAGGCGGTGCTGGAGAAGGAGCTGGCGGGCAAGAAGGCGGAGACGCTCAAGAAGCTGGAGGAGGGGGCGCGGCTGCGCGGGGTGGCGAAGAACATCACCGACTACGGGGTGTTCATCGACCTGGGCGGCATCGACGGCCTGCTCCACATCACCGACATCTCCTGGGGCCGCGTCAACCACCCCTCCGAGCACTTCTCGGTGGGCGACGAGGTCGAGGTGGTGATCTTGAAGTTCGACCCCGAGACCGAGCGCGTCTCGCTCGGCTACAAGCAGAAGTCCGACGACCCCTGGACTCTGGTCGACAAGAAGTACCCCATCGGCTCGCGGGTGCGCGGCCGGGTGGTGTCGCTCGTCGACTACGGAGCCTTCGTCGAGATCGAGGAGGGGGTCGAGGGGCTCATCCACGTCTCCGAGATGTCGTGGACCAAGAAGGTCGTCAACCCGGCGAAGATCCTCGAGGTGGGCGACGAGGTGGAGGCGATCGTCTCCGAGCTCGACATGGACCAGCGGCGCATCAGCCTGTCGCTGCGGCAGACCGAGCGGAACCCCTGGGAGGAGCTCGAGGACACCCATCCGGAGGGCAGCGTCATCGAAGGCAAGGTCAGGAACCTGACCGAGTTCGGCGCCTTCGTCGAGATCACCGAGGGGATCGACGGCCTCATCCACGTCTCCGACATGAGCTGGACGAAGCGGATCAAGCATCCCAGCGAGGTGCTCAAGAAGGGCGACGTGGTGAAGGCGCGGATCACCAACATCGACGTCGAGAACCAGCGGGTGTCGCTGTCGATCAAGGAGTTCATGCCCAACGAGTGGCAGGACTTCGCCAACAGCCACCACGTCGGCGACACCCTGGACGGCCGGGTGGTCAACGTCACCGATTTCGGCCTCTTCATCGACATCTACAACGGCCTCGAGGGGCTCGCCCACATCAGCGAGATCGACGTCCCGCAGGGCTCGCGCCTGGAGGACCACTTCGCGGTGGGCGACTGGGTGCACGCCCGCATCCTGCGCATCGAGGAGGACGACAAGAAGGTCGGCCTGTCGATGCGCGGCGTGCAGCAGCCGACGGAGAAGGAGATCGCCGAGCTCAACGAGGCGGCCGCCGCCCGCAAGGCCGCGGAGACGCGGCCCTCCCGCGAGGCCGCCAAGGAGAGCGGGGTGGTCAAGCCGGCGGAGGAGGGGGAGGCGGAGGAGCCGCCCCGCCGCGCCAGGAAGGGCAAGGCGGCCGCCGCCGATGCTGACGACGCCGCAGATGCCGCTGATTCCGCTGGCGAGGCCGCCGATCACGAGGACGAGGACGAGGCCGAGGGCCATGCGGAAGGGGAGCACGCCGAAGAGGAGTAGCCGTTCGAACCGGACGCGGGGCGGTCCTGGTTTCGTCCAGGGCCGGCCGCTGCCACAGCGTGAAAGGGACGGGAGATGACGGTGTCCTCAAATGACGGAATGACGAAGGCCGAGCTGGTGGAAGAGGTCGCCCGCACCACCCAGCTCACCAAGAAGCATGCCGAGATCATCGTCAACACGGTCTTCGACAGCATCGTCCACTCGTTGAAGGACGGCGAGAAGATCGAGCTCCGGGGGTTCGGCAGCTTCCGCATCCGCCACCGCGGCGCGCGCACCGGGCGCAACCCCAAGACCGGCGACCGGGTGAAGGTGCCGCCCAAGCGGATCCCCTACTTCAAGCCTGGCAAGGAGCTGCGCGAGCTGCTCAACGACGAGTGCTAGAGCCGCTCGCCGCCGCCCCGCTCGCCGACCTCCCGACCCGCGGACGGACGACGCCTGGATGGACATTCTCTTCACGCCCTGGAGGTACTCCTACATCACCAAGAGCAGCTCGGAGCCGACGGAGTGCTTCTTCTGCGCCGCCGCGCGCGAGCCGCAGGATCCCGAGGGCCTGGTGGTGGCCGTCGGGCGGCACCACCTCGTCATGCTGAACCGCCACCCCTACTCGAACGGCCATCTCATGGTGGCGCCCTTGGAGCACCTGGCCTCGCCGCAGGAGAGCCGGCCGGCGGCCATGCGGGAGCTCTGGCCGCTGGTCTTGAAGAGCCAGCGGGTCCTCTCGGCCGCCTACGCGCCGCACGGTTTCAACCTGGGGATGAACCTGGGGACCCCGGCCGGGGCGGGGGTACCGGGACACTTTCACTTCCACGTCGTGCCGCGCTGGGCCGGCGACACCAATTTCATGACCGTGCTGGCCGAGGTGAGGCTCCTGCCCGAGGACCTCGCCCAGACGCGCGAGCGGTTAAAGGCGCTTTTTGACACGAGCGCCTGAAGGCGCCGCTTTTCAACAGGAGCGCCTGACGGCGCTCTGCGATACGGAGGAATCCTAAGTGGCGGACCCCGGAACGACCCCTGCCCCACAGGCCGCGGAGCGCGCGGCAGCGGGCAACCCCTTGCTGGCGGCCGTCCTCGCCTGGCTGGTCCCCGGCGCCGGTCACCTGCTGCTGCGCCGCCCGCGGCGCGCCCTCCTGTTCTTCGTCCTCGTGGTGGTCTCGCTGGTCATCGGCTGCCGGCTCAACGGCAACCTGTACACGCCGCTGCCCGGCCAGCCGCTCACCTACCTGGCGACCGTGGGCTGCATGGGGATGGGCCTTCCCTACTTCCTCCTCCGCTACCTCTTCGGCTACCACGGCGACGTGGTGGCGGCGGGCTACGAGTACGGCACCGCCTTCGTGCTGACGGCCGGCCTCATGAACCTGCTCCTCGTGCTCGACGCCTGGGACATCGCCGTCGGCAAGAAGGATTGAGACGCCGCCATGCTGAGCCACTTCCTGTTGATGGTCGTCTACTCGCTCCTGGTCAGCGTCTTCTTCACCGCCCTCTGGCGCCGCGACCGCAAGGAGCAGCGCAAGCTCTTCCTGCAGCTCTTCCTCGGCATGGTGGTGGGGGGCCTGGTGGTGGCCTGGCTGATGTACCCGTTCCCGCCGGGACCGCCCGCCCCCATTCCGTGAGGCATGGCGGCAGACAGAAGAGAGCTCCTGGTGGTCGCCGGCGAGGCCTCGGGCGATCTCCACGGGGCGCGCCTGCTGACCGAGCTCGCCCGGTTGGCGCCGGGGCTCGCGACCTTCGGCCTCGGCGGTGACGGCATGCAGGCCGCGGGCCTCGACGCCGTGGCGCACAGCTCCGAGGTGTCGGTGGTGGGGATCACCGAGGCGCTCAAGGTACTGCCGCGGGCGCGGCAGGTCTTCGCCCGCCTGTTGGCGGAGGTCGACCGGCGGCGTCCGCGGGGGGCGGTGCTCATCGACTTCCCGGAGTTCAACCTGCGGCTGGCGAAAGAGCTCAAGGTCCGCGGCGTGACGGTCCTCTACTACGTCAGCCCGCAGGTCTGGGCCTGGCGGCGGGGGCGGATGAAGACGATCGCCAAAGTGGTCGATCGTATGCTGGTCCTCTTCCCCTTCGAGGCCGACCTCTACGCGCGGGAGGGGATCGCCGCCGTCCACGTCGGCCATCCGCTGGTCGACGAGGTGCCGGCCCTCCCTTCCCTGTGGGAACGCGGCGGCGCCGTCCGCCGCCCCTACGAGATCGCCCTCCTCCCCGGATCGCGGCGCTCCGAGGTCGAGGCCCTGCTGCCGGCGATGCTCTCGACCGTCCGCCTGCTGGCCGAGAGCCTGCCCGTCCATGCCCGCGTCATCCAGGCGCCGACCATCCCCCGCGAGCTGCTGGACGAGGCGGTCGAGCTCTCCGGCCTGGAGGTGGGGATCGAGGCCGGAGACCGCTTCGCCGCCATCGCCGACTCCCATCTCGCCCTCTGCGCCTCCGGCACCGCCACCCTCGAGGTGGGCCTCCTGGGCACGCCGATGATCGTCGTCTACCGGCTGCAGCCCTGGACCTACCTGGTCGCCCGTTTGCTGGTGCGCCTGCGCGACGTCTCCCTCGTCAACCTGGTGCTCGGCCGGCGGGTGGTGCCGGAGCTGATCCAGGGGCAGGCGGCACCCCACCGCGTCGCCGCCCTCGCCGAGCGCCTGCTCGCCGATCCCGCGGCGCCCGGGGGCATCGACGACATGCGGCGCGGCCTGGCCGAGCTGCGCGGCCGCCTTGGCGCCGGGGGAGCGAGCGCGCGGGCGGCGCGCGAGGTGGCGGACCTCCTCGACCTCGCCCCGCGGGGTGGGACGGGGGTGGCGGCGTGAGCCTCGCCGCCTTCTTCTGGCACTACCTGCGCCGCTACGCGGCCTGGGGGATGCTGGCGGCGGTCTCCATCCTCCTCTTCGCCGCCGCCACCGCCGCCATCGTCTCGCTCATCGAGCCGATCTTCTCCGAGGTCCTGCTGACCGACCAGGCGCCGAGCGTCGGCGGCGTCTCGCTCCCGCACGCCCACGCCGGAGGGAGGGGGACGGACCGCAAGGACGTCGGGCCGCTCGCCGAGATCGGGCGCAAATTGAACGTCGCCGAGCAGATCGACCGCGGCTACCGCTCGCTCAAGCGCCATCTAGGGGTGGGGCCGGAGCAGGTGGTCTACTTCGTCCCCCTCCTCTTCGTCTTCGTCTTCCTCCTCCGCAGCCTGGGCGACTTCGTCTCCGGCTACTCCTTCCAGCACATCGGGCTGGGGATCACCACCGACATCCGCAACGACCTCTACCGCCACATCCTCGGCCAGTCCAGCCGCTTCCACGCCGATCATCCGTCGGGCGAGCTGGTGGCGCGGGTGATCAACGACGTGGCGATGATGCAGAACGCCGTCTCGAACCGGCTGCTCGACCTCTTCCAGCAGTCGGTCACCCTGTTCTTCCTCTTGGCCCTCCTGCTCTCCACCCACTTCAAGCTGGCGCTCATCAGCCTGGTGGCGGCGCCGGTGATGCTCTATCCCATCGTCCGCTTCGGCAAAGGGATGCGCCGCACCAGCCACCGCAGCCAGGAGCGGATGGCGGACCTGGCGAGCCTGATGGCGGAAGGCATCCGCGGCCATCGGGTGGTCAAGGCCTTCGGCATGGAGGAGTTCGAGCACGAGCGCTTCCGCCAGGCCACCCGGCGGCACCTCAAGGTCAACCTCTGGGCGCAGATGCTGTCGAACGCCTCGGGGCCGGTGGTCGAATCGCTGGCAGTGCTGGGGGCGGCCGGCCTCCTCGTTTACGCCGGCAAGAGCATCCGCGCCGGCGAGCTGACGGCCCCGGAGCTGATCAAGTTCCTGACCACCCTCCTCATGATGTACGACCCGGTGCGCAAGCTGAACAAGGTCAACCTCATCCTCCAGGAGGCGGCGGCGGCCGGCCAGCGGGTGTCGCGGGTGATGGCGATCGAGAACGACGTCCGGGACCGTCCCGGCGCGCGGCCGCTTCAGACGGTCGAGAAGGGGATCGCTTACGAGGGGGTCTCCTTCGCCTACGAAGACCGGCCGGTGATCAAGGAGGTGGTGCTCCCCATCCGGGTAGGCGAGATCGTCGCCCTCGTGGGACCCTCGGGGGCCGGCAAGTCGACCCTCGTCAACCTCCTGCCGCGCTTCTTCGATCCCGACGCCGGACGGGTGACGATCGACGGCGTCGACATCCGCCAGATCGACCTCCAGAGCCTGCGCGCGCTCATCGGCCTGGTCACCCAGGACACCGTGCTCTTCAACGACACCATCCGCGCCAACATCGCCTACGGCCGCTCCGACCTGCCGCTCGAGCGGGTGCGCGAGGCGGCGGCGGCGGCCTACGCCGACGAGTTCATCATGGAGCTGCCGCGCGGCTACGACACGGTGATCGGCGAGTCGGGCCTGCGCCTCTCGGGCGGCCAGCGGCAGCGGCTGGCGATCGCCCGCGCGCTGCTCAAAAACGCTCCCATCCTCATCCTCGACGAGGCCACCTCGCAGCTCGACAGCCAGTCCGAGGCGCTGGTGCAGAAGGCCCTCTACAACCTGATGCAGGACCGCACGACGCTGGTCATCGCCCACCGCCTGTCGACGGTGATGCGGGCGGACCGCATCGTGGTGCTGGACAACGGGCGGATCGTCGAGGAGGGCTCCCACCGCGAGCTGCTGGCCAAGAACGGCGCCTACAAGCGGCTCTACGACCTGCAGTTCCGGGTGTGAGCGCGGCCGCGGACGATTCGTTCGAGCCGGCCGAGCCGGGGGGCGGGTTGTCGGCCGCCGGCCTCTCGCTGGTGGCGGCGGGGCTGATCCGGGCGCTGCGGCGGACGGTGCGGCTGCGCTACCACGGCGAGGAGCGCATCCGCGGCTGGGAGCGGTCGGGCGAGCGTTTCATCCTCGCCTTCTGGCACCGCCACCTGCTGCTGATGCCCTACGCCTACCGCGGGCGGCGGATCTCGGTGCTGGTCTCGCGGAGCCGCGACGGCGAGCTCATCGCCCGCACCGTGGCGCGCCTGGGGATCGATTCGTCCCGCGGCTCGAGCTCGCGCGGGGGAGCCGCCGGTATGCGATCGCTGCTGCGGCGCGCCGCTCTCGGCTACGATCTGGCTTTCACCCCCGACGGCCCGCGCGGGCCCGCCGGGGTGGTGCAGCCGGGGGTGATCCTGGCGGCGGCGGCGACCGGCATGCCGGTGCAGCCGGTGGCGATCGCCGCCAGCCGCTGCCGGCGGCTGCGCTCCTGGGACCGCTTCCTGGTGCCGCTGCCGCTGGCGACGGTGCACGTCGTCTATGGCGAGCCGCTGGCGGTCCCGCGGCGGGGAGGGGACCCGGCGGCGGCCGCCGCCGAGCTGGCTCGTAGGTTGGACGCCGCGGAGGCCGAGGCGGAGAGGCTGGCGGGACATTAGTTTGAACGAGGAGGCACGCATGCGGAGCATGACGGGTTACGGAGAGGCGGCGGCGGAGAACTCGCGGCATTCGGTGGCGGTCGCCCTGCGGGCGGTCAACCACCGCTTCCTCGACCTCCAGGTGCGGCTGGCCGAGGAGTGCCGAGGGTGCGAGGCCGCGCTTCGCGACCAGGTGGGCCGCGAGGTGGCGCGCGGACGGGTGGAGATGCGGGTCGAGGTGAAGCCGCTCGTCGAGCGCCGGGCCACGGTGCAGCTCCACATGGGGGTCGTGCAGGCCGCTCATGCCGCCACCCACAAGCTGGTGGAGGAGGGGCTGATCGAGCGCGGGCTGGCCGCCGGCGACCTGCTGCGCATCCCCGAGGCCTTCCGCGTCGAGCTCGCTGGCGAAGCGTGGGACGGCGACGACCAGGAGCTGCTGCTCAAGGTGGCGGGGGAGGCGGTCGCTCAGCTCGTCCGCAGCCGCGAGCGCGAGGGGGCCAGCCTGGCGGCGACCCTCACCGAGCGCCTGTGTGGCTTGGACGCCGCGGCGGCGCGCCTGGACGTCCTGCGCGCCGGCGTCAAGGACGAGATCACGGCGGCGCTCAAGCGCCGTCTGGCCGAGCTTCTGGAGGGACAGTCGGTGGACGAGTCGCGCCTCGCCCAGGAGGTGGCCCTCCTGGTCGACCGGAGCGACGTCAGCGAGGAGCTCGACCGCCTGCGCTCGCACCTCGAGCACTTCCGCTCGCTCCTCGAGGAGCCGGGGCCGTCGGGCAAGCGCCTCGACTTTCTCACCCAGGAGGTCTTCCGCGAGCTCAACACCCTGGGCGCCAAGTGCCGCAATGCCGAGATGACTCGCGCCGTGCTCGACGCCAAGGTGATCTGCGAGCAGCTGCGGGAGCAGGTCCAGAACGTCGAGTAGGACGATGAGCGAAACCGGCGAGCGCGGCGAGCTGTTCATCCTCTCCGGCCCTTCGGGCGCCGGCAAGACGACGCTCATCCAGAGCCTCCTGGACCGCGGGCTCGCCGACCTCGACGGCCTCGCCTTTTCGGTCAGCCACACCACCCGCCGGCCGCGCGGCGGCGAGACCGACGGCAGGGACTACCACTTCGTCGACGCGGCGACGTTCAACGACATGATCGCGGCCGGGCGCTTCCTCGAGTGGATGGAGGTGCACGGCAACCGCTACGGCACCTCCTGGGAGGAGGTCTTCCCCCGCCTCGACCGCGGCGTCGACGTGCTGCTGGACATCGACGTCCACGGCGCCGAGCAGGTCGTCGCCCGCCACCCGGAGGCGCACAGCATCTTCGTCCTGCCGCCCAGCTACGCGTCGCTGGCGGCGCGCCTGAGCAGCCGCGGCCTCGACGACCCCCAGGAGATCGCCCGCCGCCTGGCGGTCTCGCTGCGCGAGATCGCTCGTTACGATCGGTACCATTATGTTATCGTCAACGAGGACGCGCGGCGGGCCAGCAACGCCCTGGCGGCCATCATCCTGGAGAAACGGCACCGCCAGGAGCGCATGCGCGGCCGGATCCACGGCATCCTGAAAGACTTCCAGGACAGGGGTACATCATCCGAATGACCGGCGCCAGCCCTTCCGCGGCCGGCCGCCCAAGGAGAGTGCTTGTGATGAACGACGACGAACTTCCCGCGGACCAGCGGGCTCCGGGCCGGGTGGACAGCAAGTTCCGCTTCGTGCTGGTGGCGGCCCAGCGGGCCGAGCAGCTGATGCGGGGCGCCCGCCCCAAGGCGGAGACCGGCAAGGTCAAGCCCACCCGCATCGCCATGGCGGAGATCACCGAGGACCTGGTGGACTGGAACTACGGCCCGGCCCCGGCGCCCGAGCCCGCCGAGCCGGCGGCCGAAGGAGCTGCCGAAGGCGCCGAGGTCCATTGATCGGTTGGTAGTGGGTCCGTTGGGCCTCGCTCCGCTTCTTCGGGGCGCGCCGGGATCGCCATGCGCCTGCAGAGAAAGAGGTGGGCGCTGCCAGTCGCTCCGCGAGGCCCAACGGACCCACTAGAGCCTATTTGATCGTGGAGGTGAGGCGTTGCGAGTCCTCCTGGGCGTCGGCGGCGGCATCGCGGCCTACAAGGCCGCCGAGCTGGTGCGCTGCCTGCGGGCGGCCGGCCACGAGGTGCGCTGCGCCCTCACCCGCAGCGCCGTCTCTTTCGTCACCCCCCTGACTCTCGAGGTGCTGACCGGCCGGGCGGTCGATCAGGAGGAGTACCTGACGGCCACCGGTAGCGGCCTGGAGGCGCACGTCAGCGCCGCCCGCTGGGCGGACGTCCTCTGCGTCGCGCCGGCGACGGCGAACCTCCTCGCCCGCCTCGCGTTGGGTCTCGCCGACGACTTCCTGACCACCACCGCCCTCGCCTTCGACGGCCCGCTCGTCGTCGCTCCCGCCATGCACTCCTCGATGTGGGAGAAGGCGGCAGTCCAGGACCACGTCGACACCCTGCGGCGCCGCGGCGTCCGCCTGGTGGGGCCGGTCTCCGGGCCGCTCGCCTCGGGGGAGGTGGGGATGGGCCGCATGGCGGAGTCGGAGGAGATCGCGGCCGCCATCGCAGAGTTCCAAGGGGCGGCGGACCGTTCGCTCGCCGGCCGCACCGTCCTGGTCACCGCCGGCCCCACCCACGAGCCGGTCGACCCGGTGCGCTTCCTCGGCAACCGGTCGAGCGGCAAGATGGGGTTCGCCCTGGCGGCGGAGGCGGCGCGGCGGGGCGCCGCGGTGACCCTCATCGCCGGGCCCGTCGCCCTGCCGACCCCGGCCGGGGTCGCGCGCGTGGACGTCGTCACGGCTGCCGAGATGGAGCGCGCCTGCGCCGAGCGGGCGCCGGCCGCCGATCTGGTGATCATGGCGGCGGCGGTGGCCGACTACCGCCCCCGCCGGCCCGAGGCGAGGAAGATCAAGAAGGAGCGCGGCCTGCCGCTCCTCGAGCTCGAGGAGAACGCCGACATCCTGGCGGAGCTGCGCGAGCTGGCGCCCGCCGCCGTCCGCGTCGGCTTCGCCGCCGAGACCGAGGACCTGGAGCGCAACGCCCGCGCCAAGCTGCTCGCCAAGGGCGCCGACTTCCTGGTCGCCAACGACGTCTCACGGCGCGACATCGCCTTCGGCAGCGACGCCAACGAGGTCACTGTCTTCCCCCTTCGCGGCGAGCCGGTCTTCCTGCCACGCCAGGGCAAGCGGGAGCTGGCGGCGGCCCTCCTCGACCTCTTCACCGCCGCTCTGGCGGCCGGCGGGCGCCAGCCGCTGGCTCCGCTGGCTCCGCTGACTCCGATAGCGGAGCGGCTGCGGGAGCCCTAGGGAGAGGCCGGGAATGGGCAGCAGCGATCCTCCGCCCGAGCTCGCCGGGCTGCTGGGCTACCTGGCCGACATCGGCTACGGCGACCTCTATTTGAAGGGCGCGGGAGCGAGCGCCGCTCCGAAAGGCTCTGCGAAGACGGCGGACGGCTCCCGCACGGCGGAGCTGGCGGCGGTCGCGGCCCGTGCCGCCGCCTGCGTCGCCTGCCGGCTGGCGGAGGGCCGCAAGAAGGTGGTCTTCGGCTCCGGCGACCCCGACGCCGACCTCATGCTCATCGGCGAGGGGCCGGGGGCGGAGGAGGACCGCCAGGGCCTGCCGTTCGTGGGTCCCGCCGGCGAGCTGCTGACCCGCATCCTCGCGGCCATCGACCTGCGGCGCGACCAGGTCTACATCGCCAACATCGTCAAGTGCCGGCCGCCTGGCAACCGCGATCCGCAGCCCGACGAGGTGGCCGCCTGCCGCGGCTTCCTGGAGGCGCAGATCGACCTCGTGCGCCCGCGGGTGATCGTGGCGCTGGGGCGCGTGGCGGCGCAGACGCTGCTCGGCAACGAATCCCCCATCGGCCGCCTGCGCGGCCGTTGGTGGACCGTGCGCGACGTCCCCACGATGGTCACCTACCACCCCGCCGCCCTGCTGCGCAACGCCGGCTACAAGCGCCCCACCTGGGAGGACATGCAACAGGTCCGCGATCGCCTGCAGGCGCTGAGCGCGGAGTGAGTGAGCCTTGCCGATGGCTCTATAAGCTGGACAGGGCCGAAAAGGCGGTGTTATGCTGAAAACTCATTCTCGAGTCCAGAGTGCATGGCCGAACCGAACCAGCCCGCGCCGGCGGTGGCCTTCGAGGCTTTCCTCCAGCGCGTCGAGCCGCGGCTCAAGAGCCAGCTTGCCCGATACCGAATACCGGTCGACGACGCCCAGGACCTCCTGCACGAAGCGCTCCTCGCCCTCCTCTCCCAGCGCGACCGCATCCGCGATCCCGAGAGCTGGCTGCTCGGCACGCTCAAGCGGCACTGCGCGATGTACTGGCGCCGGCAGCAGCGCCGCCTCTACTCCGCCGTCGACACCGCCATCCTCGAATGGCTGTCGGCGCCGCTGGACCCGCCGCAGGAGCGCGCCGAGCTGCTGCGCGATCTGGACAACCTGATCGGCCGGCTGCCTCCCCGCTGCCGTTCGCTGCTGCGGCTGCGCTTCCGGCTCGGCTACGAGCCGTTGGAGGCGGCACAGAAGCTGGGCTACCGCGCCTCCAGCATCGGCAAGGTGACCACCCGCTGCCTGGCCGCCTTGAGCCGCGAGCTGCTGGCCTCCGGGCTCGCCACCGCCGAGGACCCGGCCTCCCAGCTGGTGGCGGCCGCGGCGCTCGTTAGAACCTGAGACTCGCCCCGGCGTCGGCTGCCGCCGCCGTCTGCCTGCAGAGATGCCGTGAGCTCCACCGCCATCCAGCCGCCGCACCTGGAGCGCCTCTTGCGGCGCATCCAGGGTCTCGAAGAGCCCATGATCCAGGTCTGGGGCTGGCCCGGCAGCGGCCGCTCGGCCCTCCTCGCCGTCCTCCTGCAGTCCTCGGGGGAGAGCGCCATGGGCCTCTCCGTGGGCGACCTCGCCGAGGAGCGCGAGGTCAGGAAGGCGCTCAGGGCGGCGGCGGAGCGCGGCGCCCGCTTCCTGGTAGCGAGCGCCCTGCCCGCGGCGCGGGTGAGCGCCCTGGCGCGCTGGCTCACCCCCGGGCTGCAGATCGTCTTCGCCACCGACCGCCGCATCGCCACCCCTCTCCCCTCCGCCGTGCTGGCGCCGCAAGAGCTGCTGCTCGAGCCGGCGGAGGTAGCGGCGCTCTGGCACCTGGCGACCGGCGACTCCCTCGAAGCCCAAGGCGCCGCCTGCCTGCGAGCGGCGAGCGACGGCTGGTACGAGCCACTTCGCCTGGCCCTCGAGGCGACCGGCGGATCGGGTCTCGCCGCCGGCGGCGCCGCCGCCCTCTTGGCCGTCCCCGCCGTCCGTTCGTTCCTCCGCCACCAGGTGCTCGGCACCCTCACGGAGGAGGAGCGGGACCTCCTGCTGGCGGCACCGCTCGATCCCGCCGGCTGGCTGGCGGGGGAGGGCCGCCGGCGCCGGCTCGTCGAAGAGTGCGGCCTGTGGGTGGAGGGCGGCTCCGGCGAGCCGGACGGGCCGCCGGCTCTCCTCGCCGCCTACCTGGTGAAGGCGCGGTCGAAGCGGCCGGCAGCCGCAGGGAGGCCGGCCGAAGGCTCGGGTCTCGCGCCGTCGGAGACGCCGGAGACGGCGAAAACGGGTGCGGCCTCGTCCCCCAACTTCGTCCTCGGCCTCTTGGGCGATCCCATCGTGCAGCTCCGCGACGGCGACAGCCGGCGCGACCTCCCCTGGCGGCTGCGGCGCTCCTTCCAGGTGCTCGCCTTCCTCGCCTCCTCCCCCGGCCTGGCGGCCGGCCGCGAGGAGGTCATCGAGGCGGTCTGGCCGCGCGAAGGCGAGCGCACGATCGACCGCAACTTCCATCCCACCCTCTCACACCTGCGGCGGGCGCTGGAAGGCGACCGGCGGGGCGGCATCCCGCCCCCCCTGCTCTTCCGCAGCGGCGTCTACCGGCTCAATCCCGAGATCCGCTGGGAGATCGACCTCGTCGACTTCAAGCGGCGGATCGAGGATGGGCGCGCGCAGCTCGAGCGCGGCGAGCCGGCGGCGGCTGCCGACTCCTGGCAGGCGGCCTGGAAGCTCTACCGCGGCGCCTTCCTCCAGGGCCACTACGACGTCTGGGTCACCGCGCGGCGGGAGCTCTACCTCCGCCTCCACCTCGACCTGCTGCGCGACCTGGGCGACCTCCACGTGCGGCTGGAGCGGCCGGCCGAGGCCCTGGACGCCTACCGCGCGGTGCTCGTCGAGGACCCGCTGCAGGAGCGCATCCACATCGCGGTGATGCGCCTCTACGGAGCCCAGGGCCGCCGCGACCTGGTCCGCCGCCAGTACGACCGCCTCTGCACGCTGCTCCTGGAGGAGCTCGGCGTCGAGCCGATGGAGCAGACGACCCGCGAGTACCACCGGCTGATGGTCTAGGGGTGTGGGAGAATGCGCCCTCCCGCGGACAGATCGGGAGGAGGGGCCGGAGCAGCCGATGCGCGAGCGACAGGACGTCATATTGGGGGGCGGGCTCTCCGGGCTGACCGCGGCCTACACCCTGCAGGCGGCGGGCGAGGACCACTGGCAGCTCTACGAGCGCGAGGCGCGGGTGGGAGGGCTGGCGCGCTCGATCGCCGTCGACGGCTACCTCTTCGACTTCGGCCCCCACATCCTCTTCACCATCGACGTCGAGATGGAGGCGCTGATCCGCGACCTCCTGGGCGACAACTTCCACGCCCAGGAGCGGCAGGCCTTCATCTACCACCACGCCTGCGACCGCTACACCCGCTTCCCCTTCCAGGCCCACCTCCACGGGCTGCCGGTGCCGATCGTCAAGGACTGCCTTCTCGGCCTCCTGCACGCCGCGCAGCTCCAGGCCCGAGGCGAGTTCCACCCCCGCAACTACGAGGAATGGATGCGCGGCTTCTTCGGCGACGGCATCGCCGATCACCTGATGATCCCCTACGCCAGGAAGATCTGGACGGTCGAGCCAAGCGAGATGGACTTCAGCTGGATCGGCCGGCGGGTGCCGACGCCGGACTTCGAGCGCATCCTCCTGGGAGCTCTCACCGACGACGTCTCGCAGGTGGGGGCGACGGCCTATTTCTGGTATCCGAAGCGGGGAGCCATCGAGCCGCTCCCCCGCGCCCTCGGCGAGCGGATCCACAACGTCCACCTGAACCGCGCCGCCGAGCGCATCGAGCTGCCGGCGAAGAACGTCGTCTTCCGCGACGGCCTAGTGGTGCCGTTCGAGCGCCTCATCCTCTCGCTGCCGCTCCATCGCATCCCCGAGCTCGTCACCGGCGTCCCGCCCGAGGTCGAGCGCGCCTGCCGCGGCCTGCGCTACCAGGGGATCTATTGCGTGAATCTGGGAATCGACCGCGAGAACATCTCCGACAAGCACTGGGTCTACTTCTACGAGGACCTCTTCCCCTTCCACCGCCTCTCCTTCCCGGCCGCCTTCAGCCCTGACACCGTGCCCCCCGGCAAGAGCTCGATCGCCACCGAGGTGGCCTTCTCGCGCGACCGCCCGCTCGACCGCGACGCCGCCGTCACGCGGACCATCGAGGCCCTGCGGCAGGCGAAGATCCTCCACCCCGACGACAAGATCGAGCTCGTGCACACCGAGGAGATCCTGCCCGCCTATGTGATCTACGACCTCGACCACGCGAAGAACGTCGGCACCATCCGCTCTTGGCTGAAGGAGAACGGGATCTGGTCGGTGGGCCGCTTCGGGGAGTGGCAGTACTTCAACATGGACCACTCCATGCGCAGCGGCAAGACAGCAGCCCTGGAGATCCTCGCCGGCCGGAATGTCGGCCGGTAGCGGCTCGATTGGGCCTCCCTCCGCTCCTTCGGGGGCGCGCCGGC
>Ga0209626_1000104_pt1 | contig 17974 bp, 19 predicted proteins | sample JacPinW_OM1H0_M2_FD_187962 | JGI IMG/M metagenome (GOLD analysis project Ga0209626, IMG submission 187962) | Forest soil microbial communities from Algoma, Ontario, Canada - Jack Pine, Ontario site 1_JW_OM1H0_M2 (SPAdes) (version 2) | ecosystem: Environmental > Terrestrial > Soil > Boreal... | reverse complement strand
CCGTGAGCAGCCAGGGCAACCCCGAGAGTTCTTACCGCGAGACCTCGAGCCAGAGCGGTTGCCGAGGGTCCACCGGCGTGGTCGTGCCAGGACCGTAGCCGGTGATCTGCACGATCACCGTCTCATCCGTGGCCGAGCCGTCCCAGTGCGGCGCCCGTGCCGGGTGCACCATGAAGCTGCCGGGCGGCATTGGCACTGCCTGCCTCACGTCGAAGACAGTGCCGGTGCCGGCATGCCATGTCCCCTTAAGTACCGTCACGTAGCGCGCATTGGGATGCCAATGTGGCCGATCCATCACATGGGGTGGAAACTTCGCCCGGATGACGTACAACCCCGGCTTGTTAGGGTCACCCAGGAGCGTAGCCATTTGCGCGCCGTGTCCGTCCGGCACGTCCACCCAATGCACCTCATCGGGTGTGATCCGGAGGAACTCGGAGTCGCCGGGCGGCGCTGCCGCGCTGCTTCCGACGAGGAGAAGGCAGGCCGCAGTGAGGTGATGCGTGAGCTTCATGATCAAGACCCTCCGCAAACCGCTGGGTCACGAGCAGGCCAGAAAGGGTGAATCCGCCAGGCTCGCGACTGCGTGGCTTTCAGTCGCCGCCGTCCCGTGAGTGATTCCGGCGACGCTAATCACGTGATTCTGGTGGGCGGTACTGGGACCGAACCAGTGGCCCCTGCCGTGTGAAACGGAAGTAGGGTGCCTACAAATCAACGATATGCGAGTCGAGTTCCCAATTGCAACAGGCACTTGCTATCACGTGATGTCACGCGATATCACGCAATGTCACGATCGGACTGTCCCAAAATTGTCCCAGACCTGCGATCGGCACGGGCTGCTTATGCTAACCCGCCTGTCACCAACGACGGCCTTCTGGCCTGACCGGCGCCGGAAATTGACCCGAAATCACATCCTCTATGTGCCAAAAGTGAGCCCGGTGCTCAGTGCTGGTTGGTCCGTGGCCGCGCGTGGGCCAGCGCGTCATCGAGCATCTTTACGAGTTGGTCGCGGCTATAAGTGTACGGTTGCCCCTCGTTCAGCTGCACGAGCTGGCCGATCAGCGAACTGACCGCCCATTCGGCCTCCTCCTGGTTCGGGGTCACCATGTAGCGGTGCTTCGGGCTCGGTTCGAACAGCGCCTTCTCGACAGCATCGGCCACCTCGTCGGGGTCCTTGTACTGCGAGCGATCGGCCGTAAGGCGGTAGCCCTTGTCCCTAAGCGCCTGGGCATCAGGGCCAATTCGTTGCAGCGCGTTCTTGCCAATTTCCGAATTGTAGTTACCCGGTTCGATGATGCTGGCCGTGGCCCCTGATTCCTTCAACTGCACGATGAGCGATTCGCTGAACGCCTCCAGGGCGTGTTTACTCATCCCATAGGCCATCAGATTCGATGAAAAACCAATCCCGCCAATCGAACCGATGTTGATGACGCGCCCCTTCGCGGCAATGATCAGCGGTTCGACGGCCCTGGTCATCCGATACGGCCCGTAGAGATTGACCGCCATCAACAGATCGAACTCCTCCGGCTTCATGTCTGCCACGGTGCCCACGGTTGCGATACCGGCGTTGTTCACAAGGCCGTACAGACCCCGGCCACTCTTGCTGATGAGACCGGCCACCGCATCGATCTCATCCTGCTTGGTGACGTCCAGGCGCACGGCCTGGACATTCTTAAGTGCCCCTAGCGCTTTGAGATCTTCAGGTTTCCGCGCGCCAGCAAACACGAAATAACCGTCCGCGGCCAGCCGCTCGGTGACCTTGCGGCCAATCCCGGTGCTCGCGCCCGTCACCAGTATCGCCCGCTGAGCGGGTGGTGCGGGCGACTGTGCGCCCGCGAGTATCGGCCAGGCCAGGAGCATTAACAGCGCCACTCGGTTAGATCGGTTCATGGTGCATCCTCTTTAGTAATTTGAGCCACGGGACCAAAGACGACCCGGGGTAAGGCCAGAGTCGCTCGTAATGCTTACGGCGACCCTAAGTTACGCCTGCCATGTCCCGGGCCAACCCGTCCAGCCGTGCGCTTTAGAGAAACCTAGGCGGCGCACTCTAACGGCGGCTCCTGGCCCGCAACCTGCCGTCTATGTGCAGGGAACGGCCCCTTTAGCGACCCCAAGCGGTCCTCGGTGGACGACCGCTTTGGAGGAGGATTCGTCGTGCCTCGAATCCCTTCAGTGCGACTGATCCTCTTGCGTTGCGAGCGGTGGGCCGGTGAATTCCGCTTCAATCGAGAAGTCGATTAAATCTCCAACGCCCATCGTAGTGCCGGGCGCCGGCACGCCATAGGCGATGCCAAAATCCGAGCGGTTAAACGAGCCGTGCGCGGAAAATCCAATACGCGCCTGTGGGTCCATCTTGGGCATCCCGGGATAGCCCCCGTTGTAGGTTGCCGTAAGGACAATCGGCCGCGTCAAGCCATGTAGCGTTAACGTGCCGGTGATTTCCATCGACTTCACCCCTGTCATTCGCACCCTCTCAGACTTGAAGACGATTTGGGGATACTTTGCCGTGTCGAGCATCTGCGGGCCCTTCATGATGTCGAGACACATCTGCGGCGCGGCGTCCATTTCGAACGATGATGTGTCAATAGTCGTCACCACCCTAGAGGCCGGCAAGTCCTTGGGGTCGAACGTCAAGTCTGCATCAAAGCGGCTAAAGCGCGTTGTGTAGGTCGAGAATCCCATGTGACTCGCGCGCAGCACGATGCTGGCATGGGATTTGTCGAGCTTGTAGGCGCCCGCCGGGGGCGCGGTCACAGGCGCCATCGCGGGCGATCCGGTGGACTCGGCAGCCAGCGACAACCCGCTGTCCAAGCCCCACGCGGCAACAATCACCGCGGCGCCAAGAAGGCGCGGCGCGGTCAGAGCTGTCCGGGTTCCGCGAGTGCAGTATCGGGTGGGCGCCTTGTTGGAATGAATCGTCATCGGGGTTCTCCTTGTCAGTGGTCTAGTGTCGAGCTTCGGCGTGACGGCCGACGTCCGCGGGTCCGAATCCTCGGCGAAGCTCCGGCTGCGATTAAGCCGGAACGTAGGTTAACCTCATCACATCCCCGGCAATTCGATCGCTGGTCACAAGGCGCAGCGGCGGCCGAGGGCCGGCGAAGAATGGCTTGCCGTGACCAAGCACGACAGGGTGCAGGTAGATTCGATACTCATCGATCAGACCGAGATCGGTGAGGCTCTGCGCCAGCTCTGGTCCGGCAACTTCAATCTCCCCGGCAAGCTGAGCCTTCAACCCACCTATCACCGCCTCAAGGTCATCCCCGACAAGCGTGGCGTTGGGGCCGACCGACTTCAACGAGCGCGACACGACCCACTTCGGTTGCCTCCGCCACGCCGCCGCGAAGTCGCGTTCCTCTGCAACCCACTCAGTTAGATCTTCGTCCCAATAGCGCATGACCTCGTACATGCGGCGACCGTACACGCTACCTGCCAAGCCGCGCGTCTGCTCAATGAAGTGACGGAAAAGCGTGGGACTCGGCGAAAACTCCATATGGTCGACATAGCCATCCAAGGACTGGTTCATTCCAAACACGAGCTTGGCCATCTTCTCTTCCCTCCCTCACGGGGGTCGCGCGATTTCCTGCAGCAATTTCGGATCGTCTCCACGCCCTTGTGGGCATGGTAACCATGCAAACTACTATGCAGCTTTCGTCATCGGTCCGGACGGGCACAACATCGAAGTGGTTTGCCACGAACCCGAGGCATAACCCTTCGATTGAGGGGGAGGGATCACCAAGCGACCGAATGGCCGCGAGTTGCCAGCGCGACGAGGGGCCTCCCGGCGGGAGATCCCTTGTTGCGCTCAGCTTGGCAGCTACGCTGCCTTGCGACGCCTGTAGTACTCCGCGACGCCTGGATGGCTCGCCACGCGCTCGGAGTGCTTAACCAGCAGCGGTGCGACTCGGTCCACGAGGTCTTTCGGAATGTGGTCGAGTACCCCGGACCTTAGCCAGCGGACCCATATGAAAATCTTCAAGTCCGCCACAGTGAGGCGTTGGTCGGCGAAATACTCGCCGCCCGCCGCCTTCAGCCGGGCCTGGAACTGCTCCAGGTATCGCGTGATGCGCCCGGCAACAAGTTCTTCGCGCGCCTTCTTCTTGGCGTCCTCGGCCAGGTCGATGGTGTGTGCGGTGCGGGTGCTGATGTCCTCAGCTGCGTCCATGACCTCGTCACACAGCAACGCCTGCCAATCATCCTTGGGGTACAGGCCAGCCAGCTTGCCGACGTAGCGATTGATGCTGTTGGACTGCGAAACCACTTTACCGTCCACTTCGAGCGTGGGCATCGCCAGGAACGGCATCCTGTCGCGGAAGCCGGGCCAGTCCTTGCCCGAGACGCGGTGGTCTTCGAACGCAATGCCGCCGATGTGTAGCGCAAGACGCGCGGGCTCGCCGCGGCCGCCGTCGAAATCGAAGTAGGTCAGCTTCAGCTTTGCCATGGCGAACTCCTTGGGATCGAATTGTGATCGGCGAACATTATGCGGACCCAGCATATGTTCGGCGAGCATAGTTCGCGCGGTTAGGGCGGCTGTGAAACGTCCCCTTTGGTGAAGACTAGAGCCGAGGCCCGAAGGACTGGTCTTGGCCCGGGTGGAGACATGGGGCCGTCTTTGGTCCATGCGCGAACCCTGCCCTCTGTGAGCAGGGCACGCCCAAGGAGTTGGCGTGGCGGCGAGTCCTTCGGCTGGCAGCTTCAGCGTATCCGTTGCACGTCCCTGCCGAACTAGTGCCACAGCGATAACAAGGTATTGCCCGTTGCACTCTACATATGTAGAGTTGCACCCATGACTTTCGCCCGTAAATGGTCTCGTCAGACCGTTGCCCTGCTGTCCGCGTTAATGGAGCGGCCGCGGACATGGCAACACGGCTATGAGCTTTCAAAGGAGACGGGGCTCAAGTCAGGGACGCTGTATCCGATCCTGATACGTCTCAGCGAGCAAGGCCTTCTTAACTCACGCTGGAAAGACGCAGAGCGGCCGGGGCGGCCGCCGCGACATGTGTACCGGCTGACGGCTACCGGGCTAGCACTGGCACGCGAACAGGTGGAAGTGTCGATTGAGTCTGAATCTGGCTTTAAGCCGATTAAGGCTGGTGCGCGATGACGTTGCGAGCGGTTTCTCGACGGCTGTCAAGACAGCTCATTAGCGCCGCGATACATGTGTCGCCCTGCGAGCGCGAGGAATGGGCACAGGCGATGAGCAGGGAGGCAGACGAGATTCCAGATGATCGAGAGGCCCTAAGATGGGCGCTCGGCTGTCTCCAGGCCAGTTGTCATGAGAGGTTGAGATCCATGAGGCTGACAAGTTGGTGGCCCGTTCGTTGGGGAATGGCGCTGTGGATTGCACTGCTGGCGGTCGACGCTCTTGCTTACGCAGGGTTCACCCTAAACTACAAGCTTGGACTCTTCACCGCGCATTATCCTTATCCTCCGAATGTCCCGTTGCTAGAGGTCACACCCCTTTGGGAGCCGATGCTTGTCGGAGCGGCGGGTGTAGTGCTTCTCCTGGCGGTTGTTCTCATATTGAGGCGCAGTCGGGTTGCGTTCGGAGCCGTCGTGTCACCCCTCGCCATAGCGCTTTTGCTCTTCGCGGTCAGATTCAGCCGGCCAGAGTCAGGCATCCTGCAGACCCTTTCGACCGCGTACCAAAAATCGCCTTTCGCAATGATATGGCCGATCGTGGGTTTAGCGATCACGATTCTGATCTGCCTTGCACTTTGGCAAGACAGGCGGACACCTGCGCCTCGCTAGGAATAAGCGCGCCCTGAGTTGCAGGCAACATGTGGCCTCAGCTCTTCGGCACGCAGTGGCGCTCTTCCAATGACCGAGATTCGCCGATCGCTGCCGTCTGCGAGCAGGGGACAAAGCGGGTGGCCGCCACCCGAAGGCGACAGGAGGACTACTCTATAGCGGTCGTTTCAGAATCCCACGAGCGGACACTCCAGTCAGCGTCTTTCACCAGGATTGCTGGTGATCAGCTGCTAAAGCTGAGGCCACCTAAACCATGCCATGCGGTATCTCCGCCGACCCTTACCGGATCGGCGCAGATCGTTTGGTTTCCGAGCGAGTGCTATTCATTGACGTTGTACGGAGGTGGCAGCCTCTTCGATGAGCTTAGCTGTTTCCTTTGGATGAGACATATAAGCCACATGGCTGGCCGTAACCTCGACCGTCTTGGCACGGGCGCGCTTCGCCATCATGCGTTCCTGGTCTGGATTGATCGACCGGTCAGCGGTGGCCACCATGTACCAACTGGGCTTCGTCTTCCAGGCGGGGTTCGTGACCTTGTGGGTGAACGAGTCAGTGGAGATCGGCACCTGCGATACAGCCATGAAGTGGGACACGGCCGGCGGAACGTCTGCCGCGAAGTCGGCCGCAAAATGCGCCTGGTCTATCCACCAGTTGCCGTTGCTGTCTGGCTTGAATGCCTTGGACGCCTGCGGTAGGGCCTGTTCGATCGACGCACAGCTGTCACCTTCATCGAGCGCAAATGCGGCAATGTAGACAAGCGCGATAACGTTTGGATCGTTGCCGGCCTCCGAGATGATGGACCCACCGTAACTGTGACCGACCAGAACCACTGGGCCGCCCATGGCGTCGATTGTGGCCTTCGTGGACTTTTGGTCCTCGGCGTAGGATGTCTCGGGGGGCTGCGCCACCGACACCCTGTAGCCATCCTGCTCAAGGATCTTCGCGACGGCTTCCCAGCCGGAGCCGTCCGCAAATGCACCATGCACCAAGACCACGTTCTTGATGCCGGTAGCCGGCGCGGCGACTACCGTCTGAATACTCCCCAGCAGCAGACTCGCGGTCATCAGCGCCGCTGTAAACGTGGCAACTTTGCTAAAGCGTGAGCGGTCATCCCGGGTTCCGTGAGCGAACACGATGCTTGGTTTTGATTGCATGGGTTTCATTTGTTCCTCCTGCCTGTCGGCCGCCAGGCGCGTAGATATGGTTGGCGGTGCAGGCCGCAAGCTTCGGGCACGCATGCGGCGGAGGGAATTTGGCAATTCCACGTATCGTAGAACCACGTAATCGGCCGCAGCGAGGTGCGCTGGTACAATAGGTAGAGGGGACTGCGATGCCCCGACAGCCCCAGCGTCCCTAGGCGCCATGTCCAGAGCCGCCCCACTGAAACCTCCGTATGCAGCGACTCTCGCTGCTATACGGCATGGCTCACACCTCTGCGCCTTTTACGAGACTGAAGACGATCTGCTCGACCTTGTGGTCCCATTCTGCGCAGCTGGTTCCCAACGAGGTGAGTTGTGCGTGTGGATGATGCCGGACCACGTCGATGAGCACACGGCCGGAAGCAGTGCGCGTAAAACCCTCACTGAATTCGGCACTGAGCTCTACGCGAGCCGCGAATTTTATCTGCAGGGGGCGTCCTTCGAAGGCGGGCCAATCGTCCGCTTTTGGAATGAGAAACTGCATCAGGCCGTCGCGACGAGCCATTCTGGCCTGCGCGCCACTGGCGACACAGGCTGGCTGGAGCAAAGGGATTGGCACGCGTTTCTCGAGTACGAAAACGAGCTGAACCGCGTAATAGCCGACAGACCCATCGTGGTGCTTTGCACCTATCCGTTTTCGGCGTGCAAGGCGGGAGACATGTTTGAGGTCATCCGCGCGCATCAGGTGGCACTAGCAAAGCGGCATAAGGAGTGGGCCGTTATAGAAGCGCCTCTGACCGACAGCAATGCGGACGCGCTGGACGTAGCCAATCGAGTGGGCTCGCTGAGCCAACGTGAGCGGGAAGTGCTGAAGGGTGTCTGCGAAGGGCAGCCGGGAAAACAGATTGCGTTCAATCTCGGGATCAGTATCCGCACGGTCGAGGTGCATCGTGCCCGTATACTAAGACGGCTGGGCGTGCGCACCATGGCAGAGGCCGTAAGACTGTGGACCCTGGCCCGGCACTGAGGGCCCGAGCTCGACAGCGGGTTCTACTGGCGTAGTCAGGCAGTGGCCTTGAGCAGACCAACGCCGTCGGTGCGCGCCGCGCGGGTCTTTGGCCACTGCCCTGTGTGAGCAGGCTAAGTCCGAGCGCTGCTGTCTATGAGCAGGGAACGTTGAGCAATGCCCGCCGTGTGAAAAGAGGGGTAGGGTGGAGGGGCGCTGTCCTCTGCGAGCAGGAACCCTACAGGCGCATCTCAGCGGTAATGGCATCGTAAGGAGCCGACACACGGCCGTCTTCGCGCTGCAACAGCCCCGACGCGGCCAAGGTCTTCACGTCCTCATACACGCGCTTGTAGTCGCGCCCGAGCCTCTCAGCGAGCGCCTTTACAGAGGAAGCCGGTTCCCGGTGCACGACTTGAAGCAGTTCCAGCCGTTTGGGTGTCAGCGCGTTGAGCATCGAAGGCAGATCTGGAAAAGTCACATGTCGCTCCCGTACCTTCTCACCGCGCTCAAGCCGATGCCACGCACTCACGAAGCGCTGGCCCATGTCCTTTGCAGTACCGACGTGAACTTTGACTCGCTTGCTCATCACTCACCTTGTAGGCGGCGCACATCCGCCAGGAAATGGCGATGATCGCCGCGGCCGCGCTCATTGTCGTAACCGATGAGGCGCTGGCCGGGCCGTCCATAGAACAGGCTGTACTTCAAGCGATGCCTGCTGCCAGGTACGGATTCCGGTACTTCCCAGATCTTCATTTCCACGATCGAGCCGTCAGCCAGCACCTGTTTGTCGTGAAACGCCAGGCGCGCCTTCATATGGCGTAGAATGCCATATATTTGGCTATGGCGCAAAATGCCATAATCACCGACGGTGAGCGGACGGCGAACTTAGCGAGGTAGCCGCAAAGAAAGCGCTGCCGGCGCGGATCCACGGATCCACGGATCCACGGATCCACGGATCCACGTGACCCACTGTCCCAAATGCGAGCGAAATTGCGTGAGAGAAGCGCTGGAAGTTTTTGTTCTAGATGGTGGGCGGTACTGGGATCGAACCAGTGGCCCCTGCCGTGTGAAACGGAAGTAGGGTCCTTACAAATCAACCATATGCGAGCCGGGTTCCCAATTGCAACAAGGACTTGTTATCACGTGATGTCATTTGATATCACGCAGTGTCACGAGCGGACTGTCCCAAAATTGTCCCAGATCCATGATCGCGACGGGCATGCGGGGGTCATCAAAGCTAGTACTCAAAGAGCTGCCCGAGGTGAGGAGCAACAAATGCAGCCTCCTCGATCCCGTGGGTCCTACGAGCGATGGCAAGGTCGTGTACGGGCGCCTCATAGCTCTCGCTGGCGTTGTCGATCAGGCCGAAGTGAATGGCAATCGAGTGTTGGCTGTGCAGATCAATATGCGCGACCACCGCGTCATCCGGGTTCATGTGCATCCGGTACATGAACCATCGTGGCTCGTACGCGCCTATGGGTAGCAGACTGATCTTGGGAGGGCCAAAGCGTTCGTAGACATTCTTGAAATGCTTGCCGTAGGCGCTGTCTCCCGCGAAATAAATTCGCCCCTCGGGGGAATCGATGAGGAACGACCCCCACAACGTCTCGTTCGTATCCCACGCCCCTCTGCGCGAGGTATGCACCGCCTCCAGAAAGACAATCCTCGTGTCCTTTATGGTCAGCGAGTCATTCCAGTCCAACTCGGAGTAGGGTGAAATGCCTTCCTTCTTCAACAGCTCACCCACCCCGAGGCCTACCAAGACTCTTGGTGGATTTCGCCCCTGTCGATCGAAGATCGCGTGAATTGATCTCAGATCCAAATGGTCGTAGTGGTTATGGCTGATTAGGACGACGTCGATGCGTGGTAGCCGGTCGGCGGTTACTGGAGGGTTGGTCACCGTCCCGATGCGGGACAGTGCCGGGCCGATGGCATCAAACAGAATCGGGTCAGTGATGATATTCAGGGTTGGCGTTTGAATAAGTGTCGTGGCGTGCCCCAACCAAAGCACTCGGATCCCGCGAGACAGGGGATCGTGGGGAACCTCAGCGGATGGTGTCTCGAAGCGGTCAGGCCAGTTCCTGTGCTTCGTTCGCAATGTCCAGGCAATTCGGACTTGTTCCCAAAAGGTGGGCTCGGGAGCGCCGTCGCGATTGTGAAAGCGACGACCGTCGGAATGGTCTGAAACCGGCAGCTTGGCTGACGTGCATCCCTGAACGAGCAGCAATGCCAGAAGGTGGGTAGAGACCGTGAGGCAACGATGCAACCTCCTCACCTTTGTTCCTCTTCGAGGATTACCGCGAGTCTCACTGCGGCTTAGGGTCACCAGGGCAAGGCTGTCCTGCCGACCCCCAGATAGTAATGTCCCTGACGTGATCCTCAAAAGTGCCGGGCGGCGTGGATCGTCCGCCGCCCGGGCTCCAGGCCCATGGAATGAAGCCATTCAGCGCAGCGTCGTGCTGCAGATGAGCTACCAATCCCGCAGCATCGCGGCTTCCGTTGCGTTTGGGATCGCGCATCTGGCGGCAGATCTCACCGCCGGTCTTGCCGAACCAGACAAAATCGACGGGTGCGAGCTGCCAGGGAATCCCTGCATGGGGCGGTGCGTGCGCGACGGTGTTCGGCGTCGTCGAAGTGGTGTGGCAGGTTCCACAGGGAAGCTCCTGGGCCCCGCTTCGACTCGCATCGGCGTTGATGTTCATGCCGTGCGGTCGGGTTCCAGCCTCGCCGACAAGGGTCCACATGGGCGTATTGTCCGGGCCGACGTGGCAGTTCACGCAGCGCGGATGCATGACAACCGCCTCTATGCGCTTCCAGGCTCGCAACCCCTCATCCCTGCTGCCACTGCCGAGTGGCGGGATCCCGCCCGAGGTCTTGCCGAGGAACGGGCCCGAGATGGCAGGCGGCGGAATAAGGACAACCGCTACGAGCGGTATGAGCAGAAAGCACCTCACGGCGTCACCGCGTTCCCTCAGACGAAATCGACGAACTTCTTGAAAGGCATCTCGCGTAGGCGCCTTCCAGTCGCCGCAAAAATGGCGTTGGCCAGTGCCGGCGCCGCGGGTGGCACGGGCGGCTCGCCAATGCCCCGCACGGGCCCTTGCTCGAGCGCGCGCACCTCGATCGGCGGGCACTGGAACATTCTCATACCTTCGTGCTGGTGGTAGTTGGATTGCTGAACGGCGCCATCCGCGTAGGTGAGCTCGCAGTTCATTGCGTGACCTAGGCCCCAGATGACGCCGCCCTGGACGAGGTTCTCGAAGTTGACGGGATCGACTACCCTGCCGACGGCGGCGGCGACCCATACCTTCTCGATGCGGATGCCGCCACCGCTCTTCACGGAGACCTCGATCACTTCAGCAACGGGAACGCCAAACGCGTCGACGAAGGCGATGCCGCGGCCGCGGCCGTTGCCGAGCGGACCGTTCCAGTCAGACATCTCCGCGACGGTCTGCAGGATGTTGCGAGCCAACTGCGAGTTGCATAATTCGATCCGCCCTTGCAACGGGTCACGACCTGCGGCATGCAGCAACTCGTCGATGAAAGAATCGGCAAAAAACCCGTTGGACGATGCCCCGACCGATCGCCAGGACGAGCAAGGCGAGACACCCTCGACGGAATAAGCGGTCATCCGGAAGTTGGGAATGTCATAGGGGAGATTACCTACCCCCAGGGCTCCCTGGGGATCCGGGCCCGTGGCCTTCGCACCCATCCGCTTATACTGCGACCCGACCGCGGAAACGGCCGCAACGTGAAAATCGACAGCGACGATCCTGCGGTCCCTCACAACGCCGCGGTTACGCGCCATGCCGATCTGGCGCGGGAAATCCTGGAGGAAATCCTCTTCACGCGAAAAGACGACCTTGACCGGCGTGCCGCGCATCGTGTTAGCGATCTCGACGGCCGCTCGAATGTTCTCGAACTCGAGGCGATGGCCGAAGCTGCCGCCCGCCCACTGGTTGTGGAACACGACCTGCTCGGGCCTGTGGCCGGTGACCGCTGCCGCGATACCCTGCACCGCCTCCGGCATCTGGTGACTGGTCCAGAGCTCGATCCCTTCGTCGCGAACGACCGCAATGGCGTTCAGCGGCTCGAGGGGCTGGTGGGCTACGTAAGGTGCGCGATACTCGGCGGCGATGACCTGGGCGCCGCTGAGGGCCGCTTCCACGTCGCCGTCGTTGCGCCAAACCTTATCGACGCTCTGAGGCCTGAAAGACGCTGCCACCGCGGCCCAGTGCTGAGCCTGCTCGGGCGGATAGTCGCTGGCCGCAGCCCAGTGGTACTCCACCGCATTGGCGGCCTGCATCGCGTACCAGGTGTTGCTCGCCACCACCGCCAGACCATGGGTGATGGGAAGTATCTTCCTGACCCCACGCATGCGTTCGGCCTTGCTGGCATCGAAGGACTCGAGCGGTGCGCCCTTTCGGGGATTCATCTTAATAGTGGCGTGCACCATGCCGAGGACCGCCTGGTCGATGCCAAAGCGGAGCTCACCAGTGACCTTCCCCTTGATATCGAGCCGCTGGGTGGGCTTGCCGATGAGGCGCCATTGCGACGGAGCACGCAGCTCGACGTCCTGCACCGCGGGGATCGTCGCCGCGTCGGCGGCGAGATCCTGGTAAGGAATCTTCCTGCCGTTCGGCAGGATCACCGCACCCGAGGCAGTGCGCAGGGCTGCGGCTGGCACTCCGGTGCGTTTGGAGGCGGCTGCTTTGAGGGTTTCTCGCGCAGTGGCGCCAGCCTGCCGCCACCTGGTGTAGCAGTTCGCGATCGTGCTCGAACCTCCGGTCATCTGCGTTCCATTGTCCTTGATCATTTTCCTGGCGGCCGCACGTGCCTCCTCAGCCGCAGGTGTATGGTCGATGCTGAGGAACGGCACCAGCTCATCGGCAAGTGCATCGTTGTAGTAGGCGGGGTTGCGCGGCCCAAAGCCGGTCTCGAACTGACCAGGCTCGAGATCCATTTCCTCAGCGATCAGCAGCGCCTGTGCCGCGACCGCGCCCTGGCCTACATCCGCGTGCGGGGTGAAGAGCGTAATCGTCTGCGGCGTGATTCTGACCCACGGGTTGATGGAGGCTAAAGCGTCCCCGGACTGAATGCCTGCCGCCCGGGCAAACGCGTAGGGTCCGAACACGACGCCGCCGGCGGCGGCGATTGAGCCAATGAGAAATGATCGGCGGTCCAGCCCGCTACTCGACCCGACCATCTCAGTTCTCCTGCAGCTTCGCGGCAGCCGCGTGGATCGCGGCACGGATGCGCAGGTAGGTGCCGCAGCGGCACAAGTTACCCGACATGACTCTGGCGACATCCTCTTCTGAAGGCTGGGGATGGCTCTCGAGGAGGGCAACCGCCTGCATGATCTGCCCGGTCTGGCAGTAACCACATTGCGGAACTTGATGCTCAATCCACGCTTGCTGCACCACGTGCAGCGATCTGGGTCCTAACCCCTCGATCGTGAGGATGTTTCGCCCGTTCAGATCACCAATGCGCGCCTGACAAGACCGCGCGGCTCGCCCGTCGATATGCACCGTGCAGGCACCGCATTGCGCAATGCCGCAGCCGTACTTGGGTCCAGTGATTCCGAGTTCGTCTCGAAGGACCCAGAGCAGCGGCATGTCCGGAGCCACATCGACTCGGCGGGTCTGCCCATTGACCGTTACCTCGATCATGGGTGGTCTCCTGACATTACGACACGTGGTACAGATGCTGGTCGTTACGTTTAGTAGCAGAAGACCACTGATACGTCCAAAACATCTTTACTATCAGATCAATCGCTATAAAGTATCGATATGGAGTTGCGACACCTGCGTTACTTTGCAGCGGTCGGTGAAGAACAGCACTTCGGCCGCGCTGCGGAGCGACTGCACATTGCGCAGCCGGCTCTATCGCGCCAAATCCAGGACCTGGAAAGAGAGTTGGGATTTGCCCTGTTCGACCGATTGCCGCGAGGCGTGCGATTGAATGCGGCAGGGAAATTGTTCTTGACCGACGCACGCCGCATTTTGGGGGACGTCGCTGCGGCGAAGCTGCGCGCCGAGCGGATTGCCTTGGGCAAAGCCGGAACGCTACGAATCGGAATCGCCACGGCGTTGTCCTGGCATGGATTGGTTGTCGACACCTTTCGCCAGTTCCGGAGGGGGCAGCCGGACGTGCAGCTGGAGCTGCATCATTTGATTTCCATTCATCAGATTGAAGCCATCCTGACCGGCAGGCTGGACGTAGGGTTCCTCACTGGCCTCATGGCATTACACAGAGACCTGGCCCGTCGGCAATTCGCGGAGGACCGAATGTTGCTCGCAGTTCCGAAGGGTCATCCGTTGACGAAGCGAAAAAGAGTTCAGCTGCGGGATTTGCGAGGCATGCCGTTCGTCGGATTTCCTCGGTGGGCCAATCCAGTCTTCCACGATCGATTGACACGCGAGTGCGCGCGCGGCGGGCTCACCGCTCCGCGCATAGTTCAGGAGGCGCCAGATCGGGACACCCTTACCGGTCTTGTCCAGTGCAGGATCGGGCTCTGCTGGGTGGGCGAGTCTGTGCGTTGGCACTGTCCCAGGGACGTGGTTCTGGTCCCCGTTGTTGACATGAATCTCGGCCTTCCGTTTGACCTCGTTTGGAGGAAGGACGATACGTCGCCGTTACTGCAGAAGTTCTTGGCTCAGGTCGCGTCGGGTTGATGGTTGAGAAGCCAACAAAACAGCCGGCCGGTCGTTGCGTGAGACGGGGCTTTGGAGTCGGCAGCAGGGAAGCCCACTGTCCCAAATGCGAGTGAATCAGCCTGAGAAAAACGCTGGAAGTTTTTGTTCTAGTTGGTGGGCGGTACTGGGATCGAACCAGTGGCCCCTGCCGTGTGAAAGCAGTGCTCTACCGCTGAGCTAACCGCCCATTTTGAGGGATGGAAAGTCTATAGGCGGCCTGGGGCTAAGGCAAATCCGCGCGCCTGCCTGAACTGCGCGGGCGCACGGCCGAGACGCACTGATGCGGCCCTTGGTAACATGCGCCGCCCCTTACCATGGCGGACATGCCTGCAGGCTCCATGACAGTCGTCACGCGCTTTGCGCCGAGTCCCACCGGGCTGCTGCACGTCGGTGGCGCGCGCACGGCGCTGTTCTGCTGGCTGTACGCGCGACGCACGGGCGGCAAGTTCATTCTGCGCATCGAGGACACGGACCGGGAGCGCTCCACCGCGGAGGCGGTGCGCGTGATTCTCGAGGGGATGGCCTGGCTCGGGCTCGACGCGGACGAGGGTCCTTACTATCAGTCGCAGCGTTTCGATCGTTACCGCGAGGTCATTCGCGGCATGCTGCAGGCGGGCACCGCTTACCACTGCTACTGCACCAAGCAGGAGCTGGATGCGCTGCGCGAGCAGCAGATCGCGCGTAAGGAAAAGCCGCGTTATACCGGAATCTGTCGTGAGCGCAGCGAGCCGCGCGCGGGGGTAAGCCCGGTGGTGCGCTTTCGCAATCCCCCGGATGGGGCGGTGGTGGTGCAGGATCTGGTGCACGGCCCGGTGACGTTCCAGAACGCGGAGCTCGATGACCTGATCATCGCGCGCTCGGACGGCACGCCGACCTACAACTTCTGCGTCGTGGTTGACGACATGGACATGGGAGTCACACACGTCATTCGCGGCGACGACCACCTGAACAACACCCCGCGCCAGATGAACATGCTGCAGGCGCTCGGCGCAACCCTGCCGCTCTACGCGCACGTGCCGATGATCCTGGGGCCGGATGGTGCCAAGCTCTCCAAGCGTCACGGCGCGGTGAGCGTGCTGCAGTACCAGGAGGAGGGCTACCTGCCCGACGCACTCCTTAATTATCTGGTGCGCCTCGGCTGGTCTCACGGCGACCAGGAGGTCTTCACGCGCGAGGAGATGATCGCCGCGTTCGACATCCACGACGTCAACAAAGCGGCATCGGCCTTCAACCCTGAGAAGCTGCTGTGGCTGAATCAGCAGCACATGGTGCGCGCCGAACCCGCAACGCTCGTGCCGCACCTGCGCGCACAGCTGCGCCGCTTAGGCTTAGACAGCGGCGATCAGCGCTTGCTCGAGGGCGTGATCCTCGCGCAGCGCGAGCGCGCCAAGACTCTGAAGGAGATGGCCCAGAATAGCCGTTTCTTCTTCGTCGACAGCATCGAGGTGGATCCGAAGGCGGCTGCCAAGCATCTGGGCGGTGATGCGTCGCAGACTCTGGCGAAAGTCCGCGAGCAGCTCGCTGGCCTGGCGCGGTGGGACGCAGCGGCGATTCATACCGCACTCAACGATCTCGCGACACAGGTTCAGAGCGGGCTCGGCAAGATCGCGCAACCGCTGCGAGTCGCGGTGACCGGCACGGCGGTGTCGCCGCCGATCGATGCGACACTGGCGTTACTGGGGCGCGAGCGTACGCTCGCGCGCCTGGACGCGGTGCTGGCCAAATCGCCGCCTGAATGACGCCGCCGGCTCGCTCTCCGTCAGTGAGACGCCACCGTGGCGGAAGACGGCGCCGCGGCTGCCAGCCCGAGCGCTGGTATGAGCGAGGCTTAGGCGACGCGCCCCGCCGTTCCGTGGTAGTAGGTGCCGACGGTTTCGATCGCAGCTCGCACCAGCTCGCGTTCGTCTTCGCTCAGGTAAGGGTTCCAGATGTCGAAGATCAGGATCGCCCGCGGTGTGTCGGAGCCGTTCCAGGCTTCGTGCTCGAAGGTGTCGTCGAACACCCACGCCTTGCCGGGAATCCATTCGCGCGTCTCGCTGCCGACGCGAAAACCGCAGTCCGGAGGCACGATCAGAGGCAAGTGCACCGTCAGTCGCGCGTTCGTGACACCGGTGTGCGGCGGAATGCGCGTGCGCGCCTCGAGAATCGAGAAAAACGCGTTCGGGCCGTGCTCGGCCACGTCGCACCGAGGTGCGCCCAGGAGCATTTCGGCGGTGCGCGGACATCGCGCCAGATGCGGCGGCTGCGCCACGCCTTCGTTCCACAAGAAGTACGCGCTCCAGCGGCGCGACTTATTGAGCTCCCGCCATTGGTCGAGGGGCACGCCCTCGGGATAAGCCACGTAGGGCTGGAGGCCGGCCTGGTCAGAGTTCAGCACCGTGGTGAGTTCGCCGCGGATTTCATCCGTTGCAGCCTCGATCGCACCCAGCCAGGGGAATTCCACACCGTCGAAGTACTCCGGCGTCGGAAGGTCTGGAAAGTACAGGAACGTCGGCTGCGGTGCGTAGCGGCGGCGCTTGCCGGTCAAGAGGTCAATGCACTTATCGGCACGCCGGTATGGGCCACGACCGCGCTGCTCACGGACAGCGGCGACCCGCTTCTCGATCGCCTCCGCGAGTGCGGCATCATCCCGGCGCACCGCTTCGCGCGCGTGCTCCAGCGCCGCGCTCAGCGTTGCAGGCGGTGTCACGTCCGGCGGCACCATCACCAGAGCGTTGCGATAGATCCGCGCTGCGTTGCGCGCATCGCCCCGATCCTCGATCAGGGTACCCTTCTGGAAAAGCGCTCCGAGGTGCCGGGGGTCGAGCGCGAGCGCCCGCTCGATAGCCTCCATCTCCTCCTCGGGCAGGTGCAGCGCGTGCAGGCTCGAGGCGAGGTTGGACCACAGCGCCGGATGGTTCGGGTCGGCCAGGGTCGCGCGCTGGAACAGCTCCCGAGCCTTGACCGCCTCGCCGCGCTGCATCATGCGCAGGCCCAGCTCGTTCAACACCGCCGGGTGCGCGGGCGCGAGCTGCGCCACGCGCGCGAGAAGCTCATCGGCCTCGCTGCTGCGGCCGGCGGCGAGCGCAGCCTTGGACGCCTGGATCATCCGCAGAATAGTGGCGTGGTCCGGCGCCACGGCATTGACGTTGCTCAGAAATTCCCCGGCGTCTTTTGGTTCGCGCGCTTAGGATTCTAGCGCGGGCGGCGACTGATTCCGCGCCGTCCGAGCGATGCTTGACAATGCCCAGGCCCGTGCGTAGCTTGCGCCGGCTTCGCGTGGGGCCATAGCTCAGCTGGGAGAGCGCTTGCATGGCATGCAAGAGGTCGGCGGTTCGATCCCGCCTGGCTCCACCACCCCCCGATGCTCGCCGTTCAAAAGCCCGCAGCCCGGCGAGCCCACGCTGTGG
>Ga0209626_1000103_pt1 | contig 18026 bp, 12 predicted proteins | sample JacPinW_OM1H0_M2_FD_187962 | JGI IMG/M metagenome (GOLD analysis project Ga0209626, IMG submission 187962) | Forest soil microbial communities from Algoma, Ontario, Canada - Jack Pine, Ontario site 1_JW_OM1H0_M2 (SPAdes) (version 2) | ecosystem: Environmental > Terrestrial > Soil > Boreal... | reverse complement strand
AACCGGTCGTCCTGCACCGGCGGCCGGTTCGGCACGTTGCTGGGCGGCCGCGGCGGATCGCCGAAAATCCCGCCGAACTGCGCGGCCGCGGGCGCGACGCCGGCCCACAGGACCCCGTCCTCGCTCCCCGGCTCGACCACCCAGATCCTCTCGACCGCGGCTCCCGCCTCGGCCGGGAAGGCCGGCCCGGCCGCCTGCTCCCAGGAGCGGTCCGGCGCCTCGGGATCGCGGCTCGAGAACAAGTGAGGACCGAAATGACCGTGGGTCACCGAGGCGAAGACGCGGCCGGTGCGCGGGTCGCGCATGGCGTACTCGACGGGCTGGCCCTCGAAGACGCGGGCTGCCATCCGCAGCCGGCCGCCGCGGGGGCCGCGCAGCACGAAGAGGCCCTTTCTGGTGCCGGCGAGCACCTCGACCTCGCCGTCCGCCCCGCCGCCGCCCGAGATCGCCGGGACGATCTGGACGAGGGCCGCGGGGCCGATCGATTGGTCGCCCGCCGCCCGCTCGCCGTCGACGAAGACGGCGACGTGCGGGCGGAGCTCGCCGCGCTCGTCGAGGATCCAGCTGGAAAGCGGCGGGCTCTCCGCAGTCAGGCGCCGCAGGACTTCGAGGACGGTCCCGCCGGCGACGTCGATCTCACGACGGCCGCCGGCAAGGTGCTCGAGGGAGGAGGGGAGGTTGATCCGTGCCATGGGGCGATTTTTATCATGGAGGCGGCGCCGGCATCCAGGCCGTTTCTCGAAAACGAAAATGGTGCCCTGTCTCGGAGGTCGACCACCCGACTCGATTGCAGCGCGAGAACTTAGAGCCTGTCATCCCGAGCGTGAGCGAGGGACCTGGGCGGAGGGAGGCCTCCCAAACCTCTGGTAGTAAAGGTCTTCGCGCCGCCCTTCCCTCAGGTCCCTCGCTCTCGCTCGGGATGACAACCGGAAGGACGTGCCTGTCGGCCCGAAGGCAATGGCTTGGTCTCCGCCGCCTGGTCGATCGTCGCGCAGACCTGCCCGACGGTGGCGGACACCTTAGAGCCAAACGCGTATAAACTTGGGGGCGGCGGCCATCGCCGTCCTAGCGACCCCCGGCATCGAGGAAGGCGCCGTGGACGAGCCTCCCGCGCCCCATCAGCCTTAACCCTTACGCGCTGGCGTGGCCGGACCGGCCGTGCCAGCCGTGCCAGAATGTGTTTTCGGTCATGAACCCAAGGAGACCTGTCATGAAGCGATGGATGGCGTACACAGCGGCAGCTCTGCTCGCCTCGTCGGCGGCGCATGCCGAGGCGGTCAAGGTCGTCAAGCACACCCGGGTGCCGGTGGTGGGCAGCAACATCGACTCCGACTCGACCGAATGGATCACCCCCGAGATGAAACGGGAGGACGACAAGGCGAGCGTCCAGGGCGGCCTCCTGGGGGCGGTCGCCAAGATGAGCCGCGCGAACCGGCCGCACATTACGATCACCCGCCTGGACAAGGGGGTGGTGTGGCGCCTCGATCCCCAGGCCAAGACCTACACCGAGACACCCATCGCGAGCTTCGAGGAGCAGCGCCAGAAGATGGAGCAGCGCCAGAGCCCGAAGCGGCAGGAGCAGAAGAGCACCCTGCGGGTGGTGGACGCCGGCTTCAAGGTCAAGGCGACCGGCGAGGAGAAGACGCTCCACGACTGGAAGTGCAAGCAGTACCTGATCGACGGCTTCGTCGAGTTCGAGGACACCGAGTCGCACGACCGCAGCCGCTGGACCTTCCACAACGAGCAGTGGAACACCCCGGAGACCGCGGCTTTCAAGCGCTACCGCGAGACCGAGGCCGCCTTCGGGCGCAACTACATGGCCAAGCTCGGGGTGGATACCAAGGGCGGGGCGCCGTCCGGGGAGATGCTGAGCGGCCTCATGAAGGCCACCGGCATGACCTCCGAGCAGCTCGCCAAGGCCGGCGCGTCGCTGCGCACCGAGATGGCCAAGGTGACCGGCGTCAGCGTGGCCACCGACTTCAGCTGGACGCTCGGCGCCGGCGCGCAAGACAAAGCGCAGGGCAAACCCCAGGGCAAAGAGGATCACCCGCCGGAAGCGGACGGCGGCGAAAAGGAGCAGAGCCGGGGCGGGTTCGGCAGCCTGCTCGGCAGGCTCGGCGGCGGCCGCCGTGGCGGCGACCAGGGCGAGGGGGGAGGCGGGCTGACCATCCAGGGGTCCACCGAGATCCTTTCCCTGGGCGAGGAAGCCGGCGACTTCGAGGTGCCAGCGGACTACCGCAAGGTCGATCGCTGAGCACATCGGCGCTTCAAACTACGCTTTGGAAGGAGAGAGAGATGACGACCCAGTCCGGCTCGACGAGAACCTCCACCTCCGGTCTCAAGATCTGCGCGCTAGGGGCGCTGGCGCTCCTGGGCCTGGCGAGCGCCGCCCGCGCCACCGTCAGCGTTACCGTCCGCGGCAGCCTGGCGCTGACCGAGGCCGGCGCTTTCAACGGCGTCGTCGCCGACGTCACCGACAGCCGGGCGGCGACGGCCGGCGAGCTGACGGCGAGCATCGCCTGGGGCGACGGTGCGACCACCGTCGGCACCGTCGCCGGCAGCGGGCCCTACACGGTCTCGGGGATGAACCACGTCTACACCGACGAGGGGGCCTTCGCCGTCAAGGTGACGGTCACCGACACCGTCGATCAGAGCGTGGGCTCCGGAACGCAGAACGAGACGGTGGCGGAGGGGGATGTCCTGTCCGGAAATCCGGTGGCGATCGCCGCCGCCCGCACCCAGCCCTTCAACGGCACGGTGGCGACCTTCTCGGACACCGACACCAACGCCGACCCCCACGACTTCACGGCCACCATCCTCTGGGGCGACGCCTCGGCGTCGTTGGGGTCGGTCGTCGGCGTCAGCGGCTTCTTCACCGTCGCCGGCACCCACACCTACACCAGGACCGGCACCTTCCCGGTGACGGTGACGCTCAAGGAGGACGGCGCCGGCACGGCGACCGCGCAGGCGATGAGCAACGCCACCGTCGGGCCGGCTCCCGGCGCCTGCGCGGCGACCGCCACGACCCTCTGCCTCAACAATTCGCGCTTCGCGGTCACCGCCGTCTGGCGCACGCAGGACGGCCGGACGGGCCCCGGCATGGCGGTGCCCATGACCTCCGACACCGGCTACTTCTGGTTCTTCAACTCCGCCAACGTCGAGGAGGTGGTCAAGGTGCTGAACGCCTGCACCCTGAACAGCCACTACTGGGTCTTCGCCGGCGGATTGACGAACGTGCGGGTGACGACGACCGTCTTCGACACCGTGACCCGCACGTCCAGGGTCTACGGCAACGCGCAGAACACGCCGTTCCAGCCGCTCCAGGACACCAGCGCGTTCCCCGACTGCCCGTAGAAAGCGGGTTCGTCAGCGGGTCTCGTGGACGTCTTGCAGGCGCGCCGGCTGGGTGGCGTAGTCCTCGAGCTGGATCTCCTTGCCGTCCTTGCTGATCTCGATCTTGGTGGCGATCGACATCTTGCCCTCGCCATGGCCGTTCTTGTCAAGGTGGATCTCGATCAGCGTGAACGGGTAGTGGATCGACCGCGGCAGGTGGGCCGCCTCCCAGAAGCTGATCCGCCGGTTGGTGGCGAGGAAGATTCGCCTGCCGCCATCGGCGGTGGGCGTCTGCCGCGCGAAGTGGAGGTCCCAGGCGAGGGTGTCGGGGGTGCGGATCGTCCCCACGCTCGGGTTCTCCTGCAGGGCCTTGAGCAGGCCGTCCTGGCCCTTGGTCCGCAGCGTGGCGATCAGCTCGTCGCGCTCCGCCTCGGTCGACCAGCGGTCGATCGCGATCTCGACGATCGCCGTCGCCGGCCGCGGCGACCTGAGGTCCGGCGTCACGCCCAGGTTGACGGCGAAGGCGGTGAGCTGGAGCTCATGCTTGCCGCTGTCCGCCGCTCGGGCGGCGGTAACGGTGCCGCCCGCCAGGACGACACAGCCCAAGAGCCCCATGAGCAGCACCCATCGGTTCGCTTGGATTCTCGATCTTGACATCGGCGACCTCCCCTCAGGACGGACACCCCGGTCCACTCCGGAATGACGGCAGCTAGCCCTGCCGAAAATTCATGCAATCGCCGGACCTTTTCTACTTTACCGGAGCTCTGAGCTTCCGGTAGCGCCGGATGAGGGCGTTCGTCGAGCTGTCGTGCCGGAGCTGCGGCTCCGCGGCGCCTTCGAGCTCGGGGATGATGCGCTGCGCCAGCACCTTTCCCAGCTCCACTCCCCACTGATCGAAGGAGTCGATGTTCCAGAGAGCGCCCTGGGTGAAGACGCTGTGCTCGTAGAGGGCTACCAGCTTCCCCAGCGCCTCCGGCGTCAGCTTGTCCAGGAGGAGGGTGTTGGACGGGCGGTTGCCCTCGAAGGTGCGGTGCGGCACGAGCCAGGCCGGGGTTCCCTCCGCCGCCACCTCCTCGGGCGTCTTGCCGAAGGCCAGCGCCTCGGTCTGGGCGAAGGCGTTGGCGAGGAGGATGTCGTGGTGGCGGCCGAGCGGGTTGAGCGCCTCGGCGAAGGCGATGAAGTCGCAGGGGATGAGCTCCGTCCCCTGGTGGATGAGCTGGTAGAAGGAGTGCTGGCCGTTGGTGCCCGGCTCCCCCCAGTAGACCGGACCCGTCGGGTAGTCGACCGCCGCCCCGTCGAGCGTCACGTGCTTGCCGTTGCTCTCCATCGTCAGCTGCTGGAGGTAGGCCGGGAAACGCTTCAGGTACTGCTCGTAGGGCAGGACGGCGACCGTCTGCGCGCCGAAGAAGTCGGCGTACCAAAGGGCCAGGAGCCCCATGAGCACCGGCAGGTTGCGCGCGAAGGGCGCAGTCCGGAAGTGCTCGTCCATCTGGTGGAAGCCGCCCAACAGGGCGGAGAAGTGCTCGGGGCCGACGGCGAGCATCGTCGACAGGCCAATGGCGGAGTCCATCGAGTAGCGCCCGCCGACCCAATCCCAGAAGCCGAACATGTTGGCGGTGTCGATGCCGAATTTCGCCACCTCGCCCGCGTTGGTCGAGACGGCGACGAAATGCCGGGCGACGGCCGCGGGATCGTCGAGGGTCGCGAGGGCCCAGGCGCGCGCGGTCAGCGCGTTGGTCATGGTCTCCAAGGTGGTGAAGGTCTTCGACGAGATAATGAACAGCGTCTCGGCGGCGTCGAGGTCGCGCGTCGCCTCGGCGAAGTCGGTGCTGTCGATGTTCGAGACGAAGCGGAAGGTCATGTCGCGCCGGCTGTAGTGGCGCAGGGCTTCATAGGCCATCACCGGACCCAGGTCGGAGCCGCCGATGCCGACGTTGACGATGTTGCGGATCGGCCTGCCGGTGTGCCCCTTCCACTCCCCGCTTCGCACCCGGTTGGCGAAGTCGGCCATCTTGTCGAGCACCGCGTGGACGTGGGGCACCACGTCCTCGCCGTCGACGACGATGGACTCCCCGCGGGGGGCGCGCAGGGCGACGTGGAGGACGGCGCGCTTCTCCGTGACGTTGATCTTTTCGCCGCGGAACATGGCGTCGATGCGCGACCGCAGGCCGCACTCCTCCGCCAGCCGGAGGAGGAGCTCGAGGGTCTCGTCGGTGACGCGATGCTTCGAGTAGTCGAAGTAGATGCCAGCGGCCTCGACCGTCATGCGCTCTCCGCGGGTCGGGTCGTCGGCGAAAAGCTGCCGCAGGTGCAACCCGCGGACTTGCGAGAAATGGCCCTCGAGGGCCTTCCACGCCGCCCGGCTCGTCAGGGACACGTTGCCTGTCGTCATATTGCCCTCTGGGAGTGATCGTGCATGGATTGAGCTCCCGGAGTCTATACGGCTCAGCCGATCCGCTGCTCCGTCGCGGCGTCGAAGAGGTGGAGGGCTTCGAGGTCGGCGGCGAGGTCGATGGGGTCGCCCATCGCGGGGGCCCGGTGCGGGCCGAGCTTGGCGACCAGGAGGTCGTCCTCCATCCTGACGTGGACGATCACCTCGTGCCCCAGCGGCTCCACGAACTCGACGGTGCCGGAGAGGCTGGCGCTGTGCTCTCCGTCTCCCCTTGTGGACTCGTGAAGGCTCTCTGGCCGGATTCCTAGAACGATCTTCCTGCCGTCCCCGAGGCCCGCGCGGCGGGGCTCTGGGAGGGGGAGCGCGAAGCCGGAGGCGGCGATCCTCGCGCCGCCTTCGGCGACGACCGCCGGCACGAGGTTCATGGGCGGCGTGCCGATGAAGCTCGCCACGAAGAGGTTCGCGGGGCGGTCGTAGACCTCGAGCGGCGTCCCCACCTGCTGCAGCCGGCCGCCGTTCAGGACCGCGATGCGGTGCCCCATCGTCATCGCCTCGATCTGGTCGTGGGTCACGTAGACGGTGGTCGTCTCGAGCCGCTTCTGGAGCTTCGAGATCTCCGCCCGCATCTGCACCCGCAGCTTGGCGTCGAGGTTCGAGAGCGGCTCGTCGAAGAGAAAGACGGCGGGCTTGCGCACGATGGCGCGGCCCAGGGCGACGCGCTGCCGCTGGCCGCCCGAGAGCTCCCGGGGCTTGCGGCCGAGGAGCGGGCCGATGCCGAGGATCTGCGCCGCCTCGTCCACCCGGCGCTTCATCTCGTCCTTCGGAGTCTTGCGGATCTCCAAGCCGAACTCGAGGTTCTCGCGCACCGACATGTGGGGGTAGAGGGCGTAGCTCTGGAAGACCATGGCGATGTCGCGGTCCTTGGGCGGCACCTCGTTGACCACCCGGCCGCCGATCGAGATGGTGCCGCCGCCGATCTCCTCCAGGCCGGCGATCATCCGCAGGGCGGTCGACTTGCCGCACCCCGAGGGCCCCACTAGCACCATGAACTCGCGGTCGGCGACGTCCAAGTCCAGGTCGGCGATGACGGCGACCTCGCCGAAGCTCTTCCGCACGTGCCGCAGCTTCACCTCGGCCATGGCGCCTCCGCTTCCAGGGCGACGGCCTCGCCCGCCAGGACGGCGCCGTTCGTCCGCATCACCTCGCGATAGAAGCGAGCGCTCCGCTTGGGCGTCCGCGCGAGGGTCTGGAAGTCGACGTGGACGATGCCGAAGCGCTTGGTGAAGCCCAGGCTCCACTCCAGGTTGTCGAGGAGCGACCAGGCGAAGTAGCCGCGGACGTCGACGCCCAGGGCGATGGCCCGGCCGACGGCCTGGATGTGCTCGCGGAGGTAGTGGACGCGGAGCGGATCGTCGACCTCGCCGCCGATCGCCGACGGCGGGTCGTAGAAGGCGGCGCCGTTCTCGGTGACGTAGAGGGGCGTCGGACCGTAGCGGTCGCGGAACCAGAGCAGGACGTCGGTCAGCGCCCGCGGGCAGACCTCCCAGCCGGTCTCGGTGTAGATCGACCCCGGCTGGCGGACCTTGGCGGCCCGCTCGACGACGACGGCGGGGTCGGCCCTCGTCACCCCGCGGGTGTAGTAGTTGATGCCCACGAAGTCGACCGGCGTCGCGATGCCGTCGAAGTCGGCGGCGGGGAAGTCGGGCCAGGCGTCGCCGAAGAGCTCCTTCATCTCGGCCGGGTAGGCGCGGCGGAAGACGGCGTCCAGGTACTGGCGGTTCATGTAGGCGTCGGCCAGGCGGCAGGCTGCCGTGTCCTCCGCGCTCGCGGACGCCGCCTGCTTGGGCTCCAGGTTGACGACCAGCCCCACCTGGTGCCGGCCGAGGGCGCGGTAGGCTTGGACGGCGCGGCCGTGGGCGCGCAGCAGGTTGTGCGAGGCGATAGGCGCCTCGTAGAGGTTGCGGTGTCCCGGCGCCAGGACGCCGTGGAGGTAGCCGCCGTCGGTGATGACCCATGGCTCGTTGATGGTCGCCCAGAGCTCCACGCGGTCGTCGAGAGCGCGGTAGGCGACAGAAGCGTAGTCGGCGAACCAGTCGGCGGCGTCGCGGTTGAGCCAGCCGCCGCGGTCGTCGAGGGCGGCCGGCAGGTCCCAGTGGTAGAGCGTCGCCATGGGCCGGATGCCGGCCTCGCGGAGGGCGTCGACGAGGCGGCGATAGAAATCGAGGCCGGCCTCGTTCACCCGCCCCGTGCCGGCGGGGAGGATGCGGCTCCAGGAGATGCTGAAGCGGTAGGCGCCCAGCCCCAGGTCGCGCATGAGGGCCACGTCCTCGGCCCAGCGGTGGTAGTGGTCGCAGGCGACGTCGCCGGTGTCGCCGCCCGCCATGCGGCCGGGGGTATGGCTGAAGCGCTGCCAGATGCTGGGGCCGGCGCCGTCGGCGAGAGGCGCGCCCTCGATCTGGTAGGCCGACGTGGCGGCGCCCCAGAGGAAGGCGGCGGGGAAGCGGGTTTCGGTCATCTCGGTCTCCAGCGTTGAGGGCCGTTGACACCCCGTGGGGATTGCAGTAGCGTAGCCGAAATGTAAGCGGTTACATAGCGATGACAGAAGGCCCGTCGCAACTGCCAAGATCCCGTCGCCGCGGCTCCCGGGCCGCGACGATCCACGACGTCGCCGCGAAAGCGGGGGTGTCGGTCGCCACCGTGTCCCGCGTGCTCAACGGCAAAGAGGTGGTGCGCCAGGAGACCTCGCGGCAGGTCCAGGCCGCGGCCAAGGCGCTGCGCTACGTGCCCAACGTGGCAGCCCGCTCGCTCAGCAGCCGGCGCAGCCAGACGGTCGGCATCGTCCTCCCCGACGTGCACGGCGAATTCTTCTCCGAAGTGATCCGCGGCGTCGACGTCGCCGCGCGCCGACTTGGATATCACATCCTCGTCTCCGGCTCGCACAGCGACGTCGGCGAGATGCTGGAGGTCTTGAAGACGATGCGCGGGCGGGTGGACGGCCTCGTGGTCATGGCCCCCGACGTGGCGCAGGCCGCGCTCCACCGCTCGCTGCCGTCCGACCTGCCGCTCGTCCTCCTCAACTCGGCCGACGAGGGGCGGGACGCGATCACCATCGACAACTACGGCGGCGCGCGCGCCATGATGCGCTACCTGGCCGACCTGGGCCACCGGCGCATCGCCTTCGTCAAGGGCCCGGCGCAGAACGCCGACGCCCGCGAGCGGCTGCGCGGCTTCCGCCACGCCATGCGCGAGCTCGGGGTGGCGGCGCCCGACCGCCAGGAGATCGGCGGCCACTTCACGGAGGAGTCGGGCGAGACGGCGGCGCGCCAGGCGCTGGCGGCGGCGCCGCGGCCGACGGCCATTTTCGCCGCCAACGACTCGATGGCCGTCGGCGCCATGGCGGCGCTCGCCGAGGCCGGGGTGGCGGTGCCGGGCGAGATGTCGGTGGCCGGCTTCGACGACATCCCGGTGGCCCGCTACGTGGCGCCGCCGCTCACCACCATACGGGTCGACATCGCCGACCTCGGACGGCGCGCCTTCGGGCTCCTGCTCGGCGCCATCGAACGACCCGCCGCCCCCGCGGGGCGGCGCGACTCCATCGCCACGACGCTCGTTGTCCGCCAATCCTGTTGTAGCCCTGAATTCCATTTGAGGACCCGCACGCTACCTGACCGGAAGCTCTGGGGCCGAAGAAAAGGAGAGGAGTCATGAGACGAACATTGAAGTCGGTTCTGTGGTGCGCGCTCATCGCCGGCGCGGTGGCGGCTTCCGCCGCCGCCCAGTCGACGGGAGCGACCCTCCGCGGCAAGGTGACGAACGAGGCGGGGGCGGGGCTCGCCGCCGCCAAGATAGAAGCCCGCGGCACGACGTCGGGCTTCGTCGAGACGATCACCGCCGGCAGCGACGGGTCGTTCCAGCTCGGCGGCCTCACCCCCGGCGAGTACAAGATCACGGTGTCGGCGGCCGGCATGGAGGCGCGCTCGGAGACGGTGACCGTCCTCGTCGGCCAGAACGTGAGCATCACCTTCGTGATGACGCCGACGGCGACCTTGAGCGAGTCGGTCACTGTCGTCGGCGAGCAGCTGGTCGACACCAAGTCCTCGGAGGCGGCGACGATCGTCACCCGGCAGCAGATCGAGAACCTGCCGCAGGACGACCGCAACTTCCTCAAGTTCGCGGGCCTGGCGCCGGGCATCCGGGTGTCGACCGACCCCCAGCGCAAGACGATCGCCGGCGACGCCCAGCCGGCCGAGCAGACCAACGTCTTCATCGACGGCGTCAGCTTCAAGAACGACGTCCTCCAGGGCGGCGTCGCGGGGCAGGACTCCAGCCGCGGCAACCCCTTCCCGCAGAACGCCGTGCAGGAGTTCCGCGTCATCACCCAGGACTACGGCGCGCAGTACGAGAAGGCGTCCTCCGCCATCATCAGCGCCGTCACCAAGTCGGGCGGCAACGACATCGCGGGCCAGGCCTTCTGGTTCTACCAGCCGAAGGCATGGGTGGCGACGCAGAAGGAGAATTTCGGCTTCTCGACCCTCACTACCAACAAGGACTACTCGCGCAATCAACCCGGGCTCTCGATCGGCGGACCGATCATCAAGGACAAGCTCCATTACTTCCTGGCCTACGAGGGCGACGACGAGCACGCGACGACGCCGGTGACCGTCGGCAACGGCGCCTTCGCCCAGCAGTTCAGCCAGTACGTCGGCGTCTTCCCCAGCCCCTTCAAGGAGAACCTGGGCTTCGGCAAGCTGAGCTGGCAGCCGGCGGACAACCAGCTCGTCGACTGGAGCAGCAGCTACCGGCGCGAGAGCGAGACGCGCGACTTCGGCGCTTCGACGATGACGTCCTTCCAGTCGGGAACGGACTTGAAGGAGTGGGTCTACACGTCGGCGCTCCGGCACCAGTGGAACAACGACAAGGCCCTCAACCAGGCGACGCTCTCCTGGCAGGACTATGCATGGAACCCGACGCCCTTGAATCCCGGCCTCGTGGGCCTCAACTACGAAGGCGTCCTCCGCATCGGCGGCAACAGCACTACCCAGAAGTTCGACCAGCGGCGCATCGAGCTGCGGGACGACTACAACTACGTGAAGACGGGCTGGGGGGGCGACCACAGCTTCTCGGCCGGCGTCAACCTCGACTTCCTGCACTACAACGTCAACAAGAGCCTGAACGGCAACCCGGTTTTCAACTTCAGAAACGATCCGGCGAACGGCTTCACCTTCGATGCGCCGTTCGAGGCGCAGTTCGGCTTCGGCAATCCGTTGCTCGCCACCAGCAACAACGAGTACGGCCTCTACGGCCAGGACACCTGGACCGTCAACCCGCACCTGACGCTGAACCTGGGGCTGCGGTGGGACTACGAGACGAATCAGCTCGACTCCTCCTACGTGACGCCGGCGAACATCGCAGCGGCGCTCGCCGGCCACGTGGACCCGAGCTATTTCTCCAACGGCAACAACCGCCAACAGTACAAGGACGAGTTCCAGCCGCGCCTGGGCTTCTCCTACGACCTCAAGGGCGACAGCAAGTCGGTCATCTTCGGCGGCGCCGGCCGCTACTACGACCGCCTCTTCCTGAACGCCACGCTCGACGAGCGCTACCGCCTGCAGTTCCCCGTCTACCGCATCGAGTTCTCGCCCGACGGGCGCCCGGGGACGATCAAGTGGGACCCCAAGTACTTGAGCGTCGCCGGCCTGAACGGGCTCATCGCCTCGGGGCAGACCAGCCCCGAGATCTACCTCCTGAACAAGAACACCAAGCCGCCCTATTCGAACCAGTGGAACCTGGGCTTCCGGCAGGCGCTCGGCACCTGGAACGGCTCGATCAGCTACAACAGCGTCCGCGGCTATCACGGCTTCACCTGGCTGTCGGCCACCGGCCTCTGCTGCTCGGCGCTCGTCCCCGGCTTCGGCAACGTGATCATCTCCGACCCCAGCGGCAAGGACTACTGGTACAGCGGCATCTTCCTCTCGCTCGACCGGCCCTTCAGCGGCAGGTGGGGAGCGCACTTCGCGTGGACGCACGCCAAGGCCGAGCAGAACGGCAACGATCTCTTCAGCCTCGACTACCCGAGCGCCGCCGCCTATCCGCGCCACGAGGTGCCCGGCAGCGAGCGCGACCGCATCGTCGCCAACGGCATCTTCAGCTTGCCCTGGGAGTTGCGCTTCGCCGCCACCCTCTCCTTCGGCACCGGAGGCGCGACGAACGTCCTCGACTTCTCGCAGGGCTTCGACCTCGCCGCGCGCGAGCGGACGCATCCGTTCGAACGCTCCATCCGGCCGCCGACGACCTGGGGTTTCGCCGACCGCTCGATCGACTTCCGCCTGGAGAAGGACTTCCGCACCTTCGGCAACGTCTCGGTGGGCGTCGTCGGCGAGGTCTTCAACGCCTTCAACTGGACGAACTTCGGCTGTCTCAACAACTTCATCCCGCCGGAGGGAAACCCGACCTTCGGCCAGCCGACCTGCACGGTCAACCTGGGCCGCCGCGAGCAGCTGGGCCTGAAGGTGAATTTCTGATGCGGTAGGGAAGAGGGCAGGCACGGGGGCCTGCCCCTACGGATCCGGTCGGGGCCGGTTGTCCCGACCGCGGCGTACGCGGCTAATGCGATGTCCGGTCGGGGCAACCCGGTGGTTGCCCCGACCGCAGGTGGACGCGGTTGATGCAATGATCGGCAGGGCAACCCCTCGCGGTTGCCCCTTTTTTCACCTTGGCGCCCATGCCGCGAATCCCGAGAAACATCGCCGCCCTCCTCCTCGCCGTCCTGCTGCTCGCCTGCGCGGGCACGCCGGCGGTCCGGCAGGCCGCGCCGGCCGCCGCGCCTTCCAGCACACCTGTCGCGGACGCCGCGCTCCTCGACGACGTCGAGAGCCGCAGCTTCCATTTCTTCTGGGACCTGGCCGACCCGCACACGCTGCTCATCCCCGACCGCGCGCCGACGCCGTCGTTCTCGAGCATCGCCGCCGTCGGCTTCGGTTTGACCGCCTACGGCATCGGCGCCGAGCGCGGGTACGTCACCCGCGAGCAGGCCGCGGAGCGGACGCTCGCCACCCTGCGCTCGCTCCTCGCCATGAAGCAGGGCCCCGAGCCGCACGGCGTCTCCGGCTACCACGGGTTCTTCTACCACTTCCTCGACATGCGGACCGGCCTGCGCTTCGAGGCCATCGAGCTGTCGACGATCGACACCTCGCTGCTCCTCGCCGGAGCCCTCTTCGCGCAGTCCTACTTCGACCGCGGCGACGCCGCCGAGACGGCGATCCGCGCTGCCGCCGAGGAGCTTTACGACCGCGTCGACTGGCCGTGGGAGCAGGTGCGGGCGCCGGCGATCAGCATGGGCTGGACGCCCGAGGAGGGCTTCCACACCTACGACTGGCGCGGCTACAACGAGGCGATGATCGTGGTAGTCCTGGGGCTCGGCTCGCCGACCCACCCGGTCGCCCCGGGCGCCTGGGACGAGTACACGAAGAGCGACCGCTGGGGGACCTTCTACGGCCAGGACCACCTCCTCTTCGCGCCGCTCTTCGGGCACCAGTACTCGCACGTCTGGATCGACTTCCGCGGCATCCAGGACGAGGTGACGCGGGCGCACGGCATCGACTACTTCGAGAACTCCCGCCGCGCGGCGCTGGCGCAGCACGCCTACGCCCTCGACAACCCGGGCCGCTACCGGGGCTACGGCGACCGCATCTGGGGTCTCTCCGCCTGCGACGGCCCGATGGACGCGACGATCGAGATCGACGGCCGGAAGCGGACTTTCTTCGGCTACGCCGCGCGCGGCGCCACGGCGGGTGATGTCCGCGACGACGGCACCATCACGCCGACCGCCGCCGCCTCGTCGATCGTCTTCACCCCGGAGCTCTCTCTTGCTGCCATCCGCGAGATGAGCCGCCGCTACGGCAGCCGCCTCTACTCGAAGTACGGGTTCCTGGACGCCTTCAATCCCACGCTGGTGACGAGCGCGGGCGTCAAGAGCGGGCGGGTCGATCCCCAAGAAGGCTGGTTCGACGTCGACTACCTGGGCATCGACGAGGGGCCGATCGTGGCGATGATCGAGAACTACCGGAGCGGCCTGGTCTGGAAGACGATGCGGAAGAACGAGCACATCGTCTCGGGGTTGAAGCGCGCCGGCTTCAGGGGCGGCTGGCTGGACGGGCGATGAAGGGCTGCCGTCCGCTCGCCGGAGTCCTTTTCCTCGCCTGTCTGCTCGGCGGGGCCGCCTGCGCCGAGCGCGGGGAGCGCGGCGTCGAGACGATCGAGCTCTGGGGGCTCGGCCGCGAGGGCGAGGTGGTGGCCGACATGATCCCCGAGTTCGAGCGCCAGAACCCCGGCCTCCGCGTCACCGTGCAGCAGATCCCCTGGATCGCGGCGCACGAGAAGCTGCTGACGGCCTATGCCGGCGACGCGACCCCGGACGTGGCGCAGATGGGGAACACCTGGATCCCGGAGTTCGTCGCCGTCCGCGGCCTCGCCGACCTGACGGCCTTCGCCCGGGCGTCGCCGGCGATCGACGGCCACGACGACTTCCCCGGCGTCTGGGCCACCAACGAGGTGGACGGCGCGCTCTACGGCATCCCCTGGTACGTCGACACCCGCGTCCTCTTCTACCGCAGCGACGTGTTGGCGGCGGTCGGCTACCCCCGCGGGCCGGCCACCTGGAGCGAGTGGATGGAGGCGATGACCCGTATCCAGCGGGAGCGGCGGACCCGTTTCGCCATCCTCCTGCCGATCAACGAGTTCGAGCCGATCGAGATGCTGGCGCTCTCGAACGGCTCGCTGTTCCTGCGCGAGAACGGCACCCGCGGCGGCTTCCAGGAGCCGGCGTTCCGCGACGCCTTCGGCTTCTACGTCGACGTCTTCCGCCGCGGCCTGGCGCCGGTGGTGAGCAACACCCAGGTCGCCAACCTCTACCAGCAGTTCGCGCAGGGCGACTTCGCCATGTACATCACCGGCCCCTGGAACGTCGGCGAGTTCAAGCGCCGGCTGCCGCCCGAGATGCAGGGCCGCTGGGCCACCGCGCCGCTGCCGGCGCGCGACGCCGGGGCGCCGACCGGCGTCTCCATGGCCGGCGGCTCGAGCCTCGTCGTCTTCCGCGCCTCGCGGCACCGGCGGGCTGCCGAGAGGCTGATCGAGTTCCTCTCCCAGCCGGCGCGGCAGGCTCGTTTCTTCACGGCGACCGGCGACCTGCCGGCGCGGCGAAGCGCCTGGGCGGCGCCGGCGCTGGCCCACGATCCCTACTTCCCGGCCTTCCGCCGGCAGCTCGAGCGCGTCCAGCCGCTGCCGAAGGTGCCGGAATGGGAGGAGATCGCCAACCTGATCGACGAGCACGGCGAGGCTGCCGTGCGCGGCGCGGCGACCCCGGCCGCGGCCCTGGCCGCCCTCGATCGCGAGACGGACGACGTCCTCGCCAAACGCCGCTGGGTGCTGGCGCACGTCCTTGGAGTGGGGAAGCCCAAGTCGCCGGCGGAGCGGCAGCGGTGAGGAACGAGGCCCGCGCCGCCGCTCTGTTCCTCGCCCCGGCGCTCGCCGTGCTCGGCCTCTTCTTCTTCCTGCCGGTCGTCGCCGGCTTCGCCCTCAGCTTGACCGACTTCGACCTCTATACCCTGGGTGATTTCCACGCCCTCCGCTTCGTCGCCCTGCACAACTACGCGGCCGTCCTCCGCAGCAGCCTCTTCTGGACGGCGCTCGGCAACACGCTCTACTTCTCGCTCGTCGGCGGCCCGCTCACGGTCGCCGTCTCGCTGGGCGCGGCGCTCCTGGTGAACGCCCGGGCCGCACGCTTTAAGCCCCTTTTCCGCACCGTCTACTTCGCGCCCGTCGTCACCACCCTCGTCGCCGTCGCCGTCGTCTTCCGCTTCCTCTACCACCCCCGTTTCGGCGCCATCGACCGCGCCCTCGTGGGCCTCGGCCTGCCGGCGATCGACTGGCTCGGCGATCCGCGCTGGGCCATGCCGGCGATCATCCTCCTCGCGGTGTGGAAGAACTTCGGCTACAACATGATCATCTTCCTGGCCGGCCTGCAGGCGATCCCCGAGGAGCTCTACGAGGCGGCGCGGATCGACGGCGCGGGAGCCTTCCGGCAGTTCCGCCACGTCACCCTGCCGATGCTCGGCCCTACCTTCCTCTTCGTCGGCATCGTCACCGCCATCGGCTACCTGCAGCTCTTCCCCGAGCCCTACGTGATGACCTACGGCGGGCCGCTCAACCGCACGCTCTCGGCAGTCATGCTGATGTACAAGGAAGGCTTCCGCTGGTGGCGGATGGGGTACGCCTCGGCGGTGGCCTTCCTGCTCTGCCTGGTGATCGCGGCGGCGACGGCGCTGCAGATGCGCTGGCAGGAGCGGCGATGAGAAGGCGGGCCTGGACGGTCCTCCTCCACGCCGCCCTCGTGGCCGGCGGCGCCGTCACCCTCTTCCCGCTCCTCTGGATGCTGTCGGCCTCGTTCATGACCAGCGGCGAGGCGACGACCTTCCCGCCGCACCTGGTCCCCCACGCCGCCACCCTCGAGCAGTACCGCCAGCTCTTCCTGCGTCTCAACCTCGGCCGCGCCTTCCTCTCGAGCGCGACCATCGCCGTCACCACCACGCTCTTCTCTCTGCTGATCAACTCGATGGCCGGCTACGCCTTCGCCCGCCTCCGCTTCGGCGGCCGCGAGCGGCTCTTCGGCCTGCTGCTGGCGGCGCTCATCATCCCGGCGCAGGTGGGGATGCTGCCGCTTTTCCTGCTGATGAAGGCGCTGCACCTCGTCAACACCTACTGGGGCGCCATCCTGCCGTCGCTGGCGAGCGTCTTGGGCATCTTCCTCATCCGCCAGTTCATGCTCTCGGTGCCGCAGGAGCTGCTCGAAGCGGCGCGCATCGAGGGCGCCGGCGAGTGGAGGATCTACCGGTCGGTGGTAATGCCGCTGGCGCGGCCGGTCCTCGCCACCCTGGCGATCCTCACCTTCATGACGACGTGGAACGACTTCATGTGGCCGCTCATCGTGCTCAGCGACCAGCGCCGCTACACGCTGCCGGTGGCGATGGCCAGCCTGGTCGGCGAGCACGCGCTCGACATCGAGCTGATGATGGCCGGCGCGGTCGTCACCGTGCTGCCGGTGCTCGTCGTCTTCCTCGCGCTCCAGCGCTCCTACATCGCCGGGCTGATGGCGGGAAGCGTCAAGGGTTGAGACGGCTCCTGGAGGCGGCCGCGCTGGCGGCGCTGGCTCTAGCAACTCCGGCGGCTCTAGCGGCTCCGCTGCCTCCAATCGCGGCCGGCGCCCGCGTCCTCGACGACTTCTCGTCGATCGCCGCCTGGTCGGCCCACCCGTCGGACGGCGTCTCGCTGACGCTCGGCCAGGACGCCGGCCGCCGCGGCGGCGGCGACCGCGCCCTGCGGCTCGACTTCGACTTCCACCGCCACGCCGGCTACGCCATCGCGCGGCGCAGCGTCGACCTCGACCTGCCGGCGAACTACGAGGTCACCTTCGCCCTGCGCGCCGAGGCGCCGGTCAACAACCTGGAGGTGAAGCTGATCGATGCGACGGGCGACAACGTCTGGTGGATGAACCGGCGGAATTTCGTCTTTCCGCGCGCCTGGCAGGAGGTCGTCACCCGGAAGCGGCAGATCTCCTTCGCCTGGGGTCCGCAGGGCGGCGGCGAGATCCATCATGTCGCGGCGATCGAGATCGTCGTCACGGCGGCGACGGGCGGCAAGGGCACGGTCTGGATCGACGATCTGGCCCTCGCCGAGCTGCCGCCCCCCTCCGGCCCGGTGACCCGCGGCCCCTGGCGCGCGGCCGAAGGCAAGCCGGAGCTGACCATCGACCTCGGCGCCCGGCGCGAGGTGGGCGGCCTGCGCATCCGCTGGGACGCGGATGACTTCGCCCGCGACTTCGCGGTCGAGCTGTCGCGCGACGGCGAGCGCTTCACGGCCGTGCGCCAAGTGGCGGCCAACGGGCGACGCGACGAGCTGCTCTTCCTGCCGGACGAGGAGGCGCGCTTGGTGCGCCTCTCGATGCGCAGGAGCAGCCGCGGGCGGGGGTTCGCCGTCGAGTTCGTGGAGGTCGAGCCGCCGGAGTGGGCGCCGGCGCCGAACGACTTCTTCGCCGCCGTGGCCAAGGCCGCGCCTCGCGGTGCCTACCCGCGCTATCTCGCCGGCGAGCAGCCGTACTGGACGGTCCTCGGCGCGGACGGCGCCGAAGAAGAGGCGCTGATCGGCGAGGACGGCAACGGCGAGCCGTTCAAGGGAGGGTTCTCGATCGAGCCGTTCCTCCTGGTGGGCGGCCGCGTGATCTCGTGGAGCGACGCCGCGCCGAGCCAGT
>Ga0209626_1000102_pt1 | contig 18177 bp, 17 predicted proteins | sample JacPinW_OM1H0_M2_FD_187962 | JGI IMG/M metagenome (GOLD analysis project Ga0209626, IMG submission 187962) | Forest soil microbial communities from Algoma, Ontario, Canada - Jack Pine, Ontario site 1_JW_OM1H0_M2 (SPAdes) (version 2) | ecosystem: Environmental > Terrestrial > Soil > Boreal... | reverse complement strand
GCCGCGTCCGCGTCCAGGACCAGGAGCGCCGGCCGGAAGCGTTCGCAGAGCTCCAGCACCCCGAGGAGGAAGCCGTTGCCCGCGTGCGCCGCGAGGGGTTGGACGTGGAGCAGGTGGGCATGGCTCCGCAGGGCGATCGAGCGGATGCGCGGTTCGCCGCCCGCGTCCCGCCGGCCGATCAGGGTGCCTGGCGCCTTCGGATGGCGCGAGTTGAGGATGCGGACGGGGACGTCTTTCTTTCGCGCCGGTCCGAGGGTCCCGGGGTGGGGCTTCTTCGATCCCGAGCAGGCGAGCTCCAGCGCCTCGGCGAAGGTGAGCGCGGCGACGGGACGGGCGCCGGGGACGAGCTGGGGATCGGCGGTCAAGATGCCGTCGACGTCGGTCCAGATCTGCACCTCCTCGGCGCCCAGGGCGGCGCCGACGATGGCTGCCGAGAAGTCCGAGCCCTCCTTGCCGAGGGTGCTCGGTATGCCGTCCGCGGTGGCGCCGGCGTAGCCGCCCAGGACCGGCACGGAGCCGGCGGCCAGGAGGGGCGAGAGCGCCGCCCGCAGGCGCTCGTCGGTCGCCGGGTAGTCGGGGAGGGCGCGGGTGAAGGTGTCGTCGGTGACGATCACCCGCCGGCAGTCGACGAGGACGGCGTCGACCCCGCCGCGGCGCAGACTCTCCGTCAAGATCGCGCTCGACAGCAGCTCGCCGTAGCCGGCGATCCGATCGGCGGCTCGGGGCGTGACCCGGCCGGCGGCCGCGATCTCCTGCAGCGCCTGCCGGAGCTCGCCGAAGTGGGCGGCGAAGAGGGCGTCCAGGCTTCCTGGCGCGACCACCGGGCGCGACTCGCGCTCGTGGAGGTCGCGGATCTCGGCGAGGATCTCGCGCGCCCCCGCGAGGTCGCCGGCCCCCGCCGCGCCGGCGCTCGCCAGGAGCTGCCGCGTCGTCTTGGCCATCGCCGACACCACCACCACCGGCCGGCTGCCGAGGCGCTCGCGGACGAGGCCCACCACGCGCTCGATGGCCGGGGCGCTGTCGACCGAGCTGCCGCCGAACTTCTGGACGATCATGGCGTCAGAGGAGCCCTTCCGTCCGCATCAGCTCGGCGTTCAAGATCGCCGCCCCGGCCGCCCCGCGGAGGACGTTGTGGGAGAGCGCCACGAACTTGTAGTGGAGGACGGGGCACTCGCGCACCCGGCCCACGGCGGTCGCCATGCCGCGTTCGAGGCCGGCGTCCTTGCGCGTCTGCGGCCGGTCGGGGGCGGTGAGCAGGTGAATGGGCCGCCGCGGCGCGCTCGGCAGCTCCCGCTCCTGGGGGAGGCCGCGGAAGTCGCGGAGGGCGGCGAGCAGCTCCTCGCGGGAGGGGCGCTCGGCGAATTCCACCGACACCGCGACCAGGTGGCCGTCGATCGCCGGCACGCGGTTGCAGGAGGCGCTGACGACGAAGGGCAGCGGGCGGACGCCGCCGTCCACACCGCTCTCGAACGTGCCCAGGATCTTCTGCGTCTCGCTCTCGACCTTCTCCTCCTCGCCGCCGATGTAGGGGATGACGTTGCCGAGGACGTCGAGCGACGGCACGCCCGGGTAGCCGGCCCCCGAGACAGCCTGGAAGGTGGTCACCATGACGCGCCGGAGGCCGAAACGGCGCAGCGGCGCGAGCGGCATGACCAGCACCATCGCCGCGCAGTTGGGGTTGGTCACCAGGGCGCCGCTCCAGCCGCGCCCCTGCCGCTGGCCCGGGAGGAGCGCCAGGTGGGAGGGGTTGATCTCCGGCACCAGGAGCGGCACGTCGGCGGCCATCCGGTAGTGGCTGGAGTTCGAGACGACGACATGGCCGGCCTTGGCGAACTCGGCCTCGATCGGCGCCGCCAGGTCGCCGGCCATGGAGGAGAAGACGAGCCGCGGCCCCCGCCCGGGGACGCACTCCTCGACCTTGAGACCGGCGATCCTCTCCGGCGGCGCGCCCGGGAGCTGCCAGGCGGCGGCCTCGCCGTAGGGCTTGCCGGCCGAGCGGTCGCTCGCCGCCACCCAGGTGAGGGTGAACCACGGGTGGTCGGCCAGCAGCTGCACGAAGCGCTGCCCCACCGTGCCGGTGGCGCCCAGGATGCCGACCTCGATCTTCGTCGTCATGTCTCGCACCGGTAGTGGGCCAGTTTGGCTCTGCTCGGCTCCTTCTTCATCGTCCGCTCTGCAAGCGCCGCACCATCTCGCTATAGAGATGGACGGCCTCTACCAGCTGGCGTTTCGGCACCCGCTCCTCGGGGGTATGGGCTACATGGATGCTGCCCGGCCCGATCAAGAAAGGCTGTCCCCAGGCCGTCAGCCGCGGCACGTCGCTGGTGTACTTGACGATCGTCGTCGGGAATCCGGGCAGGCTCGCCAGCCGGACCGCCGGCACCTCGCTCGTCCGCGCCACATGGATCTCGTCGCCGAGCGCCGCGAAGAGCCGCTCCTTCCACGCCGTCGTGTCCCCCACGGTGCGGATCATCACCTCCGCGCGCGCCCGGTCGGCCACCACGTTGGCGGCGCGGCCGCCGGCGATCGTCCCCACGTTCACGGTCGTCTCCCCCAGCAGCGGGTCGCTCGGCAGCGGTACCGCGGCGAGCCGGGCGAGAGCGGCCAGGAGCTTGTCGATCGCCGACTCGCCGAGCTCCGGATAGGCCGAATGGGCCATCCTCCCCTCGGCTTCGAGGTCGAGGTAGAGGGCCCCCTTCCCGCCCACGGCCAGGAGGTTCTCCGTCGGCTCGCCGTTGATCAGATACTTCGCGCCGCGCGGCTGCCGGTTGGCGACCGTGGCGCCGGCGCTGTCCGTCTCCTCGCCGACGACCAGGAGCAGCCCGACGTTCGAGGCCCCTTCGCCGAGCAGACCCTCGATCGCCTTCAGCATGGCGGCGATGCCGCCCTTGGTGTCACAGGCGCCCCTCCCCCAGACGTGCTCGCCGTCCTCCCGGCTGGGAAAGAACGGCGGCACCGTGTCCATATGAGTGGAGAGGACGACGTCCGGTTCCCCCCAGGCGGCGAAGACGTTGGAACGGTCGTCCGCCACCGCCATCCGCTCCACCCGGCCGCCGGTGCGCGCCGCCAGCGCGCCCAGGTAGTCGAAGAGGAAATCGCCGATCGCCCGCTCGCGGCCGGTCGTGGAGTCGATGTCCACCAGCGCCTGCGTCAGCTCGAAGAGGTCCATGAGGGTGCCGAGAGCCTAGTTTTACCGCCGGCAATCGTCAACGGAAGCGGCTGTTGCCTATTTATGTAGGGGAGGGGCTTGACCCCTCCCGGGCGGGGGCAAGCCCCGCCCCTACACAAGCGAGGTAGCAGGGACCCAATCGATGATCGGATAAGATCCGCGCCATGGTCGGGATCGATCTGGCAGGGAAGCGGGCCCTGGTCATGGGGGTCGCGAATGCGCGGAGCCTGGGTTGGGCGATCGCCGAGCGGCTGCGCGAGGCGGGGGCGGAGCTCGCCTTCAGCTACCAGGGGGAGCGGCTGCAGGACGAGCTCGCGAAGCTGACGGCGGGGATGCCGGGCACCCGGCTCTACCAGTGCGACGTCACCCGCGAGGAGGAGCTCACGGCGCTCTTCGCCGGCCTCGCGGAGTCTTGGGGCAGCCTCGACTACGTGGTCCATGCCATCGCCTTCGCCCCCCGGCCGGCCATGGACGGGCGCTACATCGACACCACCCGCGAAGACTGGCTGACCGCCCTCGAGATCTCCGCCTACTCGCTGGTCTCGATCGCCCGCGCGGCCGAGCCTCTCCTGGCGGAGGGGGGGGCGCTGGTGACCCTCACCTACTACGCCTCCGAGAAAGTGGTCCCCAAGTACAACGTCATGGCGATCGCCAAGAGCGCCCTCGAGGCGAGCGTCCGCTACCTCGCCTACGAGATGGGGAAGAAGGGGATCCGGGTCAACGCCGTCTCCGCCGGCCCGGCCCGCACCGTGGCGGCGCGCAGCATCCCCGGCTTCCTCAAGATGTACAACCGGGTCGCCGGCATGGCGCCCCTGGGCCGCAACGTCACCCACGAGGAGATCGGCAACCTCGGCCTCTTCCTGCTCTCGCCGCTCGCCTCCGGCATCACCGGCGAGACCGTCTACGTCGACGCCGGCTACCACGTCATGGGCATGGAGCTCGGCGACGAGTGACCGGCGCTTGAAGGCCCTGGTCCTGGCGGGCGGGAGCGGCACCCGTTTCTGGCCGCTGTCGCGGCAGCTCCGTCCCAAGCAGCTCCTCGCCCTCGAAGGCGACCGCAGCCTCCTGCAGGCGACCGTCGACCGCCTGCAGCCGCTGGTCGAGCCGCAGTCCGTCTGGGTCTGCACCACCCGCGCGCTCGCCGACGCCGTCCGCCGCCAGCTCCCCGAGGTGCCGCCCGAGCAGGTGCTCGCCGAGCCGATGGGCCGCAACACCGCCCCGGCCATCGGCTGGTCGCTGCGCTCGATGCCGGAGGAGGCGCGCGCGGGCGTCGTGGCGGTCCTTCCTGCCGACCACCGGGTGGCCGACGCCGCGGCCTTCCGCGACGCCCTCGAACGGGCCGCCCGGGCCGTCGAGATGGACGACCTGGTGATGACGCTGGGGGTGGTGCCCCGCTGGGCGGAGACCGGCTACGGCTACCTCGAGCTGGGCGAGGGGCTGGGGGCTTCCGACGGCGGCGTGCGCCGGGTCGCCCGCTTCGTGGAGAAGCCCGACGCGGAGGCGGCAGCCCGCTTCCTCGCCTCCGGCAACCACCTCTGGAACGCCGGCATCTTCGTCTTCCGCGGCACGATGCTCCTCGCCCATCTGGCCCGCCTGCAGCCCGAGCTCGCCCGCGGGCTGGAGGCGATCGCCGCCGATCCTTCGAGAGTCGACGCGCTCTACGCCGGCCTCCCCGCCGATTCGATCGACTACGCGGTGATGGAGAAGCTCGCCGCCACCGGGGACGGCGCGGCCGCCGTCGGCACCGTCCCCCTGGACTGCGGCTGGAGCGATCTCGGCTCCTGGGCGGCGCTCGCGGAGGTGCTACCCAAGGACGCCGGCGGCAACGCCGGCCGCGGCGCCGTCGGCGCCATCGTCGCCGTCGACGCGGGGGGCAACGTCCTGGTCTCCGACGGCGGCGAGGGGGTGGTGGCGGTGCTGGGGGTCCACGACCTGGTCGTCGTGCGCACCGCCGACGCCGTGCTGGTCTGCCCCAAGGAGCGCGCCCAGGAGGTCAAGCGGCTGGTCGCCGAGCTCGCCCTCGCGGGGCGCGAGGACCTCCTGTAGGCGATCTTCGCTTGATCGATCCTGTCCTCGTCTCCGTCGCCGCCGGCGACTCCGCGCTCGCCGACCACCCGGCGCCCCTGCCGCTCGACGCGCTGGTGCCGCCCTGGTCCCCATCATCGCCGTGGGAGGTGGAGATCGGCTTCGGCAAGGGGCGTTACCTCCTCGCCCGCGCCCTCGGCAGCCCCGACCGCCGCTTCCTGGGGATCGAGCTCGCCGGCGAGTACCACCGCATCTTCGTCTCGCGGGCGCGGCGGCGCGGGATCGCCAACTGGGTGGCGCTCCGCGGCGACGCCCTCTACCTCATGGCCGCAGTCCTCCCGGCGCGCTTCGCCGCCGCCGTCCATGTCTATTTCCCCGATCCCTGGCCCAAGAGCCGCCACCAGAAGCGGCGCCTCTTCGACCCCGAGACGGTCGACCTCGTCCTCGGCCTCCTCGCCGCCGGCGGGCGCCTCTTCTTCGCCACCGACTTCCTCGCCTATGGCGCCCTGGTGGCCGACCTCCTGGAGCGCTGCCCGGGGCTCGACGTCATTCGCCGCGACGGCCCCTGGGAGGGCGGGGCGCGGACCAACTACGAGGCCAAATACCTGGCCGAGGGACGGCCGATCCTGCGCCTAGAGGCAAGCTGGCGCCGGTAGGACTGCGCCGTCCTCCGGGGAGGTCGCTCCCGGCGGCGCTCTCCCGGGGCGCCGGCCCGCAGGAAGCTGGCACGATCCGTGTTTCTACTTGGAGACAGGAGGTGAAACGAACATGGCTGCGAACAAGAGTGTCCTGATCCTGCTGCTCCTGGGCGCCCTGATGTCCGGCGCCTGCTATCCCTACGGCTATGGCTATGGCGTCGGGGTCCGGGTGGGCTTCGCGCCTCCGCCCTTCCGCCACGAGGCGGTGATCGTCACCCCGGGGCCGGGCTACGTCTGGCTCCCCGGCTACTACGACTGGCGGGATTCCAACTACTTCTGGGTGGAAGGCCGCTGGGAGCAGCCGCCGCGGCGGGGGGCGATCTGGGTGGCTCCCCGCTACGTGCGCCGCCACGGCACCTTCTACTACCACCGTGGCCACTGGCGGTAACCAGAGCGCGCAGGGCGCGTTCCACGGGCTCCGGCCGGCGGGTGATATTCTCGCCGGCCGGAGAATCTCCCCTTGTTGAAGCGCCTGGCCTTCCTCTTCCCCTACTTCCGCCGCTATCGCCGTAAGCTCGGCGTGGGGCTCGCGGCCATCGCCGCCTCGGCGGCCTTTGGCCTCCTCTCGCCGATCCTCCTCGGCCACGGCGTCGACGCCCTGCGCACCGCCGTCCGCCGGGAGACCATCCTCGTCTACGCCGGGTTGATCCTCGGGGCGGCGCTGGTGCAGGGGGTCTTCAGCTACCTGCAGCGCTCGATCCTCGTCGCCATGAGCCGGGACATCGAGTTCGATCTCCGCAACCTCTACTTCGAGCGGCTGGAGCGGCAGCCGCAGGCCTTCTTCCAGCAGCACTCGACCGGCGACCTGATGGCGCGCGCCACCAACGACCTGCAGGCGGTGCGCATGATCTGCGGCCCCGCCATCATGTACAGCGCCAACACGATCTTCGCCGCCGCCGGGTCGCTCGTATTGATGGCGCGCATCAACGTCCGCCTCACGCTCCTTGCCCTCGTCACCATGCCGCTGGTGGCGCTGGCGACCAAGATCTTCGGCAGCCGCATCCACGCCCTCTTCGAGGCGGTGCAGGGGCAGTTCGCCGACATCACGGGCATGGTGCAGGAGAACCTGGCGGGGGTGCGGGTGGTGCGGGCCTACGCCCAGGAGGAGGCGGAGAATGCGGAGTTCCGCCGCCTGAGCGACGCCAACGTGGCCGGCAACCGGCGGCTGATCGTCTGGGACGCGGCCTTCCGCCCGTTCCTCCAGGCGCTCATCGGGCTGGCCTTCGCGGCGGTCCTCGGGTACGGCGGCCTCCTGGTGATGCGCGGCACGGTGAGCATCGGCCAGTTCGTCACCTTCAACGCCTTCGTCGGCAAGCTGGTCTGGCCGATGATCGCCATCGGCTGGGTGATCAACCTGACGCAGCGGGGGACGGCCTCGCTCGGCCGCATCCGCGCCATCCTGGACCTTCCCCCGGCGGTTGCCGACGAGGAGCCGCTGGTCGACCTCGGGAGCGGCGGCATCCGCGGCGACGTCCGCTTCCGCGACCTCACCTTTTCGTATGCGGAGGCGAGCGAGCCGGCGCTCTGCGGCATCGAGGCGGAGGCGGCCGCCGGCCAGACGGTCGCCCTGGTGGGCCGCACGGGCGCCGGCAAGAGCACGCTCCTCTCCCTCATCCCCCGGCTCTTCAACCCGCCCGAGCACGCCCTCCTGGTCGACGGCATCGACGTCCGGCGCCTGCGGCTCGCCGATCTCCGGGCGGCCATCGGCATGGTCCCCCAGGAGACCTTCCTCTTCTCGGCGACGGTGGGCGAGAACATCGCCCTCGGCCGGCCGGCGGCCGGCCGCGAGGCGATCCAGGAGGCGGCGCGCCTCGCCGGCCTCGAGGAGGACCTGGCGTCGTTCCCCCGCGGCCTGGACACCCTGGTGGGAGAGCGCGGCCTGACGCTCTCCGGCGGCCAGAAGCAGCGCGTGGCGCTCGCCCGCGCCATCCTGCGCGAGCCGCGCATCCTGCTCCTCGACGACTGTCTCTCCGCCGTCGACACCCAGACGGAGGAGCGGATCTTGAGGAACCTGCGGCAGGTCTTCCGCGGCCGCACCGTCTTCCTCGTCTCGCACCGCATCTCGACGGTCAAGGACGCCGACCTCATCCTCGTCCTCGACCGCGGGCGCATCGTCGAGCGCGGCACCCACGAGGAGCTGTTGGGGTATGGCGGGGTTTATGCCGAGCTCCATCAGCTGCAGATGCTGGAGGAGGAGCTGGCGGCGGTATAAGGATCTGAGAGGGAGAGTTCTTGTCGATGGCTGACCACCTGGTTCGTTTGTTCTACGAGAATCCCCCCGATTGTCATCCCGAGCGAGAGCGAAGGACCTGGGGGGAAGGGCGGCGCGAAGGCCTTTGCTAGCAGAGGTTTGGGAGGCCTCCCCCCGCCCAGGTCCCTCGCTCACGCTCGGGATGACAGATGGGAGAGCTTGCAGCTAGGCCATACTTCACCCGGGCTGCTAACCGCTGAGGCCGGTTGGGGAAAGAGAAAACCATGCGCGTTTTGATCACAGGCGGTAGTGGGCTGATCGGCCTGGCCTTGGCTCGGGAGCTGGCCTCAGCGGGTCATGAGGTCGTCATCCTGACCCGCGATCCTGGGCGCCTTCCTCCCTTGCCCGCCAACGTGCGCGGCGTGGGGTGGGACGGGGTGAGCCCCGCGGGGTGGGGCGAGCTGGTTTCCGACTCCGCGATCGTCCAGCTGGCGGGGGAGAACATCGGCGCCGGACGCTGGACTGCGGAGCGCAAGCGGCGCATCCGCGACAGCCGCGTCCTTTCGGGGGAGGCGGTGACGGCGGCGATCCGCGCGGCCGACCCCCGGCCGCGGGTGCTCCTCCAAGGCTCGGCCGTGGGCTACTACGGGCCGTGCGGCGACGAGGAGGTGGGGGAGGATCATCCGGCGGGCAGCGATTTCCTGGCCCGCGTCTGCGTCGACTGGGAGGCGTCGACCGCCGCGGCCGAGGGGCTCGGGGTACGGCGGGTCGTCCTCCGCACCGGCGTCGTGCTCGCCCGCGAGGGCGGCGCTCTTCCCAAGGTGGTCCTGCCCTTCCGCCTGCTGGCCGGCGGCCCGCTCGGCAGCGGCCGGCAGTGGTTCCCCTGGATTCACCTGGCCGACGAGGTGGGCGCCATCCGCTTCCTGCTGGAGGACGCGGAGGCCCGCGGCCCCTTCAACCTCTCGGCGCCCAACCCGGTCACCAGCCGCGAGCTGGCCCGCGAGCTCGGCCGCGTTCTCCACCGTCCCAGCTTCCTGCCGACGCCCGCCTTCGCCCTGCGCCTGGCCATGGGCGAGATGGCCGACATGGTCCTCGCGGGCCAGCGGGCGGTGCCGCGCCAGCTCCTGGCGCGCGGCTACCCGTTCCGCCATCCTGAGCTGGGGCCGGCGCTCCGGGACCTCCTCGACTAGGAGCCGCCGGCCATGGTCGAGGCGATCCGCCAAGGCGACATTCCCGGTGTCCAGCTGCGCCGCCGGCAGGCGCTGCCGCTGCCTCCGGAGGCGGCGTGGACCTGGCTCGTCGAGCCGGCGAAGCTGGCGCTCTGGCTGGCCGACGAGGCGGAGGTCCAGCCGGGTCCCAGGGGCTCGCTGGCCTTGAGGGGCGTAGGAGAGGGCGGCGAGCCGTGCAGCGAGCGGGGGAGGACGTTGGAGCTCGTCCCCCCGCGGCACTGGCTCCTCGCCTTCGAGCGCATGGACGCCCGCTGGGGCGTCACCACCCGGCTCGCCCTGGACATCCATCCCGCCCCCGCCGGATGCGAGATCGACATCCTGCAGATCGGCTTCCAGCGCCTGCCGCTCTCCATCTGCCTGACCGCCTGGGAGACCTACCGCCGGCGCTGGAGGACCGCGCTGGAGCGCCTGGCGGCCGCGGCAGGGTAAGCGGCCGCTCAAAGCGATATCATTTCGCAGCCTGGATATCATTCCCGGCCTCGGGAAATCACTCCCGGGCTTGGGAAATCATTCCCGAGCTCGGGAAGCTCATTCCCGGCCTCGGGAGATCACTCCCGTGCTCGGGAATGTCATTCCCAGGCCCGGGAAATCATTCCCGAGCTCGGGAAGCTCATTCCCGCGGTCGGGAAATCACTCCCGGGCTCGGGAAGCTCATTCCCGGCCTCGGGAAATCACTCCCGGGCTCGGGAAACATCTCCCGACCTCGGGAAACATCTCCCGACCTCGGGAAACATCTCCCGGCCCCGGGAAACAACTCCCGGGCTCGGGAGCCCATTTCGCACCCACCTGGGCTTCTGCTTTCAGCGCATCGGGTAGAATGGCGGCGTTCAAGAGCCTAGAAGGTTGACCAGCTCCGGCCGCAAACCAGGGAGGCAGCCATGGGTCGCTTCGTCATCGTCGCCTACACGCCGAAGGCCGGTAAGGAGCAGCAGCTCCTGGCCGCGGTCAGGAAACATCTCGAGGTCCTGAAGACCGAGCAGCTCGTAACGGACCGGCCCGCCTACGTCATGCGCGCCGGAGACGGCACCATCGTGGAAGTCTTCGAATGGCGCTCGGCCGAGGCCATTCGGCAAGCGCACTCCATGCCCGCCGTTCTGGCCTTGTGGGAAGAGTTCGCCGCCGCGTGTGACTACACGCCGCTCACCAAGCTGGCGGAGGCGCACCAGATGTTCGCCGAGTTCGACGCCGTCGAGCTGTAAGGCTCCTGCTTGAAATGGAAGTGATTCGTGGGGGGCGCGCAGAGGGGAAGCGGAGGCCGCTCGACCGGCACCTTGCGGTGACGGCGGGAATCCTTCTCGCGCTCCTTGGCTTTGGCCTGACAGCGCTCATGGGCCCCGAGCTCGGCCGGCTGCCTTTCGTTTTCTTCATCTTCGTGGGCTCGTACCTGATCATCGGCTCCTTTGGACTCGATCTCCTGATCCAAGGCGTTCGCGGAGCATCTCTGCGGTCCGGGCTCTTCTACAGAGCTATGAAGCGCCTCCACCCATCCGTGGTCTCTATAGGCGGCCCCGTTCTTCTCGGGATCACCATCGCGGCAGCCGCAAGAATTCACGATGCAGTCAGTCTCCTGGCCGCGGAAGCTTTAGGCGCGGTCTGGGTCGCCCTCATCGTGAACGTTGCAGTGCATGAGCTCGGGCATTTCATTGCGGGTCGCCTCGTCGGCCTCGCCTTCCAAAGAGTCGTGATCGGTCCGATGGAGATCGTTCGTACGGCTCGCGGCTGGCGTCCGCGGCTCTGCCGGCAGTGGTTTTCAGCTTTCGGCGGTTTGGTCGTGACCGCAGCCACGCCCGTGCCGACCGCAAGGCAGTCCATCGTCCTTGCCGCTGGCGGACCTGCCGGCACCTTCTGTCTGTTGCTCTTCGTTGTCGCAGTGAACCCCTACCGTTACGGGGACCTTCTCAACCTCTACAAGCCCGGACCCGCCTTGGTCTTCTTCGGCGCCCTCGGCGCGATCATTACACTGGTCCTCAATCTCATTCCCTCCACGAAGACACTGACCATCTGCCCTACCGACGGGTTCGTCATCCGCCGCAACCTCGCGTTGCTTCGGAGAGAAAAGGCATGAAGCGATTCATCCTCGGTAGGCGGGCGCTAGCCCAACCGTTCGAACCGATACGCCAGTTCTGGGCCCCCTTTTCCCTCGTACGCGAGCTGGGCGACGAGCAGCGCGAACGGCTCGGTGTAACGGGCAATCCGTAAGGGCCCGGCATCCACCGGGTCGAAACCCACGTCGCGGATCAGCTCGGCGGCAATCCCTTTGCTTCCCGGATCGTCTCCGCAATAGACGAGGCTGGGTCGAGTGGCTTTGCGCCGGGCCTCGAAAACGCTGAAGAGCACTTCGCTGGGCACGGTGTTGAAAGCGCACACGACCTGCGCTTCGGGAACCCTCTTGGCGAGCTCCTCCGCGCCCGAGGTCGTGTGGGCGACGACGAGCTCGGTGTCGTGAGCGTTCATGGGGAGCGAGCAGCTCACGATCACCTTTCCCGACAAGTCGCCTGCCTGAGCCAGGACGTCGTCCATTCGGGACCAATGCACCGCCAGCAGGAGAGCGTCCGCCCTCTGAACGGCCTCGCTCGGCGTGCCCGCTCGCGCGTTCCCGCCGGCCTCCCGCGCGAGCCTTTGCAGCTTTGCGGGGCGGCGCGCGTAACTGAACACCACCTCGTGCCCCGCGCGCGCGAGGATCGTCCCCAGCTTGCCGCCCATCAACCCTGAACCAAGAATGCCGACTCGCATGTCGCTTCCTCCAATCCCGCCAATCCCGCTCAGCGGTCGATCATTCGCTGCGCGCCCTCGGAGTACCGAGCCCCTTGCACCGTGATCTGGGAGGCGGCGCTCTCGATGTCGCGGAGATCGCCAAGGGTGAGCTCGAGGGAAGCCGCCGCGACGTTCTCCTGCAATCGATGCAGCTTCGTGGTGCCGGGGATCGGCACGATCCAGGGCTTCTGGGCAAGGAGCCAGGCGAGTGCGACCTGGGCGGGCGTCGCGTTCTTGCGCTCCGCGATGCTCGCGAGCAGATCGACCAGCGCCTGGTTCGCCTTCCGGGCCTCCGGCGTGAAGCGGGGGACGGTGTTGCGGAAGTCGGTGCTGTCGAAGGTGGTGCTCTCGTCGATCTTGCCGGTGAGGAAGCCCTTGCCCAGCGGGCTGAAGGGAACGAAGCCGATCCCGAGCTCCTCCAGGGCCGGAAGGATCTTCTCTTCGGGCTCTCTCCACCAGAGCGAGTACTCGCTCTGTAGGGCGGTCACCGGCTGGACGGCGTGCGCGCGGCGGATCGTCTGCACGCCTGCCTCCGAAAGGCCGAAGTGCCTCACCTTGCCATCCTGGATCAGCTGCTTCACCGACCCCGCCACGTCTTCGATCGGCACCTCCGGATCGACGCGGTGTTGGTAGAGGAGATCGATCCTATCGGTATGCAGCCGCTTGAGCGAGGCTTCCGCCACCTCCTTGACGTGCTCGGGCCGGCTGTTCAGGCCCGCCTGCTTCCCGTTGGCGTCGAAGTGGAAACCGAACTTGGTGGCGATGACCACCTGATCCCGGAAGGGAGCCAGGGCTTCGCCCACCACCACCTCGTTCGTGAACGGGCCGTAGGCTTCGGCGGTGTCGAAGAAGGTGACGCCGAGATCGACGGCCGACCGGATCAGCGAGATCGCCTCCCGCTTGTCCGTGGCCGGACCGTAGCCAAAGTTCAGGCCCATGCAGCCATACCCGAGGGCCGAGACTTCCAGGCCGCTGTTTCCAAGTTTTCGCTTCTGCATCTGCTTCTCCCTGTCGGTGTGAACGCATTGTAGGAGCGCCGGGGCGCGGGGTGGTAGGACGATCCTCGAAGATCCTTGGACGATCCTGCAAAATCTTCAGAGAAGGCGCCAACGGGCCGTACCGCGACCTCGAGGAGATCTGAACCGCGGCATCCCCGGGGCTCGTCAGCGGCTGAACGGGCGCTCGGTGATCCAATGGAAGCCGCGGGTGGTGAGCAGGAACTTGGGCGGTTTCTCCAGGTGGAGCCTGGCCCGGATCTTCTTGCCGTCGAGGGTCCCTTCCATGGTGAGGAGCCCCGGCTTCGGTTGCGCGTAGGAGAAAGTGGTCTTCCACTTCGCATCTCCGCGTTTTCCAAGCGTCATTGTTCCCTTGTCGAGCTTGAGGACGTAGCGCTCCCGTGAATCGCTCATGAGCTGGACGGCCATCATGCCCGGAACGTCGAAGATCACCCGTCGCCACCGTTCCCGGTCGGTCACGAGCGGCGGCCGGTTCTGCCCGTCGATTGCGATCTCGTCGACGTTCCAGAGGCCGTGCAGGGGCGCCTTCGGATCCCGCTGGGAATAGGTCCGGTTGTCCTGATAGGTAGTGTTCAACAGGAACGCCGTGTAAACGAGGACGATGAAGGTGCGCAGCACCAAAGCCCCGCGGCGCAGCCAGAGGCGCCGGAAGAGCGGTTGGATCGCGACCGGCTCCACCCCGCGGCCGAGCACGAGCAGGTCGACCAGCCGCCGCAGGTCGGGAACGATCAGGAAAACCGCCATGGCGAGCAGGTGCGACGAGTACAGCTTGACCGGAATGTCGTAGCAGAAGTTGAGCGCCACGATGTTGCTCAGCACTCCCAGGCTCACCAGCGCTCCCAACAGGGTGGTCCTGCGCACGGTCAGGAGCAGGCCGCCGATCATCTCGGCGGCGCCGGCGAAGAAGGTATAGGCCGTGGACGAGCCCATGAACGTCCACACGAGGCCCATCGGCGACGCGTCGCCGTAGGGCTGGAGGAGACGGTCGAGCGACGGATCGGGGAACTGTGACTTGATGACCTTGCCGGCGCCGTACGAGATCATCGCCGCGGCCAGGGCGAAGCGGACATAGATCCGCAGACCCTCGTGGAGGCGGGCATAGTGGGCGCGCTTGCGATCGCGGATCGTCCAGACGACCGTCGCGATCGACGCGATCGCCAGGAAGCAGAACACCTGCACGTAGTTGTAGGTCGTATCGCCGCTGCCGTTGGGGAGCACGCTGGCGTCGGCGTGGAACAGGTGCCTGCCGACCCAGGGGACCAGAGCGTTCCAGAGTTCTTGGTATGGCGAGGCGATCATCCCGACATAGGGGATGTAGTCCAGGGGGAAGGGGAAGTTGTACAGCACCAGGTAAGCGAAGACGAAACGGAAGAGGGCCCGCTTGGCCGGGCTCCAGGCAGCAGCGTCGGGCGCCGCCTCGACGGAGCGATCCCGCGCCGGAGATTCCGCTGCACCGTGGGCTGCATCGATCGCCGGCTGCATGAGGCGGATCTCCTCGGAGGTCACCGGTTGAAGGGCGTCTCGTTGATCCAATGGAAGCCCCGGCTGACGAGCCGGTAGGAGCTCTCGTCCTCTCGGCGGAGCGTGAGCCGTGTCTTGCGGCCATCCATCGTCCCGTCGAGCGCGAGGAGACCGGGCCGTGTTTCGCGATAGGCGAAAGTAGGCCGCCAGCTCCTGTCGTCAAACTTGGTCAGGGCAAGCCGGCGTTTCCCGAGGATGAGGCCATAATCGCTCCGGGAGCCGTCCATGAGCTGGACGCTGACGTAGTCGGGGTAGTCGAAGAGGACCCGGCGCCACCGGGTCGCATCGGTGAGGAGCGGCGGGCGGGCGACGCCGTCGACCGCGAGCTCTTCGACGGTCCAGATGCCATAGAACGGGGGCCGCGAGGAGAGGTTGCCCCACTGGTTCTTGCTGGCGTCGTAGGACTGGTACAGCAGATATCCGGAGTAGGCGGCGACCAGCACCGCCTGGGCGACGAGCGCGGTGTAGCGGAACCGCGCCCGCGGCGGGCGGAGAGCGGCGGGCTCCACCGGCCGGTTGAGCACGAAGAGGTCGAGCAGCCGCCGCAGGTCGGGGAGAGTCAGGAAGATTCCCATCGCCAGCAGGTGGAGCGAATACTGCTTGACGGGGACGTCGTAGCTGAGATTGAGGGCGGCCACGTGGCTCATGACGCCGATGCTCACGAGCGCGCCCAGCAAGGCGGTGCGGCGGAAGGCGAGGAGCATGCCGCCGAGCATCTCGGCGGTGCCGGCGAAGATGGTGTATCCCGAGGAGGCGCCCATGAATATCCACAGGAAGCCCATCGGCGAGGCCTCCCCGAAGGGCTCGATAAGCTGGCTGGGGAAGGGCTTGGCGAACTGGGACGGGATGATCTTGTACGCGCCGTACGCGAGCATCGCGGCGGCGAGCGCGAAACGGATGTAGACCCGCAGCCCTGCGTACAAGCGGGTGTACTCAGGCCGCTTTCTGTCGAGGACCGTCCAGACCGCCGTCGTGACCGCCGCGAGGATCAGGAAGCAGAGCACCTGCACGTAGTTGTAGGTGGTGTCTCCGCTGCCGCCCGACCGGATCGTGACGTTGACCCCGAGCAGGTGCTTCCCGGCCCAAGGCACCAGTCGGTTCCACAAGTCCTTGTACGGCTGGGTGATGATCGGCCCGGCCCAGGGGATTGCATTCAGAGGGAACGGAAGGTTGTAGAGCCCCAGGTAGCTGAAGGCGAAGCGGAACAGAGCCCGCTTGGCGGGGCTCCACGGCGGGAGGTATTCCTCGGATCCATGCGCCATTGACAAACCCACAACCACCCTCTACTATTTGCATACATTTCTAAAAGGAGATTCCTCCCCATGAAAACCAATCTTCGGGTCCGTCACGCCGCCATCGCTGTCTTGGTCCTCTGCGGGCTGCTCGCGAGCACGGCGGCCTTTGCCAGCGAGTGCTGGATCGTATGCAAGTGCAGGACTCAATGTAGCACGCCCTGTTCCGATGTGGGGGACCCCATCACCTGCGGCGCCTATGGAATCTGTGAGTGTGCACCCATTTCGACCCCCGGGGTGCCGTCGGCCGAGAACCCCTTGGTTCTCTCCTCCGAGCCCGATCCTCTCGCCGCGCTCCTCGGTACCTCCTGCGCGACGCTCCCGGCGCCCAGCCAGGCCGCTGCCGTCGGCCGCTGAGCCCACGCAGGTGGCTTGAAGCTCCTCCCTGCGGGCCAGGTGGCGAGGAGGAAGCCGCACAGATCGCCCGTAGGCGCCTCATGCTTGGCGGAGAAAGCGGATGCCGCGGAGCGTGAGCCGTGTCTTCGCTTGACGTCGACATGAAGCGGCTGTGCCAAGAGATCATCCCCCCCGAATGGACAACGCATGGCGGAACACATTCCGCGGATCCCACCGCGCCTTGATCCGCTGCAGGCGCGGGTAGCTCGCCTTGTAATACAGCGTGTGCCAGGGCACGCCTGAAGTATTCAGGGTCGGGTCCGCGAGGTCGGGGTCGGGGTGATTGATGAATGCTCCATCGTATGCCTCGCCGGGGACCGGGACACCTCCGCTCTCCGCAAACAGATCGCGATAGAACGCCCGGACCCAGGTCAGATTCTCAGCTTCCTCCCGTGGATCCAGCCAGCCTGTGGTGCATGCGAGGTCGAGAATTGCATCGCGTTGCGCAGAAGCGGTCGCGTCGGGTGAGACCGTGTTGATCCGCCCGCCATAGGTCGCGAGCCCCAACATCCCGCCCATGACGTCGTGGTCGGTGCTGGTCAGGTGATCGTACGCCACGGCGATCTGCCGATCCGTCAACCGCTTTTTGAGGAGCGCGTCCTTCCCCTTGACACTCACCCCGCCGGGCGGCATCCCGAAAAGGTCGGGAAACGGGTTCAGGGCGAACTCGAGCCAGGACATCCGTGCCAGCTCTTGGGCCTTCGGTGCGCTGATCCCTTCGCTCAGCGCCGCCAGATGGTCGTCCACCTGCCGCTCGGCGGCGGCGCCGGCCGTGCTGACACCGCGGACGATGATCTTTCCGAACTGCTGGCGATGAGCCTCTAACAGGGTCCAGAGAGAGGCGTTCGGGGAATCGGCGTCACTGGTGCGCTCGCACCAGATCCCGTGGTTCCTGAGGAGTCGCAGGAAGGACGCCTGGTCGATGTCGCTCCAGCTCCATTCCGCCTTGAAGGTCGTGATCGACTCCGGCGCGCGAGGCAACAGCGTGGCGGGATCCTCGCCGGACGCGCCAGGCGATCGGAACCAGAATTGGGTGACGACGCCGAAGTTGCCCCCGCCCCCGCCGGTATGCGCCCACCAGAGGTCGCGATGGGGGTCGGACGTCTCCCGGGTCGCCACCACGCTGCCCGCCCGCCCGCCCTCATCCACGGTGACCACCTCGACGGCATACAGATAATCCGCTGCGAGGCCGAGCTGGCGGCAGAGGAAGCCAAAAGCGCCACCGACCACATGCCCGCCCATACCGATCTCCGGATACTCGCCGAGCGGGATCACGCTTCCCCACGTCTCGAACAGCGCGCGGAACGTTGCGCCCACCGTGGCTCCGGCCTCGACGGCCACGGCGCCCATTTCCGCGTCGTAGGTCACGCGCTTCATGGGTGAGACATCGATGATCACCCGCACCTCGGGGTCCGAGACGAATCCCTCGAGGCAGTGCCCGCCACTCGTCACGACGAGACGCCGTCCTTCCCTCACCGCCTCCTCAACCGCCGATACCACCTGCTCGGTCGAGCTGGCCAGCCGGACGTAGTCCGGGCTTGCTCTGAACCGCTTATTGAAACGCTTGTCGACGACCGCGAAATACCGCGGATCGTCGGGGCCGATCCTGATGGATTCGACCCGCGTGTCGTCGGTCGTTTGTCGTGTCGACATCGGGTTCGTTCCCCCTTCCAAATTGTCGCACGAATGTCCTCGCTCGGCTGCAGCGCCACAGAAGGGCGTCAACGGGCCGGGTAGCGGCTAGGATAGGCAGGCGTCTTTGGCACCCAGCTTCCCGACGACGCGGGCGGACGCCGGCACGAGCAGGCCTGGGGCTACGTGCTTGCCGCCATGGTGGCGCGCCATGCCGACGATCTCGATGTCGCGCTTGCCGCCTATGAGCGCTT
>Ga0209626_1000101_pt1 | contig 18281 bp, 11 predicted proteins | sample JacPinW_OM1H0_M2_FD_187962 | JGI IMG/M metagenome (GOLD analysis project Ga0209626, IMG submission 187962) | Forest soil microbial communities from Algoma, Ontario, Canada - Jack Pine, Ontario site 1_JW_OM1H0_M2 (SPAdes) (version 2) | ecosystem: Environmental > Terrestrial > Soil > Boreal... | reverse complement strand
GAGCTTAACGTGTTCCCGGGGATGGTGGTGCAGATGGTGGCCGTCGGCGAGCAGACCGGCGCGCTCGACACCATGCTCAACAAGATCGCCGACTTCTACGAGGAGGAGGTCGACACCGCGGTCGCCGGCCTCATGAAACTGCTCGAGCCGGTGATGATCACCATCCTGGGCGCCGTCATCGGCACCATCGTGGCGGCGATGTACCTGCCGCTCTACTCGGTGCTGTCGAAGATCGGGTAAAGCAACGCCCGAGCGGTAGAATCGGACCCATGCCCGGCCTCCGCCGCGCAGAAGCGGTCCCCACGCCCGCCTTAGCCAGGCAGCTGCGCTGGTACATCGCCATCCGGGTGGTGGCGATCGGCAGCGTGCTGCTCCCCTACTTCCTGCTGCAGCTCATCTCGGGACCGCCGCAGCCTCCCGAGATCGGCCCCACGGCGGTTTCCTCGCCACCCGCCCAGATTCTCACCCAGCCGCTGCCGCTGCCGCGGCCCGAAGCTCTCCAGCCCGGCTTCCTCTACACCCTGGCGGCGGCCACCTTCGTGGCGACGCTTTTCTACATCGCTCTCCTAAGGCTGCTCAAGGGGCACTACCCGCTCCAGGCCTACATCCAGTTCGGCGGCGACCTCTTGCTGATCACCGCCATGGTGCAGCACGTCGGCGGCATCGCCAGCCCCTTCTCGATGCTCTACCTGATCGTCATCGCGGTGGCCTCGACGCTGCTGCGCCGGCGCGCCGGCGTCATCGTCGCCTCCGCCGCCTACCTGCTCTACGCCAGCCTCCTCCTGGGGCTCTACTTCGGCTGGCTCCCCCAGCCCAACGTCCCCGGCGCGGAGACGGTCTCCATCTGGCGCCTGAACTACAACCTGGCGGTCCACTTCTTCGGCTTCTACGGCGTCGCCTTCCTCACCTCCTTCCTGGCTCACAACGTCACCCGCGCCGAGCGCGCGCTCGAGGAGAAGAGCGAGGACCTGGCGGACCTGCGGGTGGTGCACCGGGACGTCATCGAGTCGATCTCGAGCGGCCTCATCACCGCCGACCTCGACGGCCTCATCACCAGCGTCAACCGCGCCGGCCAGATGATCCTCCACAAGGACGAGGGCGAGCTCATCGGCGCCCCGATCCAGGACTCCGGCCTCTTCGCCGCCGAGCGCTGGGCCGAGCTCGCCGCCGCTTCCGAGGGCAAGGCCCGGCTGCGCTCGGAGATCGAGTTCCCACGCGGGTCGGGCGGGGTGACCGTCTACGTCGGCTTCACCATCTCGCAGCTGACCGACGCCGAGGGCACTCATCGCGGCTACATCGTCATCTTCCAGGACTTGACCCGCTGGCGGCGCCTGCAGGAGGAGATGCGCTTGAAGGACCGCATGGCGGCGGTGGGCGAGCTGGCGGCCGGCCTGGCGCACGAGATCGGCAATCCGCTGGCGGCGATCTCGGGCTCCGTGCAGATGCTGTCCGGCGCGACCGACGGCGACAAGGGCGAGGCCGCTCAGCGCAAGCTCATCGAGATCCTGCTCAAGGAGAGCCAGCGGCTCGACCGCACGATCAAGGGCTTCCTGCGCTTCGCCCGCCCGCGCGAGCGCTCGAACGTCCACTTCGACGTCGCCCATCTCTTGGCCGAGAACTTCGCGCTGCTCGAGAACAGCCAGGAGGTCTCCCCCCATCACAAGCTGGAGATCGAGCTCCAGCCCAGCTCGGCGCGGCTGGTCGCCGATCCCGACCAGGTGAGCCAGATCTTCTGGAACCTGGCGCGCAACGCCCTCCGCGCCATGCCCGACGGCGGGACCCTGAGGATCGTCGGACGCCTGCGGGACGACCGCTACCGCCTGCAGGTGATCGACACCGGGCGCGGCATGTCCGAGGAGCAGCGGGCGAACCTCTTCCACCCGTTCCACTCCTTCTTCGACAGCGGCACCGGCATCGGCATGGCGATCGTCTACCGCATCGTGCAGGACCACGGCGGCCACCTCGGGGTCGACAGCCGGCCGGGCGGCGGCACCACCATCACCGTCGAGCTGCCGGTGGTGGAAGCCGCGGTGACGATGGTGCCGGTGGAGGCGCCTTGATGGGCCACCGCCTGCTCATCGCCGACGACGAGGTGAGCATGCTCGACTTCCTCTCGCTCCTCTTCCAGGGCGAGGGCTACGAGGTGGAGACCGCGCGCTCTGCCGAGGAGACGCGCCGGGCTTTGGCGGGCAAGAGCTACGACCTCGTCCTCTGCGACATCCTCATGCCGGACGGCAACGGCCTCGACCTCCTGAAGGAGATCAAGAGCGCCGACGCCAACGCCGCGGTGATCATGATGACCGCCTACACCTCGACCAAGTCGGCGATCGAAGCGATGAAGCTCGGCGCCTACGACTACATCTCGAAGCCGTTCGACGTCGAGGAGCTGAAGATCGTGGCGCAGAAGGCGCTCGAGCGGGCCAAGCTGGCAGACGAGAACGTCTACCTGCGCCGCGAGCTCGAGAAGAAATACACCTTCAACAACATCATCGGCAAGAGCGCGCGGATGCAGGCGATCTTCTCGCTCATCGACCGCATCGCGCGCACCTCCTCGACCGTCTTGATCCACGGCGAGAGCGGCACCGGCAAGGAGCTCATCGCCCGCGCCATCCATTTCGCCAGCCCGCGCGCCTCCCGCCGCTTTCTCTCGCTCAACTGCGGGGCGCTGCCCGAGAACCTCCTGGAGAGCGAGCTCTTCGGCCACGAGCGGGGGGCCTTCACCGGCGCCGTGCGCGAGAAGAAGGGGCTCTTCCAGGAGGCCGACCACGGCACTCTCTTCCTCGACGAGATCGGCGAGATGACGCCGACCATGCAGGTCAAGCTCCTCCGCGCCCTGCAGGAGAAAGTGGTGCGCAAGGTGGGGGGCAACGTCGAGGAACCGGTCGACGCGCGGATCATCGCCGCCAGCAACCAGGACCTCACGGAACGGATCGCCAGCGGCGACTTCCGCGAGGACCTCTACTACCGCATCAACGTCATCCCCATCCACCTGCCGCCGCTGCGCCAGCGGCGCGAGGACATCCCCCTCCTCGTCGACTTCTTCTTAGAGAAGTACAGCCGGCAGATGGAGATCCCGCCGCGCCAGATCTCCGTCGAGGCAATGAAGATGCTCGAGAGCTACGACTGGCCAGGAAACGTCCGCGAGCTCGAGAACCTCGTCGAGCGCGCCCTCGCCCTCTCGCACGGCGACACCATCACCACCCGCGACCTCCCGGTCCACCTGCTCACCCACCGGCGGAGCAGCTCGGACGCCATGACCCTCCCGGAGGAGGGCTTGAACCTCGAGGCCTGCCTGGAGGAGATCCGCGCCCAGCTCATGGTCCAGGCCCTGGAGCGCACCGGCGGCATCCAGACCCAGGCCGCCGAGCTCCTGGGGATGAGCTTCCGCAGCTTCCGCTACTACGCCAAGAAGGCGGGGCTGAAGGGGGGCGAAGGGGAGTAGAAGCGGTAGGAGGAAGGGCGGCCGAGCACCGCGATCGTCTCGACCCAGCCGCGCCAGCCGGAATCGCGCTCGTCGGCCATGGTGGCGGTCGAGTCTATCCCGCCCACCGGAGACGGCGCAGGCCCCCGGAGAGAATCCCCAGGGGCCTGCCTTTATCGACTGCAGCGGCGAGCCGAACTGCGCGGACGCCGCGATGGCCCGGGATCAGTGAGCCTGGAGCGGATCGCCGGTGATATGCGAGAACATGTGGTTGGCGTGCCGCTGGGCCATGGTGCGGGCCTTCTGCAGGAGGGCCTTGGCCTTGGTCTGCTGGTCGGGCGTCAGCACCTGGCTGACCTCTTCGTGAATCTTCGCCCGCGTCACCGCCAGGTCGGCCTCGGCCTTGCCGACGTTCTGCGCCGCGGCGCGGATGGCGTCCTCGTTGACGGCGTCGGCATGGATGGCGTCGAAGAGGGCGGTGCGGGCGTTCATCAGGGCGGTGCCCTGGGCCGTCAGGTCGGCCTTGTGGTTGGCGAAGATGCCCTGGATGGTGGTCGTCTGGTCGGCGGTCAGGTCGAGCTTGGCGGCGATATGCTTCAGGAACCCGCCGTGCTGCCCGGGCTCCGCGGCCGGCCCGGCGGCGTTGGCGGCTGCCAGCAGGAGGGCGGGCACCAGCAGGCACAGGGCACAGAGGATGAGGACCTTCGAACGGTTCATGACTTCTCCTTTTCCGTAGAATGGAGGGGCTTCAGGCTCCCTCTACACGGCAAGATGGGCGCCGGGGTCGATCGGTTACGCGTAAGCGAATTGTAACCGCAGGTAGGGAGCGCCCGTCTCGATCATCGAGGAGAGCTCGGCGCCGCCTCTCATGGGGCTTGGCCGGCGACCATCGGTGATATGGAACGATCCTACAGTCTGAGCACGATGGAGCAAGCCGCCTCTGTGCAGGATCCCGAAGCTCACCTGGTGCGAGCGAGCTTAGAAGGCGACCAGGACGCCTTCGGCGCGCTGGTCCGCGGTCAGCAGGACCGCGTCTTCCGGATGCTCGGACGCTTCTTCCGCCGCCCGGAAGAGGTCGAGGAGGTCGCCCAGGAGACGTTCCTCCGCGCCTGGACGAAGCTCGGGACCTACCGTGCGCAAGCACCGTTCGAGCACTGGCTGACCCGCATCTGCCTGCGCTGCGCCTACGATCGGCTGCGCCGCCGGATGGTCGCCACCGAGCCGCTCCCCGAGGAGGGGACGCTGGCCGCCGGCTCCGCGGACCCGGACGCCAGGCTGGAGGTCGAGCGGCTGCTGGCCACCCTGCCCGCCGACGACCGTTTCCTCCTCACTCTTCTCGAAGGTGAGGGCTGGTCGGTGGCGGAGATCGCCCAGCGTCTGGGCTGGACGAGGGTCAACGTGAAGGTCCGCGCCCACCGGGCGCGGCGACGGCTGCGCCGGATCCTGGAGGAGGGCTGAAACCATGGACTGTGACCGCGTTCGCGACCTTCTCGCGCGCGTCGAGACGACGGCGCCTCTCGCTCCGGAGAGCGAGCGGCACCTCGCGGCCTGCCCGGAGTGCGCGCGCTTCGCCGCCCGATTGGCGGCGGCGCGCCTGGCGCTGCGCTCGCGCCTCGACGTGCGGCCCGACCCGACGTTCGCCCGCCGCGTCGTCGCCCGCCTGCCCCGCTCGGCCGAGGTGCTCGGCTGGGTGGCCGTCCGCCTGCTGCCCGCGGCGACCGTGCTGGCCCTGATCCTGGGAGGCATCGGCCTCGCGCAGACGCCGCCGGCGAGCTCGCTCCTGGGCGACGACGACCCCAGCCCCGAGGCGATCCTGACCTATGCCGCCCTCCATCCCGGGGAGGGCCGGTGAGACGATCGACGGCCATCGCCGCGATCATCGCGCTCTTCCTGGTGGGGATCCTGGTGGGGGTTTTGGGCACCCATGCCTTCTACCTCCACAAGCTGCACCAGCCGGGAGGTCTCTCCGCCCTCGGCACCCGCCTGCTCGCCGCCGACCTCAAGCACCGGCTCGACCTCACGGCGGCGCAGCAGGCGCAGGTCGAGAAAATCCTCGCCGAGGGCCGCGCCGAGGCGATGGCCGTGCGCCACGAGATGCTCCCCCGCATGCACGCCATCCTCGAACGGTCGCGCCAGCGGATCAGCGCCATCCTCACCCCCGAGCAGCGCGCCGAGTTCGAGCGCTACCGCGAGCAGCACCACTTCCGCCTCCATCACCTGCTGTCCGGGGGGTGATGCACGTTCAGTCCTTCCAGATCGACTTCCACCAGGGCTCTTCGCCCCGCCGCGTAGCGCTGGCCTGGAGGTTCATCTTGCGGCGGATCGAGTTGACCTCCCAGCCGGTGAGCCTCGCCAGGGTCTCGGCGTCGCGCTCCTGCCGTAGGCGCAGCTCGCGCCGGTAGGCCGCCGCCTCGGCGCACTGCTCGCCCCCCTTCCAGGGGTGGCGCAGGATGTAGCGGCCCTGGAAGTTCTCGCGGTCGGCGGTCTCCTGGAGGACCAGGTCCTCGGGGAAATGCGCGGCGTCGTAGCGCAGGTGGAGGCGGGAGAGGAAGACGTTCGCCGCCCCGTTCATGAAAGGCGGCTGCCGGCGCATGGGGCGCACCGGGCCTTTCGGACCGGGACTGCCCTCGTTGCCGGCGGGGGCCTCGAGCCAGAAGACGCCGAGCTGCCGCAGCTCGTCCCTGGAGAGCGGGTCGGCGGCGCAGGGGTCGCACCAGCTCATGTCCCAGGCGTACTCGAGGAAGACCGTCCGCATCTCCTCCTTGTCCACCTGGCGGCGGAACATGGCCTTGTAGAAGTCGCCGAACTCGTCCTTGACGAAGAGCGGCACGTCCATGTCCGCGGGGAGCTTGACCGTCCGGTAGTTGGTGGTCTCCACCCGCCCCTGGCGCGTCAGGGCGTAGACGAAGAGCTCCTGCGGGCCGTCGGCGTTCACCATGCCGAGGCGGATGGGGAGCATGAACTTGGGCGACTCGTAGGCCACCTGGAGAGGCCGCAGGTAGGTGAAGCCGAGCTTCCCCTGCTCCTTGACGTTCACCTTGGCGACAAAGAACCGCATCCCCTGCTTGAGATAGACGCCGAGGATGCGCGCCGCCCCGGCGGGGACGCGGTAGCCGTTCTCGCGCAGCCAGATCTCGAGCCCGTTGCTCTCCTTGGCGGAGAGGATGAGGATGTCGTACTCGCCCACCGTGTAGGTGGCTTCGATCTTGACCCCCAGGCTCTTCGCCCGCGCCGCGGCATCCATGGAGGCTTCCTTCCGCATCATCGGGGCGGGCACCGCGAACTCGTAGACCCGGCGGCAGGGATCGCCGTCGAAATACTCCACCAGGCGGGGCGCCGAGTAGGCGTCCAAATGGTCCAGGAGCGCCCGCTCGGCGACGTGGATCTGCCCGCGCTCGAGGAAGGTGGGGACGGGGATGACGATGGCGAACTCCTTCAGGTCGCCTTTGAAGTCGTTCGCCATGGTCATGACCGTGCGGTCGCCGTCGCGCACCAGAACGACCTGCGATGCCTTGTTGAACAGCTTGGTGTCGGCCTTGGCGACGTAGAAGCCGCAGAAGGCGACTGCGCGCGCCGGCACGAGGGCGGCGGCGAGGAGGAGCGGGATGACGATGGCGGACCGTTTCATGGGCATCTCCTTTCGGGCTCGCGGGAGCCGCTAGTCCTTCCAGATGGCCTTCCACCAGGGCTCGTCGCCCGCGGTCGCATCTGCAGAGGCATGGGCGGTCTTCGGGAGCTTCATCTTGGCGCGGATGGCGTTGACGTCCCAGCCGGTCAAGGCGGCGAGGCTGACGGCTTCCGCCTCCCGCCGCTTGGGCAGACCGCGCCGGTAGGCGCGCCCCTGCACGCACTCGGCCCTGCCCTTCCAGGGATGATGGAGCACGTAGCGCCCCTGGAAGCTCTCGGTGTCGGCGGTCTGCTGGAAGACCAGGTCCTCCGGGAAGTGGGCGGCGTCGTAGCGCAGGTGGAGACGCGAGACGAAGGCGCCCCCGCTGCCCGCGTCGCCGCCGTCGAGCCAGAAGACTCCGAGCTTCCGGAGCTCCTCGCCGGACAGCGGCTCGGCGGCGCAGGGGTCGCACGAGCTCATGTCCCAGGCATACTCGAGGAAGACAGCCCGCATGTCCTCCCGCCGGACCTGGCGCCCGAACATCGCCTTGTAGAAGTCGCCGAACTCGGCCCTCACGAAGAGCGGCACGTCCTTGTCCGAGGGGAGCTTGACGGTGCGGTAGTTGGTGGTCTCCACCCGGCCCCCACGGGTGAGGGCGTAGACGAAGAGCTCCTGGGTGCCGTTGGCGTTGACCATCCCCAGGCGGATGGGCAGCATGAACTTGGGCGAGGTGTAGGCCACCTGCAGCGGGCGCAGCGAGGCGAAGCCGAGCTTCGCCTGCTCCTTCAGGTTGACCTTGGCGACGAAGAACCGCATCCCCTGCTTGATGTAGCTGCCGAGGACGCGCGAGGCGCCGGCAGGGATGCGGTAGCCGTTCTCCGTGAGCCAGGCCTCGAGGCCGTCGCTCTCCTTGGCCGAGAGGATGAGGATGTCGTACTCGCCCACCGTGTAGGTGGCCTCGACCGTGACGCCGTGGGGCTTGGGGATCTCCATGGGCTGGGCGGCGGCGCCGGGGGCTCCGCCGACGACCCCGCCCTCGGCCCTCGCATCCTCCATGTAGCGCGGGCAGGGGTCCGCGTCGAAGAACTCGGCCAGGCGCGGCGACGAGTAGGCGTCGAGATGATCGATGAGCCCCTTGTCGGCGACGTGGATCTGCCCGCGCTCCAAGAAGGTCGGCACGGGGATGACCATGGCGAACTCCTTCAGGTCCCCCTGGAAATCGTTGGCCATGGTCATGACGGTGCGGTCGCCGTCGCGCACCAGGACCACCTGCGAAGCCTGGTTGAACAGCTTGGTGTCCGCCTTGGCGACGTAGAAGCCGCAGAAGGCATGGGCGGCGCGGACCGGCAGCAGGGCGGCCAGCACGGCGAGGGCGGCGATCAGGGTGACGCGTTTCATGGCGACTCCTCCTTCTAGGGAAGTCAGGCCCTTCCAGGAACGGGGACGGCGGCGATCTCGCGGACGATCGGCCGGTGCGCGACGGCCTGCCAGGCGTAACGCCGGCCCGGCAGCAGGCGGTCGATCAGAGGCACCGCGAGGGAGAAGAGGGCGAGCGAGAGCAGCAGGCCGTTGGGGCGGTAGAGCACGAAGGTGACGAGGCCGGCGCCCAAAGCGACGAGACCGGCGAAGAGGATGCGGCCGGCCCGCGAGTCGGGCGTCGTCTTGGGGTCCGAGATCATGAAGAAGGTGAAGAGGAGGAAGGCGCCGTTCTCCAGCTGGTGGAGCGGGATGGCCGCAGCCTGGCCGAGCCAGAGAGCGCGCGCGAAGAGCAGAGCCAAGTAGAAGCCGAGAAAGGCGTAGGTGACGTCGGCGCGCGCCGCGCGGTTGACCACCAGGCCACCCAGGCAGGCCATGAGGAAGGCGAAGAAAGCGGCGTTGCCCCACTGGCCGGGGGAGACCCACACCTTGCCCGTCGCCAGCATCATGGCGACGATCCCGAAGTTGGTGGGATTGAAGACGTGCTTGCCGCGGAAGCGGAGCGCGAACTTGCTGCCGATCGTCACCACCGCGGCGGCGACGGCGAGGAGCTCGGAGCCGGCGCGGAGGAGGAGACAGAGGGACAGTCCCGAGATGAGGGCACTCCGCGGGTCGAAGGCGGGCAGCCGCCAGAAGCGGGTGCAGGCCCACTGGGCCAGCAGCGCGGTGGCCAGGAGAATCGCCACCCGGAGAGGCCGCACTTCGAAGTCGAGCGCGAAAACTCCATAGGCGAGGAGCGCGGCGAGGATGAGGATCTGATAGTGGCGAGGATCGGCGAGGAGCCGCCGGGGCTTGGGGATCGCGCGCTCAGGTGCGTCGGTGGCGGACGAGCTCGGCATGGGCCATCTCCTCTCTGCTCACCTTAGACACAGCATGCCGGGAAAAAGTAACCGCGGCGTCCGCTCCCCAACGCCGATTCCCCGCGGGCCGTAGAACTAGGCGTTGTAAGGACGATCAGGACCCGCGCGATCGCGGTCATAGGCCGGGATCGCCATGAACCGAAGGAGGCTGTCATGTCGATGCCCGCGCAGCGCATCACCGTTCTCTCCGGCTTGTCGATCGCGCTCTCCCTTGCCGCCGCCGCGGCGTGGGCGAATCCGGTGCCGCTCGGCGGCAAATTCAGCGTCAGCAGCTGTGGCGACTGCAGGAAGGAGGCGCCGGTGGTGGCGGGGACGCCTTCCGGCCGCTTCCTGGTGGTCTGGCAGGGCGCCAGCACCCTGACCCCGCGGGTGGGCGACGTTCCCGCCCGCCTCTTCGCCCCCTCCGGCGCGCCGCGCACCCGCGACTTCCTGCTCGATCCGCGCACCAACCTTCAGCAGTACGACGCGGCAGTGGCCGCCGATCCCCAGAGCGGATACGTCGCGGCGTGGTCCGCGGTCGCCGGCGGCAACAGCGACGTCTTCGCCCAGCGCTTCAGCCAGCTGGGCGCCCGCCTCGGCCCGGCGATCCAGGTCAACGTCGACGCCCCCGCGGCGAGCCCGCCGCCCATCGACGCCAGCCCGGCGGTCGCCAAGTTCGCCAACGGCGGCTTCGTCGCTGTCTGGATCCGCCTGGCGCCCGCCGGCAAGGGCGATCCGCCGGAGGTGCTGGCGCGGCGGTTCAACGCCGCCGGTGCCCCGCTGGGTCCGCCCATCCAGCTCAACAGCGGCCTCGCCAGCGGCGACCGGCCCGCCGTCTGCGTCGACAGCTTCGGGCGGCCGGTCGCGGTGTGGACGAGCGTCGACGGCTTCTTCCCCTTCGAGCCCAGCAAGAAAGGGGTCTCCGCCCGCCGCCTCTCCGTCGGCGGCGTCCCGTTGGGAAGCGGCGAGACGGTGATCGCGGCGCCGGAGAACGACGACTCCGCGGCCGACATCTCCTGCGGCCCGGGCGGTTCCTTCGCCGTCGCTTGGCAGTCTGACCAGACGCCCGCGGTCGCCCGGGCCGACATCCTGGCCCGGCGCTTCAACCGCTTCGGCGTCCCCATCGGCGGCACCATCCTCGTCAATACGAAGACCGACGGCGAGCAGAAGAGCCCCGCTATCGCGCACGATCCGGCCGGCAACTTCGTCGTCGTCTGGGAGAGCGACGCGGGTGCCCTCCCCAGCGTCTCCGGACGGCGCTTCGCCGCCAACGGCACCGCCAGCGGTCCCGAGTTCACCGTCGCCACCCTGGCGGACAGCCTCCCCGCCAAGCCCGACGTCGCCACCCTGGGCGGGATCGGCGGGGTGGGCAACTTCGTCGTCGTCTGGCGCGACGGCGTCGCCGGGCTCTTTGGCCAGCGCTTCAGCCCTTAGCGTCTCACTCCACCTTGTACGACAGCCCGGTCGAGCGCCCCAGATCGTCGGTGACCACCAGACGATGCGGGCCGCGCTCCGGCGAGAGGAAGACCTTCTCCGCCGGGGCGTTGGTGGCGACCAGCAGCCCGTCCTGATACCAGAAGAGCCGGCTGGCGCCGGGGCCGGCCTGGGCGACCAGCGGGATGCGCTGGAACTGCGCGGGCGCGTCGCGGCGGAGGCGGTAGGCGATCGCCGCCTGGGGCGAGACGATCCGTGGTGGATCGCCTGCCGGGATGCCGCGGCAGTCAGGGTGGAGGCGCGGCACGTCCTCCACCTCGTTGCCCTGCGACCGCCACCAGGCGGCGAGCTCCGGCGGGTAGAGGGTGAGGAGACGGAAGCGGTGCGGCCGCGTTCCGACACAATCGCCCGCCAGGAGATCGCCGCTGTCGGCGTCCACCAGCACCTGCCGGTGGAGCGCGCAGCTCGCGAGGAGCGAGCGGCCGGGCAGGTAGCTGACCCGGATGCGGGAAGGGCAGAAGGGGCCTGGCAGCTCATGGCTCAGGGCGCACACCTCGATCTCCTCCAGGTGGACGCCCGGCGGCCGGCGCGGCCCGGCCGCGGTGCCGGGCTCGCCCGCCGCTCCCCCTCCCCTCTCGACGGCGCGGAAGAGGTCGAAGAGGAGCGGCCCGGCGTGCTGGCTGCCCGAGATCCCCTTGACCGGCCGGCCGTCGAAGTTCCCCGCCCAGACGCCGATGGTGTAGCGGTCCGACCAGCCGACCGCCCAGGCATCCCGGTGGCCGTAGGAGGTGCCGGTCTTCCAGGCCACCCCGGGCGCGTCGCGGGTGATGTCCCAGGCCTCCGGCAGGTCGGGACGCCGCAGGTCGGTCAAGATCTCGCTGACCGCCCAGGCCGCCTCGGGGGAGAAGAGGCGCTGGGGAGGCGGCTCGGCGCCGGGGCCGGCGATCAGGCGCAGCGGGCGGTGGAGCCCTCCCTCCGCCAGGGTGGCGTAGAGGTTGGTGAGGTCGAGGAGCGTGACCTCGCCGTCGCCCAGGATGAGCGGCAGGCCGTACTTCGCGGACGGCCGGTCAAGGGTCTGCAGGCCGCCGCGCAGGAGGAGTTGGTGGAAGTCGGTGAGGCCGACCTCCGAGAGCAGGCGGACGGCTGCCGCGTTCAACGAGTGGATCAGCGCCTCGCGCACGGTCACGCGGCCGCGGTAGCGCTCGTCGTAGTTCTCCGGCACGTAGCCGCCGTAGTCCGTCGGCACGTCGAGGATGTAGGAGTCGGGGAGCACCCGCCCCTCGTCGATCGCCATGGCATAGAGGAAGGGCTTGAGCGTCGAACCCGGGGACCGGCGGGCGGCGGCGCCGTCGACTTGCCCCTGCCGCGCGCGGTCGAAGAAGCCGGCGGAGCCGACGAGCGCCCGCACCGCCCGGCCGGCGGCGCGCGACGAGGCTGCGGAGTAGGCGCCGGCCGGCGGTGCGTTCTCGATCACCACCACCGCGGCATTGCCGATCCCCACGCCGCGGAGCTCGCCGATCCGACGGCCCACCTGCTCCTCGGCGATCCGCTGCAGCCGGCGGTCGAGCGTGGTGCGCACCCGCTCGCCGCGCTCACCCGTTGCGGGCTGCTGGAAGCGGGGCAGCCGGGAGGCCACGAGCTCCGTCCAGTGCGGCGCCGAGAAGGGGGGGCGGCGCCGCGTCCTGGGCACCGGCTGGCGCAGCGCCTCGGCGATCTCCGCGGCCTCGAAGGTGCCGCGCGCGCGGAGCTGCAGGAGGACGCGGTCGCGCGCGACGCGGGCCGCCCGGTTGCCCCGGACGCCGGCCGTCGGGTCGTAGCGCAAAGGCGACCGGGGGAGCGCCGTCAGGAGAGCGATCTCGCCCAGCGACAGGCGGTCGGGCGGCTTGCCGAAGTAGAACCAGGCCGCCGCCCCCACCCCCTCGACGTTGCCACCGTAGGGGAGGAGGTTCAGGTAGATCTCCAGGAGCTCGCGCTTGCCGAAGCGCCGCTCGAGCTGCAGGGCGCGGAAGCTCTCCCGCGCCTTCGACCAGACCGTCCGCCGGCGCGGCTCGGCCATGCGGGCGATCTGCATCGGGATGGTGGAGGCCCCCGAGACGACGGCCCGCGCGCGGAGGTCGGTCCAGGCGGCGCGGAGGGCGGCCAACGGATCGACCCCGGCATGGCTGTAGAAGCGCCGGTCCTCGGAGGCGACGAGCGCCCGCGGCAGCTCAGAAGGGAGCTCCGAGAGCCGCACCGGCAGCCGCCAGCGGCCGTCGGCGGGGAGGAAGAAGCGCAGCGGCTCCCCGTCGCGGTCCGCCACCACCAGGGCCGCCGGCCGCCGCAGCGTCCGGTACGGAAAGGGAAAGAGGCGATCGAGGAGGAGGAAGGTCAGGAGCGGCAGGCATAAAGCCGCAGCCAGGACGAACCACGCCCCTCGGGGGGAAACGGCGAAGCGCAGAAGTCTCTTCACCTACTTCACCACCTTCACCTGAATCCGTCCGCGCTCGGCCGTTGCCTGGAGAGCCGGGTTGTACATCGCTTCGGCGTGGGCCGGCGGCAGCCGGAAGCTGCCCGGCGCCACCGCCCGCGCCAGGGTGTAGAGGTTGACCCAGGAGTTGGCCGGCAGATCCGCGAAGACCAGGATGCGGTCGTCCCGCAGGTCGAGGCGGGCCAGGTCCATGCCGGCGTCGGTCACCCAGGGCAGCGTCTCGGTCGTCTTCAAGCGCGGGTTCTCGACCTCGATCCCCGACGGCAGGAGGTTCTCGATGACCACGTTCTCGACCGCGCCGACGACGCTCCGCACGCGCGTCTTCAAGACCAGCAGGTCGCCCTGCTTGACCTCGTTGAGATCGGCCGGCTTGCCGTTGCGGTCGAGGATCTCGCGCTCGATCTCGAGGCCCGCGTGGCTGGGCGCGAAGGCGTCGTCGGTGGGCACGCCGCGGGTGACGAGGCTGTAGAAGGCGGCGTTCGGCGCGTAGCCGCCGTTCATCTGGATGCGGATCGGCCCGTCACCCGGGAGGTCGCGGAAGGTCACCGTCTGGTTGGTGAAGGTGCCAGCCGGATTGCCGCCCACCAGCACCGTCCCCGAGTAGGCGGGCAGCTTGGCCTGCCGGCGGAAGAGCTGTCCCAGGGCGAGGAGCGTCCAGCCGCTCTCCTGCGTCGTCCACGCGCCGAGGTCGCGCGAGCCGCGCGCCAGGCTGTCGACGAGACCGGGGATGCGGGGGTCGGCGGGCGCCGCGTCGAGGAGCGCCAGGAGCACGATCGCCTGGTTGCGGACGACCGAGTTGAAGTTGCCGCCGGTCTGCCGCTCGACGCGCTCGACCTCGCCGAGGTTGGCGAGGAGGCCCGCGAGCGCCTGCGGATTGCCCACCGCCGCGTAGCCGGCGGCCAGGAGGGCGCGCGACTCCGGATGCAGGTTCTGGAGCTGCTTCTGGCGCAGGAAGTCCATGGTCCCCAGGTCGGCCTTGCCGGCGCGGGCGAGGACGAAGAGCTCGTAGACGATCCGCTCCAGCTCGTCGCTGCCGTAGTCCGACTTCGACTTGGCGTCTCCCGCCAGATAGCCCAGAGCGCCGTCGTAGAGGTAGTCCGGCACCGGATGCCCGGCCCGCCGCGCCTCAACGAGGAAGTGCGCCGCGTAGGCGGTGCCCCACGGGTGGACCGTCTCGCCGCCCGGCCAGAGCGAGAAGCCGCCGTCGACCTGCATGCTGGAGATGCGCACCAGCGCCTCCTGTACGTAGGCCGCTGGATCTCCCCTGCCCTTCTTGGGATCCAAGAGCTCGGGATCGAGCTTCTGGGCGAGCTCGCCGAGATAGAGCAGCGGGAAGGCGGTCGACACCGTCTGCTCGAGGCAGCCGTAGGGGTAATTGAGGAGGTCGCGCAGCTTGCCGGCGAACTGCACCAGCGGGATCGGGCCGATGCGCAGCTCGCGGCGCACCGTCTCCGGCCGCAGGCGCCCGGCGGGCAGCGCCGGCAGGTCGGTCACCGCGGCGGTCGCGGCGCCCGCCTGCTCCTGGCTCAAGACGGGGAGGTCCGGGCGCACCGTGACGACGGCGGTCGCCCGGGTGGTCTGACCGTTGCCCTGGGCGGTGAGGACGAAGTGCGCGTCGCCCATCGCGTCGGCGGTCCGGACGGTGAAGTAGACCGTTTTCTCGTGCCCGACCGACACCTGCACGGTCTGCGGGTTCTGCGGATTCTGCGAGCTCGGCGCCACCACCTGGACCGGCCCCTGGGTGGCGAGGGCCACCTGGAAGGCGCCGTCCCTGCCGGTGTCGTTGCGCACGGTGACCGGCACGCTCAGGGTCTCCTGGAGCGAGAGGATGCGCGGGAAGGTGGGGAGGAGGACCAGCGGGTCGCGCACCCGGGTCATGCCGTCGGCGGAGCCGAAGCGGGAGCCGCGCACGGCGACCGCCATGATGCGGAGCGCCCCCTGGAACTCGGGAAGAGTGAAGCTGACCTTGGCGTTGCCCGCGGCGTCGGTGGTCACCGGCCCCGACCAGAAAGCGACCGGCTCGGCGCGCCGTATCCCCGCCGTCCGCACGTGCTGCGCCTCCCCCTCGCCGCCGCCCGGGGGCTCCGGCTTGACCTCCGGCAGGAGCAGGCTGAAGGCGTCGTAGGAGGTCACCTGGAGCGCCAGCTTGCGGTAGAAGAAGTCGAACGGCCGCGGCGTCTTCTGATCGATGAGCTGCAGGATGCCCTCGTCGACCGCGGCGACGGTGACGATGGTCCGGCCGTCCTTGTCGCCGGCGCCGGTGCCTGCGAGGGGGGCTCCCGTCACCTTGACGCCGATCTGCAGCTTGGTGCCCGGCCGGATCTCCTTGGGCGAGGTGATAGCGACCGTCAGGCGGTTGGCCGTGCGGTCGACCGAGATGGGGACCGCCCCGAAGGAGCGGCCGACGGAGCCCGGCTCGAGGTCCTTGACCGGCCGCACGAGGGTGGCCGTCACGTAGGCGTTGGGTCGGAAGTCGAGGGTCACCGGCACCGCGATCTTGGCGGTGTTGCCGGTGAGCGCGTGGACCGAAGTGTAGAGGACGCCGCCGCGCTCGACGGTCAGCAGGAGCTTGCCGGGGAAGGGCGCCCGCACCTGCACCTGGGCGGTGTCGCCCGGCGCGTACTCCTCCTTGTCGAGGTCGATCTCCAGCCGCGAGGGGTTCTTGACCGCCCACGGGGAGTAGCCCCAACCGCTGACGTAGAACTCGACCTCGGTCGAGGCCTGGGTGCCGGGGTCCGTGACCACCACCCGATAGCTGCCGACCTGGCGCGGCGCGAAGCCGAAGGTGCCGCGCTCCTTGCCGCCCGGCAGCGCGAGGCTGTCGATGAGCTCCGGGTCGCGGGTCGACTCGTAGGTGTAGCCGCCCGCGGACTTCTTGAGGACGGTGTTCCAGCGGTCGCGGAAGAGCTCGGCGCGGAGCGGGCCGGAGGCCGTGAGCTTGCCGCCGTCCGGCGGCGCCGCGGCGGGCGCAGCAGTCGCAACGGGGGGCGCCACGGCGACCCATTCGAGCTCGACCCGCTGGCCGGGGTCGGGATAGCCCTCCCCCAGCCGCTTCAAGCCGACATAGTAGGGATAAGGGTGGACCGGCACCCGCGCCATCGCTGACACGCCGCGCCCGCCCTGCTCCTGCACGCGCGCCGTCAGCACCGCCTCGAGCCCCGAGGGCACCGGCGCCCCGGCCGGCATGGTGACGGTGAAGGCCTTCTGGCCGTGCTCGTCCAAGGCCCCCTGCTGCGAGAGGATCTCCCGCTCGTCGATCTGCCGCTCGGCGTTGCGGAAGGTGAAGTCCTCGAAGCCCTTGGGAGAGAAGCTGGCGTCCACCAGGCGCACCCGCGCTTCGACCGGCAGCCCCGCCGCCGGCGGCCCGAAAAGATAGGCGCTCCCCACCTGGAATGCCAGCGGCTGCCCCGGCAGCACCGGCGCCGCCGGCTTGGCGATCTCCACTTTGATGCGGTCGGGGACGAACTCCTCGACCTGGAAGCGGTACTGCCCCACCACCTCCTCGCCGATCGACAGCTCGAGGGAATTGGCGCCGGTCAGAGCGTAGCCCGGCAGGTCGAGGTGGAACTCGGCACTCCCCCGCTCGTCCGAGCGCAGCTTCTGGGTACCGCGCTCGCGCCCCTGCGGATCCTTCCAGGTCAGCAGCAGCGGCATCTTCGGCGGCGCCTTGAGATGGGCGTCGCGGACGAGCGCGATCCCCTTGAGCTTCTCGCCCGGCCGGTAGATGTCGCGCTCGCCGTAGAGGAACGCCGTGTAGCCGGAGGCCAGCGTCTCGGCGCCGCCGACGTCCAAGCCCGTGGGATCGACCCGCATCTTGCCGAGCAGGAGGAAGCTCCAGTCGTCCCCTTTCTCGATCGTCACCATGTAGGGCTCCTGGCCCTCGAACGCCTTGGCGTCGGTCAGACGCCAGATCCCCTGGGCGTCCGTGCGCCCCGAGCCGATCGGCTGGTTCTGATCCGAGAGCAGCGTCACCTTGGCCCCCTCGACCGCCGCCAGGTCGCGGAACGAGGAGACCCAGACGAGGAACTCCCCCTTGCCGCTCTTCGCCACCGCCCCGAGATCGGTCAGGAGCAGCCAGCGCTGCGCCTTCTTGTCGCCGCCCGGTTTGCCGACGCAGACGCGGTAGAGGCCGGGCTTCTCCGGCGCGTGGCGGCCGAGGGTCAGGGGGGTCAGGACGCGCCTGTTCTTGGGATGGCGCAGCGTCAGCTTCTCCTCGGCGACGCGGCTCCCCAGGGCGTGCGACACCCCGCCGCCCCACGAGTACTCGTCGTCGTAGAAGCCGCCGTGGTTGAAGAGGAAGAAGAGGTTGTTCAGGTAGACGCGATCGATGGTCAGCTCGGCCTCGCCGACGTTGACGCTGTCGATCGCCACCGTGTGATGGCCGGCGGCGGAGAGGAACATCCCCGGGCTCTGGAACTTGACCTCCGGCTGCAGGTCCGGCAGCTCGATCTTCCCCTCGTAGTCGGCCTGCAGCACCGCGTCGTCCGTCGCCGGCATGCCCTTGCCGATGACGATCTTGTAGGCCGAGCCGGGACGGAACTCGCCGGTCAGCGAGAGGACGTTGCGGTCCGCCGAGGGTCGGTACTTGACCGCCGGCTCGATCCGCACGTACTTCTCGGCCACCGCCGCGGAGACCGGCGACGAGAAGCGGATGCGCACCGTCGACTCGCGATCGCCCGGCTCCGGCGTGACGTCCCACACCGCCAGCTTCTCGCTCGACCCCAGGGGGATCTCCTGCACGTAGTCCTGGCCGAGCGAGACGTTGCCCTCGGCCGGCGTCAAGTCGCCGGCGATGACGAGGCGGAGCTTCCGTTCCTCCTTCTTCTTCTGCACCGCCGCCGTGTGGAAGCCGATCTGGGCGGATTGATAGCCGGTCTCGAGCTCCACCGCGAGCTTGCCGTCCTTGGCCTCGGGGTCGGCGAGCGTCACCTTGCCCGCCAGCGTCTCGGGCCGCACGCCGTAGTTGAAGTAGAGGGTGCCGCGGAGGACGACCCTGCTCTTGCCCTCGATCGCCGGCTCCTCCTGGAAGACCACCCT
>Ga0209626_1000100_pt1 | contig 18464 bp, 18 predicted proteins | sample JacPinW_OM1H0_M2_FD_187962 | JGI IMG/M metagenome (GOLD analysis project Ga0209626, IMG submission 187962) | Forest soil microbial communities from Algoma, Ontario, Canada - Jack Pine, Ontario site 1_JW_OM1H0_M2 (SPAdes) (version 2) | ecosystem: Environmental > Terrestrial > Soil > Boreal... | reverse complement strand
GGGCTCGGCAGCATCCACGACGATGATCTCCGTGTCGTCTCCGAAGGACCCGCCGAAGCCGAGGCGGAAGTCCATCGGAACCCCCATCACGATCGCCACGTCGGCGCCCTTCAGGGCCTGGGAGCGGACCCGAGAGAAGAACAGCTCGTGATCCGCCGGTAGGCAGCCACGCGCCAGGCCGTTCAGGAAGACGGGGATCCGTAGCGTCTCGGCCAGCTCGAGAAGCCCCGCCTCGCCGTGCCCCCAGTAGAGGTCGGTCCCCGCCATGATCACGGGGCGCTCTGCGGTGCTGAGCAGCTCGGCCGCGCGCTCGATCGCCTCGCCGGCCGCGCCCCTGGCGCTCGCCCGCGCCGCATCGGCCGGGTCGGCCGGGGACTCCTGCGCCTCCATGAACACATAGTCGAGCGGAAAGTCCAGGAACGCCGGGCCGCCATGGGGCGCGGTCGCCGCGGCGAAGGCGAGGTCCATCAGGCCGGGGATCTCCTCCGTGCTGCCCGCGGTCGCGGCGAGCCGCGTCAGCGGCCGCACGAACGGCACGTGGTCGATCTCCTGAAGCGAGCCCTGACCCCAGCGCAGCGCCGGCGCCCGTCCTCCAAGCACGACCATCGGCGAGTGGTTCGCCTGCGCCGAGGCCATCGCGCTCATCCCGTTGGTCACGCCCGGGCCCGCCGTGAGCGCGCACACCCCCGGCTCGCGGGTCACCTTGGCCCAGCCCTCGGCGGCGAACGCCGCGGTGGACTCGTGGCGCACGTCCACGATCTCGATCCCCTCCTCGCGACAGCCGTCGTAGATCGAGAACAGATGTCCTCCGGAGAGCGTGAACAGCCTGCTCACGCCGTGGGCCTTCAGGCGCCTGGCGATCAGTCGCCCGCCGTGGAAGGTGAGGGTCTCCTGCGCGCTCTCGGTGGACACGTGCGCGACTCTATCCACTGGCGCGCCAGGCCGGCGCGCGGCGCCGGCCTGCGGACGCCGATATGCCCGGGACGGGATTCGAACCCGCAGGCTCTTGCGAGCGGCAGATTTTAAGTCCGCTGACTTTGCCAGTTTGTCTACCCGGGCATGGCGATCGTACCGGCGCCCGCGCGAGAAATCCCCATGCGGCGAATCGCAACTCCTGCGTTGCTACGGTGTGTTTAAGGCTTAGAGCCGCTTTTTTTGGGCTAAAAGCCGCGTCTGACCGCCCATGGAGGTCTCCGCCCTTACACATCCGAGCAGCGTCCCGGGCCTGCGCGGCCCCTCGCCGCTGCTGCGCCTGCAGTCAGACGAGCGTCTGATCGCGCTGACCCGCCGCGGCCAGCACGCGGCGTTCGAGACCCTCTGCGCGCGCTACCAGTCCCGGCTGCTGTCCTTCTGCCGCCACATGCTCGCCTCGCGGGAGGATGCCGAGGACGTCCTGCAGGAGGTCTTCGCCGCGGCGTTCAACGCCGTGCTTGCGGACGAGCGTGCGATCAACGTCCGGCCGTGGCTCTACCGGATCGCGCGCAACCGCTCGCTCAACCACCTGCGCCGCGCCTCCGCGCTCGGGGTCGACTCGATGGACGTACATTTCGCCGACCACGGGATGTCCACCGGCGACCGGGTCCTTCGCCGGGAGAGCTTCCGTGAGCTGATCGCGGATGTCCACGACCTCCCGGAGACGCAGCGCACCGCTCTGCTCCTGCGGGAGATCGACGCGCTCTCCTACGAGCAGATCGCCCAGGCCATGGAGACCACGGTGCCCTCGGTCAAGTCCCTGCTGGTGCGCGCCCGCATCTCCCTCGCCGAGGCCGCGGAGTCGCGCAAGCTGAGCTGCGAGCAGGTCCGCCTCGAGCTCGGTGAGATGTCCGAGGGCCTGATCAAGCTGAGCACTCCCGCCCGCCGCCACGTTCGCGGCTGCGAGCGCTGCACCTTCTTCAAGAAGCAGCTCAAGCAGAACAACCACGCCCTCGCGGCGATCCTGCCCGTCGGGCCGCTGCTGATCGCCAAGAAGCTGCTGCTGGCGAAGCTCGGCTCCACGGCCTCCGCCGGCGGCGCACACGTGGCCAGCGGTGCGGGCGCGACGGTGGGCGCCACCGCCACCGTCGGTGCCGGCGCGGTCGCGGCGAGCGGCGGAGCGAGCGTCGCCGGCGGCCTGCTGACGGCCGGAGCGGGAGCGATCGCCACGAAGGCGGTCGCGGGCCTCGCCGCCGCCGCCATCGTCACGGCGGGAGCCGTCGCGGCGGACCACTCCGTCGTCGTCCACCACCACCATCCGGCCCAGTCGGCGACCTATGCGGGCGCCCAGCCGGAGAGCCAGGGGAGAGGCGAACCGTTGGTCGTGCGCGAGCAGCCACAGCCCGTCACCGCCGGCAACGCCCAGGTCCACAGACTCCTCGCGAGCTCCACGCACCATCCCGTCCACCGGCCGGCCAAGACGGCCCTGACCACCGTCCCCGCCGCGGCACCTGCCACCGCCATCCCGCCAACCTCCGCCGTGCCGGTCGCACCCGGGACCCAGCCGGCGAAGCCCCCGAGCGCCCAGCCGCCGGCCACGCAGGTCACCCAGGTGACGACCGAGACCACCCAGCTGCCCGCCTCCGCGACCAGCGGACCCCAGCCGACCACGCCGAGCACTCCGGCGCCACCGCCCAACCCCTCGCTTCCGACCGCGGAACCCGTGCCCACCTCCGAAGGGACCCCGCCGTCCTCATCGCCGGCCCCGTCGGGGTCGGCCGCTGCGCCGAAGCAGGAAGCAGGCGCCGAAGCTCCCCCGGCCCAGCCGGCCGGTTGACCCGCCGCTCAGGGCGTCTGCCGACTACCCCAGGGTGAACGATTTGAGGGGACGCTGAAGGATGCCCGAGCCCCCGATTTCAAGCGGCGTGCTCAGCTTCGAGGGCTTCAGGGCGCTCGTCAACATGACGATGGCCACGCCTTCACGCGCCCCCGGCCGTTCCGCCACGAGCAGGACGTCGCGCCCGTAGATTGGCCGCCCTTCGAGCACTGCCGTATAGAAGACCGTATAGGCGGGGAGGCTGTTGACTTTCGCCTTCCCCTCGCCGCGCAGCACGAAGCCCTGGTAGCGGCGGCTCAGCTGGCGGATATAGGCGGCCGCGTACAGGGGCAGCTCGCCCGCGAGGCTGCCCGAATACGGCGGCAGCAGTAAAGGATCCACCGCGAAGGAGTCCCTCGGCGCGCCGCCGCCGTGGGGGCGCGCCACACGCACGAATCCTCCGGGGTCGGGGGCGGTCCGGTACAGCCCGCGGTAGCTGAAGCTGAACGGAACCCGCCCGCCATGGGAGAAGGTGGCGTTCTGCAGGGTCAGCACGGCCGTGAGGATCGCCGCCAGCAGCGCTACCCCCGCGACGATCGTGGTCCGGCGCACCAGCGGCGTGGCGCCGTGCCAGCGGGGCGCGAGCAGCTGACCGAGCGTCGGCCCGTACTCCGGCTTCATCGGCACGGCCGCCATCTCAATCAGGCGTTCATTCCCCGACGGAGAAGAGCGCTTCGAGGTCGTGGCGCGAATACGCCGCGAAGGCGACCATCGTCTGGGTGCGCAACACGCCCGAGACGCTCCCGATCTGGCCGGTCACGACGTCGGCGAGCTGCTCGTGGTCGGACACCCTCACGATCGCCACGAAATCCCACTCGCCCGTCACCGAGTAGACCTCGGCGACACCGTCGATGTCCGCCAGCGTCCCCCCGAGGCTGGAGAACGCGTCGCGCTCCGCCTCGATCAGCACCACCGCGTTGGTCATCGTCATGGGGCGACCATGATAGGTCCCTAGAGCTCCGTCGCGTGCATGCGGTGAAGGCCCAGGCCGAGGGCCAGACCCACGGCCCCGCCGGTGACCCCGGCGAGCCAGCTCGTCCCACGGACGATGGGGTGAAAGTCCACGAGCCCGAGCGGCTCGATCGCGAACGGCATCGCCAGCAGCAGGGCGGCGACCGCTGCCGCGCCGAGCAGGTCGCCGTCGTAGTAGGAGCCGCGGCGGGCGGACCTCAGATCGGGGGCCGCCCAGGCGGCGAGCAGCGCCATCGCACCGGCGTCCCCGCCGCTGACGAGGGGCACCGGGTATACGGCGCTCGCGACCAGGGCTCCCGCCACGCCCGCGCCGAGGAACAGCGTGAGCACGAGCACGGGGCCGTAACGCTGCTCCAGCAGCCAGCCGAAAATCGCCACGGCGACCAGCGTCGTGAACGCATAGATGCCGCTGCCATAGGCGAACTGATGGGCGAGGAGCTTCCACCATTCGCCGTGGAGCGGGCCGAAGATCGCCAGTTTCAGATCGAGCGAGGGCTGGGCGTGCCAGGCGATCCAGACGCCGGCGCTCGCCGCCACCAGCGCGATCGTGGCATAGGGCCGGGTGCCGAAGGACCGTCCCCCGAAGCCGGTACGACCGGCGCGGAGGCCGCGGCGCCCGCGGAGTTTTGGGGGGCTGAGCAGCCGGCGCAGCCGGCTGCGAGTGCGCGGAGATCGGCTCGGGGCACCCGCCCGTGGCAGCTTCGGAGCGCGCCGCCGCAGCCTGTGTCCGCAGTACGGGCACTCGGTGATGTACGGGCTCACCTCCGATCCGCACTGCTTGCAAACCACGAACAGATCAGCCCCAGAGGTCATCGTCGATCCATTCTATGGACCTCTCGACCCCGCCCGGCTCGCCTCTGAAATACTCAGAGGCATGCCCCTTGGATACGACCAGAAGCTCTACATACTCGCATTCGACCATCGCGGCTCGTTCCAGAAGAAGTTCTTCGGAATCGAGGGCGAACCGGACTCCGAGCAGACGGCGATCATCGCTGATGCCAAGCACCTCATCTTCGAGGGCCTCCTGCAGGCCGTAAGCGCCGGTGCGGACCCGTCGGTGACGGGTGTGCTCGTCGACGAGCAGTTCGGTTCCACGGTCCCCGCCGAGGCGCGCGAGCACGGGCTGAAGCTCGCGATGCCGGCGGAGCGCTCCGGGCAGAACATGTTCGACTTCCAGTACGGCGATGACTTTCCCGAGCACATCGAACGCTTCCACCCGGACTTCACGAAGGTGCTCGTCCGCTACAACCCCGACGGCGACGCCGAGGGGAACCGCGTCCAGCTCGCCAAGCTCAAGCGGCTGAGCGACTGGCTGCTCGAGCACGACCCCAAGTTCCTGTTCGAGCTGCTCGTGCCCGCCGAGGACTCCCAGCTCCAGCTGGTTGGCGGCGACAGCGAGCGCTACGACACGGAGCTGCGTCCCGAGCTGATGCGCAGGGCGATCGCCGAGATCCAGGACGCCGGCATCGAGGTCGACGTGTGGAAGATCGAGGGCGTCGAGGAGCGCTCGGACTGCGAGATGCTCGTCGCGCAGGCCCGCTCCGGAGGCCGTCACGGCGTGAGCTGCGTGGTGCTCGGCCGCGGCGCCGACGACGCCAAGGTCGAACACTGGCTGAGCCAGGCCGCGCCCGTCGACGGCTTCATCGGGTTCGCGATCGGTCGCACGATCTGGTGGGAGCCGCTCAAGGCATACGTCGACGGGAAGATCGAGCGCGCCGCCGGGGCGCGCAAGATCGCAGAGAACTTCCTCCGCTTCGTTGCCGTCTACGAGCGCGCCAAGATGCCCGTGGGCTCCTAGCAGCGCCGGAGCGCGACCGCCATGAAGATGCGCCAGAGCCTCGCCGATTGGGAGCGGGCCTTCGTCAAGGAGATCACCCTCGATCGGCGCAGGCGTGACTCGCTGCGCCGCACCGCCGAGCAGCGCACCTACAAACGGGAGGTGGAGCGACGGCACAAGCGCGGCAACGTCCGCTTCTTCCTGCTCGTGCTCACGCTCGTCATGACCGCCGTGATCGTCACCGTGGTCATGTTCCGAACGCTCTACCTGCTCTTGGGCTGACCGCCCTCGCCGAGCTCGCGTATGGACTCGTCGATGGCGGCTTGCGGAGCATCCTGGGCGCCCGCCTCCTCGCTCGTGTGACCGTCGTTCTCGGCCGTCGACGTTTCGCGATGGATCTCGAGGTAGATCTCCTTGCGAAACACAGGAATGTGCTGGGGCGCCTGGATCCCGATGCGCACCTTCTCGCCCATGACCGACAGGACGGACACCTCGATCTCATCCCCGATCATGATGCTCTGGTTGGACTTGCGCGTCAGAACCAGCATTCGGTGCACCTTCCTCTTTGCCGACGGGCGACCCGGCGCAACCTCCCAACGCCGCTGTGGCAAGCATAGTCCCAGGACCGGGGGAACGCGATGCGGACGTATCGGCCGCCCCCCGCGGAGACGAGGCCGGCTGCCGGGAGGTCTCGCCCCCTCGCGCCCGAGGCGCGTCGGGTGTGCTTTACGCTAGTCTCCCGGACCGTCCATGCCCCGTAAATCACTGCGCCCGCACCTAAATCAAATCCGCGCCTGGGTGCGACAGGGCCGTACCGACGCCTGGGTCGCCCACCAGCTCGAAGTCAGCGTCCGCGACATCGAGCTGTTCAAGCGCCAGAACGAGCTCGTCAGCGACGAGGAGTCCCCGAATGGCACGAGCGCTGCGGACTATCCCGAGGAGATCGACCTGCGGGCCGAGGACGACGCCCTGATCGCGGCCGAGCTGGAAGCCGCCGAAGCTGAAGCCGAGCGGGCGAGGGCCGATGCGGATGACGCCGAGGAGGACGGGGACGACGATGACGAGGAGACGAGCGCACCCCGAGCCCGGCGACGCAGCCGTCGCGGCGGCCGCGGCCGCCGCGCAGGCACGCGCAACACCGCCCCGCTGGAGGGAACGTTCGACCATGGCGAGGAGGGCTACGGCCTGTGGCTCGACCCGGCCATCCAGGACAACCCGATCTACGCCGAGCACTGGGCGGGTCACCGACCGGTCGAGGTGACGGTCGAAGAGGACCGGATCGTCATCCGCCGTAGCGGCGAAGACGACTAGGCCCTGATCTCCCTGCGCCCACCGGCGTAGTCGGTGGCCTCCCGCAGGTACCTGGCAAACGCCGCGTCCACCACCAGCCCGGCCTCCCACGCCCACGGGTCCTCGGGTGCGACCTTCATCGCCACCTGCAGGCACCAGGCGGTGCCACCTTCGTAGAGGTCCACGAGCTCGGCCGAGGAGAACCGCCCACCGAGGCGCCGTCTCAGCTCCGCCACCAGGGCGTCGGTCACACTCTGCAGGAGCTGTGCGCGCTCAGGTGGCGCCGCTCGCAGCCGCCGCTCCCCCTGCTGCCACTGGTAGATCGCGTTCTCGAACGACACCCGCCGAGGCTAGCAGCGGCGCCCGAGCCGCCACCGCGATCCGCCGAACGACCCCCAGGCCCTCAGTTCTGCGGCAGTCCGCTCACCACGTACGGCTGCTCGCCGGCCTTCATCATGCCCAGCCGGCGGGCCTCCGCTTCCACCGTCGCGAGCTGGGCCAGCCGTTGGTGCTGTTGCAGCAGGGCGCTGTGTTCGCGTTCCATCGTCGTCACCGTCGCCCGGTCGTGGCTTGACTGTTGCCAGGTGGAGAGCATGCGAATGCCCGCGCTCAGGTACAGGTACAGCAGCGCCACGATCACGCAGAGCATCGCCACTCGTCCCACCCGGTCCCAGCGAACGCCCGCTCCCGTACCGGGACGCGTAACACGCCGGGCGCGTGCGCCGGGGCGCGCCTTGCCACGCGCCCCTGCGGGACGCCGCGAACGCGGATGGGAGGCGGATGCCGCGGGCATGCTCGATACCGCATTCGCCCCCGCTCACGAAGCTCCTTCCGCCGAGCGGGCGGGGATTTGCGAGCGATCCGCTAGCGGCCGCCGAAGGCGGCCCGCCCGGGGAACTCCGCGTCGGCGCCCAGCTGCTCCTCGATGCGCAGAAGCTGGTTGTACTTCGCGACCCGGTCCGACCGCGAGGGCGCGCCCGTCTTGATCTGCCCGCAACCGGTCGCGACGGCCAGGTCGGCGATGCTGACGTCCTCGGTCTCACCTGAGCGATGGCTCATCACCGCCGTGTACCCGGCCTCGCGCGCCATCGCGATCGCGTCGAGCGTCTCGCTCAGCGTCCCGATCTGGTTGACCTTGATCAGGATCGAGTTGGCCACGCCGGCCTCGATGCCCCTTCGCAGCCGTGCGGTGTTCGTCACGAACAGGTCGTCCCCCACGAGCTGGACGTTCGCCCCGAGGCGCTCGGTCAGGGTCCTCCAGCCGGCCCAGTCCTCCTCGTCCATCCCGTCCTCGATCGACACGATCGGATAGCGGGCCGCGAGGTCCGCCCAGTAGTCGGCCATTTCCTCGGCGCTGAGCGTGCGGCCCTCGTGCTCGAGCACGTATCCGCCGTCGGTGTGGATCTCGCTGGTGGCGGGGTCCAGCGCGATCGCGACGTCGTCTCCGGGCCGGTATCCGGCCGCCTCGATGCCCGCCACGAGCATCTTCAGAGCCTCCTCGTTGGAGGCGAGATCCGGCGCGAAGCCCCCCTCGTCGCCGACGGCCGTCGCGAGCCCCCGCTCCTGCAGTGTCCGTTTGAGCGCGTGGAACACTTCGGTTCCCATCCGCAGGCACTCCGAGAAGGTGGGCGCGCCGCAGGGCACGACCATGAACTCCTGAAAGTCGACCTTGTTGTCGGCGTGAGCGCCCCCGTTGAGGACGTTCATCATCGGGACGGGCAACACGCGGGCCGACTCCCCGCCGAGGTAGCGCCACAGCGGCAGTCTCTCCTCCGCAGCCTGTGCATGGGCCGCCGCGAGCGACACTCCGAGGATCGCGTTCGCGCCGAGGCGTGACTTGTTCGGCGTGCCGTCGAGCTCGATCAGCGCCCGATCGACGCCCGCCTGGTCGGCGGCGTCCATGCCCGCCAGCGCCCCCGCGATCTCTCCGTCCACGTTCGCCACGGCGCCCGCCACGCCCTTGCCCTGCCAGCGCTCGCCGCCGTCGCGGAGCTCTGTCGCCTCGAACTCGCCGGTGGAGGCTCCCGAGGGCACCGCCGCGTGCCCGTGAGCGCCGGAGCGCAGCCCCACCTCCACCTCGACCGTCGGGTTGCCGCGGCTGTCGAGGATCTGCCGGGCGTGGATTCGCTCGATCTGGCTCATGAGGTGGGCGCCTCCCGCTCGCTGGCTACGGGCCGGCTCCGGGGCCGGTGCTCACTTCCTCGCGACCGCCGCAGCGGAGCGAGCCGTCCGCCGGCGGGCTCCCTACGGAACTGCGGAGGTGGACGTGGTGCCCGTTTTCGGGGCTTTGTACTGCTTGCAGTCTGCCGCCACGAACCCGACACGGCAATCCGTTTTGGCTTTCCACTTGGCTTTGAAGTCTTTGACGAATTTGCCGAGCAGTGTCTGCTGCTGCGTGGCGGTCAGCTGCGCTTTGATCGACGCCTGCGCCTGCGCCAGGGTCTGGTGGCTACCGGGCGTGATGCTCTTGACTTCGAAGATGTAGTAGCCGAAGGGGGTCTTCACGGGGCCGGACAGCTTTTTCGCCGGCGCGGAGAAGATGGCCGCGTCGAGCGTGGCCTCCTGCTGGCCTTTGACCACTTCGCTGAGCAGGCCGCCGCTGTTCTTGGTCACCAGATCGGTGGACACGCTCTTCGCGACGCTCGCGAAGCTCTTGCCCGATTCGACTTCTTTTTTGGCGCTCTGGGCGGCCGCTTCGGTTTTGGTGCGGATGATCGTCACGTTGCGCTTTTCCTGCACGGTGAAGCGCGACTGGTTTTCGTTGTAGTACTTGGCGATCTGTGCCTGGGTGACCGTGCTCTTCTGCTTGAGGATCTTGGCCTGGATTTTCGTCGAGAGCAGGTTCAGCTTCACGCGCAGGAGCAGGTCCGAGACGCTCTGGCCGGAGGTCGCGAGGAATTTTTCGAATTCAGCCGCTTTCGGGAACTGCTGGGCCTTGATCGTTTCAAACTGTTTCTTGACTTCCTTGTCGCTGAGCTTCACGCCGAGCGCGTTCGCTTCGCCGATCACCCACTGCGAGGAGATCAGGAACCCGAGGACCTCCTGCGACAGTGCCTTGTACTGCGTTTCGCACTGTTTCTTGAATTCTTTCGGATGCGTTTTTTCCTTGCTCGCGAGTTCTTCGAGATGCGCAATGCATGCCGTGTACAGCGGTGGTTCCGGCGGTGCGGGCTTCCCCGCGGCGAGCTGTCCGGTGGCGCTCGAGACCGCGGCGACCGTCAACCAGTGTTTGAAGGCTTCTTTGGTGATCGGCGTTCCGGCGACCGACACGACGGCGTTGCTGGGCACGCCGCCGCTGCCACCGCAGGCGGACAAACCCACGAGGGCAAACAAAACGGCGCCTAGCGCCGGGATGAGACGGAGAGTCCTGGACACGACGCGGGCACTCTAGCGGAAAGCACCTAGGTTGTCCTTAACGAGTTCCTAACGAGGGGTTAAGCCGCCTCGCGCATCACGGCGAGCAATGCGTCGGCCGCCCTCACGATGCTCGGGAACCGTTCCGTCCCGTCCTTTGGAACGCGGACCGAGACCTGTGAGCGGCCCGCTTCGTAGAGCGCCTCCGGGAGCTCCTCGCGCAGCCGTCGCGCCCTCCGCGAGTCCAGCTCGATCGGCACGACGGCCAGGCGATCCCCGCGGAAGCTCACGGTGCGCGCACCTGCCTCGCCGAACTTGATCCGCGCCCGCTGAAGCGCCAGCAGGTTCTCCAGGGACTCCGGCACTGGACCGAAGCGATCCTCGAGCTCCTCCCGCAGGCTCTCGACGTCGGCCACCTCGCGCGCCTCCGCGACGCGTCGGTGGACATCGATCTTGGCCTGCTCGTAGGGGATGTAGTCGGCGGGGACGTAAGCGTCGACGTTCACATCGAGCCGCACGGGCTCCGGCAGCGCCTCGCCCTCCGCCGCGGGCTCCGCCGCCCGCACGGCTTCGTCGAGCATCTGCATGTACAGCTCGAACCCGAGCGCCGCCACGTGGCCTGACTGCTCGTCGCCGAGCAGGTTCCCCGCGCCGCGGATCTCGAGGTCGCGCATCGCGATCTTGAACCCCGCTCCCAGCTCGGTGTAGTCGCTCAGGGCCGACAGCCGCTGGGCGGCCTCGGCCGTCAGCGCGGCGGCGGAGTCGTAGAGCAGATAGGCGTAGGCACGCTCGCGGCTGCGCCCGACGCGCCCGCGGATCTGGTAGAGCTGCGCCAGGCCAAACGTGTCGGCGTGCTCCACGATCAGGGTGTTCGCCTGGGGGATGTCGAGCCCTGACTCGATGATCGACGTGCACACCAGTACGTCGGCGCCGCCGCGCAGGTAGTCCATCATCACGGCCTCCAGTTCGCCCTCCCCCATCTGCCCGTGTGCGACCGCGAAGCGGACCCCGGGGCAGAGCGCCCGCAGGCGCTCTGCCGTCTCCTCGATCGACTCGACGCGGTTGTGCAGGAAGAACGCCTGCCCGCCGCGCCCGTGCTCGCGCATGATCGCCTGCCTGACCAGCTCCTCCTCGTACTCGCCCACGTAGGTCTTCACCGGGCGGCGGCCCTCGGGAGGCGTCTCGATCACGGAGATGTCGCGCAGGCCGGCGAGCGACATCTGCAGCGTGCGGGGGATCGGCGTCGCCGACATCGAGATCACGTCCACCTTCAGCTTCAGCTGGCGTAGCAGTTCCTTCTGCTTGACTCCGAAGCGCTGCTCCTCGTCGAGGATCAGCAACCCGAGATCCTTCGCCCGCACGTCACGCGAGAGCAACCGGTGGGTGCCGATCAGGATGTCCACGCGACCCTCGGCGAAGTCCCGGATCGCCGCCTTCTGCTCGGCCGCGGTGAGGAACCGCGAGACGTGGGCGATCGTGAACGGGTAATCCGCCAGCCGCTCGGCGAAGGTGCCGTAGTGCTGCTGGGCGAGGATCGTGGTCGGAACGAGCATCATCACCTGCTTGCCCTCGCCGGCGGCCTTGAAGGCGGCGCGCAGCGCAACCTCGGTCTTGCCGTACCCGACGTCGCCGCAGATCAGCCTGTCCATCGGCCGCGGCGACTCCATGTCGGCCTTGACGAGGTCGATCGCCTCGCGCTGGTCGGGTGTCTCGGTGAAGGGGAAGCGCTCCTCGAACTCCCTCTGCCAGTCGGAGTCCGCGGCGAACGTGTGGCCGGCCCGGCGCCGTCGCTCGGCATACAGGCTCAGGAGCTCGCCCGCCAGCTCCTGAGCGGCCCTCCGCGCCCTCGCCTTCATGGTCTCCCAGCGGGTTCCGCCCAGCTTGCTCAGCGGCGGGTGCTCCCCGCCGGCTCCCACGTAGCGGGAGATCTTCGCGAGCTGGTCGGTGGGCACGAACACCCGGTCGTCGCCCTGGTATTCGAGGTAGAGGTAGTCGCGCGTGACGTCCGCCACGGTGCGGGTCTCGAAGCCCGCGAAGCGAGCCACCCCGTGGTCCTCGTGCACGACGATGTCGCCGGTTCGCAGCTCTGTGAACGAGCGCAGCGCGCCCCTCCGCGCCCCGGGCGCGCCACGGCGCGCCGGGCCGTCCCGCCGCTCGGGCCGCCGCCGGCGCAGTAGGCGGTGCTCGGGGAACACCGCGAGCTTCAGCTGCGGTGCGACGAAGCCCTCCCGCAGGGATGCCGCCACGAAACGCAACGACGGCTCAAGCACCTGACGGCCGACGTCGATGTCCTCCGCCAGCCATGTCGCTTTCAGGCGTCCGAGGTTGTACGCGGCGCGCTCCCCCTCGCCGCGGCGGGGGAACGCCACCACGGTCCTGTAGCCGGAGCGCACCAGCTTCTCGAGCTCCGGCTCCGCTTCCGCGAGCGTTCGCGCGGCGGTATCCGCGGACTGCGCCCGCAGCTCGATCTCCTGGCCGCCGGCGTGGGAGGAGAGCCAGATACGCGTGCGCTCCCGTAGCGTCGCCTGAATGCTCTCCGGATTGACGTACAGATGGTGGGCGTCCTCATCCCCGAACGCCGCGCACACGTCCGTCCAGTGATCGCTCAGTGCCGGTGCGAGCTCCTCCTCGGCGGCCACCATCAGCTCGGCCTCCCCGCCGACGAGATCCAGCAGCGCCCCGAACCGCTCGACGGGCAGCAGCTCGGCGATGTCCGGTCGCTCGCCATCCCCGTCCTCGCCCGGAGCCAGCCCACGGGCGGGCATCTGCTGGGCGGCGATCTCGGCCAGCTCGCGGTGCTCGGCCGCAAGCTCCGCCGCCGGCGCGATCTCGACCTCCTCGACGTCCCCCAGCGAGCGCTGAGTAAAGGTCGAGAACCACCGCAGCGACTCGATCTCCACGTCGAACATGTCCACGCGCACGGCCCGCTCCTCGGTCGCCGGGAACACGTCGAGCAGGCCTCCGCGCAGGGCGAACTGTCCCCGCTCCTCGACCTGGTCGGTGCGTTCGTAGCCGGCCCGCACGAGCTCGGCGGCGCACTCATCCAGGTCGAGCAGCTCCCCCACGCGCAGCGTGAACGAATGCGGCCGCAGCTCTGGATCGGGCACCTTCTCCGAGAGCGCCACCGCGCTCACCACCACCACCGGCTGCCCCGCCTCCGGGCGGCCGTCACGAGATACGTCCGCGCCGAGCAGGGCGTCGAGCGCGGCCACCCGCAGGCCCACGAGGTGCGGGGGCGGCGCCAGATGCGACTCGTAGGCCACCCCCCGCGAGGGGTAGTAGCGCACACGCCGGGGAGCGAGCCAGGCGCGCAGATCGGCCGCCAGGTCTCGCGCGGCGCGGTCGTCGCCGACGACGACCAGCGTCGGCCGGGCCCGGGCCGCGTCGTCGATCTCGGCGAGCGCCGCGATCGCATACGGGCGCAGCGACCCCGACACGAAGGCGTGGCCCCCCTCGCGGGCGAGCCGCAGCGCCGACTCATCCTCCTGGAGGAGCCCGAGCAGCGTGCGCAATGCCGGCGTATCCGAGGTCATCTAGCTCGCCTCCCCGCCAGTTCGCTCAGCCCTACCAAGCACCAGGCCCTCGACGTGCTCGCACGCGCGCTCGATCAGCTCCCGCACCTGGGCCTCGTCCTCGCGAAAGCGCCCCAGCACGTAGGCGGAGACGATCTCGGGGTCCGTCGAGCTCGGCCGGCCCACACCCACCCGCACGCGCATGAAGTCCGCGCCGCCGAGCTCACGCTTGATCGACTTCAGCCCGTTGTGGCCGGCGAGGCCGCCGCCGAGGCGCGTGCGCACCTCCCCGAACGGCAGATCGATCTCGTCGTGAACCACGAGAACGCGCTCCAACGGCAACTTGAGGGCCCCGCGCGCCGGTCCGACCGAGCGGCCGGCGTCGTTCATGTAGGTCTGCGGGCACAGCACGGCGACGCGCGGGCCGTTCGCGGCGGGGGACCCGGGCGTGGCGCCGCGAACGCGGCCCTCGGCGATCCGGCCGCGAAAGCGATCTCTGGCCCGTCCGAGCCCCCAGCGCTCGACGAGCGCCTCGGCGACCATGAACCCGATGTTGTGCCGCGTGCGCTCGTGCTCGCGGCCCGGGTTGCCCAGTCCGACGACCAGCCAGTCGATGGCACCGCCGCCGCCACCGCCGAACGGGCGTCGCAGAGGGCCGCTACTCCTCGCCGGCGGAATCCTCCGAGCCGGCGTCCTCGGCCGCCTCGCCGCCCTCCTCGGCATCCTCGCCGACCAGCTCCGTCTCAGCTTCGATTTCTTCCGCTGTCTCGGCCTGCAGTCGGGGCGGCGACAGGGTCGCGACCACCGTCTCCTCGGACACGTCCAGCAGCGTCACGCCCTCCGGGGCGATCACGGCGCTCAGCAGGATCGTCTCGCCGATCTGCATCTCTCCGACGGCGTGGACGATCGACTCGGGGATCGCGGTCGGCAGGGCCTCCACGTTCAGCTCCCGCGTGATCTGCTCGAGCACGCCGCCTTCCTTGACCCCCGGTGACTCCTCGACGCCCGTGAGCTCGAGGGGCACGATCGCGTGGATCGCCTCGTCAAGTCGGACTCGCAGCAGGTCGACGTGAATCGTCTCGCCCCGCACCGGGTCGCGCTGGGCCTCCTTGAGCACGACCGGCGTCGCCCGGCTGCCGTCGACGCTCAGATCGAGCACCGCCCCCGCGCCGGCCAGGGCGTGGCGAAGCTCCCGCGCGTCGGCGTCGAAGCCGACCGACTCCGCGCCACCGCCGTAGACGACGCCGGGCACTCTCCCGCTGCGGCGCAGGCGTCGCGCGGCGCGCGAGCCCTCGGCGCCGCGGCTTTTCACATCAAGCTTGGTTGTCGTCGTGGCCATCGGAAGGCTGAAGACTCTAGCAATCGGCTTCGTTGGGGATCGGGGCGCTCAGCGACAGCAGCGTGACGGTGAGACCGCCGATGGCGTTTCCCGTGCGGCGCACCTCGATGCACTGAACCACCGGCAGCTTGCCGATCACCGTCCACGCCAGCCGCGTCTTGCCGGTGGCTCCGCCCACCGCGTAGGCGGTGGACGATTTCAGCGACAGGATCTTCACCGCGCCCGCCCGGCGCAGGCGGGGATTGCTCGCGTCTTCCCTCACCCGCGCGACGCACGATGGGCTCAGGCGACAGCCGCTCAGTCTCGCCAGCATCCCGTTGACATCTCCCCTCGCCTGCGCCTGGATCAGCGCCAGGTCGGCGTCGCGTTCGACGTTCTCGACCGACAGGAAGCGCGCCAGCAGGGCGCTGATCGCGACGAACAGCACCACGGTGCTCGAGATCAGGACGAGGCGTTTCAGGGCGAGGCCAAGATAGCCGAGGGGCCTCGGTCACCGGTGCGAGCGCCCGGCTGCCCCAAGCGGCGCACGAAGCTCCGGGGCCGCGTAGCTTGCTGTTAGGAGGATGAAGCCGGTTGAATGGCATGGCCCAGGATCGGGTAGGGGCGCGACCGTGGGCGACGTGAAGACGCTCGTTCAGCGCGGCGGGGCCGTCGTCACGGTCGTCGTCGTGCTTGCGCTGCTCATCGCCGGCTCGGTGTCGGCGAGCGAGGCGGCGGCCGAAACCGGGACCCTGAGCGCGGTCGCCTGGGGTCAGAACGTCCACGGCGAGCTCGGCGCCGGCTACAAGGGCACGGAAAGCAACGTGCCGGTCTCGGTGCTGTTGAGCGGCTTCACGAGCGTGGTGCCCGGCTACTACTCCACCTACGCGCCCATGAACGACGGCACCGTCCGGGCGTGGGGCGGCAACGACTTCGGCGAGCTCGGCAACGGGACAAGGCTGGAAAGCGACAAACCGCTACCCGTCAAGGGCCTCGGCGGCGTCGTGCAGTTCGCCGCCGGGGGCGCCCACTCGCTGGCGCTGCTCGCGACCGGGGGGATCGCCACCTGGGGTGGCAACACGTTCGGCACGATCGGCAACGGTACCTCGGGCGAAGGCAGGGAAGCCGGGGTCGCCCTGCCCGTGTTTCCCGCCCTGAGCCGGGTCGTGTCCGTTGCTGCCGGCGGGTCGATGGACGCCGCGATACTCAGCGACGGCACGGTCGTGTCGTGGGGAGAAAACAAACAGGGACAGCTCGGCGACGGCACGACCGTCGAGAAAAACGTGCCCACCCGGGTCCGCGGCCTCGCCGGCGTGAAGGCCGTGGCGGTCGGCGGCGTCGGCTCGCTGGGCGGCCACATGCTCGCGCTGCTCCACGACGGGACCGTGATGGCATGGGGGGGCAACGAGGAAGGCCAGCTGGGTGACGGGACGATCGAGGACAGCAGCGTCCCGGTCCACGTGAAGGGGCTCGCCGGGGCGGTCGCGATCTCCGCGGGTCCCTCCCACAGCCTCGCGCTGCTGGCGGATGGGACCCTGATGGCCTGGGGAAGCAACACCTTCGGTCAGCTGGGGATCCTCGGCACCGCGAGCAGCACGTCGCCCAGACCGGTGATGCGAGGCGTCACGGACATCTCGGCGGGCCTGCGCTACAGCCTCGCCGTCAAAGCCGGGAAAGCATTCGCGTGGGGCTGGAACCACTTCGGCGTGCTGGGCGACGGGACGAACGTGGACAAAACCACGCCGGTGCCGGTCCTGAACGAAGCTGTGAGCGTGAAGGCCGGCGACTATCACTCCGCGGCCGTCATCCATGGGGCCGGGCCCGCGCCGGTCCTCACCAGGACGCCCGGCGAGGGCTCTCTTACCGTGAACTGGCGGGCGAGGGACGAACCTCAGTGGCTCATCCTCTGGCGCAAGGCCACGCAGCCTCGAGGCGAGTGGGAAGCTTCTCAGAAGCTTCCCCCGGCGGCCCGGTCCTACACGGTCACGGGGCTCACCGCAGGACAATCCTACGAAGTGGGTGTCGAGGCGGTCGACTTCGGTGAGAAGATCGTCACCGCCACGCCCCTGCCCTGATGGAGTGAATCGCTCACCCTCTATCGCCCCTACGAGTCAGCGTGGCCCGTGGTGGATCAGGCTCTCGCCGCCAGGGCGGCCCGCCACTAGAACAGCTGGTTCTCGCCGCCGAAGACCTCGCTGACGGAGTCGTCCACGAAGATCCGCCGGATCGAGTCGGTCAGCAGCTCGGCGCAGGGCAGCACGCGCACGTTCTCGGGAGCGCCGGGGGCGGCCGGGATCGTGTCGGTCACCACGATCTGCTCCAGGCCCGAGGTCAGCAGGTTCTCGAACGCGTTGCCGGAGAAGATCGCATGGGTGGCGGCCGCGTAGACGCGCGCCGCTCCCTCCTCCTTGACCGTCTTGGCCGCCGCCTTGAGCGTGCCGGCCGTGTCGATCATGTCGTCCACGATGACCGCCGTCCTGCCCTTCACGTCGCCGATCACGTAGCCGATCTCCGCGACCTGCTGGGCCGGGCGCTCCTTGTCGAGGATCGCCAGCTCGGCGCCGATCTTGGAGGCGAATTTCTTGTTGAGCTTGACCCTGCCCGCATCCGGCGCCACCACCACGAGGTCGGGCAGGCCGAGGTCGGCGAAGTACTGGGTGAGCATGAACAGCGCGGTCATGTGGTCCACGGGCTTCTGGAAGAAGCCCTGGATCTGTCCGGCGTGGAGGTCCATGGTGAGCACCCGGTCTGCGCCCGCGGCCTCCAGCATGCGCGCCACCAGCCGCGCGGAGATCGGCTCGCGCGGCGCCGACTTCTTGTCCTGCCGCGAGTACCCGAACCACGGGGTGACCGCTATCACGCGGTGGGCGGACGCGCCGACGGCCGCGTCGATCATGAACAGCAGCTCCATCAGCGAGTCGTTCGCGGTGACTCCGGTGTGGGGGTTGCCGCAGGTGGGCTGAACGATGAACACGTCGGCGCCGCGGATCGACTCCTCGTAGCGGCAGTACACCTCACCGTTGGAGAACGTCTTCAGCGTGACCGGCCCGAGGTCGACTCCCAGCTTTTCCGCGATGTCGATGGCCAGCTGTGGGTTCGCACGCCCGCTGAAGAGCATGAGGCGCTTGTTGTAGTCGATCGGCAGGCTCGCCCGCGACTGTGTGCGCGTGTCGATCGCGCTCATCTCAGCACCAAGTGTAAAGGTCTGTCTGGTCGGCGGTCATCGGGAGGTGCGCTCGCTGTAGCCCTCGACGTTGCGCTGGCGCTCGCGGGCGATCCCGAGCGAGCCCGGCGGGACGTCCTCGGTGATGACCGACCCGGCGCCCGTGTAGGCATCGTCCCCCACGCTGACCGGCGCCACCAGGGTCGTGTCCACGCCGGTGCGCACATGGTCGCCCACCGTCGTGCGGTGCTTGGCGCGGCCGTCGTAGTTGGCCGTGATCGTGGCCGCGC
>Ga0209626_1000099_pt1 | contig 18488 bp, 15 predicted proteins | sample JacPinW_OM1H0_M2_FD_187962 | JGI IMG/M metagenome (GOLD analysis project Ga0209626, IMG submission 187962) | Forest soil microbial communities from Algoma, Ontario, Canada - Jack Pine, Ontario site 1_JW_OM1H0_M2 (SPAdes) (version 2) | ecosystem: Environmental > Terrestrial > Soil > Boreal... | reverse complement strand
TGTTGCGGTCCACTGGCGGTTGCCGCAGCGCTGCGCGAATGCGCATCGTCCACGAGATTGATGGTGTAGGAGCGTAATGGCGGTTCCTCGGCCGATGGCGCCGCGGCCGCGGCCCGCGGCGCGGAGCGGATGGGTCCTGTCAACAGCTCGGGCACCAACAGCACCATCAGGGCCACGAGAATCATTGCGCCCGTCAGCCGTTCTTTCACCTTAGCTACCCACGATGGGGGCGAAAACCCAGAAAGCCAAGCGCAGCGGACGCCGTGCGCAACAGTGGCCGCTCGTCAGGCGCGGCCGGCTGCCGTTCAGTATATCCGAAGCCACTGCAGCGCCGGCCCCACGGTGTAGACGGAACCGCAGACGACGACCCGATCTGCCGGGCGCGCCGCGGCGCGCGCCAGCTCACAGCCCGCAGCGACCGAGGCCGCGAGCGTCATCTCGCCCGGGGGCCGCGCGAGGCGCTGCGCCAGCTGCGCCGCGCTGCCACCGCGCGGACCGGGCAGCGCGCACACGATCCAGTGGTCGATGACGGCGCTCAGTGCCGCGGCGATTGCCGCCGCGTCCTTGTCCGCCAGCACCCCGATGACCGCGAAGGTCCGTCCCCGGTCGCGCCGGCCGTCAGGCGCGCCGGGCATCGCTCGCTCGCGCAGCTGCATGGCGAGCACCTCGGCGGCGGGCTGGTTATGCGCAATATCCAGAATCCACTCCACTTCGCCCGGCACCACCTGAAAGCGGCCGGCGAGCCGCACCGCGCGCAGGGCCGCGCCCACCGCGCGCTCATCGAGCCGCGCGAGCCGGCCGACGAGGCGCCGGGCCGTCGCGCGCGGCGCGTCGTCAGATGCGAGTGCCTCCACCGCGGCGATGGCGGTGGCGGCATTGCGGTACTGGATGGAACCTGCGAGCGCGGGCGGCGGCAAGCCGCGCAGCGACACCCCGAGGCCGTCGTAGTCCCAGCCCGCAGCGCTCACGCGCCAGCTGAAATCCCGCTCCGCAACCAGCGCACGCGCACCGAGTGCGGCGATGGTCGCAAACACGCTCGCCGGCATGCTCGGCGTGCCGAGTACCGCCGGCTTACCCGCGCGGAAGATGCCGGCCTTCTCCGCGCCGATGAGCTCGAGCGTGTCCCCGAGCCAGTCGCGATGATCGAGGCCGACGGAGGCGACCACGGCGACATCCGCCGCCACCAGGTTGGTGGCGTCGAGCCGGCCGCCGAGTCCCACTTCCAGGACCGCAACGTCCACGGCCCGCTGCGCGAAAATCAGCAGCGCCGCCAGCGTGTTGTATTCGAAAAAAGTGAGCGTGATCGCGCCGCGGGCGGCCTCAATGCGTTCGAACGCCGCGATCAGCTCCTGATCGCCGACCTCGTCCCCGTTCACGCGGATGCGCTCGTTGTAACGGATGAAGTGCGGCGAGGTGAACATGCCCGTCGAGGCCCCGAGCGCGCCGAGCAGCGCCGTGAGATGCGCCACGGTGGAGCCCTTGCCGTTGGTGCCGCCCACGGTCATGACGGGGAATGCCGGCTCGGCGACTCCGAGGGCGCGCGCGACGGCGGCGACGCGCGTGAGCTCCATGTCGATGCTCTTGGGATGCACCGACTCCTGCAGCGTGAGCCACTCGGCGAGCGTGCGCATCGGACCCAAGGGCTTGGGAGCGGCGCGCGCGTCAGGCAGCGGCGGCCGGCAGCTTCAGCAGCAGCCGCAGCAGCGTCGCGATCCGGTCGCGCATCTCGCGGCGGTCGACAATCATGTCGATGGCTCCGTGGTCGAGCAGGAATTCGCTGCGCTGGAAGCCCTCCGGCAGCGTTTCGCGCACGGTCTGCTGGATGACCCGCGGACCGGCGAAGCCGATCAGCGCGCGCGGCTCGGCGAGGTTCAGGTCTCCGAGCAGCGCAAGACTCGCCGACACGCCGCCGGTGGTCGGATCGGTCATGACTGAAATGAACGGCAGGTGCGCTTGCGCCAGGCGTGACAGCGCCGCCGCAGTCTTCGCCATCTGAAACAGCGAGTACAGCGCCTCCTGCATGCGCGCCCCGCCGCTGGCGGAAAAGCACACGTAAGGCCGCCGCTCCTGGATGCAGTAGTCCACGCCGCGCTTGAAGCGCTCGCCGACCACCGAACCCATCGAACCGCCGAGGAACTGGAATTCGAATGCGCAGGCCACGATCGGCAGCGCATGCAGCGTGCCGGCCAGCACCACCAGGGCATCACTCTCGCCGGTCGCTTTCTGCGCCTGGGCGAGCCGGTCGCGGTAGCGCTTGCTGTCGCGGAACTTGAGCGGATCCTCCGGTGAGATGGAGGCGCCGATTTCCTCGGTCGTGCCCGGGTCGAGAAAGCGCTCCAGACGATCGCGCGCCGCCATGCGCATGTGATGGCTGCACTTGGGACAGACATACAGGTTGCGCTCCAGCTCGGCGCGGTACAGGACCGCATCGCATGCCGGGCACTTGATCCACAGGCCCTCCGGGACCGAGCGCGTGCGCCGCTCGGTCTTGATGCGGGAGGGCATGATCTTCTCGAACCAGGACATTCGGGCGGACCCGCGCGGGGAGTGAAACCTAAGGTGCGCGATCATAGCCGATCGGGCGGGAGCACCTCCTGCCGGCCCGCCGGCAGGGCAAACGCGGCCGGATAGCGCACCGTCACCAGATACAGTCCGGCGGCCGGGGCGGTGGCGGCATTTCGGGTGCGGTCACGCCCCTCGAGCACTGCACGCGCCCAGGACGGCGGCGCGTCGGCCTTGCCGATGGCAATCAGGAGGCCCGCGATGTTGCGCATCATGTGGTGCAGGAAGGCGTTGGCGGTCGCCTCGATGACGACCCAGTCGCCGCGCCGCTCCACGCTGAGGCGCTCCATGCGCCGGATGGGCGATTTGGCCTGGCACTCCGAGGAGCGGAAGGCGCTGAAGTCGTGCTCGCCGTGCAGGGCGAGCGCGGCCTGCGCCATGCGCTCCTGATCCAGCGGCCGATGGATCCAGGTCGCACGCCGCGCAAGCAGAGCCGAACGGGCCAGGCGGTTCAGAATCAGGTAACGGTAGGTGCGCGCCTCGGCGCAGTAGCGCGCATGGAAGTGCGCTGGCACCGGCGCGGCCCAGGACACACTCACGTCCGCCGGCAGCTCGCTGTTGGCTCCGAGAACCCAGCCGCGCGCGCTGCGTGTGGCGCGCGTGTCGAAGTGCGCAACCTGCCCGTGCGCGTGCACACCGGCGTCGGTGCGGCCGGCACATACCAGAGTGAGCGGCTCCGCCGCGACGCTGCTCAGCGCTCTTTCGGTGATGTGCTGGAGGGTCGGCAGGCAGGCCTGCGCCTGCCAGCCTGCGTAGGCGGAGCCGTCGTACTCGATCCCGACGGCAATCCGGTTCACGCGCTATCCGAACGACAACTGGCTTGGCTTTTCGCGGCCAAAAGCCGCGCTTGCAGCCAATCAATTACCCCGGAAGCGACTCCATCAGACGCTGCGCTTCCTGCTTCTGCGCCGCCGAGCCCTCGGCGAGCACTTCCTCGAGAATGTTGCGCGCACCGTCAGGATCGCCCATGTCCATGTAAGCACGAGCCAGATCGAGCTTCGTGCCGACTTCGCTCATGGTCACGGGCTCCAGGTCCGGCAGTGCCAGGTCTTCCGAAGACAGCCTCTGCGTGGCGGCGAACGCGGTGTCCGGCACCGTCGCGGTGCCCACGTCGAGGTCCAGGGATCCGCCGTTGGCGGCGTGCATCCCGGTGGCGGCGCCGACGTCGAGGTCCACACCCCCGCCGTGCACCGCCGGGTGCGTCCCGGTCGAATCCCCCACATCGACATCCACTTCATGCGCGCCGAGGGCTGCGAGCCGCGAGGTCGGCGAGCTGTCCGGCACGGCAAGGCTGGTGTGCGTGAGCGCCGCCTCGAGTTCGTCCTGATCGAACTGCCATGCGCCGGTCGAGGCCTCCCCCTTGCCGCGCTGCTGCGCGTTCTCCATGACCCGGCGAGAGTGATCGTCGAGGCCCGCGACCAGTGTCGGGGTATCCGGGCCGGAAGCTGCCGCGAGGCCTGGCTGATCCGCCGTGTCGGCCGCCCCCACGTCCAGGCCGAGATCATCGAGCGCCAGTTCCGCGGTCTGCTCGCTTTGCTTGAGCGCCGTCTCGACCTTCTGCCGTATGGTGGGGTGCTCCTGGGTGCTGCCGAAGGCGGGCTGCTCCACGGTCGGGCCCTCGACTTCCCCTGTGACGGCCCCGTCCTGGCGCATGCGGGCCGTCATCTGGCGCGTCGTGCCGGTGGTGCTGAGGAACGTGTTCTCGAGCAGGGCGGCATTACGGTCGGTAACGTTGGTCGGCGACTCCGCTGTGCCGTGGTCGCCCACGGCAGCCCCGATGTCCAGATCCACTCCCTGAGGCGCTTCGCCTGCAACCGGCTCGCCCGCCAGGTCGAAGTCCACGCGGCTCTGTCCGCCTTCCAGGTCGAGATCCACGCCGCCGGCCGTCGCACCGCTCACCGCGCCGCTACCCGAGAACAGGGGATCCTCGGGCGCGAGCTGCTTGCCCATGATGAGGATCTTCTCCCACTCCCCGGGTGCGGCCTCGGCACGGGTGTCCGCCAGCTCGCGCGCCGCGTGCAGGAACTGGTCCTTGTTGCCCCACACGAAGAATACTTCGAGGAGTTTCAGTCTCAGATCGCGCCGCGCGGGTTCGCGGCCGATGGCAATGCGGATCAGATCCGCGGCCTGGTCGTACAGGCCATACGCCATGTGGAAGTCAGCCTCGGCGAGCGGGTCGCCCTGGTCGAGGTTGATCGCCGTCTCGCTGCTGATCGTCTCATCGCTTGTCACGTGCCTCGCCGCGGGCGCCGCAGCGGCCGCTCCGGCCGGGAAGCGGAGCCGCTCGTGCGTCCCCGTCTCCTCCACCAGGAAGGCGGGCTCGGGGCGCGCGACCGCGAGCGGTTGCGTGTCCGAGGACGCAAAGCCGCGGTTGCCCGCGAAGGCCGACTCTGAGGCCGCCCCGGCCACCGCCAGGCGGCCGAGGGAATCATCGAACTGCGTCGCGCGGCGTGAACGCACCATCCTCGACACTGCAACCGCCACCAGTGCAACCAGCAGCAGCGCAAGCACCCACCAGTAGCCCTTGAGTGTGTCAAGCAGCGAGCCCCCAGCGGCCGGGGCAGCCGGCGTCGGTGCAGGCTTCGCGCTCACCGGCGCGGGTGCTTCGGGCTCCGGTTGGGGCGGCTTCTCTTCGGCCGCGGGCGGCGGCGGCGGCGGAGCCGCCTGCGCTGCCGGGGCTCGTTCGGCAGGGGCCTGCGCTGCAGGCACTTTCGTGGCCGCGGGAGGGGCTGTTTCGGGGGCGCGCGCTGGCGGGGCGGCGGGCTGCGCGCCCTGCTTGGCCGCCAGCTGCTCCTGCAGACGCGCCAGATCCGCGTTCTTCAGCTCCAGCAGCCGTTTGGATTCGGTGAGTTGCCCTTCCAGATCGTGCACGCGGCCCTGGAGCTGGCTGACTTCAGCGCTCGGGGCCGCTCCGGGCGTGGCGCCCACGGAAGGCGACTCTGAAGGCGTCACCAGCTTCAGCCGTCCAGGCCGCTCACCGGCGGGCGCAGCCGGGGCGCCGGCGGTGGAGCGCCACGCGGCATACTGGCGGCGAATCTCCGCGGACGCATCGCTCGGCGACACTGCGGCCGCCTGCGCGGCGTCCGGGATGCGCAGGATTGCCCCGGAATGCATCACGTTCATGTTCTTTTCGAAGGCGCGCGGGTTCGCCTGGTAGATGGCCAGCATCCAGCTGCGGGTGTGGGGCGATCTTGCGCCGCCGCCTACCGTGCTGCTGGCGATTGCCGACAGGGTCTCGCCGCGCTGGACCACGTGCATCGAGGGAGCGCCCGCTTCCGCGCTCGCGGCGCTCGCACCGCGTGCCGGGGATGCAGCGCTCGCTGAGTTCGATTCGGGCGTAGGCGCCGCGGGCGCCGGGTCGGCACCGCGTGCGATCGCGCCTTCGCGCACGCCGGAGCCGGTCACGGGTGCGCTCACCCGTGCGCTTGCCACGGCCGACTGGCCCGGGGTGTACACGGGCGGATCAAGCAACATGGTGTATTCGCGCACCAGGTGGCCGCGCGCCCAGCTCACTTCGACCAGCAGCGTGATAAAGGGCTCGGAGATCGCCTCCGTGGACTTGAGCTTGAGCATCTGGCGGCCGTCCGGCGTACGCACCGTGCGCATCTGGACGCCGGTGAGGTAGGCGGGCCAGTCGAGGCCGTAGCGGGCGAACGTCTCGCGTGAGGCAAGCTGTGCCTGTACGGTATTGACTTCGTCGGGCGCGACGTCGACGAGCTCGACTTCCGCGTCGAGCGGCGCGTTCAGCGGCGAGAGGAGACGTATGTCTCCCAAACCTAAGGCAAACGCCGCCGACGGCAAGGCCAGCAGCAATGCCAGCGCCCGACTTGAGCGTTTGGCGACCATCAGGGCACCCCGAAAGGCATTATCGGACCAAATGTCCTGTGAAAACAAAAGGATGGGTCACAGGATGTGACCCCCCCGTGAATCCCGCGGCAATATAACTTAAATGGGGCGTTGCGCCAAAGCCTCTGCGATCTGAACACTGTTCGTGGCGGCCCCTTTTCGTACATTGTCGGCGACAATCCATAAGTTAAGTCCTCGATCCGGGGCGAGATATTCCCGGATTCTCCCGACATAAACTGTGTCGCGTTTCGCTGCCTCGGTAGCCGCCGTGGGGTATCCGCCCGCCCGGCGCTCGTCCATAACGGTGACGCCCGGCGCTTTGCGCAGTAGTTCACGGGCCTGGTCGGCGCTCAGCGGGCGGCGTGTCTGGAGGTGCACCGCCTCGGAGTGTCCGTAAAACACCGGCACCCGCACCGCCGTCGCATTCACGCGGATCGCCGCGTCCCCGAGGATCTTGCGGGTCTCCCAGACGAGCTTCATCTCCTCGCGCGTGTAACCGTTGTCCTGGAAGCTGTCGATCTGGGGCACGCAGTTGAAGGCGATCTGCCCGCTGCCCGCGGGCGCTGCAACCGCTCCCTTGCCGCTGAGCGCCGCGATGGACTGGCGCGCCAGTTCCTCCACCGCTTCGCGACCGGCGCCGGAGACCGACTGGTAGGTCGCCACGTCGATGCGCTCGATACCGGCCGCGTCATAGAGCGGCTTGAGCACCATCACCATCTGGATGGTGCAGCAGTTGGGGTTCGCCACGATGCCGCGCCTGCCGACGTCTTCGAGGGCGTGCAGGTTCACCTCCGGTACCACCAGCGGCACGTCCTCCTGGTAGCGGAACTCGGAGGTGTTGTCGATGACAAGGCAGCCGGCCGCCACGGCCCTCGGCACGTACTCGCGCGAGACCTGCGCGCCGGCAGAAAACAGCGCGAAGTCGCAGTGCGCGAAATCGAAATCCGCCAGCTCCTGCACCGGATAGCGGCGCCCGCGGAAGCTCACGCTGCGGCCGAGGGATCGGTTGCTCGCGAGCGCGTGCAGTTGCGACACCGGGAAGCCGCGCTCTTCGAGGACCGTGATTATCGTTTCGCCGACCAGACCGGTGGCGCCGACCACGGCAACTCTGAACTGTCTGTCCATGCGCTGCAGGCGGCCGCGGCCATCAACCGCGCGGCGCCGCGGTGATGTCCGGTGTCGATGACTTCACGTCGGCATTCTGCGCGCGCTGGCGCAGGTAGTGGTCCATCAGCACGATGGCGAGCATGGCCTCCGCGATCGGCGTCGCCCGCAGGCCCACGCACGGGTCGTGGCGGCCGGTGGTCACGATATCGACCGCATTGCCGTCGATGTCGATGGTGCTGCCGGGCACCTGGATACTGGAGGTGGGCTTGAGCGTCAGATGCGCGATGACGTCCTGACCGGAGGAGATGCCGCCCAGCACGCCGCCCGCATGGTTGCTGCGAAAGCCCGCGGGCGTGAGCTCGTCGCGATGCTCGCTGCCACGCTGCGTCGCGGCCCGCGTGCCGGCTCCGATCTCCACCGCCTTCACGGCGTTGATGCTCATGAGGGCGTGGGCGATGTCCGCGTCCAGTCGGTCGAACACCGGCTCGCCCAGTCCCGGCGGCACCCCGCTCGCCACCACCGTGACGCGCGCGCCGATCGAGTCCCCGGCACCGCGCACTTTCCAGATCAGCTCCTCGAGCTCGGCGATGCGCCCGGGGTCCGGACAGAAGAACGGATTCTGGTAAGCGAAGGCCGGATCCACCGCCTCGAGCAGCAGCGACCCGACCTGACTCAGGTAACCGTAGATGCGCACGCCGAGGCGCACGGCGAGATAGCGGCGCGCAATCGCGCCCGCGGCGGTCCGCATCACCGTCTCGCGCGCCGACGAGCGCCCACCGCCACGGTAGTCGCGCACCCCGTATTTCTGCTGGTAGGTGTAGTCCGCGTGCCCTGGACGGAAGCGATCCTTGATCTTGTCGTAGTCGCGCGAGCGTGCGTCGGTGTTATCAATCAGGATGCCGATCGGGGTGCCGGTCGTGCGTCCTTCAAACACCCCCGAGAGGATGCGTACCTGGTCGGCTTCGCGCCGTTGACTGACGAAATGCGAGGTGCCGCTGCGGCGGCGGTCGACATCCTGCTGCAGATCCGCCTCGCTGAGCGGGAGGCCCGGCGGGCAGCCGTCGACGATGCATCCCATGGCGGGCCCGTGGCTCTCGCCAAACGTGGTCACCGTGAACAGCCTGCCAATGGTGTTGCCGGACATGGTCGTGCGTTGCGCCCGTGGTCGTTGCTACGCGCCTTCAGCGCGCCGGCAGTTGCTCGCGCGAGAGCAGGAACACCCCGCCCCCACCGCGCTCAAATTCAAGCCACACGAAGGGCAGACGGCGGAATGCCCGTCGCACCGCGCTCTCGGTGTTCCCCACCTCGACGATGAGCACCCCGTGCGGCCGCAAATGCCTGCGGGCTTCCCGCAGGATGATCCGTACGGAGTCGAGCCCCGCGCTGCCGGCCGCGAGCGCCACGCGTGGCTCGTGCCGGTACTCCGGCGGCAGCCCCGCAAGCTCGCGCTCGCCCACGTAAGGCGGATTGGACACGATGATATCGTAGGTTACGCGTCCGAGCGCGCGGAAGTGATCGGACTTCTTCACTCGCACCCGGTGCGCGAGGCGATGACGGCGCACATTGCGGTGCGCGACTTCCAGGGCGGCATCCGAAATGTCGACGGCGTCGACCCGGGCACGCGGCAGGGCCCTGGCGCAGGCGATGGCGATGCAGCCCGAGCCGGTGCCGACATCGAGCACCCGCCGCACGCGGCGCGCATCGATCCACGGGCTGAAACCGCGTTCGATCAGTTCGGCGATCGGCGAGCGTGGCACCAGCACGCGCGCGTCGACGTGCAGCCGCACACCGGCGAACCAGCTGACGCCGGTGAGGTAGGCGGCCGGAATGCGCTCGTTTATGCGGCGCGCCAGCAGCGCGCGTACCCGCCCCTGCGCCGCCAGGCCGACGCGCCGCCGATAGGCGGCCGGGCCGCCGCCGGGCGCCAGGCGCACGGCGTGCAGCACCAGTGCCGCGGCCTCGTCCCACGCATTGTCGGTACCGTGTCCGAAGTACACGCGCGCGCGCCGCAGCCTGCCGGCGGCGCGCGCGATCAACACGCGCACCGTGACCGCGCGCCTGGCACGGCGCGCCGGCGCGCGTACGGCGCGCGTGGCGGTATGAAATACTTGGCTCATGACAACGGGACGGGCCCGCTTACTTGTGGCCGCCGCCGCGGTGTGCGCGGCGCTGGCCGGCTACTGGATGGCGCGACAACTTGACAGGCCGAGCCCGCAGCTGGCAAGTGGCACGTGGCTGCCGCGGCCGAAACCGGTCGGGGACTTCAGGCTCACCGACACGAGCGGCCGGGCCTTCACGCGCCGCGACCTCGGCGGCGGGCCGACGCTGGTGTTTTTCGGTTTCACCCACTGCCCCGACGTGTGCCCGACGACGCTGATGAAACTCGCGCAGGTCAGGAAACGCGCCGGGCTCGAGGAGCTGCGGGTGCTGTTCGTCAGCGTCGACCCGCAGCGTGACACCCCGCCGGTGCTCGGCATGTACGTGCACGCATTCGATCCCGCATTCCTCGGGCTCAGCGGCACGCCGGGGTCGATCCTGGCGGTCGCCGCCAACTTCGGCGTGGCCGTCAACCGCGTGGAGCTGCCCGGGGGCGACTACACCATGGACCACTCTGCGGTGGTGTTCCTGCTCGACGCCCGCGCGCGCATCGCCGCGATTTTCACGCCGCCCTTCGAGGCAGAGGCGCTGGCCGCGGACCTGCGCCGCGCCGCGCCCTATCTTGGGCTGCGCGACGCAAGGTCGGCGACATGAGCGCGCTCGATGCCGATAGCATGCGGGCGCGGCTGTTCGTCGCCCTGCAGTATCTGCTGCCGCAGCATTTCATCTCGCGCCTCGCGTACCGCCTTACGCGCAGCCGCGTGCCGCTCGTCAAGAACGCACTCATCAGGTGCTTCGTGGGCAACTTCCACCCGGACATGAGCGAGGCCGAGCAGCCCGATCCGCTGCACTACGAAAGCTTCAACGCCTTCTTCACGCGCGCGCTGCGCGCGCAGGCGCGCGCGTCCGATCCCGACCCGGCGGTGCTCGTCTCCCCGGTCGACGGCACCGTGAGCCAGATCGGCCGCCTGGACGGCTCCTGGCTGGTGCAGGCAAAGGGGCATGCTTACACGCTCGAGTCGCTGCTGGCGGCGGACCTGTCCTGGGCGGCGCGCTTCCGGGGCGGTGCCTTCGCCACGCTGTACCTTGCGCCGTTCAACTATCACCGCGTCCATATGCCGCTGCGCGGCGCTGTGCGCGCCGCGTGGTACGTGCCCGGGCAGCTGTTCAGCGTCAATGCCATCACCGCCGCCGGCGTCCCCGGACTCTTTGCCCGCAACGAGCGCGTGGTGTGCGTGTTCGGGCATGAGGCGCTGACATTCGCGGTGGTGCTGGTGGGAGCCCTGTTGGTGGGCAGCATCGCCACCGTGTGGCACGGCGAGGTGACGCCGCGCGCCGTACGCGGCTGTGCCGATCTGCCGCTCGATGCCAGTCGCGCGGCGCTGAATCTGGAAAAGGGCGCGGAGCTGGGCCGCTTCAACATGGGCTCCACGGTCATCCTGCTGCTGCCACCCGGCAGTAGCGAGTGGCTGCCCGGGGTCGCGCCGGGCAGCAGCGTTCGGGTGGGTCAGGCGCTGGCGCGGCTCACATGACGGGCGGCGGCGATGACTGGCGGCCGAGCGCTTCACGCGCGCGGCTCGCCGAGCGCGCGGCGCTGCTGGCGCGCACGCGGGAATTCTTTGCCGCGCGCGGCGTGCTCGAGGTCGACACGCCGCTGGTGGTGAATGCGCCCGTGACTGACGTGCATATCCACTGCGCCTCGGTGCAGCTGGCGACTGCGCCGGGAGCTGCGCCACAGCCGGCAGTGGCGCCGCGGCTGTTCCTGCATTCCTCGCCCGAGTACGCCATGAAGCGTCTGCTCGCCGCCGGCAGCGGCGACATCTACCAGGTCTGTCACGTCGTGCGCGGCCGCGAAAGCGGCCGGCTGCACAATCCGGAATTCACTCTTGTCGAGTGGTACCGTCTCGGGTTCTCGCTGGAGGCGCTCATGGACGAGGTGGAGGCGCTGGTGCGCGAGCTGCTGGGGCGGGTGAGCGCGCAGCGCTCGAGTGAGCGCATCAGTTACCGCGACGCCTTCGCGCGCGAGCTGGGGCTGGATCCGTTCAGCGCGCCCGAAGCCGCGCTCGCGCAAGCAGCGCAGCCGCTCGGGTTCGCGGGCGCCGGCGCGGACCGCGACGTGTGGCTGGAGCTGCTCATGGGTTCGCGCGTCGGCCCGCGGCTCGGGCGCGAGGCGCTGACTTTCGTCCACGGGTATCCCGCGACCCAGGCGGCGCTGGCGCGCCTCGATCCGCGCGAGCCGCGCGCAGCGCGGCGCTTCGAGCTGTACTGCGACGGCATCGAGCTCGCCAATGGCTTTCACGAACTGGCCGCGCCGAACGAACAGCGCGCACGCTTCGAGCGCGACAACGCGCAGCGCCGAAGGCTCGGCCTGCCGGTTTTCCCGCCCGATGAGCGACTGCTCGCCGCACTCGCCTGCGGCTTCCCGGACTGCGCCGGTGTGGCGCTTGGCTTCGACCGCACGCTGATGCTCGCCACGAGAGCTACGCACATCGACGAGGTCGTGGCGTTCCCGACCGCGCGGGCGTGATCCCAGGCATGAGCTACAGCGGCAGCCGTTACGACTTCCATGACAAGCACGCCGACTACGCGCGCCTGGCGCAGGAGCTGGCCGCGCTGCTCGCGGGCGAAAGCGATCGTGTCGCCAACGCGGCCAATGCCGCGGCACTGATTTTCGACGCCCTGCCGGAAGTGAACTGGGCGGGCTTCTATTTCCTCAAAGGCGCCGAGCTCATCGTCGGACCCTTCCAGGGCAAGCCCGCGTGCGTGCGCATTGCCTTAGGTGTGGGCGTATGCGGCACGGCGGCGGCGCAACGCCGCACGCTCGTCGTGCCCGACGTGCATCAGTTCCCCGGCCACATCGCCTGCGATGCGGCGTCGCGCTCGGAGATCGTGGTGCCGCTGATCGCCGGCGCGACGCTCCTGGGGGTACTCGATCTCGACAGCCCGCGCGCCGGGCGCTTCGATGAAGCCGACGCCCGGGGCCTCGAGTCGCTTGCGGAGCTGTTTCTGCAGAGCATCCGCGCGAGCTCCGGGCGGGCGGGCCGCGAATGACCGCGGCGCGGCTCTCGCCCCGGGGGCTCGCGGCGGCGACCGCGGCCTTCAGCATCTGGGGACTGTTCCCGGTCTACCTGCACCCCTTGAGCGGCGTGCCGGCGCTCCAGGTGATCGCTCACCGCGTGACCTGGGCGTGCGTGTTCATCTTCGGGTGGATGCTGCTGCGGGGTGAGCTCGCGGCACTGTCCGCGACGCTGACCAACAGCGCTCTGGTGGCGCGACTCATGCTCACGGCGCTGCTCATCAGCTGCAACTGGCTGGTGTACGTCTGGAGCGTGACCCACGCGCACATCGTCGACACCAGTCTCGGCTACTACATCAACCCGCTCATGAACGTCGTGTTGGGAGTGTTCGTGCTGCGCGAGCGGCTGAATCGCGCCCAGTGGATCGCGGTGGCGCTCGCGGCGATCGCAGTTGCCTATCTCACCGTGCTCGCCGGGCGTCCGCCGTGGATCGCCTGCACGCTGGCGGTGAGCTTTTCGCTCTACGGGCTGCTGCGCAAGGTGATCAGTGTCGACGCCCTGCCGGGCCTTGCGACCGAGACGCTGCTGCTACTGCCGCTTGCGGTGGCTTATCTTGGCTGGTGCCAGGCCGCCGGCGCGGGAGCGCTGAGCCTCGCCCGCCCCGGCATCGGCGCACTGCTGATCGGCAGCGGGCTGGTCACGGCGATTCCGTTGTTCCTGTTCGCCTACGGGGCTCGTGCACTCCCCTACTCGACGGTCGGCGTGCTGCAGTACATCGCGCCGAGCCTGCAGCTGCTGTGCGGGGTGCTCATCTATCATGAGAGCTTCGGGCCGGCGCTGGCCACGGGCTTCGCACTGATCTGGATGGCGCTGCTGATCTACGCTGCCGATGGCCTGTGGCGGGCCCGGAACGCGCCGCGCGCCGTGCGCGCCTGAGTCCTACCCCTTACCGCGCGAGATGTACTCGCCGGTGCGGGTGTCGATGCGGATCACTTCGCCCTCGTTGATGAACAACGGGACGCGCACCACGGCGCCGGTTTCGACCTTGGCGGGCTTCTGGCCACCGGTGGCGGTATCGCCGCGCAGACCCGGGTCGGTCGCGACGATCTTCAGCTCGATGTGCGGTGGCGGCGTGACCACGAGTGGCACGTTGTTCCACAGGGTCACGATGCACACCACGCCGTCCTTGAGCCACTGCGCGTTCTCGCCCACCGCCGACTTGCCGGCGGTGTACTGCTCAAAGCTCTCCGGCACCATGAAATGCCAGAAGTCCCCGTCCTGGTAGAGATACTGCATCCCGGTATCGACGACGTCCGCTGCCTCCAGCGACTCCCCGGACCTGAAGGTGCGCTCGATCGTGCGGCCGGTCTTGAGGTTGCGCACCTTGATGCGGTTGAACGCCTGGCCCTTGCCCGGCTTGACGAACTCGTTCTCGATGACGGTGTAGGGATCGCCGTCGAGCAGGACTTTCAGACCCCCGCGGATCTCGCTGGTCGTGTAGCTGGCCATTTCTCGCCTCGCGCTCTGAAGGCTGCGGCATGCACGGCCGCTAAAAAGGGCCGCGTATGATAACGGCATCGCCCCACCCCCGCCAGCGCGCCCGCCCCGCTCACCGCAGATTTCCGCGAGTTCGCGCACACGGAACGCCGGCGTCCCGGTGCTAGAATCGACCGCCATTGCGAGCACCCGTGGAGGCCGACTTGCCCGAGCAGAACGCCGTTCCGCTCATCGTGCTGAGCTTCGCGCGCGAGCCGGTCGAAGCCGTCAACAGCATACTGCGGCGCGCCGGGCATCCGGCCCATTGCACCTGGATCCCGGCGCTGCGCGATCTGGGCGACGCGCTCACGCAGCTCAACCCCGAACTGCTGGTGCACGTGGCCGACAGCCACGAGGAGCTCGGGTCGGTAATCCGCGTGCGTGACCGGCTGGCGCCCACCGTGCCGGTGCTGGTGCTGGCGCCGGCTGCGGACGAGACCCGCATCGCCGAGGCCATGGCGCTCGGCGCACGCGACGTCATCACGCTGGCCAATAGCGAGCGCCTGCAGGCAGTGATGCTGCGCGAGCTGCAGGTTTTTCGCACCGGGCGCACGCTCGATGCCACGCTGAAATCCGCGCAGGAGGCACGCAGCCAGCTCGGCACCGTGCTGTACCGCTCCAACGACGCGATCATTCAGGTGCAGGAGGGAATCGTGGTCGACGCGAATCCCGCCTGGCTCGAGCTGTTCGGCGTCGAAGCCGGCATCGCCGGGGAGCCGGTGATGGACCTGTTCGAGGATACGACGCACGCGGCGCTGCGCGGCGCACTGGCGGCGTGCCTGCAGGGACGCTGGAAGGCCGATCACCCGTTGCGGGCCAACGCGCTGCTTGGAGATGGCAGCGTGCTGCCCATCGAGATGACACTCGCGCTCGGGGAGCACGAGGAGGAGCCGTGCGTGAGCCTGATGGTGCCCTCCCGGCCGCGCGAGGAGCGCGGCAGCCTCGAGCGCCCCTCATCGGCAGCTGAGACCGGCGGGGCTCTGTTGCAGCGGCCCGAGCTGCTCGAAGCGCTCGCGCGGCGTCTGGCGACCCCGGCGCCGGGAGGCATGCGCTGCCTCGCGGTGATCAAGCTCGACAAGTTCGCGGATCTGGAGCGCGTGGTCGGCGCGACGGCGAGCGAGGACATCCTGGTCGAGTTCGCGCGCCTGCTGAAAGACACGTTACATCCGAAGGAGGTGGCCGGGCGCCTCGGCGGTGTGCGCTTCCTGGCGCTGCTCGAGCGGGGCAACGAGCACGACATCAACGCCTGGGGCGAGCGGCTGCTCGCGCGCCTGCAGAAGCAGGTGATGCGCATCCGCGACAAGGCGGTGTCGGTGACCTGCACCCTGGGGCTGTCGGTCGTGCCACCGGGCCAGGCCAAGGTCGACGCGGTGATCGCCGATGCGCTCGAGTGCGCCAACAAGGGCGCCGCCCGCGGCGGCAACCAGAGCATCATGTCGGACCGCGCGGACAATGACAGCCGCGTCATGTCCTATGACAAGGTATGGGTCAAGCACATCAAGACAGCCCTGATGGAGAACCGTTTCCGGCTGGTGCAGCAGCCGATCGCGAGTCTTCAGGGCGAGCGTCCGGGCATGTTCGACGTGCTGGTGCGCATGATCGACCAGCAGGGCCGGGAAGTGCTGCCGTCGGAGTTCATGGCGGCCGCCGGGCGCAACGACCTGCTCAAGAACATCGACCGCTGGGTCGTCGGCGCATCACTGTCGTTTGCGGCGCAGAAGAAGCCCGAGTGTCTGTTCGTGCGCCTGTCGGGGGAGACCGTGCGCGACGCGGGCTTCGTCGAGTGGCTCGACAATCACCTGCGCGCGAGCCGCGCCGAGGCGCAGCGGCTGTGCTTCCAGATCACCGAGGAGAGCGCGGCGAGCTACGTGCCGCAGGTCAAGGCGCTCGCCACCGTGCTGCGCACGCGGCGCTTCCGCTTCGCGCTCGAGGGCTTCGGCTCAGGGCGCGACAGCCTCGGCATGCTCGAATCTCTGCCGCTCGATTTCGTGAAAATCGACGGCACCATCATCCAGGGACTGGCCGCGGATCCGCAGCTGCAGCTGCGCGTGCGCACGCTGGTCGAGGCCGCACGCAAGCACGGCATCCAGACCATCGGCGAGCGGGTCGAGGACGCCAACACCATGGCCGTGCTGTGGCAGGTGGGCGTGCAATACGTCCAGGGCTACCTGATCAAGGAGCCCGAGCAGGTGGTGCTCGCCGGGCGCTGATGCTCAGAAGCTCACGCCCAGGCCCAGGTCGAAACGCCTGAAACCCTGGTTGAGCTGGAACCACTGGTAGTCGCCCTTCAGCACCAGGTGCGGCCCGACGTAGAAGTTCGCACCGGCCGTCCAGACCCGATCGTCGCTCCGGGGCCAGAATCCCAGGTCCCCGGAGGTGCCCGACAGCGGCACCAGCCCCGAGGGGATCACCGGCCCGCGGGTCCCGGCGTAACTGGCTCCCAGGTCGTAGCGCTCCCAGCGAACGAACGGCGTCGCCCGGTAATCGCCCTGCTCCCACAGCCGGTAGGCGCCCTGCAGGAAGGATCCATAGAACGATGACGGCAACGGGTTCGGAGAGTTCGGATGGGCGGCGTTCAGGGGCCCGGTGTTGCTGATCGAGCCGCGCGCGTAGAGCGCGGACAGGTCGAACCTCCCGGGCGTCCAGCGCAGGTGCGCCTCCCACAACGTGACCCGCGGATCGCCGGGGGCGGGCGACTCGCCGCTGCTGATCGCTCCCCCGAGGAGCAGGGCGGGGATGCCGTAGTAGCTGAGCGCGGCGTATTGCGACAGGTGCTGGGCGTTTGCCAGCGCCAGCTCCTGGTGCGTCGCTTGCAGCGGTGCCGCGCCGCTGTTCGCAAGCCCGAGCGCGCTCGTGTAGGGCGGGAACGCCGGGGCGAAGTCCCACTTCGACACATCGAAGCCGGTGGTCACCCCGAGGTTCCAGCCAAATCCGGCGCGGCTGTCGCCGTGGACGTTGAAGCCCCCTTCGCGCCAGGTGCTGGGGATGATCAGGGTTTCGACGAGGTTGCGCTGCACGCCGTAGAAGCGCGTGGGCTCGTGATGCTCGTTGAGCAACCCGAAGGGCATCAGGAAGAGACCGCCGCGGGCACTCACCGTCTCGCTCAGGCGGCGGTCGACGTAGAACTGCTCGACCTCGAACTCCCCCACGTCGCTCCCCGAGACCACCGCGTGCTCGACTTCGTATTCGGAGTTGAATTCCGTGCGCTCATCAAAGGAGTACCCGAGGCCGAACACCGCGCGCGCCAGATCGGCCTGTGCCTTGTTTCCATCGCGCGTGGGGTGGGCGTAGTACATCTCGCCGTAACCCCACAAGCTCAGGCCTGACGCAAGCGGCGAACCGGAGAGCGTTGCCGGGGTCGACGCTGTTGGCAGGGCGGATGACTCTGCCGGCGCGGGCAGCGCCGGGGCCGGCGCCGCGGCCGCGCCGCTGAGCTGCTCGAGCTGGCGCTCGATCTGCTGCTGGTGCTCGCGCAACGAGCGGTTCTCTTGCGCCAGCTGCTGCAACTGCGCCTGCACTTGCGCCAGTTGCTTACCGATATCCATGAACCTTGCATCGTCTGCACCGCCAGCCACAGCGGTGGCGCACGGCGCAATGCCGCAAGCCAGGCTCGCGAGGACCCGCGCGCGAGCTCTTCGGGTAACCCTGTTCGGCATGACTTTCCACCCCCCATGGCCATCCTCGCGGCCAGAGCAGGGTCAAATGCTAATGCGAATCATTCCTATTAGCAATCGAGTGCGGCATGCCTGGGGTCGCGCCGCTCTTTCGGCGGCTCAGCCGCTCGGCGGCGCCAGCAGCGTTTCCAGCCGGTCGATGTTGCGCGGCCAGCCGCGCCGCAGCACCGCGCCGCGTTGTCCGCGCTCTCCGACGTAGTCCTGCAGGTCACGCCACTCGAGCACCTTGCGCTGCTCGCCGGACCACAGGATCAGACTCGCCTTCGGCGGCACGACAGCCACCGCGGTCATGAGCTCTGCGCGCGCCGCTGCCTTCTTGGAAGGGATGGCGTAGAGCTTGTTGCCCTTGCCGCGCGGCATCTCGGGCACCTCCCCCACCGGGAAAGCGAGCAGCTTGCCCTCGCTGCTGACCACCGCGACGAGGGAGTCCGGCGATGGCACCGGCGCCGGTGCCAGCACCAGCGCGTTCTGCGGCACGTTGAGCACGGTCTTGCCGGCACGCCGGTCGCTGACGAGATCCTTCAGGCGCGCGGTGAAACCGTAGCCCGCGTCGCTGGCGAGCAGCCACAGGTCCTCGGGCTCGCCGATCATGACGCCGGCGAACTTCGCGCCGTCCGGCGGATCCAGGCGCCCGGAGAGTGGCTCGCCG
>Ga0209626_1000098_pt1 | contig 18625 bp, 21 predicted proteins | sample JacPinW_OM1H0_M2_FD_187962 | JGI IMG/M metagenome (GOLD analysis project Ga0209626, IMG submission 187962) | Forest soil microbial communities from Algoma, Ontario, Canada - Jack Pine, Ontario site 1_JW_OM1H0_M2 (SPAdes) (version 2) | ecosystem: Environmental > Terrestrial > Soil > Boreal... | reverse complement strand
CAGCGGCACTCGAGGCGGCGCTGTCGCGGCTTGCGCAACGGCAGCTGCAGCGCCGGCGCACCACGGTCGAGGCATTCGTGGCTCCGGACAGTCGCGTGGCGGTGCTCGCCGGCGGGCGCGAGCTCATCGACTTCAGCAGCAACGACTACCTGGGTCTCGCGCGCCACCCGGCACTCGCCGCGGCCATGAGCGCGTGCGCGGCGCGCGCCGGCGCGGGCAGCGGCGCCTCGCATCTGGTCACCGGCCACGGCGCCGAGCACGAGCATCTGGAACAGGAGCTGGCGGCCTTCACCGGGCGCGAGCGCGCGCTGCTCTTCTCCACCGGCTACATGGCGAACCTCGCGGTGATGAGCGCGCTCGCGGGGCGCGGGGAGCGCGTGCTGCTCGATCGCCTCAGCCACGCCTCCCTCATCGACGGCGCGATCCTTTCGGGCGCGGTCCTGCGCCGCTACGGCCACGCCGACTCGCAGGCCGCCGCCCGCCTGCTCGGCTCCGACGGCGCCCGTACCGCGCTCATCGCCACCGACGGCGTGTTCAGCATGGACGGGGACCTGGCGCCGCTGCCGGAGCTGGCGCGCGCCGCGCGCGCGCACGACGCGTGGCTCGTGGTCGACGACGCGCACGGCCTGGGTGTCGTGGGCGCGAGCGGACGCGGCGTGCTCGAGCATTTTGGCCTCGGTGCCGGGGAGGTGCCGGTGCTCATCGGCACGCTCGGCAAGGCCTTCGGCTCGTTCGGCGCGTTCGTGGCCGGCGACGCCGATCTCATCGAGTACCTGATCCAGACGGCGCGCACCTATATCTACACTACCGCGCTGCCGCAGCCGGTGGCGGCCGCCACGCGCCGGGCGCTCGAGCTGGCGCAGGCCGAGAGCTGGCGGCGCGAGCGCGTGCTGGCACTCACCGCGCGCTTTCGCAGGCACGCGAAGGAAACGCAGGTGCCGCTCGGGGACTCCGGCACTCCCATCCAGCCCGTCGTGCTCGGAAGCGCCGCCGCCGCGCTGGCCGCACAGCGCCAGTTGCAGGAGGCGGGCCTGTGGGTCGTGGCCATCCGGCCGCCCACCGTGCCCCAGGGGAGCGCGCGCCTGCGCATCACGCTGTCCGCCGCGCACACGGAAGCGCAGGTCGATGAGCTGGTCGGGGAGCTGGCGCGCGCGTGCGCGCGGGCGCGGAGCCTCGAGGCGTGAGTGCTCTCAACTTCGAGATGCGGGGACACGGCCGGGACCTGGTGCTGCTGCACGGCTGGGGTCTCAACCTCAGGGTGTGGGATGAGCTCGCGGACGCTCTGGCGCGCACTTTCCGGGTCATCGCCATCGATCTGCCCGGGCACGGCAAGAGCGACTGGGACGCACGCGCCAGCACGCCGGCGGCGCAGGCCTGGCGGGTGCACGAGACGCTCGCGCCACTGACGCAGCGCTACGCGCTGCTCGGCTGGTCCTTAGGGGGGCAGTTCGCGCTCGATCTCGCGGCCGCCATGCCCGCGGCCGTCGAGCGCCTGGCGCTGGTCGCCACGACACCGAAGTTTCTCGCCGCTGCCGGCTGGCGCTGCGGCACGGCACCGGCGCTGCTGCGCAAGCTCGAGGTGCAATTGCAGTCGGACTGCGAGCGCGCGGTGAGGGGGTTCCTGGCGCTGCAGGTGCGCGGCAGCGCCCCGCGCACCGCCGCCCGCGTGCTGGCGACGCTGCGCCACGCCCTGGAGGCGCACGGAGCGGCGCGCCCGGAGGCGCTCGCGCAGGGGCTCGCGCGGCTGAAGGAAGGGGACCTGCGGCCGGCGCTCGAGCTGGTGGACGTGCCGGCGCTGGTGATCGGCGGGCGCCTCGACCGGATTACCCGCGCGGCGGCGGGACGCGCGCTGGCGGCGGCGCTGCCCAAGGGGCGCTACGTCGAATTCGCGCGCGCCGCGCACGCCCCGTTCCTGTCGAACCCGGCGCGCTTCGCGCGGCTGCTGACGGAGTTCCTGCTTGCTTAAGCCCGGGGAGGTGTTTCGCCTCGACCGCGCAGGGGTGCGCGCGTCCTTCGAGCGCGCCAGCGCCAGCTACGAGTCCGCCGCGGGCCTGCAGGCGCGCGTGGCCGCCGAGTTGCTCGAGCGGCTCGCCGTGTTTGCTTTCGCGCCTGGCGTGGTGCTCGACCTGGGCGCCGGCACCGGCCGCGTCACGCGCGAGCTCAAGCGCCGCTACCGGCGCGCGCTCGTGATTGCGCTCGACCTCGCCCCCGGCATGCTGCGCGAGGCGCGCCGGCATCAGCCGTGGTGGCGGCGCTTCGAGCGGGTGTGCGGGGACGCGCTGCGCCTGCCACTCGCCGACGCCAGCGTGGATGTCGTGTTCAGCAGCCTGATGCTCCAATGGTGCGAACCGCTCGATACGGCGCTCGCCGAGTGTCGCCGCGTCCTCAAGCCCGACGGCTTCTTCGCCTTCAGTACCTTCGGTCCGGACACGCTGCACGAGCTGCGCGGCGCGTGGGCGAGCGCCGACGGCTACAATCACGTGAATCACTTCGTCGACGTGCACGAGGTCGGTGATGCGCTGTTGCGCGCGGGTCTCATGGAGCCGGTGCTCGATGTGGATCGTGTCGAGGTCGGCTACCCCGATGCGCTGTCACTGATGCGCGATCTGAAGGCGATCGGCGCACACAACGTGACGGCCGGGCGGCCGCGCGCGCTCGTGGGCCGCTCGCGCCTCAAGCGCATGCAGGACGCGTACGAGGCTTTTCGCCGCGATGACCGACTGCCGGCCACCTACGAAGTCATCTACGGCGCGAGCTGGGGAGCGGCCGGGCGGCGCACCGCGGCGGCCATAGCGGGTGAAGCGCGCATCGCGCCCGGCTCGATCCGGCGGGCAGGCCGGCCATGACGGGCAGGGGGATTTTCGTCACCGGCACGGACACCGCAGTGGGCAAGACCGTCGTGGCGTGCGGCCTGGCGCGCGGATTTCGGGCCCAAGGCGCCCGGGTCGCGGTCATGAAGCCGGTGGCGTCGGGCGCCATCCGCACGCCCGAGGGCCTGCGCAACGCGGATGCCCTGGCCCTCATCGAAGCGGCGCAGGCAACCACCCCTTACGCCCTCGTCAACCCCTATTGCTTTGAGCCGCCCATTTCACCGCATATCGCCGCAAAAGAGGCCATGATCGAGGTTGATATCGCCACGATCCGCCGGATTTTCGAGACCCTGGCGGCGGATGCGGACTGGGTCGTGATCGAGGGCGCGGGGGGCTGGTTCGCCCCGATCAGCGAGCGCCAGACCATCGCGGATCTCGCCTGGGCACTCGCGGTGCCGACTCTCATGGTCGTCGGGGTGAGGCTCGGGTGTCTGAATCTCGCGCAGCTCACGCGCCTCGCGATCGAGGCGCGAGGCGTGAGCTTCGCCGGCTGGATCGCGAGTGGCGTCGATCCCGCCATGGCGCGCACCGCCGAGAATCTCGCTTCGCTCGAGCGGCTGCTCGGTGAGCCCGCGCTCGCCGTCGCGGCCTGTGAGCCCGAGGCCGCTTCATCGCTTACGCTCGAGGCGGCCGCGGGGCGCCTCGCGCAAAGGGCGCTAGGCTTTCGGCAGCTTGAATAAAGACCGTTGCGCGTTACCATCGAGACGTCCGTGGACGGCGAACCACTGCGCATCGAGATCTGCCCGAACTGCTCACTCAGTGTGCGGGGTGCGCAGGTGTTTTTTGCCGGCGCCTGCGTCGTCCCCTGTGGGGTCGGCGCGTTCCTCGCGTGCAAGGGCTTCTGGCCGATCCTGCCGTTCGCGGGACTGGAGATGGCGCTGCTCGGCTGGGCGCTCAAGGTGTGCCTCGAGCGGCGCTTCCACCGCGAGACCATTACCGTGACGGAGGCCGACGTGAGCATCGAATCGCGGGTGCGCGAGCGCTGCCTGCGGGTCGTGTTCCCGCGGCATTGGGCGCAGGTTAAACTGCGCCGCCCCAAAGCTCAGCAGCACCCGAGCCGGCTCACCATCGAGTCGCACGGTCGCCAATGCGAGCTGGGCAGCTTTCTCACGGAACAGGAGCGGCGTGGATTGGCGCTTCGCTTGCAGCGTCTCATCGGCCGCGTCAACGAGTCGCCCTCCTGGCCGTAGGCCCGGCGGGCCTTCAGTCGGAGCTGGTCTGATCAATTGGGATGCGCCGCCCGCGACGCTAAGGGGTGCGCGCTGTAAGGCACGTCAATGATTCTTCGCGCAACGCTCGCCCCTCTCGCCTCAGGCGCCGCCGAATCCGGCTGGAGCCAGCTCAACATGCCCCGCGGGGTCACCGAGATCAGCCGCAAGATCTACGACCTGCACATGGAGATCTTCTGGGTGTGCGTCGCCATCGCCGTCGTGGTGTTCGGCGCGATGATCTGGTCGATCGTCACCTACCGCAAGTCCAGGGGCGCGATCCCCGACGTCACGCTGGTCCACAACACCAAGGTCGAATTCATCTGGACGGTGGTGCCGGTGATCATCCTGATCGCCATGGCGGTGCCGGCGGCGCGCACGCTGGTGGAAATCGAGGACACCACCCGGACCGAGCTCACCATCAAGGTCACCGGCTTCCAGTGGGGGTGGCAATACGACTTCCTCGACGACGGCGTGGCCTACTACTCGCGCCTCGACCGCAAGAGCGATGCGGCGCGCGAGCTGCTCTCCGGGATCGACCCCAACACCGTCGATCACTACCTGCTCAGCGTCGATCACCCGCTGGTCGTGCCGGTCGGCACCAAGGTGCGCCTGCTGATCACCGCCATGGACGTTATCCATTCCTGGTGGGTGCCGGCCTTCGGCGTCAAGAAAGACGCGATCCCGGGCTTCGTGAACGAAGCCTGGTTCAGAGTGGACACGGACAAGCCGGGGCTGTACCGCGGCCAGTGCGCGGAGCTGTGCGGCCGCGATCACGGCTTCATGCCCATCGTGGTCGACGTACGCACCAAGGCGGACTTCGCGACCTGGCTCAAGGACAAGGCCGCCGAGCAGAAACAGGCGGCCGCCCCCGCCGCCACGCCGGCGGTGACGCCCGCCGCCGCGCCTGCCGCTGCCGCAAGTGCCGCCGCCGGTACCGCTTCCTGATCAGCCAAAACCCCCTACAGAGAATCCCTATGGCCGAGCCGCTCTCACCCGCCGCCTCCCACGACGAGCACGACCACAAGCCGCACGGCTGGCGCCGCTGGGTCTACGCGACCAACCACAAAGACATCGGCACCATGTACCTGATCTTCGCCTGCACGATGTTCTTCATCGGCGGCTTCATGGCGATGCTCATCCGACTCGAGCTCTTCAAGCCCGGACTGCAGTTCTTCGATCCGCAGTTCTTCAATTCCATGACCACCATGCACGCGCTGATCATGATCTTCGGCGCGGTGATGCCGGCCTGGACCGGACTTGCGAACTGGATGGTCCCGATGCAGGTCGGGGCGCCGGACATGGCGCTGCCGCGCCTCAACAATTTCAGCTTCTGGATCCTGCCGTTCGCGTTCACGCTGCTGCTGTCGTCGCTGTTCGTACCCGGCGGGGCGCCCGCGGGCGGCTGGACCATGTACCCGCCGCTGGTGCTGCAGACCGGGGCGTCCTTCCCGATGCTGGTCTTCTCGATCCACCTGATGGGCGCCTCCTCGATCCTCGGCGCCATCAACATCGTGGTGACCATCATGAACATGCGCGCGCCGGGAATGACGCTGTTGCGCATGCCGCTGTTCGTGTGGACCTGGCTGATCACCGCCTACCTGCTGATCGCGGTGATGCCGGTGCTGGCGGGAGCGGTGACCATGCTGCTCACCGATCACTTCTTCGGCACCACCTTCTTCACCGCCGCCGGCGGCGGCGACCCGGTGATGTTCCAGCATATCTTCTGGTTCTTCGGCCACCCGGAGGTCTACATCCTCATCCTGCCGGCGTTCGGCATCGTCTCGGAGGTCATTCCGACCTTCTCGAGGAAGCCCTTGTTCGGCTACGAGGCCATGGTGTACGCGGTCGCCTCGATCGCCTTCCTGTCGTTCATCGTCTGGGCACACCACATGTTCACGGTCGGCATGCCGCTCGCGGCGCAGCTGTTCTTCATGCTGTCCACCATGCTGATCGCGGTGCCCACGGGGGTGAAGGTGTTCAACTGGACCGCGACCATGTGGAAGGGCTCGCTGTCCTTCGAGCCGCCGATGCTGTTCGCGCTGGCGTTCCTGTTCCTGTTCAGCATCGGCGGCTTTTCCGGTCTGATGCTGGCGATGGTGCCGGCCGACTACCAGTACCAGGACACCTATTTCGTCGTGGCGCACTTCCACTACGTGCTGGTGCCGGGCTCGATCTTCGGCATCATGGCGGGGGTGTACTACTGGCTGCCGAAATGGACCGGCCACATGTACGACCTGAAGCTCGCGACCTGGCATTTCTGGCTGTCGGCGATCTTCGTGAACGTGCTGTTCTTCCCGCAGCACTTCCTCGGGCTGGCCGGCATGCCGCGCCGCATTCCCGACTACGCGGTGCAGTTCACCGACTGGAACATGGTGTCCTCGATCGGCGGTTTCGGCTTCGGCCTGGCGCAGCTGCTGTTCCCGTACATCATCTGGAAGTGCGTGCGCTCGGGCGCGCGCGTCGGCAACAAGGCCTGGGAGGGCGCGCACGGGCTGGAGTGGGAGCTGCCCTCGCCGCCGCCGTTTCACTCCTGGACCACGCCGCCGTCGGACTCGGTCATCGCGCGCGGCGCGGCGCATTGATGCAGCCGCACCTCACCAGTGTGCCCGCGGCAGCGCCTCTCGAGGCCCGGCGGCGCCGGCGCGTGCGGCGCAGCGCGCTGCTGTTCGCGTTGATCGCGGCGGCCTTCTACTTCGCCTTCATCGTCATGACACTGGTGCGCGGCTGGAAATGAGCGACACGCGGCGCACAAACCGCCAGCTCCTCTGGCAGCTGCTCGCCATGGCGGCCGGCAGCTTCGGGTTCGGCTTTGCACTGGTGCCGCTGTACAACGTGCTGTGCTCGGTCACCGGCTACGGCGATCAGACCAGGCTCCTCGAGCGCGTGCAGGCGATCGAGCACCCGGACGTGAATCGCACCGTGAAGGTGGAATTCCTGGCGGACGTCGCCAGCGCCGGCAACTGGGAGTTCCGTCCGGTGGTGCGCACCATCGAGGTGCATCCGGGCCAGCTCTACACCGCGCAGTTCTACGCGCACAACCTCAACGGGCGGGACACCGTGGCGCAGGCGGTACCCAACATCTCGCCCTCGGAGGTGGCTGCGTATTTCCACAAGACCGAATGCTTCTGCTTCTCGCCCCAGCACTTCGCGCTCAACGAGGGGCGCGACCTGCCGGTGCGCTTCTTCATCGATCCGGCGCTGCCGCGACATATCGATCTGGTCACACTGGCGTACACGTTTTACGACGAATCCTCGCGCGTCACCCGGCGACCCTAGGCAACCCACATGGCCAACGCACACGCTCCCGACAGCAGCCACTACTACATTCCGCATCACAGTCCGTGGCCGATCCGCGGCTCGATCGCGCTGTTCGCCATCATGCTGGGGGCGATCGGCTACCTGAATGACTGGGCCGGCGCCTGGGCTTTCCTGCCCGGCGCGGTGCTGCTCGCCTACATGTTCTTCGGCTGGTTCTCGACCGTCATCGACGAGAACCAGCACGGCATCTACAACCTGCAGGTCGATCGCTCGTTCCGCATGGGGATGATGTGGTTCATCTTCTCCGAGGTGATGTTCTTCGCGGCGTTCTTCGGCGCGCTGTTCTATGCGCGCATGCTGTCGGTGCCGTGGCTCGGCGGCCAGGGCGTCAAGGTGTTCACCAACTTCATCCTCTGGCCGCAGTTCGAAGGCATCTGGCCGACCAACGGCCCGGGGCACGTCGGCGGCCGCGCCGACTCCACCTTCAGCACCATTCCTGCGATCGGCATACCCGCGCTCAATACCGCGATCCTGCTCACCAGCGGACTCACGGTCACCATCGCCCACCACGCGCTGCTCGCCGGCCGGCGCGGCCGGCTGGCGCTGTTCCTGGCGCTGACGTTCCTGCTGGGATTCACCTTCGTCAGCCTGCAGGCCCACGAGTACGGCGAGGCCTACCGGGAGCTGGGCCTGCGGCTCTCCACCGGCATCTACGGCTCGACGTTCTTCATGCTCACCGGCTTTCACGGCCTGCACGTGACGGTGGGCGCGATCATGCTCACGGTCATCTGGCTGCGGGTGTTGCGCGGGCACTTCACCGCCAATCGGCACTTCGCGTTCGAGGCGGTCGCCTGGTACTGGCACTTCGTCGACGTGGTGTGGCTCGGCCTGTTCATCTTCGTCTACTGGCTGTAGATGAGCGCTACCGGGCGCCGCCGGATTGCAGGGTGTGGGGCGAGAGCAGCCCCAGGTACCAGGCCAGCATCAACAGCGCAAACAGCACCAGCGACACGGTGATGCGAATGGTCAGGGCGCGCGCCATCTTGCGCGAATCGTCGGCAGCGCCGCGCGACAGATGAAACAGCCCGAAGCCGAGACTCGCAACGATCCCCGCGAGACTCACCAGGATCAGCAGCCAGACGAGCGCTTGCATGCGTAGGGCGCAGTGTATCGCCGGCCGGCCGCGGAGCAATTGCCCATGTCGCGGGGGCTGAGCTTCGGCCAACGCGTGTTCGCCCCGTCGGCCGCCTTCACCGTCGCGACGCTGCTGCTGTGCGCGCTGTTCGTGCGCCTGGGTGCGTGGCAGTGGCACAAGGGCGTGCAGCGCCAGGCAGAGTGGTCCCGCTTCGCGCACGGCGCGGACCAGGTGATCGCGCTCGGCGCAGGCGCCGTGAGCGATGTGCCGCTGTTCCAGCGCGTGCGGGTGACGGGTCGGCTGGATCCCGCGCGCCAGTTCCTGCTCGACAACCGCACTTACCGGGGGCGTTCCGGGTACGAAGTGCTCACGCCCTTCACGCGCGCGGGCGCTGACGCGCTGCTGGTCGATCGCGGCTGGGTGCCGTTCTCCGGCAGTCGGGCGCGATTGCCGGACATCGCCTTCGAGGCCGCCGCGCCCGTGACCCTGAGCGGACGCATCGCGGAGCTTCCGAGCGCGGGGCTCGCCAGCGGCCGGGCGGCCCCCGACGCGCGCGCTCCGTGGCCGAAAGTCACCAGTTACCCGAGCCCCGGTGAGCTCAGCGCCGCGATCGGCGCGCCGCTCGCGGCGCGCATTCTGCTGCTCGACCCGCAGGCACCCTTCGGTTACGTGCGCGACTGGCAGCCGCCCGGCATGGCCCCGCTGCGGCACCTCTCCTACGCCATCCAGTGGTGGAGCTTCGCGACGCTGGCGCTCATCGCGTGGGCGATCATGAGCACGCGCAGAAACGCTGCCCCGACGGGATGAACACCCCCGCGAGAGCGCTGCGCGCCCGCGCTCTGCGCACCCTGGCGGGGCTCGCGGCACTGTTCCTGCTGCCGCTCGGACTCGCGTTCTTCGCTTACTACGGCAGTGGCTGGCGCCCGGCGGGCCGCGTCAACCACGGCGTACTGATCAGCCCGGCGCGACCGCTGCCGCCGGTCACGTTGCCGCGCGTGAGCCTCCAGCTCGCCACCGGGGCGCCGGAGCCCCTCGGCGCGGCGGCCACGCACGGGACGCCGTTTCGCGGGCATTGGTCCCTGGTGTACGTGGGCAACGGCGCCTGCGACAGCGCCTGCCGCCAGGCGCTTTACGTGATGCGTCAGACGCGCCTCGCGCTCAACAACGACATGACGCGCCTCGAGCGGGTGTTCCTCGCCAGCGGCGACTGCTGTGCCCGCGAACTCCTCGCACGCGAGCAGGCGGGCCTCGAGGTCCTGGACGCGGCAGGCCCCGCCGGGACGGCGCTGCTGCGCGAGTTTCCCTCCCCGGGGCGCGAGCATTCGCTGTTCGTGGTCGATCCGCTCGGCAACCTCATGATGAGCTACGATGCGCGCGGGGATCCTCACGGGCTGCTCGGGGACCTGAAGAAGCTGCTGACGCTGTCGCACATCGGCTGAAGTCGCGAGAGAGTCCATTCCGTCATGCAGGTTGCCCGCTGGATGCGCCGCCTGGCCGTTGCAGGCGTGCTGTTGTGCTTTACCGTAGTGGTATTCGGCGCGTACGTGCGTCTGACCGCTGCCGGGCTCGGCTGCCCCGACTGGCCCGGCTGCTACGGCCACATCACGCCACTCGGCGCCGAGCACAGCGCCGCGGCCCTGGCCGCTTATGCCGACCGGCCGCTGGTGCCCGGCAAGGCCTGGCGCGAGATGATCCACCGTTATGCGGCCGGCGCCCTCGTGCTCGTGATCTCAGGGATCACCGCGCTCGTGATCAGCGCGCGCCGCCAGCGGCCGGTGAGCGTGCCGTTCGTGCTGGCGCTGTTCGCGACCGTGATCGTGCAGGCATTGCTGGGGATGCTGACCGTCACCTGGCAGCTGAAACCCCTCATCGTGACGCTGCACCTGCTGTTCGGCATGACCACGCTCGGCCTGCTGTGGTGGCTGATGCTGTCGCTGCCGAGAAGCTCCTGGGGTGCTGCGGCCCTGAAAAGCGCCCGCCGTGCGATCAGCGGCGGCGGCGCCTCGCCGATCGCGAGCGCCCATCGGCTCGCGCTCGCGGGTCTTGCCGCGCTCGCCGTGCAGACCGCGCTCGGCGGCTGGACCAGCAGCAACTACGCCGCGGTCGCCTGCCTGGATTTTCCGACCTGCCAGGGCGTCTGGTGGCCGCACGGCGATTACCGCAACGCCTTCGCGCTGCGGCGCGGTCTCAACATCGACTATGAAGGCGGCGTGCTCGACAACCCGGCGCGCACCGCCATTCATGTGACGCACCGGCTGGGCGCGCTGGTGACCGCCGTGACACTGACGCTCGCGGCGCTGTTCGTGTTGCGGCGCCGCGGGCTGTGGGGTGCGCGATTGCGCGCCTGGGCGGTGCTCGGGGCGCTCGGGCTGCAGCTGCTCATCGCCATATCCATGGTGCTCAAGGCATTCCCGCTGTGGCTCGCCACGGCGCACACCGCCGGCGCCGCGCTGCTGCTGCTCGCCACCCTGGCGCTGCTGCGATCCTTGAGCGTGCGGTAAACCTAAGCCCGCGGCAGCGCCGCAGCGCGATCTGCTAGGCTGCGCATCCCGTGGCGACGACATTGGAATATGCACCCGTAGCGCCGCCGCTCTGGCGCCGCTACCTTGAGTTGACGAAGCCCAGGGTCGTCGCGCTCGTCACCTTCACCGCCGTCGTAGGAACGCTGCTCGCGAGCCCCGGGGCGCCGCCGCTCGAGCCGCTGCTGTGGGGAAATCTCGGCATCGCCCTCGCCGCCGCCTGCGCGGCCACCCTCAATCAGGTGCTCGACCGGCGGATCGATGCGCAGATGGCGCGCACCCGCGCGCGGCCGCTGCCGAGCGGGCAGCTGCGCGAGCGCCAGGCGCTGGTGTTCGCGGCCGTACTCGGTGTGAGCGCCATGGCGATCCTCGCCTTGCTGGTGAACCTGCTGACCGCGGTGCTGACCTTCCTGTCCCTGATCGGCTACGCGGTCGTGTACACGGTGTGGCTGAAGCGCGCGACGTCGCAGAACATCGTCATCGGGGGTGCGGCCGGGGCGGCGCCGCCGGTGCTCGGCTGGGCGGCGGTGACCAACGGCATCGACCCGAATGCGCTGCTGCTGTTTCTCATCATTTTCGTGTGGACGCCGCCGCACTTCTGGGCGCTGGCGATTGCGCGCCGCGATGAATACGCGCGCGCCGGCATTCCGATGTTGCCGGTGACGCACGGCGTCGCCCACACGCGGCTGCAGGTACTGCTGTACACCGTGCTGCTCGTGGTCGTGACGCTGATGCCGTTCCTCACCCGCATGAGCGGCCTCATCTACCTCGTCGCCGCACTGGTGCTGAACGCCGGGTTCCTCTACTACGCGCTGGCGCTCAAGATCAGCGCGCGCGAGGAATTGCCGATGCGAGTCTTCCGCTTCTCGGTGACCTATCTCATGTGGCTGTTCGCGGCGCTGCTGGTGGATCATTACCTGCCCGCGCTGCGCGCCAGCGGACCGTGAGCCGCTCGCGCGGCTCCGCTGGCGGAACACGCGCGCTACGGCAGATCGAATACCAGAACCTCGGCGTGCGCGCCGCCGTGCAGCTCAAGTTGCGCAGGCCCCGCGGTGCGCGCGCCATCCCCGGCCTGCAGGCGGGTGCCGTCCACGGCCATCGCGCCGCGCGCCACCTGCAGCCACGCACGCCGGCCGGCCGCAACCGGGAAGTCGGCGCGCTCGGCGCCGTCGAACAAGCCGGCGTAGAGGCGCGCATCCTGGTGGATGACGACCGAGCCGTCCTCGCCGTCGTGGGAAGCGATGAGCCGCAGCCGGCCGCGCTTGTCGGCGGCCGCGAAGTGCTTCTGCTCGTAGCCTGGCGCGAGGCGCGCGGCCTCGGGGTGGATCCAGATCTGCAGCAGGTGCACTGCCTGCTTGTCCGAGGGGTTGAATTCGCTATGGGTCACCCCGGTGCCGGCGCTCATGCGCTGCACGTCGCCCACGCGAATGATGGAGCCGTTGCCCATGGAGTCCCGGTGCTCGAGCTCGCCCTCGAGGATGTAGGTGATGATCTCCATGTCGCGATGCCCGTGCTTGCCGAAGCCCTGTCCGGGGGCGACGCGGTCGTCGTTGATGACGCGCAGCGGGCCGTAGGCGATCCAGGCCGGGTCGTGGTAATCGGCGAACGAGAACGTGTGGTAGCTCTTCAGCCAGCCGTGATCGAAATAGCCACGCTCGGCACCGCGGCGCACTTCCAGCATGGCCTGCGCTCCTCGTCGTAAGAGATGCTCAGGCGCGCTCGGGGGCGCGCTGCAGCATGAGTTGCCAGGAATAGGTGATCTGGTCCTTCAGCAGCAGCACACCGACGGAGCGGTAGGTATTGGCGTCGATCTGGCCCAGGTGTTCCGAACCGTGATAGCCCGAGGACTCGCAGGCGTACACCGACAGGATCGACTCGCCCATGACCACGAACCGGCCGCGCAGCGTACCGAAGGTCGCGCTCTCGAAGGTCCATTTCAGGCTGGCGCGGTCGGGGCCGGGGGGCTCGATCCAGTACGCGTGCACGAACTCCGCCGGCGGAGACCCCAGCACCTTGAGCGTGCCCGACAGCAGCCAGCACTCCGGGCGATGCGCGATCTCGGTACGGCCGATCGCCTCCAGCGCCTCGCCGTCGGCGCGCCACAGCGTTCCGCTCGTAGTCCATACCGCCGGTTCGAACAGAAACGTATGCGCCATGGGCGCATTATGGCGCGCACGGCCCGTTTCGGGGTACGTTGCCACCCAGAGACAGCCAAAGGCACCCTTATGTTGACGGAACGCGTCTGGTCGGGAAACAGCTTACGGAATTTCCACTACCTGATCGCCTGTGCCGAGACCGGCGAGGCGCTCGCCGTCGATCCGCTCGAGTGGCGGCTATGCCTGGACGCGGCGCGCAAGCGCGGCTGGGAGATCACGCAGATCCTCAACACGCACGAGCACGCCGACCATACCGGCGGCAATGCCGGCCTGAAGGCGGCAACGCACGCGCCGGTGCTCGCGCACGCGGCCGCCGCCGCGCGCATCGGCGGCGTGGATCGGGGCCTCGCCAGGGGGGACGTCGTCAAGGTCGGGCGCACCGTCGAGCTCGAATGCCTCGACACCCCGGGGCACACGCTCACGCACATCTGCCTGCTGGCGCGCACCGAGGAGCCGGCGCTGTTTTGCGGCGACACGCTGTTCAACGCGGGCGCCGGCAACTGTTTCAACGGCGGGGACCCGGAGAAGCTGTACGACAGCTTCGCGACACAGCTCGCGCTCCTGCCGGATGAGACGCGCGTGTTCCCCGGCCACGAGTACCTGGCGCGCAACCTCGAGTTCACGCTCGATCGCGAACCCACCAACCCGGATGCGGCGCAGCTGCTCGGGCAGGCGCAGCATCACGACCCGGCCGCGGCGCTGGTGACCACGCTCGGCCAGGAAAAGCGCATCAATACCTTCTTCCGGCTGCAGAATCCCACGGTCATTGCGCGGCTGCGGGAAGCGTTTCCGGACATCGGCGAGCGTCCCGATGCGCGCACCGTGTTCGTGAAGCTGCGCGAGCTGCGCAACCGCTGGTGAGCCCATGCGCGTTGTGATCGCGGTTCTCGTGGCGGCGGCGCTGGCAGCGAGCGGCTGCGAGCGGCCGCACGGACCCGCGGGAGCTGCGCCGGCCGCCCTCAGCCCGGCGACGCGCGCGGCCGTCAGCGACGGCGTGCGTCAGTTCGCCCAGGACGTCGCGCACGATGTCACGCGCGAGGGACCGGCGGCGTGGCACCGTTACTTCTCCCCGAGCGCTGCGTTCTTCATGGCCTCCGACGGGCAACTGGTATTTTCCAACGCCGCCTCCGCGGCGCGCGGCATCGACGATCTCGCGCGCACCATCAAGTCCATCGAGCTGCGTTGGGGGGATGACCTGCGCGTCGACCCCCTCACCCCCGATCTGGCGGTGATGGCGAGCTCGTGGTCCGAGCTGCGGGTCGCCGCCGACGGCGGTCGGATCACCGATCGCGGCTATTTCACGGCCGTGGCGGAACGGCGCGACGGCCGCTGGAAATTCCGCAATGCCCACTGGTCGGTTGCGGCACCGGCGCTGAAGGCGCCGTAAGCTCTTCGGGAACGGCCGTCGGCCCGCGGTGCGCGCGCCGGCAGTTGCCCCGTGCGGCGCGAGCGTTGCAGCATAGGCGGAGTTTGTGTCTTGCCACCCAAGTGAGGGGTTCTATGCGTATCGCTCTTCAGGTGTTGTCGGCCTGCCTGCTGGCAAGCGGTATGTCTGCGGGCTGGGCGAACGGCGGCGGCGGAATGTCCATGCCCACGCCGCGCCCCATGCCGCGCGAGCAGACGCCGCAGCAGAAGGCGAAGGACGCCTACAACGACGGCGTGCACGACGTAAAGAAGGCCGACAAGGCGCAGGCCGCCGCCGCGCAGGCGACCGACGCCGGCAAGAAGGACAAGGCCGCGCATGAGGCCCAGGACCGCTATACGGAAGCGCTGGCGAAGTTCCGGGAGGCGACGGGGCTCGACGCGACGCTGCACGAGGCCTGGAACTACGTCGGCTACACCAACCGCAAGCTCGGCCACTACGACGAGGCGCTGGCGGCGTACGACAAGGCGCTCATTCTCAAGCCCGGCTACGCGGATGCGCTGGAGTATCGGGGCGAGGCGTACCTCGCGCTCAATCGCCTCCCCGACGCGCAGCAGGCGTACCTGGATCTGTACGCCGGCAACCGGGCGCTGGCGGGCAAACTCCTCACCGCCATGAAGAGCTGGGTCGCGGACCAGCGCGCCAACGCGGCCGGCAGCCATGCCGCCAACCTGGACGAGCTCGATAAGTGGATCCAGGAGCGTGCGCAGATCGCCGGCCAGACCGCGGCGCTGACGCGCGCCGGGACGGCGGCCAGCTGGCGCTGAGTGCGCGCGCCGGCGCGCCTGGCTGCGGCCACGGTGCTGCTCGCCGCCGCGTGCCCGCTGGCGGCGCAACAGTTTGCCTGGCACCTGCCGCGGGGTTTCCCCACGCCCGCTGTACCGCCTGACAATCCGATGTCCGAGGCCAAGGCGGCGCTCGGCGAGCGGCTATTCTTCGAGGCTCGCCTGTCAGTGACCGGCCAGTACAGCTGCTCGAGCTGTCACGACCCGGCGCATGCCTTCGCGCAAGCGAGGCCGGTCGCGATCGGCGCCACCGGCGAGGCCTTGCCGCACAACGCGATGGCGCTCGTCAACGTCGCTTACAACATCAGCTTCGGCTGGACCAGGCCGCGGGTGCGCTCGCTCGAGGCACAGATGCTCGAGCCGCTGTTGAATGAACACCCCGTGGAGCTCGGACTGAAGGGCCGTGAGGCGGCGGTGTGCGCGCAGCTGGCGGCAGATCCGGCCTACGCGAGAGACTTCGCCGCCGCTTTCCCCGGCGATCCCGCACCCGTGACGTTCGGGCATCTCGTCAAGGCCATTGCGAGCTTCGAGCGCACACTGATCTCCGGAGGCTCGCCCTTCGATCGTTACGTGTTCAACGGCGAGCACGACGCCCTGTCGGGTGAGGCCAAGCGGGGCATGGCGCTGTTCTTCTCAAAGCGGGCGGGCTGCTCGGCGTGTCACTCCGGATTCAACTTCTCGGGCAACTGGCGCGATGCGCAGGATGAGACCGGACCGGCGAGCTTCGCCCACAACGGCACCAGCGCGCAGTCCATGCGCGTGCCGACGCTGCGCAACGTCGCCCTGACCGCCCCCTACATGCACGATGGGCGTTTCGCCACTCTGGAGGCGGTGCTCGAGCACTATTCGTCCCTGGCGGCGCAGGCCGCGCGTGTCGATCGGCGTCTGCCGCGCGTGCCGTTCTCGAGTGCCGAACGCAGCGCGCTCATCTCGTTCCTGGACAGTCTCACCGATGAGACTTTCGTCAGCCGCGGCCGGTGAGGCGTGCGGCCGGCGCACGGCGCGTCAGGCCTGGGTCCGCCGCGCTAGGACTTGTCCTTGAGGTACTTGTCCATCCAGTCGAGATAACGCCGGAAGCGATCGACCAGGAAACTCGGTCGGGTCAGCACGTGGTACTCGCCGGGATAGACGATGAGTTGCGCCGGCACGCCGAGCGTGCGCAGCGCCTGGTACATCTGCTCACCCCCCGCGACGGGGACGTTGAAGTCCTTGTCACCGCCCAGGAAGAGCGTGGGCGTGCGGATCCGGTCCGCGTGAAAGAAGGGATAGGAAACCTTGAGCCACAGCGCGGGATTGCGCCACGGCGGCCCGAGCTCGGCGTTGTATTCCACGATGTATTGGTCCGCGCCATAGGTCGAGAGTTGGTTGCCGCTGCCGGCGCCGCTGATGGCCGCCTTGAAGCGCGTGTCACTCGCGATCGCGTAGTCGGTGAGCAGGCCCCCGTAGCTCCAGCCACCGACGCCTAAGCGCGCCGGATCGGCGATTCCCTTGCCGACCGCGTAATCGACCCCGGCAAGCAAGTCCTCGACTTCCCTGTGGCCCCAGTCGGCGAGGATGCTGCGGGCGAATTTCGCGCCGCGCCCGGTGCTGCCGCGATAGTTGATCGCCAGCACCACGAAGCCATGGGTCGCGAACAACTGCCGCTCGAGCGGTGGCCCGTACCCTTGCAGCTCGAGGGAGTGGTCGTCCTGGCCGTTGGGTCCGCCGTGGATCCACACGATGGTCGGATAGCGACGTCCGGAAACGTAGTCGGGTGGCTTGACGAGCTGTCCGTGCACGGCCGTGCCGTCGCGGCTCCTGAAGGCGATGTCCTCGACCGATCCCAGCTGTAACTCCCCGAACAGCGCCTGGTTGTGGGCGCTCAAGGGTCGCAGCTGCCCGTCTTCGAGCGCATGGACTTCTACGGGCGCACGGTCACTGGAAACCAGCACGGCCGTGTGGCCGGCCGCCACGGCGAGCTCGTGCACGACCATGGGACCGCCGAGCCGCTCGATCGCCGCGTTGGCGAGTGTGACGCGCGCCGGGTACTGGGTGCCGTCGTCCTCGACGGCAAATTCAAGTGAACGGCCGTCGGCTGCGAACGCCGGCGAGAGGACCGCGCGGTCGAGCCGGTCGGTGAGGGGGCGCACCTCACCGGACTTCACCTCGAGGACCGCCAGACTATCCATGATGTACGCGTTGAATTTCGCTTCAAGGCCCTGCAGGAACGCGAGTCGCGTCCCGTCGGGAGTCCATTGGAGCTTCTGGCGATTGGGCGACCAGGTGGTCAGAAGCTGCCTGGGTGTCGAGCCGGCGCGCGCGGCAATGAGATCGATCTCATCGATGCCGGTCTGCCGAGGTCCCTTCATCGGGTCGCTGACGTAGGCGATCTGCTCACCGTCCGGGGACCAGGCCGGGAGCGACTCCTTCCTGCCGGAGTCCGCCGTGAGAGGCTCGCATGCGCCGCTGCGCACCTCGAGCAGGTACAGATGGGAACGCGATGCGGCACTCAGGTAGCCATCCCGGTCGGCCTTGAACTGAAAGGAATCGATGACGATCGGCTTCGGGGCCTTCTCGTCCGCGTGCATCACGAGCACGACGTGCTCGCCGTCGGGCGACCATTCGTAGCCGCTGAGCTCCCCGGTGACGTGAGTGAGTTGCCGCGGCTCACCGCCGCGCCGATCGAGCACCCACAGCTGGGTTTTGCTTTCGGCCGGACGCGCCGACAGGAAGCTGAGGTAGCGCCCGTCGGGGCTGAAGCGCGGCTCCGATACGCTCTCGCCCCGCGTCAGCTGCACGCTCGCGTCCCCCGCCCAGTTGGCCATCCACAACGCGCTCCTGGATGCGTCGGACTCCTTGTCGTAGCTCGTCACGAGGTAGGCGACCGCGGCGCCATCGGGCGCGATATGCAAATCGGACACCGCCTGAAAGCGGAACCAGTCCTCGGGGCTCAAGGGTCGGCCTGCCTGCACCGAACGGGGGGTGAGGGTTGCAGCAACGACCACAAGACAGGGCAGCAAGCGTTTCATGTACGCGGTCTTTCGAGTTGTTTACGAGCGCCGGGCGGTACGCGGTGCGGGAAGTGTAGCCTGAGCCCTCGCTGCCGGGGCAAACTGCCGGGTACCTGCACCTCAGGAACCATGAGCGCACCGCACGCACCAGCCGCCTTCGAAGAGACCCGCCGCCAGGCGCACGCCGCACTGCGCGCCGGCCGCGCCGCGACCGCCGAGCGCATGCTGCGCGCGCTCGAGGCCCGGTTCCCCGGGGAAGTGAACTGCCTGTGGCTCCT
>Ga0209626_1000097_pt1 | contig 18694 bp, 19 predicted proteins | sample JacPinW_OM1H0_M2_FD_187962 | JGI IMG/M metagenome (GOLD analysis project Ga0209626, IMG submission 187962) | Forest soil microbial communities from Algoma, Ontario, Canada - Jack Pine, Ontario site 1_JW_OM1H0_M2 (SPAdes) (version 2) | ecosystem: Environmental > Terrestrial > Soil > Boreal... | reverse complement strand
GCGGCCGACAGTCTTCCTCGAGGGCTTCTTTCTTCAACTCGCCGCCCCCGGCATGCGGGCCTCCGACGAGTTGGCGCTGCCGTTGGGCGGCGGCAAGACCTCGCCGATCTCTGCGGTCGACGTGGCGCGTGCGGTAGCGGTGATCCTCGACGACCCCGCACCGCATATCGGACAAATCTACGATCTGACCGGGCCGGAATCGGCCGACTTGGACCACTATGCGCGCGTCTTCTCCGAGGCGCTCGGCAGGCCCATCCGATATCGCGACGTCCCACTCCCGGCGTGGAGCGAAAGTCTTCGGCAGGCGGGGTTTTCTGAGCACCTGGTTAGGCATCTCTCAGCCATGGCCGAGTTGACCAGGCAGGGGCGTTACGACCGCATGACGGACACCATGTGCAAGCTCACCGGCGAAGCACCGACGAACATGCGCGACTTCGTGAAGCTCCATGCTGCTGAGTTCAAGCAGCGTGGAGCGGCGCATTCCTGAGCAGCTCAGCAATCTGAATCACAGGCCGCATTCAGCGTTACCTGCGGGAGTTACAGCAGTCATGGCTGGCTTCGACTACGACGTTGTCATTGTCGGTTCGGGTTTCGGTGGAAGCATTGCCGCTCTCCGCGCAGCGGAGAAGGGCTATCGCGTTGGCGTCATGGAAGCCGGCAGACGCTGGGATGACGAGCACATACCCAGGACCAACTGGGACCTGAAGGACTATGTCTGGTTCCCAGCCGCGGAGATGTACGGCATCCAGCGGATCGAGTACCTCGATGACGTGCTTATTCTGTGTGGCGCAGGGGTCGGCGGCGGCTCGCACGTCTACGGCAATACGTTGTACGTCCCACCGAAGCGGTTCTTTGAGGCCTCGGGGTGGGCCGGAATCACCGATTGGGCCGACGAACTGGCGCCTTGCTATGACCAGGCAAGGCGGATGTTCGGTGTCGTCCGCTATCCGTACATGCCCACCGACGTCGATCGGTACATGCAGCAGGTCGCCACCGAGATGGGCAGAGAGGGTACCTTCAACAAGGCACCCGTCGGTGTGTACTTCGGCCGACCGGGCGTCGAAGCGGAAGATCCGTATTTCGGCGGGGTCGGGCCGCGGCGCAGGGGATGCATCGCCTGCGGCAACTGCCAGGTCGGCTGTGGCCACAACGCGAAGAACAAACTAACGACGAACTACCTCTATCTCGCCGAGAAGCTAGGTGTTGCAGTCCATGAACTGAATGAGGTTTATGACCTCGTTCCTCTCGATGGCGGCGGATTCGAGGTGCACACCCGTCATCCGGGATGGGCGCAGCGAGCAGCGCAGCAGCACCGTTACACGTATACCGCCGAGCAGGTGATCGTCGCTGCCCATGCATATGGCTCATCGAAGCTTCTTCATCACATGCGGCACGAAGGGCGCCTGACCGGATTGTCGGATGTGCTCGGGCAGCGAGCGCGGACCAACTCGGAACAGCTTCTGGTAGTGACGCGGCCTCACAATGAGTGGGAGCGTGATCCGGAGAAGATCCACATCGCCCCCGGATCAGTGGCAATTACCTCGGGCGTCTGGCCGGACGAGGTTACGAGCATCGAACCGGTCTACTATGGAGTGGGAAGCTCCATGGTGGCGTTGCTTACTAGCTACCACGTACACGGCGAGCAAAAGCACCCAACTGTCGCGTGGCTGAAGGAACTGATCAAACATCCGGCCGAAGCTGCCGCTTTGGCCGACCTGCGGCATTGGTCCGAGCGGTCGGCGATCATGCTATGCATGCAAACGACCGACACGTCGATCGAACTCTACTGGGATGGCCTCATTTTGAGGAGCCGACACGGAAAGGGCACCGCGCCCAAGACCCACCTTCCGGTCGTTGAGGAGTTCGTCGATCGGCTGGCGAAAAAAATGGACAGTCGGCAGGCTGCAACGGTCACCGAGATAATCAACCGCACCGCCACGGCTCATTTCACTGGAGGAATCCCGATCGGCGACAGCCACAAGCGCGGGGCTGTCGATCCCTACCAGCGCGTCTTCGGTGCGCCCGGCCTTCATGTCATGGATGGAAGCGTGATGCCTGCCAACCCGGGCGTGAATCCATCGCTAACGATTGCAGCACTGACCGAGCGCGCGCTGTCACTCTGGCCCAACAAGGGCGAACGGGATCGCAGACCACCCCTGGGCTACGGCTACGAACGCATCGACCCGGTCATACCCCACCATCCGTGCGTCCCCAAGGGCGCCCCAGGCGAACTGCGATTTGATGCGAAGAAGTCCGACATCATCCCGGAGTACCCCTACTAGGAAGAGGTTTGGCAAAAAGGAGAAGCGCATGGTTGCACCTGTAGTCGATCCCTTCCGCACGATCGGGACGAGCGATGCTTTCCCCAAAGACTTCGTCGTTCCTTGCTACCTCAAGGACCGCAAGCTACGGGTCTCGATTGCCCGCGTTGACGAGCACCTCTACGCCTTCGACGACCTGTGCACGTGCGCCCTGGAGTCGTGTCCGCTCTCCGCAGGCCTGCTCGCAGGGAACACGATCATGTGTCAATGCCACGGCTCGCGATTTGACGTCGTTACCGGCGCCGTGATCAACGGCCCCGCTGTCAGGCCACTCAACATGTACAACGTGCAAGAAGTCAACGGCACCGTTCGAGTACGTGTCTGAGGGTCTACGCCGCGCGGAAATCCGAATGTACTTTTATCGAAGAAAAAGTGGGCTGCCACTGCTCGGAAGCACGAGCGGCAGCCCCTACCTACTGCCTGTCGAACACCGTGAGTGCCGCAGTTTGAATGCCATCCGCGTTCGATATCACGAAATTGATTGTGAGTGTTTGGCCATCTTTGGAGACTTCGCGGCGGATCTTGCCTACCTGCTTGCCAGCTCTTTTCAACGTGAATTCGACGGTGTTGGTATCGATCTGCACCCCCGAGAGACTGTCGAAATCAGGGTTGCCCATCGACGGATAGTCCTTGCCGTTCAATTTGTACGTCGCTTGCGTCGTGGTTTCCTTGCCTCCCTCGCCGACAGTTATCATCTTGAGAGTTATGTCTCGACCAGACTGCGAGTAGGTGCGAATTTGGCTCCTGTATGCCGGAACGCCTGCGAATGTCGATTTCGCGAGATTCAACTTCCAAGTGCCGACAACCGGGTCAATGTCGGACCCGGCCGCTATGACGGCGTTACCGATCATCAGCAGTGCCCCAAGAAATACGTTCGTAAGAACCTGTTTCACGAATGTTCTCCTGTAGCCGGTTATCCGGGTATTTTGTCGCTTCAGCAGTCGCAGGGCACCCCGTCGATTATACGTAGGTGTCGGTCAAAGGAAAGCAACGCGGAGATAGCAACTGGTCATCGAGCTCGCAGCCGCACGACGAGGGTCTCTGCCATGGTGACGAGGTCTGATAACGACTGCGCTTGCATTTTGCGCATGACATTGCCTCTGTGTGCCTTGACGGTGATCTCACTGATGCGGAGTCTCGCGGCAATGAGCTTGTTCAGCATTCCGGCGCTAACCAACGCGCGCAAAGCGGTATTGGAGTCGCCCGTGTTGACATCGGACTGACAAGCAGCGCGTCTTTCAGAGTGCGATTCGGACCGCCACGTCACCCATTGATCGCACTCCGTCACGTCATCCTTGCGTTGCTGCTTCTCCAATTGAAGCCCCTGCCACTGGCCGAAGGCGGTGAGCGCGCCGGAACGTTGTACCTAAGGCGGGCCCCGGAGTGCGACGCCTTGCCGAGCTCATTCGCGAGGGCGTGGCAACGTGCCCGGAGTCGAGCCCCGTCGAGAGCAGCGCGATCGCGGGCCGATTCTTGCGGGAATGCCGACCTCCGTCACGGGTTGGACACTGAAGACGTGACACATTGACACATTGGGTTCGGGCCACCGCGCCTAGGCTGCCGGGTCGTGTCTGTGCACAACTGGAACTCCTTGACCAGCGCTGTTGCCATGAGCCTCGTTGTCGCGGCCCTTTGGGTCATAGGCTCGATGGCAAAACACGCAAGACACGAGAGCTGGGGCAACGACGAGATCTATCGCTATCCGCCCGGGTACGGATATCTCATGCTCGGCGGCGCCGTTTTCATCTTCATCCTTCCGCTGCTGTTCCCGCGAGACGCCACGCAGCTCACTGTTGTAATGATGTGGCTGGTGGCCGGCGCTGGGCTCGCCGCGGCGGTGTACTTCTTCCGCTACCGCGTGACCGTCGGCACCTCGACTCTAGAATGCGGCGCCTGGAATCCCGTTTCGATTCCCCTATCCGATATCGTCGACACCGACGTGGTGGCAGGCCGCAGTAGAACGCTGATCGTTTATCTGCGTGACGGTCGGCGCCTCTCTTTTTCCGGGATGTTGGGAGACTTCGCGAGCCTCGCCGCGACCCTCGCCAAACGCGCCGTACCCGCCGCCCCTACCGCTCAGAGACTCGAAGACCAGCGCAAGCGCACGAGCACGCTGCGTCGCCTCAACTGGGTTGTCGCCATGGGCGTCGTGCTACTTCCAGCGCTCCGGCTGATGACCGACCTGCATCGCTCGGATGGACATCTCTCCGGGGTGCCAGCGACACTGAAGAGCTGGTTTTGCGCCGTACCCGCCGTGGCGCAGCGCATGGATTGCAGTGATCCGGTGCGCGCAGACCCTGGACGGGCGCGGCTCGCCTCCGAGGCACTGCTCGCGGCGCAGCGCCTCGACCTGCCCGCAACCGATGAGGTCACGGCCCTCATCACGGGCCGGCACTTCGCGGAGTTCGAGGAGCGCTCGCGCCGCTACGAGAGTGGCTCTACGGCCGATCCCGCGTATGAAAGTCCCCTGCAGAAGCTCTACGACGTCATCAGCACCACCGATTCCGATGTTGGCACCGCGCTCGACAAGTGGGTTCATGAGAGGCCGTCATATGTCTCGTACGCCGCCCGGGGCATTTATGAAGCGCACCTGGGGTACCGGCAGCGCGGAGAAAAATTCATCAGGGACACACGCCCCGAGAACCTGCGCAGGATGGAGGAGAGTTTCGGGCGGGCGCGAGCGGATCTCATGGCAGCCCTGGGACTCAATCTAAAGTTTGCCCCGGCGTATACCGCACTCATCATGATCGCCCAGGCTTCCGGGACCCGCGAAGAGGCACAACGTCTCGAGAGGCAAGCAACCCGAGAGGTGCCCTCGACGTACTACGTGCGTCGTAGCTACATCATGAGCCTGCGGCCCGAGTGGGGCGGCTCATACGCAGCGATGCGCGACTACGCAGCTTCGCTTGACGCTGCCGCCAGCTTGAACCCGAGGATCTGGAGCCTGCAAGGCGAATACTGGGCGCAGCGCGGCATGCGCGCCTGGCAACAGGGCGATGAGCGGCAGGCACTCGAGTACTACTCCAACGCGCTGCGCTACGGCGATCGTCTGGAGTTTCTGGAGAACCGCGGCCTTCTGTACGTCAGCACCCGGCAATACGACCTTGCACTGCGGGACTTCGCCCGCTATCGCGAGTACTCGGCGAGGAATCAACGCGTCAACGACTACGTGCAGTGCATCGAGGACTACCGCGCCGGTCGCGGCTGTCACATGAAGCCTGCGGCCAGCGGCGGGGAAGGGGAGCGGACCTAGGGCCGGTTACTTGTTGGCAGCTGCGCCGGGAGACGCCTTGAACAGTCGCGGCGCGAGGTCATGCAGATCGCGCCGCCACGTCTGCCGTTCGTGGGCTGTCCCGGCAGACTCGATGTACACGAGGCGCAAGCCATGCCACTCTTTCGCAGGCGGCGTACGTCGGCTGTTGACCGAAGCCGTCGGTGGCAAACGGCAGCTATTGGAGGTCTTGGCTGAGGCAAGGCAGCAGCGGCCGCCTTGATCCCGACACCGGTTGCACCGCCGCCTATCTTCAACTCCACTCGCTCAGTCCTTCGAGCGCGTAGAGCTTCTTCCAGCTCGGGCGAGCTTTCATCCGCGCAGCATACTGATGCAGTGCCGGCCACTCGGTCGCCGGCCTTGGCATGTTCCGCGACCAGCGCATCAGCATGATCAGCATGAGGTCCGCTGCCGAGAACTCTGCGCCGAGCAGATACGGGCCCTGCGCCAGCAGATGTGCATCGATTCGCGCCCAGACGGTCTCTATCTTGCGGCACGTCGCGGCGTTCAGTATCGCTTGCGCGTCGGGGTCGTCGCTGACGTCTGCCGGATAAAACCACAGGCGGAACGCCGGCTGCAGCGTATTGGCGAGATACACGATCCACTGATACCACCCGGCGCGGCTCGCGGAACTCTCCGCGGGCGCCAGGCGGGTCTCAGGATGTCGGGTTGCTACCGTCATCAACAGCGCAGCCGCTTCGGTGAACGGTGCATCGTCGATCAGCAACGTGGGCACGACTCCGCCGGGATTGAGCCGCAGATAAGCCGGGTCGCGCTGCTGGCCAGCCTGCAAATCCACCAGCACCAGGCGGTACTGCGCGTTTGCCTCGATCAACGCCTGGTGCACGCACATGCTGGCGGTTCCCGGGCTGTAGTAAAGCGTATACATGCCGTCTGGCTTCCTGGATCGCTCGGCGGTGCAGCGGGACGACGATCGGGGGGAGTTCGGTCTCTAGTGCGGTCAGGATGCCGCGTTAGTCCGACCCACCGAGCAACCGGAAATGGCGCGCAAGTCGCCGATGGCGCTCATTCTGCCACGACCGCACGAGCCGGGTTAAGCTACCGCAAGACCCCACGGTTGCGGCGTCCACTCCGCCTCTAGGTCAGACAAGTATGGCCGACGTTTTCGTTTCCTACGCCCGCAGCGACAAGGCGCGCGTTGCGCCGCTGGTAGCGGCGATCGAGGCGCAGGGTTGGTCCGTGTGGTGGGACCCGGAAATCGACCCCGGCCAGGAGTTTGACCGCCTCATCGCGGCGCAACTCAAGGCCGCCGCCGTCGTCCTGGTGGTCTGGACGCCGGATTCGGTGACGTCGCGCTGGGTGCGCGGCGAGGCGCGAGAGGGGGCGGATCGCGGCATCCTAGTTCCTGTACGCTTTGAAGGCGCCAGCCTGCCGATCGATGCGCGCGCGCTTCATACCACCGATCTCGATAATTGGGGGGAGGATCCCCGCAGCCCGCAGGTGCAGGAAGTACTGCGCGCGGTCGGCGCAATTATCAAACGCGACCGCGCGCCCAAACCTGCAGGCGCCAGTTGCGACCCGGTACCGTCCGCTAGTGCCACCGAGCCGGCTCGCATTGCGATCTGCGTGCTCCCCTTCGCCAACATGAGCGGTGATCCGCAACAGGATTATTTCAGCGACGGAATCACCGAGGACATCATTACCGAGCTCTCGCGTTGGCGCCTCTTTGCGGTGCGGTCTCGCTCGGCCTCTTTCCGGTATCGTGGCGTTGCAGTCGACATGAAGCAGGTCGCGCGTGAATTGAACGTTCGCTTCATCCTCGAAGGTAGCGTCCGACGGATGGGCGCCCGCATCCGTATCAATGCGCAGTTGATCGATAGCGACAGTGGCAGCCATATCTGGGCCGAGAAATTTGATCGGGATTTGGCAGAACTTTTTGCTGTCCAGGACCAGGTTGTGCAGACGATTGTCAGCACGCTCGTGGGCCGGGTCCAGGCGTCCGATTTCAAACGAGTTCGACGGAAGCCGCCGGCGAGTCTCGCCGCCTATGAGTGTGTTCTGAAGGGCAATGCATTGCCCTGGGACGATCCAGATGGCGCAGCGGAGGCCGCGCTATTATTTGAGAAGGCCATCGAAATCGATCCAGGCTATGGGTTTCCCCATGCTTTGCTTGCTTCGATATGGCAAGGGAAGTGGCGGGACGACCCGAGCAGCTCGGATGGTGCGTTGCGTAAGGCGCTTGCCCTGGCAAAGCGGGCAGTCGAATTGGATCAAAACGAGAGCACCTGCTTTGCTCTGTTGGGTTGGGTCGAATTGATGGGGCGGTCATATGATCTGGCGTTGCAACACGTACGGCGAGCGGTCGAGATGAATCCGAACAACCAATGGAATGCGGCGGACATGGGGGGCATTCTGCTTTATGTCGGCCAAGCTGAAGAGGCGTTAGCGTGGTTCAAGCGCGCCAAGGAGATCGATCCATACTTCGATGAGCCCTGGTACTGGCGATCGGTTGGTGAGGCTCAGATGGTCTTGCAGCGGTATCAGGAGGCCTTGGCGGCGTTCGACCATTCGCCCGGCCGCACATATCGCGTCGCCGCATTTATCGCCGGTTGCTATGCCCGGCTGGCCGATATGGACCACGCCAGAGTCAGCGCGGCTGAGTGTCTCGCTATGAAGCCAGACTTCTCGATAACACACTTTATGGCGAAACACCCATTCAAGAACCGAGGCGATGCAGCGAGTCTGGCCGAATCGTTGCGTATGGCCGGCCTGCCGGAATGATGACCGAGGCCCTGTGTTTTTAGTCCGCTCTGCGACGCGACAATGACGTCCGACATCGATTCGAAAAATACAAATGTCGAGCCGCCTTGGGTCGGCCAAGTAATCCATTTCTGGTTCGAGGAGCTGGCGGAAGCTGATTGGTTCGCAAAAAGCGACTCCGTCGACATGCGAATCCGCGAACGCTTTCTCACCCTACACGAACGGCTCGTGACACATGATGGCCTCGGCGTGACCGAGCCACGCTCAATCCTCGCCGTCGTGATCGTTCTGGATCAATTTTCGCGAAACCTTTTCAGGGACAGCCCACGCGCCTATTCAGCCGATTCCATCGCGCGCCGACTCGCCAGAACTGCCATTGAACAGGGCTTCGACATCGCCATGACAAGAGAGGAGCGGCTTTTTCTTTACCTACCCTTCGAACACAGTGAGGATCGCGCGGATCAGGCGTATTCCCTTAATCTGGTCAAGCAGCTGGGCAGGGAGGACTGGACTCACTCTGGCGTGAAACACAAGGCAATCATCGATCAATTTGGGCGGTTTCCGCACCGTAACGCAGTACTGAACCGGCTCTCGACAGCGGACGAGATTTCGTTTCTGAAAGAGCCGAAGAATTCATTCTGAGCAGCTTGCCCGTAGGGCATGGTCCACGGCGCCGGCGAACGCCCGGTTTTGGGCGACACTCTGAGCGCACGCGTGGCAGCAACTGGGCCGGTCCGGAACGTCGCCGGAGTTGAGGCTTCCCATCGTCTGAACGCGTGCTAAGACTCGCCGACCCAGGCTTCTTGCAACCGCAATGCGATCAGTTCGATGGTTTTATATTCGCTACGGTCTTGCGGACCGCTCACGTACACTGCGCCGGACCCGCAGGGCACGGAACGGACAGTTTGACTTTCTGGTTAGATCGATATAACTTGTTGATTATAAAAGAAAATAAACCCAGAATGCCCGGGAGAGGAATCGAACCTCAGCCGTAAATCTTTCCCCATTCAAAGTCTTAGCACAGTGGGACTTTTTGAGTTACCCAGAATGTTACCCATCCCAATCGCGCGCTGGGGTGAGACCGCATGGTATCGGTTGGGATCGCATGAGCCGGCTTTCCACTTTGTGACAGTGGTCGCGCCAAGCGGTGTTCCACCCGCGATCATCCGGTCTCGGAGTAATCGATATGTCTGGTCTTCATTCCTTCATTGACGCATTAGGCCGGTTTTGACGCCGCCACGGTCCAGCCAGGCACGCTCGCCCCGCCTCCGCGCGGCAGCGGCCGTTCGGCAATGTCAGCTTCGGCCCGACCCCAGCCCCAATTGAGCGCTCCTGGCTGGTCGGGCCCATTACGTGCGCTCAATGGCAGTCGAAGTGGTCGAGCTGTGTGACCGGTTCTGGGCCGAACCCCGAAGGCCAGTAGAACTCCGCAATGCAGCATGCCATGGAGCCGCATGCTTATTGTGCCCGCCGGACAGGCCCTTCTGCCTACGATTCGCGGGCCCCATCCGGCCGGATCCGTGCATCGGCAGTGAGATCGAGCACGTCGATCTCCGCCTCCACCGCGTGAAAGGCATCATCGCCGATCAGCTCCTGCCGGCGCAGTTCGTGCAGCGCGGCACGTTGCGCAGCGACGGCGGCCTGTTGCAGATTCGCGAGCGCCGACTCGCGCCGGACAGCGGCGTTAGCCTGCGCTTCGTCCTTACCTAGCAGCAGGCGCGCCTCGTATTCCTGGCGCAGCATTTCCGCTGCCTCGCGGTTGGGAGACTCTTCAAGGGCGCGCAGCGCCGCCTTGGCCGTCTTGGCGCGCGCCACGCCGATCTCGCGCTCGACGGAATCATCGGGATTGAGATGCACCCGCCGCATGATCGGCCCTAGAGTCAGCCCCTGAATCACCAGCGTGCTGACTACCACGCAAAAAGCCGTCAACAGGATCAGATCGCGAAACGGGAATGGCGCACCGTCGGTCCCGACGGGGAGGGCCAGCGCGGCGGCGACGGTGACAATGCCGCGCATGCCCGCCCACGAGATCACGACCCCGGAGCCCACGGTTGGCAGCATGGTCGGGCGTCGTAGGAACGCGGGACCGCGACGAATGCGCCACCGTACCCACCAATTGTAGGGCATCCACCAGAAGATTCTGACCAGTATGACTGTGGCGCAGACCGACACGGCAAAGAGCAAGTAAGTGTCCCACTGCCTCGGTGAAATACGCTGCAGAATTCCGCGCAGCTGCAGACCGATCAGGAGGAATGCCAGTGCATTGAGAACGAACACCGCGACATCCCACACCGCATAGGATGCGATGCGATGGCGGCCATCCTGGCGTGTCGGGCCGCGCCGAGCGACGCACATCGCGAAGGTGACGACGGTGATAATCGCGGACAGGCCGAGTCGCGCGGCAATGATCCAGACCGCGAACGTGCTGATGAACTGCAGCAGCACCGAGATCGGGATGTCCTCGACACGGCTAATCATCCACACGAGCACGCGCGAGAACAGGAACCCTGCGACCATGCCGCCGACACCCGTGAGCATCAGCACGACCAGCGCACTGCCGGCGGAAAACCTGCCGGTGAGCGCTGCAACCGTCGCGACGCGGAATATCAGGAGTGCCGTCGCGTCGTTAAAGAGACTTTCGCCCTCGAGTATCACCAGCAGCCGGTGCGGTGGCTTAAGCCGCCGCAGCACCGCGGTCGCCGCGGAGGCGTCCGGCGGCGACACGATTGCGCCGAGCGCGATGGCGGTCGCCCATGACATATCCGGAATGATTAGCCGGGCCACCCAAGCAACCGCGGCGATGGTCAGGAGCACAGTGAAGAAGGCGAGATTGAGGACGGGTGCGAGGTTGTGGCGCAGATCCCGCGGGGAAGCGTCGTACGCAGCATCAAGCAGCACCGGCGCCACGAACAAGGCCAACGCTAGATCGGGATCGAGAGTGACCTGTGGGGTGCCGGGCGTGAGGGCGAGAACGCCCCCGCCGAGGGCCAGCAGCGCCGGATAAGGCACGCCTATGCGGTTGGCCCACAGCGAGAGGAGCGCCGCGACCAGCAGGAGTCCGATGGCAAGCTCGAATACGGCCACGCATCGAGCGTGCCGCAGCCGGCCGGGATTGTCACTTGGCTTGGAGCGCTCGGCTCACAGCTGCATCCGGCGAGCGTCGGGCAGCAGGGGCTGGCCAGGCCCGCCGGGCTTCAGCAGACGTGGGATGAGGTCGTCACTCGGCGTGGGCTGGGTGGGGAACCTGCATAATTATCCGCCCGTACGGACGGTTCTCAACCAGGTATCGAACGGCCTCTGCTGCCTCGGTTAGTGGGAAGACCTTGCCCACCTTCGGGTTCAGGGCACCCTCATTCAGGTATCCGAGGATCGCTTTGTTAGCTGCGCCGATGGTCTCCGCAGCAAACAGCCTCAACGTGAAGCCGCGGATCGTCGCGGCCTTCCAGATGATGTCGGTGACGTTCACTTCCGCCTCGCGCCCTCCGGCATAACCGGCCACCACGATCGTGCCGCCGAATGCGAGTGAGGCAAGGGCTTGGCCGGTCAACTTTCCGCTCACGCCGTCAACGACAATGTCGACGCCTTTCCCTCCGGTAATGCGCAGCACACCATCTTTCAGACTCTCCCTCGAGAGATCGATGACATGCTCGTAGCCGTCCGCGCGAGCCTGTTCGTGTTGGCCGCCGTCGGACGTACCATGAACTCGTCGCTGACCTCGGTCGATGTCGCGACCACGGGGCGATGGCAGCAGATGCAGTAGCCTCAGGATCTGGGCGCCGAACTGATCGACAGCGGTGGACGGTGCTCCTACCGATTTGCGTCTTCGTCGCAGTTTCCCGACAGAAGCTGTTCAGGCGCCGATTGACGTACGCTTCGATTGGGAGCTGGCTCAATGGGGGCTAGTCATGAGGAAACTGTTTCCCGGCGGTCATCTCGGTCCTAACCGCTACCCACACTGCAAGGTTAGCGACAGCGGTCATCTGTGTTTTTGGGACACGAAGCTGGCGATGTGGGTGCCAATGTTTCGGCTGACCAACGCTCAGATGTTTGAGTGGATGAAGAGCATCAAAGTGCTCGACGCGGAGTTGCGGTGAAAAACCGAAGCGGACTTACCGGCACTCCCTAACTCCATGGGGCACCTGCGGGCACCCTACTATAATAATTGCCCTCCCTGGTGTACCAGTGTTTGTCGTTGCGCAGACGCTTGAATGAAGCCGCTCATCGCGGCCAGACTTGAGGCATATGCGATCTCCGGGCGGGGGGTGGTGCAGTGACCCTTTCGGGAGAAGACAAAGAATGTGCGTTTGCTTCACGATCATGTCTGCAGACGCGGCGGCACCATTTAGCCGCTTGCGGATGACGATCAGATTTCTTTCGCGGAGGTGTTATTCGATGCGCAACATGATCATTTCTTTGGCGGCGTACACTCTGCTCTGCGCCGCCGCGTATGGGCACGAGGCTGATTCGTCCGCCCCGGTCGCAGACAATGCTACACCCGACGGCGCCGTGACCCTGAAGGGCGGCAGCGTAGCTGCCGGCATCGGCTATACCTGGGGTCACGGTGAGCTCAAGTACCGCGACGGGTTGCATCAGTTCTCGATCAAGGGAGTCTCCATCGTCGATGTGGGCGCGACCAATTACACGGCCGCGGGGAGCGTCTATAACCTGAGGGACCTTTCCGACTTCGCCGGGAACTATGTCGCCGCGAGTGCTGGTATCACCGTGGCTGGAGGAGGCACTGCTGTCTACCTCAAAAATGAGCACGGCGTGGTCATCAAGCTCGTCTCGACCGAGGTAGGGCTGAAATTCAATTTATCAGCCGACGGCGTGCATATCGCATTGAAAAGCTGAAAGTGACAGCAGGGGATAGACTGCGCGCTGCCCGGGGATGATCTGTGCCCTACCTACAGTGCCGCAGACGGCGCGTCTGAAATAGTGTTTCTCCCACAAGACGTTGAAATCCTCGACGGCACATGGAGATTTCCCGAGTCGCAGCCTGTGGGTTGAGCTCGGCACCGCGCTACATTGAGCTTTCGGGCGTAGCGAAGAATTGGGTGCACGTCGTCTTCCAGGACTACGCGTAGGAAGCGGTCGTGTGAAGCAGGGCTAGCGAGGCGTTCTCCGAATGGCGCGTAACTCAAGCGATGATGAACCGAAGCCACCCGTGAGAGCGTTAGTGGTCGGAGCGGGGAGCGTTGGCGGCTATTTTGGCGGCCGCCTGGCGGCTGCGGGACGAGACGTGACTTTCCTCGTCCGCCCTCGCCGCGCCACCCAGCTGGCAGATGCGCTCACGATAATCAGTAAAGGCCAGGAGACCATCATCCCTGTCAAGGTCATCACGAGGGGCGAGGCGGCGGGTGAGTTCGATGTCATCCTCCTCGCAGTCAAGGCCTATCAGCTAGATGCCGCGATCGCGGACTTCGGCGCGTATGTCAGTGAGAGGAGCATGATCCTTCCCGTGCTAAACGGGATGAAGCATGTGGACATTCTGCGTTCCCGTTTTGGAGCGCCCCATGTCATCGGGGGCGTCGCGAAAATTGCTAGCAGTCTGGATGAGTGGGGCCGGATATTGGATCAAGCGGACTTCCGTGACCTGGCTTACGGTGAGTGGAGTGGCGAAAGGACCGGCCGCATTCTGGCTGTCGACGAGTTCATGATAGGCGCCGGCTTCGAGGCCCGGTTATCCGCCGACATCGAGCGCGACATGTGGGAAAAGTGGGCCATGCTGGCCAGTCTCGGCGCCATCACCTGTTTAATGGACGGCGACATCGGCCAAGTGTCGCGCGCACCGGGCGGCATCGATCTCGTCAAAGGTCTATTCGGAGAGGTAGTCGCAGCCATAGGTGCTGCCTGGCGACCGCTCTCGGACCCGTTCAAAGCCCAAGTCCTCTCTCTGTTAACCGATCGGGGGTCCAGTCTGACCTCCTCGATGTATCGAGACCTGAAAGGCGGTTACCGTGTCGAGGCGGATCAGATCATTGGCGATCTGGTGATGAGAGCGGCCGAGAAAGGAATCGCTACGCCTCTGCTGTCCGCCGTTTTGGCTCGGCTGAAAGTGTATGAACAGCGACGCGTGGGGAAGAGCGACCAGTGACAACTCGGCGAGCAACGCATGTGGTCATCTTCGATGTGGTTTTTGATTCTGCGTTGACGATTGGCCGTACACTGGGGCGGTAACGGCGCAGCCGTGTCGCCAGATTGTTCGTCTTCCACTCCCGTGTACCCTCCGGCGCTCGCCTCACGTCATCCTTGCGGATGTGGGTTCGATGAGCAAGCGACGCCGATTTTCATGCGATTGGCGGGCAGGTTTTGCGGAGTCAGGCGATGGCTGCTCTTGGGCCCAAGGTCGTCATCTGGACCCGGAGGAGCCGGTCGGGAGGGTCTGCTTCGGAGAAACCTACTTCGCCGCTTCGACTGCGCACTGTCCACTTCGGCAAACAGCGGATTTCGGGACAGATGCGCCCACTCTGGCGCAGTGCGAAATCTCAGCGCTCGTACACGCGGAGTGGCGTTCATAGCGCTTGTAGTGCTGAAGATTAGCCGCCAGATGCTGTTGTCCACAGGTGCAAGGCACTTCAACTAGTTTGCATTCCGCATCTTGTGTACAGACGCGGTCCCCGGGTTTCACAACTGCTGCTGGACGATCATCGCCGGGCGCCACGCCTAGCCGTGCGATCGCAACAAGAGCACCTGCCGTGACAAAGAATGCTCCGCGCTTGATTTTCATTTCCGCAAGGCTCACTCCACAAGCGTCCTCTCCATTGTAGTCTATATCTGCATTCTACTTTCGCAGCTCGCAGGGGAGTGCGCTGGGCGCAGTGCTAACGGCAGTCGCCTTGATCGCGAACCGAGTGGCAGCAAAGGAATGACAGCTTTCCGGAAAGCATTTTGAAACCTTGAGTGGCTGTAGTTGGCGACTCTTACCTGAATGCGCGATCGAACCAGCCGCGTTGCTTTAGGGAAGCGCGGCCGGCTCACCAAGCACGTTCACGCTCGCTTTATGGCACGCGTCATGAGGTATGACTGTTGCACGAGGTTGCGCGACGAGTACTTGTCGATCAATGCGTCCAGCTCGGCGCGAAATTTGACAAGACGGTCTGGGTCACTCGAGAGCGCAGCGACCACTTTGGCGATTGGGCCGATGGTTACTTCCAGGCCGGAGCGGTAGTGCTGAGGGCTTAGCGCTGGCGCCGTCATGGTTTCCCGATGGAACTCAACGTCCCTCGCGGAGCTGGCGAGACGCTGCAGCACTACCGTGGGATCTCCCCACTCCCCCGGTGGCGCCACACCAGCCGGCGGGGGCTGGTAACGCGCCACTAGGGCGAACATACGACCCACAAGCAACTCCGGTGGCCAGGTAGAGAAGGCGATACGGCCACCCGACTTGAGAACACGAAGCATCTCACTCATCGCAACTTCAGGTCGTGGCGCAAACATGTGGCCGAATTGGCTGAGTACGACATCGAAGGTTGCGTCTGGGTAGGGCAGCGCCTCCACGTCGCCCTCGACAAAGTCAATGTCAGACGCTGCCAACGCAGCATTCTTGCGGGCGTCGGTGAGTAACGCCGGCGCTAGATCGAGCCCCCGAACACGAGCGCCAATCCGCGCCGCTGTCACCGCGACAACTCCGGTCCCACAGGCCACGTCGAGGACGAGATCGCCGCTACGGACGCCGGCAAAGGCCACCAGCGAAGCGGCCGGTGGGACGGTAAATGTTGCCTGGGGTGAGAACGCAGCCCACGCTTCCCGCTGCACGGCTTTGAGGTGAGCAAACGGATCGCCAGTCATCGTGCACCTCTGGCGTGTTGATACGTGCCACTATACCAAGCGCCACCTGAGCAAAGTCGGGCGGAGACGCCAGACTAAGAGCAGTAGCCTGCGAAGCGAGGCAGAGGATGCAATTTGGGGATTACACCGGGCGGCGACCCGGAGCGGTCTCTTGGCCTTCCCAATAGCGGCCGCTGGGGCGGCGAAAACCGGACGTCGCACCGCGACGTTTGCCTGAGACTGGCTCCTCAGGGCATTCTCGACCCGGCATAAGACAACAAGAGAGGGCCGGGACGGGGGTGGACTCACTGAACCGCGTCGGCGCGCAGACCGGGGGGGCTGTCTTCCTCAGCTACGCCTCGCAGGATGCCGATGCGGTACAGCGCATCTGCGCGGCCCTTCAGGCGGCGGGCATCGAGGTTTGGTTCGATACCAGAGCGAGCTGCGAGGCGGCGACTCGTCGGGAAGGTCAGCCTACGTATCTCATGGTCCATCTCGTTGTCCAGGTCTGAGCGCGAGCGGGCCATCACCAAGCAAATACAAGACGATGAGACCCACAGTCCAGAACGCGGGATATTCCCAGCCGCCGCCTTTGTTCGTGAACAGCCAGCCGTTGGCGCCATGCACAAGAACGATCGTGCCAAGCACTTCGATCGCCAAGGGCAGCGCTACCCATGAGACATAGATCCCGAGAATGAGTGCGATTCCGCCGAGCAGCTCGAGTGCGATAGTGCCGTAGGCCACAATCGCTGGTAATCCGAGGGATGCGAAATACCCAACAAAACCCGGAACAGTGAACACAAGGATTTTGAGTGCGACGTGCGCGAGGAACATGGCGCCGAGACTTACGCGCAGAAGCAGGACGGCGTACGGCGCAGTGGACGACTTTATCATGGTGGACCTCCCCCAGCGCTGCTGGCATGCGACTCCCCTAATTCTCGAGCAGCGTTACTCCGACCGCAACGACAACAACTACCATAGCAAGCGCCAATAATCCGAGGAATGGCAGCAGACAGGATTTTTAAAGGTGCATCCGCTCCTTGCGCAAGGAGCCGCGCTTCCAGGCGATCGAGCGGGAGTTGACGTTTCCGAACTAAATGCCCGCTAGCGCGTTCACGGAATGCATTGGACCCCTTTCGGACAAACGGGCAACCGCTTACCGGTCATTCAGAACCGGAGGAGCGGACATCGATGCGCCGCTCATCATTACCGCTGGCATTTTGCGCCAAACCAGGACGTCGAAGCATTCCCGGGTCAGCGCCGTTAGCTGCCAGCCGCCAGTGGGCGCAGAGGTCTCTGCGATCGGTCCTCATGATCGGTCGCGCTCGATCGTCCCGTCCGGCCGATCACAGACGTGATCGGCCGGACTCGACGCAGTCAGGGTACGTTGACTTTGATCTTGCGCGTACGGAACTCGACCCGTTTCGGAATACGGACCGTGAGCAACCCATCCTTAAGGGTCGCTTCGATCCGCTCGGTTTCGAGCTCACCGCTAAGGACAAAGGTTCGACGGTACTTCGTGGTCTGAAGGTCCGCGTAGAGGGCCGCCATTCCCGTCGGCATATCGATCTGCATGGCGCCCTCGATCAGCAGCTCATTGCGGTCGGCCTGGACGTTCAACGTGTCCCTGGACACGCCAGGCATCTCTGCCTGCACCGCGATCTGGTGGGCATCCTCAAAGATGTCGACTGCGGGAATGAGCACGATGGCCCGTTCGCGTGGTTTCGTCTCGACAGCAGTGGACTCTTGCGTCGCAACGTCTTGATTGGGTTTCATGTGTGTCCCTCCGTACAATCCGCTCAGCTCACGGTAATCTGCCGCGGCCGGGCAGCCTCGCGGCGCTGAATGCTGATTTGCAACACTCCGTCGCGATACTTGGCTGCGACCCGCTCCGGATCCACGTCGTCGGGCAGTGTGATCACGCGCCTGAAATCTCCGTCGTAGCGCTCGCGCCGGTAATATTCAGCGTTCTCATTTGCCTCGATCTTGCGGCTGCCGGAAAGGGATAACAGATTCTGCTGGATCGACACGTCGATCTTCTTCGGATCAAGCCCAGCTGCGAACAGATAGACATCGACTCGCTCCGGCGTGGCACCGACATTGATGGGGGGGAACGTGCCGCGCTGCACGGCGCGGATTCCAGCCGGCCAGGGTGAGTGTCCAAAAAGCTGGCCCCTCTCACTCTCCAGGCGTCTGAACTGATCGAACAAGTCGGTCTCGAATCCACCGAACAGATTCTCGAACATGGCAAACACCTCCTCTGGCATTGGGTCAACCACCTCAACCACCGCAAAGTAGGTTCGCCCAAATGGGTTTCAAGAGCGGGGCAGCAACTCAAGAGGGGGCGTCAGCGGACACGATAAAAGGTTAAATATAATCAAGGTGTTATGAGGACCATGAGCTGCAGGCACGCGCAACTTGTGCGTCCGCTATTGCGAAAACCGGAGATGCCGATGAATGGCAGAAATTGGCCGATCGGCGACCGTCTATTGAAAGCACCCGCCGACGGTCGCTTCGTGACCCACTGCTGCCTGTCGCAACCGTCTGCTATCCGGCGGTCAAGATCAGCTCTTCTGTTTCGCCGCCGCTGCAAAAACTCTCTCGAATCAAATTC